>Ga0172372_10013651_pt1 | contig 10023 bp, 10 predicted proteins | sample LakKiv5m_2_FD_114544 | JGI IMG/M metagenome (GOLD analysis project Ga0172372, IMG submission 114544) | Freshwater microbial communities from Kabuno Bay, South-Kivu, Congo - kab_092012_9.5m | ecosystem: Environmental > Aquatic > Freshwater > Lake | place: Democratic Republic of the Congo... | reverse complement strand
CGCGTTGACCAAACATCGATCTGCGAACCGCCCTTCACAGACCCGACAGTCGGAAGATACGGAGTGGGGATACTTTCTCTATCGGGCGGATTCCCTAAACACGGTGCTCGTGTTGCCGCTTTCTGTCCCGCCTCAATCGAAGCAGGTTGTCGAGTCGGTGTCTTGATGTGTTCGAAGGGACACTTTTGCGGGGCATCGATGACTCAAATTTTGGCACGGTTTCCATGGCAAACCCTTGTTTCCAAGCCGTTATGCTGTAGGCACGCATATGGCTGGCATGAAAAATATCACCGTACTTGTCGTCGATGACCACGCGCTCATTCGCGCAGCATTGGTCTCTGTGTTGAACGACACACCTGATCTGAAAGTTGTTGCTGAAGCAGGGAATGGGGCAGATGCCGTAGAACTTGCGCACAAGCATTCGCCCGCTGTGGTGGTGCTTGATGTCGACATGCCAGGTGTCGATGCATTCCACGCTGCATCCCACATTCTTCAACTACGGCCAAGCACTGCGATCATGTTCTTGACAGCGACCGATTCGGATCGCTCAATCGAACAAGCGCTGAAAGCTGGCGCGCGTGGATACATCGTGAAGAGCGATGATCCGAGCGGTATTCCAGAAGGCGTGCGCGCAGTGGTGCGCGGTGAACAGTACTTCTCACCACGCGCTGCAGAACGCGTTCGCGCAAGCGCGGGTGACATGCGCAAGCGCAAGGTCGTTGGGACGCGTGGCGAAACGCTCTCGGATCGCGAGATTGAAGTGCTTCGGTATGTCGGCAAGGGTTATGCGAAAAAGCAGATCGCGGAAATGCTCGGCATCTCGGTCAAGACCGTCGACAAGCATGTGACAAGCGTGATGGAAAAACTCGACATTCACGACCGCGTTGAACTTGCGTTGTACGCGGTCCGTGAGGGCTTTATCTCAGCATGAAACCCGAGATTCTTCGGGTTGGCGTTGACGCGGCTCTGCTCTACAAGCCTGCTGGCTTGAGTGCTGAGCGGCCGCAGCACGGTCGAATTCCAGCATTGCTTGATTGGGCGCGCGAGTCGCTCGCATGGCCTGATGCACGGTTGCCGCACAGACTTGATCGGCCGACGCGCGGATTGATGGTGGTTTCGCGTGATGCGCGTGCCGCAGCGCGACACGGTGAGGAGATTCGACAGGGTCGATGGGCGAAGTGGTACTTCGCGCGCATCAACGCTCCGCGTACCGAACTCCTTGGCACACTCCTTGGCAAACTCCTCGGCACGCATCGTGCCTATCTTCGACGCGAAGGCGCAGTGGCTCGGGTTGTTCGTTCGGGTGGAGATCCGTCGAGATTGGAAGTGCTCGGTATGGCCGAGTGCACCGACGGCTCAGGTCATGCCCACCTTCTCATTCGGCTCTGGACAGGTCGGTTTCATCAGATTCGCGCGATGCTTGCGCACCTTGGTTCACCGCTCGTTGGGGATGAGGCCTACGGAAGTCGTGCATCGCTTCCGCAGAACAGCCTGTATGGCGTTGCCGCTCAAGATCACTCGATACACGCAACCGACGCGTGGTCGCGGATTGATCTTGAATCAGTTGCGATTGTCCGACCGATCGATGGTGTCTTGCAGTGCGACCGGAGACCGATGCAGATCGGCCCAACTGGCGTTGCATGTCAGCTTGAAGCGACTCTTGAGAACGCCATCCGAGCCGCGCTCACGCATGAGAACTCACCGAACGCTGAAATCGGGTGAGTAGAACGCGAATGTTCGCTCCTGCGCATGATCGCTGGCATCAACCCAAGTTGAGGTGCCGAGCGCGTTCGTCACAAACTGCGCAAGGGCACGGCGCCAACGGCCAGCGTCATCTGGTGCGTGTCGTGCAACGAATGTCCCCGTGAGTCCCACGGGACTCAAGAGGTCGTGGAAGCCCTTGGTCTTCGAAAGGAGCGAAAGTGTCCCTCCCTCGACAACCAGTTCCATTTCTTCCGAACCCGGTTCGCCGCTTGGGCGGGCGAATGCCGCGCCGCCGTAGAGGCCGACTTCGCCCTCAGACACCACCACGACGCGCGTCACGAGGTTGGTCGCAGTCGGATCGAGCGGTGTCATGCCTGGTTTCGGAGTCCACACAAGTTGAGCGTGGAGAAACACAGCGTTTCGAACGGGCTTTCCCATGTCGTGCGCCAACAACTGTTCGAGCGAGATATCAGAGAACCAGAAACTGTCCTCCGCTTCGCGAACGACATACGCCGATGAGATGAACTCTGTCTCAAGCGCGAGTGGTCGAGAGCCAAGCGCGACGAGTTCCATCGTGCCAGCGCGCTCGTGCGAAGAGCATGCGGCGAGCAGCGAAACCAGCCCAAATGCGGCGGCGCGGAGTGATCTCAAGACAGGTCGCAATGGTTGCATAGCGTTGTAGATCTCATTCAGACGGACTAGGACCGATTGTGCGCGGCGCGCGCGTTCGCGCATGTTGCAACAGATCGTGTGAATACATGCGTGGCGGAGAGGTCACGAACCTCGCTCATCGGCTCGAACACTCGCGTGCGTCGACTCCCCGAGAAGTCGCAATGATCCATCGGTTGCGAGCGATTGATTGGCGTCTCGATCGCGCGGAGCAGGCGCCGTGCCGAGGCCGAGCACACTGATCGAATCTCTCTCGATGATTTCCCGAAGCACCGACCGAGCGATGCGTGGCAAGGGTGTGCCGTGCACCAGAGCGTTGATCCCGTAGATCGCTTCGATGGCCCGAGTTGGCGTATCGAATGGAAATCCAGAAGCGAAGAGCAGTTTGCGGTCGACCCCGTGGTCGCGTGCGCACTCAAGCGCATGCAGCAGTTCCCAAGGTCGGGAAGCAATGCCTGCCGTCGTCGCAAACGCACGGTCGTGTTTCGACAAAAGTGCAAGTGTCTCGGCGACAAAGGGTCCAGCAAGTCCAGAAAAGACAAGCGACAGTCGCGGGAATGCACGAGCGACTTCATCGAAGAGGTACGGCCGTGCGAATTCCATGCGCGCGGACGCGGGCTGGGGGCCGCTCCATCCGATGAGCACCGGAAGTTGCGCCGCTTCGGCTCGGTCGAAGACACGCATCGCGCGAGTATCAGCTGGGTGATAGCCCTGCAGCGCTGGATCAATCCACAGCATGCAGGCGCCGTCCGCGCGCGCGGTTTCCACATCGTCCGCTGCGCGAGGATCGGTTGGGTCGATGGCTATCGCGAGAAACTTGCGTCCCTGTTCGGAATCGAACTCTGAGTCACTCGTGCGTTCTTTCGCAAGCGCACCGCGCAAGAGGCGCGATCGGTAGCCCACCAGAACATACGCATCGACCGCGCGCATGGCCGCAGCGTGTGACTCCTGCGAACCATCCGGCGGAAGCCAGCGATGCGCAGACTGGCGTCGCACTGCGGACGCAACCTCGTCTCCGAGGTCGTCGATGCGCTGCCAGCGTCGGGTTTCGAGATCGACGATCATCTTGCACGAAATGTAACGGGTTGCGGTGAAGGCTGCATGGGGGCCTATACTCGCGCCCATGCCGAACGCTGTCTGGCAACCTCGTGAACTCGCAACAGATCCGCACGCACGCGCCGACAAGGCAGACAAGGTGCAGGCGATGTTCTCGTCGATTGCGGGTGCGTACGACCTCAATAATCGTGTGCACTCGTTTGGGCTCGACCAGCGGTGGCGAAAGCACGCCGTGCGCATTGCAGCGGTCCGCGCGGGCGACGCCGTCGTCGATGTCGCATGTGGGACTGGTGACCTCACCGAACTCTTCGCCCGAACGGAAGCAGGTTCGGTTGTCGGCATCGACTTTACACCGGCGATGTTGGACATTGCGCGGCTGAAAAGCGCGCCGAAGTTCTCATCACGCACAGTTTCTCAGGCGCAGCAAGTCGCCCCGAGTTACATCCAAGGCGACGCGATGGCGCTTGATCTTGCGGATGCGAGTGCGGATGTGATCTCGATCGCATTCGGATTGCGCAATGTGGCCGAGCCGTTCCGCGCGTTACGAGAATTTCGTAGAGTGTTGCGGCCAGGTGGGCGCTTGGTCGTTCTTGAGTTCGACGAGCCTCGAAATGCGCTGATTCGTACAGCGAATCGGTTCTACACGCACCACATCATGCCATGGACGGCAACGCTGCTTGCGCGCGACCGATCTGGCGCGTACCGCTACTTGCCGCGGTCGGTCGAAACCTTCCTCAATCGTGACCGACTTCGCGATGCCATGACCGAGGCTGGTTTCACAAACATCGAACAGACTCCGCTGACCTTTGGCACCTGCGTCATCAGCAAGGGGCTTGTGCTCTGACCGCGAAGCGTGTGGTGGTCTCAGATCGCGCCAAAGTTGCGGGGCAAGCAGGTCTTTCCCTGCTTTCGTTGCTCGGTTCCTTCTCTCGTTGAAACGCCGAACGGCTGGTCGTGTTGTCACGGTTGGTCCGATGGATCGGACCTCACCCACCCAAGCCGGAGGATCCGGCTCGACGGCAACCGAATCAGGGCGTTGAGGATCAACGGCGCGATTCATTTCGTTGGAGCACGGCCATGCCTCAGGCCAAGGAATTCCAGCCAGACAACGGACCCACCAATCGCACCACTCGCCAACTTGAGCGCTTCTTACAGCGTGCTTTAGAGGGCGACCGTACCGGATGCCGCGACTTGATTCGCGAGTTCATCGACGACGGCCATGACGCAGCAGATGCGCTCCACCAACTGGTGTGGCCGGCGTGTTCGATGGTCGACTCGCTTGCGCGACGCGACCAGATCACGGCCGTGCAGGAGCACTGTGCCACGGTGCTTCTCACACAACTTGCGCAGCGGGTTGAATGCGGACTCACCCGTCATCCCTCGCGCTGCAGAACCATCATCGTGACGACAGGCCCTCGGCCCACCGAAGAACTCGCTGGCGAAATTTTCGCTGGCTTGGCCGAAGCTGACGGCTTCGATGTGGTCTTCCTTGGGGGCGGCGTCGAGTCAGATGACCTCTACGAAGAAATTGGGCGCAGGCAGCCTCAATTCGTACTCAGCTTTGCTGCCGCTGGTCCTGACGCGCCGCGGCTCCGCAGGCTCATCACCATGGTTCGCGCGCAGAATCCAGTTCCCGGACTGCGAATCGGTGTGGGCGGTGGCGTCTTTGCTCGAGCCCCTGGCCTTGCGGACGAGATTGGTGCCGATTTCGACGCTGATTCGCCGTTTGAGATGCTCGAAGCGGTGAGAGCGCTCGCAAGCGACGGCGCGCCACGGCGGTCTTCCCGCGCTCGCGCGGCCTAAGCACGAACCTCAACTTGCGTCCATGCCACCGGGCTTGGTCGCCGTCCGCGGGCTTGAGCTCGGTGTGACGGTGCCAAGCCCGGGCATGTGTTTGGGCTTGAAGTTGTCGAATGGAGGTTCTTGAATGGAGGTGTGCATCGCGATCCCAAGCGATGCGCGACCGTGCCAGTGGAGCCAACTCGAAGCGATGCAGTTTTTCGCGGCTCTCGACGGCAAATCTTGCAAAGTGGGGAACGCAGCCGATGCATGGCCGTACACTCTAGGCCCTTTCAATTGTGATGGGCGTCTGACGAGGTGTCCCGTGCTTGATCCGAAGACCGAACGCCTGACCATCCAGCGTGCCCGCGGCGGAGACCATGAGGCCATTGCGCTGTTGATTCGCTCGTATCAAAAGCCGCTGGAGGCCTTTCTGTTCCGCCTGTGCGGGAAGGTTGAATTGGCTGAGGACATCTCGCAAGAAGCCTTTGTTCGTGTGATCAAATCACTCGACCGCTTCGATGAGCGATTCCGATTTTCGACATGGCTCTTCACCATTGGCAAGCGATTGCTTGTGAATCACTGCCAGAAGATGAAGCCTCGGGCAGATAGCGAAGCGGTGGAGTTTCGCGCCGACCACGCGCACACTCCGCTCCTTGAGGTGCAAAGCCGCGAGCGGCAAGAGCGCGTGCAGGACATGGTGGCAGTGGGCCTCGGCACGCTTGTCTCGCCACAGCGAGAAATTGTGCTCTTGTTCCATCAGCAGGGTTGGCCCGTCGAGCGCATCGCAGCGGAGTTGCGAATGCCTGAAGGAACTGTCAAGAGCCACCTCTTCCGTGCTCGTAAACGCATGTTGGAAGCGATCGAGTTGCGCTGTGCTCCGAAGTCCGACCGCTCTGCAACGGAAGAGTTGCTTGAGATCCTCGATTGGGGCAGCGCCACATGAGTTGGTTTCAAGAACACGACTCGCCGGATGATGCCGATCGCGGCGCGCAGGGGCCGCGTGGTCGCCGCTTTGCGCATCAAGTGTTGATGCGAGTCTTTGTGGCACTTCGGAAAGAAGGTCGTGAAGGGGCTGGCGCTCGAACTGCGCACGAAGACGATGCGCGCGCGCGGGCGCTCACCGATCGAATCTTGAGTGATTTTCCGGGGCATGTCTTACCCCTCGGACTGACAGCGTTGGTGCTGGTGTTCGTCGTGTGCACCTTGCCGCATCTTCGCGACGCGCTTCCTGCGACTGGTGTTCTGGCTGCGTCGCGCCCTGTGACCTCCATCGTCGAGAGCGGGCTGCAGCAGCGAACCTCCGCCATGAGCGACGGTTTGGATGCCCTTCGCGCCATCGTCGCTCCGTTCTCCGCAGAGGCATGCGGTAGCGCAGACATGCCGTGCGCGTCGCGCGATTGCTGCCGCGAAGCGCCTGCAGATCGCGAAGCATGCGCGCCGTTTGTCAAGTCGTGATCGAACCGTCACTTGATCGACCTGTAAGCGACGATGACGATGGGAATCCTCACAAAGTTCAGTGTTCCTCGTCGTACGCCGCGTACGAGTCTCGGCATTTCGGTGTACATCGGAGCCTTGGTGGCATCGCTTGGTTTTGTCGTGACAGCACACGCGGACAACGCGGGCTTCGCGCTTGCGCCCCGCGGTGCGATGTTTGCGATTGATGCGCGCAATCTTGCCGGATTGCTTGCGGAGGGGAACGCAGACGGAGTGCGTCCTGTCGTGGAGGCGCTTGCGGGCCATGAAGCCCTCTTGACCTTTGATGTGCTTGCGAAGCGCTGTCGCACGGGAAGTGACACGATTGCGAAAGAGGTGTTTGGCGGGCGCGTGGCGTTTGTGATTGCGGATGCCGTCCCGAGTCCGATGGGCGAGTCGAGCACTTCGCGGCCGTGGCTTTTGGGAATCCAATCAGATGACTCGCGATGCGAGCGTGTGCTGCAATTCTTAGGTGCGAAGATGCGGTCGCCTGGGCGATTTGATGCTGTTCAAGAGCACTTGGCATTGCGGCGGGTTGGTGGTTGGTTGCTCATTGCGCCTGCACCGCACGGCGAGCAACTGCTGGAGGCGAGCTCTGCGCGCATCGAGACCGAAGATGCTGAACACAGTCTTCTCGGTGAGCCACAGTTGCAGCCGCTGCTTGGCTCGGATGCGCCGGTCCGCGCATTTGCGCGACATGAATCACCAATCAGTGGCGTGACGACATTCGCGATTCGTCCGAGTGCCGCTGGTCGAGGACTTCGTGCGGAAATTCAGGGAAATTACGATCAGTTCCCACTACTCGACGGTGGCATCGCAGACACGCTCGACCCGCGGGTTGTGGCTGCATTCGAGTCGCGTGCGGTGATGGCGCTCGCAAGTCCTTCAAGCGATCAGCCGTCTCGCGCAGATGCATTTTGGATCGAGTTGGTTCCAGAGTTGGTCCCGCCGCCAGCGATGCGTACCAACCTCGCCGGTGAGCGAGTTATGGCAGTTGGAGTCTGCGCGAAGCACGCTGCGCCTGCGCTTGCCTTCGCGTGGCGAGTTGAAGACGCGGAGCAGGCGTCGCAAGATCAAGAGCATTACATGAAAGGCGTTCATTGCGGGTTGACGCGCGCGCTTGAGTCGGCGCGGTCGCCAACACGCGCATCTGCACCACCTGCCGAGCAAACATCACCGCGCGATGAAGTGCAAAGGGAGGCGCAGAAGGAAGCCTTGCTTGGATCGTTCCTTGATCGCTTCGTGGGAAAGCCTATGAAACTCGGTCGTGCTGTGCTGTGTTGGGAAACGGTGAGCACACCATGCGGTGGTTGGCAGGTGTATGCGAGCGATCCAGAGTGGCTTGTGGATGTCACGAAGGTTCTGCGTGATGCATCGTGTCAGGACGGCCCGAAGCCGGAGGCTGGCGGACTTGGATTTTGCGATGGTGCGCGCGCTGCGTCGCTGTTACGAAGATGGCGACCGCTTGTCGCGGCAAACGCGGATCTCGCAAACGATCGTGTGTTTCGCGGGCTTGAAGCGTTGGCCGAAACGATCGAAGCGCTTGGAAAACTGCGGTTTGAGTACACGATGAGTCCGCAGGGGGCGCTCCGCGCAACGGTCGAGTTCGACCCGCTTGGTCGAGTGAGATCGCCTGCGCGTTCGCGGGACATGGGTGCACCTTTGCGGGACATGGGTGCACCTTTGCGGGACATGGATGCGCCTTTGCGGGATATGGGTGCGAGGGAAATTCGGACGGGTGAGACTCGCGTTCGGCAAAACGCTGGCGACAAGTCATGAGTCGGGGCGCAAAATCAGAGTTCGCCTCGGTGGACCAAGATGCCGACGCAGCGCACTTGCGGCGCAACGATGTTGGACCGCTTCAACTCAACCTTCCTGAAGTTCCGCTTCCTGAAGTTCCGCTTCCTGAAGTTCCGCTTCCTGAAGTTCCGCCGCCTGAGGCTCCCTTGCCTGAGGTTCACGAGTGCTTGCGTGCGTCATCGCGAGATCCGCTTGCAGCAAGGCTAGCCCATGGACTCAAGCGCGCCGGCATCGCAGTCGGTTCGCCAGCGCTTGTTCTTGTGAGTGGTGGCGCAGATTCCATGGCGCTTCTCACACTCACCGCAGCATTGTGGCAGCGAGTCGATGGGGGTTTGGCGCAACTCCGCGTCGTGACCTTTGATCATGGGCTTCGCCTTGAATCCGCAGCGGAAGCCGCGCTTGTTGTTCGGGTTGCCACGCATTTTGGCGTCGCAGAAGTACTGCGCGAACGATTGCATGTCTCAAGCCATGGAAACATCTTGGCGAACGCACGCGAGGCGCGTCTTGCATGCGTCAAGTCGCTTGGGCGTGACCGCGGCATCGGCGTGGCGTTGCTCGGACACCATGCAGACGATCGCGCCGAATCGATGCTGCTTGCCCTTCGTCGTGGAGCGTCGCTTGAGGCGGTTGCCGCGCTCGTTCCGCGCAGGGAACTTGCCGAACTTGGGATCACGCTGGTTCGGCCACTCCTAGAGGTTCGCAAAGCTGCATTGCGCGATTTTCTCGTGCGTCGAGCGCTCCCGTGGTGCGAAGATCCTTCCAATCACCTGCGATCTCGCGGCGCGATGCGTCGTGAAGGTCTTGGTCCAGAGTTTCTGCATGAGGCAGCGGCGTCGATCGGTGCGTTCTGCGATGAAGCACAGGAAGTGCTTTCGTTCCGCGACATGATTGCTGCACAGATCCTCGCACGAAGTCAGAATGGGGTCGTGCCACGAGAAGCACTGGATGAAGCACACCCGGCTGTGCGGCGAGCGGTACTCCTTGCGATCATTCGCGCTGGCGGAGTGTCGATGGCGCGCGCGATGATCGAGGCTGCGCTGCAACACATCGAGGCGCAAGATCGCTCGCCGCGCAATTATCCGTGTGACGATGGGGTCACCCTTGTGATTGATCGAAGTGGTGCATGGCTCACTGGGCGCTAAGACAATCGCCTCCAAAGCGATCGGCCACGCAAGTCACGATACCTCGCTCGATTTTCAGCACCATCGGCGCGGCAACAATCCAGTTTGGACCAGTCGGAAGCGCAAGTCGCTCGCAACCCATACATGCGATATCGCCATGTTCTTCGCCCGTATCGACTTTCTCGACGCCATCGCCAGTCGGTACTTCGACAGCAACAACAAGTTCCGATCGGGGAATTGCGAAGAACTGCTCAAACAACGAGTGGCACGCGCTGCAATCTGGGAGATAGAGCACAACATACGCAGTCTCATCACCAATGATTCCGCGAAGCGCAGGGAGCGAACTACCGACTGGCGTATCTTCCAGGCTGCGTCCCTGAAACGGTTGCATATCAAGATCGATCGAGACAACACGGGT
>Ga0172372_10013650_pt1 | contig 10025 bp, 11 predicted proteins | sample LakKiv5m_2_FD_114544 | JGI IMG/M metagenome (GOLD analysis project Ga0172372, IMG submission 114544) | Freshwater microbial communities from Kabuno Bay, South-Kivu, Congo - kab_092012_9.5m | ecosystem: Environmental > Aquatic > Freshwater > Lake | place: Democratic Republic of the Congo... | reverse complement strand
GGCAACGCCGTCGATGACGACGAACGGCACCTGCCGCGTGCGAACGATGCGCAGCACCTGGGCGCGGTCAGCGGCGTCGAATCCGGTCGTGCTCGCCCGGTAGTAGAACAAGCGGGTCGCCAAGTCGCCGTCGACGCCTTCGAGCCAGCGGCGAATGACGTCCATGTCGTGCCCGCGGCCGAGCGCAATCGACACGAGCCGCTCGGTGCAGTTCGTCGCGTCCGCTTCCTCAAAGTCGACGTACACGCATGTGCGCCCTTTCTCCATCAGCTGCACGCAGGTGAGTTTTGCCAGCCAGGATTTCATCGACTCGGGCGGCGCCGCGACGAAGTTCAGCCGGTTCTCGTAGAGCAACGACTCGCCGTCCTCGCGTTGGAGCAGCGTCGGCTCGACACGTCGGTGTGTGCCGGCGATGATCGCCGAGAGCACCGGGGCGAGGTTTGTCCAGCCATCTTTCTCGGTATGGTTTGACGTCAATGCGTCAAGGTCGGCCGCGACGTCGCCGCCGTCGGCGATGGTTTGCGCGATGCGTTTCGCGGCTGCCACCTGGTCGCGTTTCTTGGCGAGCGATACGACCGTCTCGGCAGCCTCCTTTACGATGTCGAGGTTTTTACGTGCCTTGCCTTCGAGGTACGCGATTGCCCGGTCGCCGCCAACCGAGTCAAGTTCGCCAGCCTCGCGCAGTTCCTCGATGAGCGACACCGAGCCCGATTTGTTTGCAAGCGTGATACGGCAGATAGCGGCGTAGATGGTCCCGGCGCGTTCGTCGGCGAAGTCGCTCGCCGCGATCCGCTCGACCACCGTTTCGAGCGCGTCCGAGTATTTGATGCACGACCCGATTAGTAGCTGCTCGGCGGCAGCGTTGGAGAGTTTGGTGGTCATTATGGCAACACCTTCTCGAAGATGACGACGCGCACGTCGAGGTCTTTGCCGACGACGAGTTCAGGTTCAAGCACACGCACCCACTCGGCCGTGTCATCCGGTACCAGACCTTCGGCGACGAGCACGTCGACGATCGCTTTCACCATCGTCGAGGTGTAGTTGTGTGGGTCGCGTCGCGCCTTACGTTCGAACGGCAAGATCACCAAAACTTCGACCGGTACGCCGGTCTTCTCTTTTTTTGCAGCCCGGTACGACATCCTGGTAAGTTCTTTCCACGGCGCCAAGCGCAGACGTCGCGGCGCCCAGTGCATCCGGTTCGCCTCGTTGATAGATAGCGGCCGGTTCGGTGCTTTGAAAGTAAACGTACAAATCACTCAACATCACCGAGAGCCTGCATCCATGTCTCGATACCGTAAACCTCTGCCGGGTGTAAGCCGAGCCGGGTCGCCCAGTTATCGGCGACCCGCACCGATACGCCGTTCATTTTGGCCTTGTTCACGTCTCGAACAAACGCGCCGGTGCGTAGCACGAAATCGTGGAGAGTCAAACCGCTCGCCTCTATCAATGGTTCAAACGGGAGACGCATCACGACCCCGGGTTTTTGCTGCGGTAAGTTTTTCGATTAGTTCGTTCGCCTGCGTCTGGGTTAGTTCTTTGGATGACTTGACGCCGTACAAGGTTTCGAGCCTGGCGCGGTACGCGGCATCGTCTATGCCGAGTTCTTTGCGTAAGATGGCGATGCGAGTCACCTGGTTGCGCGCGATCGTAGTCGTGTCCGGGTCGATGTCAGGCGTCGCTCCCTTCGGGATAAGCGGCTCGCGGTTCGGCTTCTGTTCATCGACGAGCACGGCGTCGATTGGTTCGTCGTCGAACGTTGGCACCTGGACTGCCTGCCCGTCCTCGTTGGTTTCCGCACCCAGTTCCTCCGGTGTGTAAATCACGCCGAACAAGCACTCCGGGGCGGCCATACGTGCGACCTCGGTGATTGCCCGGGCGGCAAGCATCGCGGCCGGGTATTGCAGCCACGGCCCGCGTGTACCAAGCCCGGCTTTCTTGGCGCGCTCCATCGTCCACTCGACACGGAACTCGTACTCGGGATCGTCGGCACGTATGACGATTGCGACCGCGCGGGTGTCGCTTGCCTCGACGCGGAGTTTGTGCCCGGCGCGTCTTACGAGTCCGCCGATGAGTTGCGCGCTTGCAGTTGGTCGACCGTTGATTACCGAAATGCCGGTCACCGCCGTCATCGGGTGCACGCCGAGCGCCTGGGCGTACTGGATTGCCCACAAGAGGTTCGACGGATTTTTGCGGTATTGGTCTGGTAGTAAGTTGGACGCCGCGAGCTGCTGCGCGAGTGCGATCTGGTCGGCGACCGCTACCGGTGTAAGTTGTGATGCCATGCCCGAGCATCGTCGCCGACCTCGCTACGGTGGCATTGCCTACTCGAAGAACTGCGCTCGCGCACCGTTCGCCCAGGCGCGCCACCGGCGCGCACGTAGACGGCCGCACCTGGCTATCCGGCGTATCTCGCGATTACTTTCCCCGCCCATGACCGCGAGAAACACCCGGTCGGGGATGGTTTCGCGCCAGTGGTTTTCTAGGTCGAGTAAAATGGCGAGCGTCTTGTACTCGTCGTCTGGTATTTTGGTCCGTGTCGCAAGGTCGACCGGATTTTCGCCGATTGCGATACACTGGATTAGGAACGATTGCAGCTTCTCGAAACCCATCTCCCCGGACCACTGGCCGGTGGCGGTGATGGCCCGAATAAAGGACATCGTACTAACACCGAGGAAACCGGCGATCCAAGCGACGGTTAGCGGATCGTTCTCGCCTTTCGGTAGCACCGCCGCGATGGTGCGCAGGGCGAAACGTGCGCGGGTTATCGCCTCCTCGTCCTCAAAGTTTTCGGCGATGTATCGCAGTTGGTCGATAATGTTTTGGAGCCCTTGGTCGCCGATTAGGACCATGTTGGGTACCTCAAACAACTCGTCGAGGTGGTCGTCTTGGTTATCGTCCACGGCGGGACACCTTGACGTATGCCGAGCGTGTGTTGGGTGCCATCCCGCCACGTATCCCTATGCGCATGTTGTCGGTCTTTTCAAACGCGAGACATTCGTCGAGGCATGCTTGGCGTACCGGGCACATGAGACACAACGTGACCGCCTGGCGTCCTTGTAGTGTGCTCGCACCGGCGAAAAACGGCGCGATGCCTTTACCGTTGCATAGTGCTCGTTTACGCCATTTCATACCGACACCCGTGCGGTGTTAGATAGGTTAGAATGCGTCGTCTTCTAGTTCTTCCTGGTGGTATGCGAGATGTCGTTCGAGCCGATTGTCGATGCGTTCTATGTCGCGCGCTATCGCGTCGACGGTTTCGATTAAGGTGCGCTGCCCGGCGACGCGATGGTTTACCGCCCGGTTTACGTCGTCGATGGGTTTTGCGATTTGTTTCACCTGCCACAACGCGGCGAGTGCGGCGATCGTCGGCGGTACGCCTGCGATGATTGCTATCCAAATGTTCTCGGTCATGCGGTCACTCCGATTAGTGTGTCCGAGTTGGGAGCCGCCTGCGCCCTAGTTCTTGCTAATACTTCGTACGCCGGATTGTTCGCTGCTAAAAATCCGGTTCCATCATCAGTATCAGCGAAGGTGGTGGTTACGACGGTACTGCCTGATGTTATCGCGTATGCCTGGTCGCCGCCTGAACCTGTGTCCCCGGCTATGAGTACGGTTGACCCACCAAGCGACGCGATGCAATCGTGTTTGAAGCCTACGTCTAGCACGTCAAGATAATCGTACCGCGTATTGGTGGCGAACTCCCAGCGCCGCCAGTCGCGGTCTGTGTTGGTCGTAGTTATCCAAACTAGGTTTGTATCGGAGATAGCACTGCGAAAGATGTTATTGCCCAAATCGGGCAGTGAAGGAAAGTTTAGACTGATGTCCACCCGGTACGCCGGGGTGCCGGTTGGTGTCTCGACGGTAACAACATCTGTTCCATCCCATAAGACGATGCCCCATTCTCCGGCGCGCCCAACGGTTGTGTTGACCGCAGAGTTTAGGTTGTTGAGGTCTGCGCTTGTGAAGTCGTGCGCAATGGTTCCCGTGCTACTGATACCGAGGATACGACGATCTACGGAACCGGCTTTGTATCCGGCCCATACCCAGATGTGGTTGCTGTGCGTTCCGAGCACCTGGCACGATCCGTAGTTGCTGGTTGTCCCGGTTCCATTATACACTATGTGTAATCCGTTTGACGTAACTCCGCTGTTTACGAACACCCACGGACCGTTCGCCGAGTTGACAAGGCCCCAACAAGAACCAAACGCCGAGGATGGGCGGGCGATGGTGTAGGTTTGTCCGTTAGTGTAATCGGTTACCACTCCGGTATCTCTCCATACGCATCCGTCAGCTGCGCCGTGGAAAGCAAACTGTCCCCCGGTAGTGTACGGCAATCCCGGGACCGCCGACACCGGAACCGTAGTGACTACGCTCGTTCCGCCCGGATAACCGCCGCCGTACCCCGCGTCACTTGTGATTACGTTGCTTACGATAAAGTCTACCCCGTCGATGGCGCCAGGTGCGCCGCCGATAAAATCGCCACCGACACCGAAAATAATGTCGCCGACGTTCAAACCGGCAAAAGCCCCGTTGTAAAAATCGTACGTGGTACCGTCCACTTCTATCGTCCCGTATCCGGTTAGAGAATCGTAGGTAAGCACCTCCCCGAAAACGTACTCCGGTATCTCTTCGCCAATCGAAGAACCTAAATCGCTGGTACCGCCAGGTTGGTCCGCGACTTTGCTGTCGGCTGCGTTTTTTGCCTCGGCACGTTGCAACGCAACGGCGAGCCGTTTCGTCAAATCTGGGCGCGTCGTTCCCAACTCGGGGATAAACGTGACGACGCCAGCCTCGTCCACGCTTCCCGAAATTGAGCGCACCCGGTACGCGGTGCGCGACCCGTCGAGACGTGCGAGAAGTATCGTATCACCGATACCGAAATCTATGTACGGCAGCACCCCGGCGTCTATGAGGCGAACCGTTGTCCCATCCGTAGGGTTGGCCTGTTGGTTTAGAATGTGATCGCCGGATAAATCGGTTATGGACGCATCCGAGTTCTCGGACATGGCTAAAAATGTCTCGCGCCGTCCGTACGTCGAAATCGATGCACCGTCGTTTCGCGAGGTGTACGAGTTGCTTCCGGTGGCGATTAGGACATGGTTGCGTATGGGCCCCGTTTTCTGGTCTGCCAACTCCGACACGTTCTGCCCGACACGCAATACGACCGGGTTGGTGCCGGTGCTTTTGTTAGTTCCGCGCGAGTTCACGTATCGCAGCTGGACGGCCCCGCTTGCCCCGCCGTCCGGGTCGATAAAAAAATCGACCGCTATTTCCTGGTGCCGGTCGGCAACTTCGAGGAGGTTGGTGCCGACTTGTTCCACCATGGTTAGACTTGTCTGCGTGTATGCGTTTCCGTCACTATCGACCGAGTTCGTGAAGTTGAAGGTCAATGCACCCAACGCCCCGCGTGTCTGTGCCTCGTCTATTAGGGTTTTCATCATTGCCCCGACGTTCGTGCTCGTAAACGTACGTTCCGAGACGATTGGCGAAGCGGTAGAATGCACTACCGCATCCTCCAACAATGCGGCCGCGCCGCGCCCCGAGACTCGCCAGGTGCGTGCGATGCCGTCAGACCCGGCGTCGACTTGTTGTAGTTCAAGAGACTCGATTACACCGGCGAAAACATAGTCATCGCTCGTATCGCCGTACGCTATTTTTACTATCTGCCCGATCCCTATCGAAGGGGCATACTCTACGCCTATCGTAAACGAGAACGATCCGACCTCTTCGAGCGTGTCAAGCCAACGCAACTCGGAGGCCGACGAGAGTGGTTGTATAGCCGTCGTGCCGTTGCGTTCGAATAAAGTCGCCGAGGCGAAGTAGGTCATAGGTACACCTGGTTAGCGACGATGTTGAGCGACGCGTCCGCGCTGTTAGATGTGAGCGTCGCGCGCAATGAGTTCGACCCAGGTAGCAGCGGCAGCCACAACGGCGTGCCGCCGGTGATGACGGTGCCAGACGTCGTGGTCGCACCTTCGACCGCGCTGTACTGGCCGCAGTCGATGGTGAGCAGGCCGGTTATCGCCTGGTTGTAGTCGATGTACACCGCGCCGGTGGACGAGTACGATAGGTTCTCGATTTTCAGACGCACCGCGTTCGGGTTTCCGATCGTGCGCGGACCGTACACGGAGGTCGCGACGCCGGCGTCGAACCGGATCGTGTACGCTTCTCGCGAGATGTTGTTGACGCTTGGGGCCGCCCCGGTGATGTACTGCACGTCAAACGGTCCGGGCCAATCGCCGCCCGCACCTTTCGGCCCGTACACCTTGCCGGCGTCTTCGTCGTAGTACCAATCCCCGGTCGTACCGGTACCCGAGTCAGGTGCGCCGGAGTCGACGATGTCGAGGTCGTTGGCCGGCCACGTCGCCTCGCCGCCGAACACGATCACGGCGTCTTGTATCTCGCCGGTGCTGTCGCTTGTTCCTTGCGTGACGGTGAACGTCGTCGAGGTTACGCCCGACGCGATTGCCTGAAACGTGGCACGTGGGCCGTTCGCGCTCCGTAGGACGCCGCCGGGAATGATGGCGGTGATGACGACCCGCGCGGCGTTCGGCCCGAGGCTTGCGACTTGGATCGACGGCGAGACATGTATGTCGGCTTCCCGGTAGATGTCCCCGCTCGCATCCTGCCACAAGAAGCGGCGCGTACCTTCGAGGCTTGTGTAATCGGGTGCTAGGTGCGTTTTCAATTCGTCCAAGTTGGCGACGAGACCGGCGCGCGAGTCTGCGTGTACACCGCCGTCGCTATCGTACCAGCCGTTCACTACCATCGGTATCGTGATCTCGCGCGGTTCGTATACGCGGCGACGCGCAACCGCGCCGTACCTGGTTGGTATCGTAATGTCCGACCCGCGTGTGCTCGGCCCGTCGAGTATGGTTGCAATGTCCTCCGTTTCCCATGCGGCAGTCGTGAGCGGTAGACCGTCGATAGAGATGTATTCGCTACGTGTTGCTGTTGCCATGTGTTAGCCTCGGAGGTATGTCGCTCTTCGTAATGCGTTCGGTATCGATGTGCTCGCCGGCTCGGCCGTCGGGTTGTTTATCGTTATGGAGTACGACATGTCTCCCATCGTTCCGCCGAGTTGGTTGTTTGGTATGACCGTGCCCGATACGCGAGGTACAAATAACTCGGGACCGACTTCGCCGACAATGTACGGCCGGTTCGCCATCGCCGGGCCACCTTCGGCGAGCATGGGTATCTTCGGTACACCCCAACGCGACCCGCCGATTTTTGGTATCCAACTCGGCAACGAGAAAGAGATGCGAGCGATGGTGTTGTTCCATGCGCCGGCGATTGAGTTGACGATACCTTTCGCGACGTTGGCGACTGCGGTGATGGCACCTTGGGCACCGTTGCGCAGACCGTTCCAAATTGCCGCACCCAGGTTAGCGGCACGTGCGAACGTGTCGCGTATCTTGTTTATCGCCTCGTTGATCTTGTTTTGCACGAACTGCAACGCCGCCTGGGTGCCGTTTTTGAGTCCATTCCAAATGTCCGCGCCGAGGTTTTTGACCCCGCTAAACAGTGCACGTATCGCCTCGACACCGGCGAGCACGGCCGCCTTCACTGCCTCGAATGCGGCGGCCGCCCCACCGGCGAGGCCGTTCCACAATGCGGCGGCTCCGCTTGCAATCCCTTCCCATAGAGCGGAGAAAAATGCTGCGATGGTGTCCCAGTTTTTTACAATGAGTACGACGGCCGCGATTGCGGCGGCGGCAACTAGGACCCAAGGGTTCGCGACGAGTAGAGCGGTGACCGCTTTCAGTGCGGTGCCGATTTGTCCGATGACCGAGATCATCTTGGCAAAGATGAGAAGCGTCGGCCCGAGCGCAGCAGCGAGGCCACCGACTATGACGATGAGCCGGCGTGTCTCCGGGTTAAGGTTCTTGAAGGCTTCAGCGAAACCTTGGATGATAGGAACGGCAGCGTCGAGCGCGTCTGTCAGGGCTGGTATCAGCTCCTCGCCGAGAGGCTTGAGGGCGAGCACCGTGGACTTTTTTAGTTGATCGAATTTCTCCGGGAGGCCTTCAAACTCGTCGGCAAGACCGCCGACCGTGTCCTGACCGCGCTGGATAGCAGAGACCGTTCCTTCGATGTCGAACTGTCCGCGCTTGATGGCGTCGAGCGCGTCGAGGAAGGTGCGAGCACCGAAGAGCTCCGCAGCTGCGGCCTGCGCTGCGCTCTCGTCCCCGGCAGCGAGAAAGCCTTCTATCTCCTTGACGCCCTGACGGAAGAACTCTGCGGCACCTTTAGCGTTAGCGCCGCTGCTCTTGACGATCTCATCGAGAACCTGCTGCGAGTTAGCCGCATCTGTGTTAGCGCTTTCGAGTTTCTGTCGGATGTCGAGCAGGGTGGCCTCGGCGCTGATCGCCTCCTTCGAGCCCTCTCCGTATTTCTTGAGCTTGTCGTTGTAGTCACCCTGCGCTGCCTCGGCTTTGAGGGTGAGCACCGCTATGGCGTCTTGGGCCTTGGCGAGCTCTGTGGTTGCTTTAGCGCCTTCGTCGCTGGCCTTGGTAGAGCGGATGATGTTGGCGCGCAGACCGGCGAGCACTGTGTTGGTGTTGACGCCTGAAGCCTCGAACTGACCGAGCAGCGCTGCGGTCTCGTCGAGACCGAAGCCCAGCTCGGCGAAGGCCGCCGACTGACTGACCAAGCCCTCCGTGAGTTTGTTGACCGGCACTCCGGTCTTTTGCGATGCGCGAAGCAGTTTGTTGATGGTCTCGACGGCTTGGTCTGCCGGCACGTTGAAGGCACCGAGCACCCGGGTGAACCCGTCCAAGTTTGTCTGCTCGCCAGTGATTGTATCGAGGTCAGCGAGCGCCCGGCCTACCTCTTGGAGGGGCTTACCAGTCAGCTCGAGGCGCTGGTTGAGTAGGGAGACGATCTCAGCGGTGCGCTCGAAGTTCACCGCGCTCGACGTTGCGATGGCCTCGAAGTCGGCGCGAAGGCCGTTGAACTCCTCGCCGGTTGCGCCGGTGCTGCGGCGGATCACGTCGAGCGCGTCGTCGACCTTCTCGCTGGAAGCGATAGCGCTAGTAGCGAGACCGAGGATGGGCGCGGTGACGTTCTTCGAGAGCGACTTGCCGGCCTTGTCGAACCCAGCCGTCAGTTTCTCGCCGAGCGACTTGCTCGCCTTCTCTGCCGCCGGCCCGACCGCCTTGTCCAGCTGGTCGCCGAGGGTGGAGCCGAACGTGTCGGTAAGTTTCGGCCCGATGAGGATGTTCATCACGGCCGCCTCTAATCCGAGACCTGCCATTACTCACCACCTCCGCGCCGTACTTTGAGTCCGTGTTGTTTTATCATCTCTGCTAGACTAGTGCCGCGTTTCGCGGTGGCTTTTTCCGCCCGGTTCCACGGCCGGGGAACCTCGACTGGCTTCGGCGGCGTCGACCCTTTCTTTGTGTGCGCCTGAATGTAGAGCCTGCGCAACGAGTCGAGCATCTCGATGTTCAGCGCCGCGAGTTCGTTGTCGACGGTCCACGATGTCGACGTCGCGCGCCAGGTTGCCGCCTCCGGTGGCAGCCATTTGATGAGCGCGAGGAACCGGCGCGCACCCAGTGGGCGATCGCCGTACAACGCGGACGCGAGGTCGATCTGGTAGTAGCGTTGGAAGTCCGCCTCCATCGCTTCGAAATGGTCGCGGCACATCGCCGCGACCGGCGCTATTTTCCCGGGTCTACCGCGTAGAGGGTCGCAATGTTTTCGAGTAGTATGCGCATGTCGTCAATCGTTGGTCCGCATGCAAGGAACGCATCCCACTGGTTGCCCAAGAGTGCACGCACCGCCGCGATTGCGGCCTCTGCGGTTGCGGCACCGGCGGCCTCCGCGATTGCCCAAGGCAACTCGGCGGGGAGCGCCCAGTCTTGTCCGGCGAACTTGATCACCGGGTTCTCTTTTGCTGCCTCCGCGCGTGCTGCACGCGCGGCATCGAGGTCGATGACGCGACCGGTCATCAGCTACCCGCTGGTTCGAGTGCCGGGTCGTCTGACATGAGGTACCAGGTGTCGCCGTTTTCGTCTTCGAGG
>Ga0172372_10013649_pt1 | contig 10026 bp, 10 predicted proteins | sample LakKiv5m_2_FD_114544 | JGI IMG/M metagenome (GOLD analysis project Ga0172372, IMG submission 114544) | Freshwater microbial communities from Kabuno Bay, South-Kivu, Congo - kab_092012_9.5m | ecosystem: Environmental > Aquatic > Freshwater > Lake | place: Democratic Republic of the Congo... | reverse complement strand
TCTGGATCTCGGTATCGCCCAGCCCTTGCACGAACAGCGAATCCGCCTTGAACCCCTCGGTGTACGACAACAGTGAGATCTTTCGATACGGCGCTGGATTGACGGAGGGCAGACCGTGGCGCCGGACCATCAGCCCGCACTCCTGGCTGCCTGGGGCGCCGCCGCGCTCCTCCAATAGGCAGCGGTACTCAAAGTCCAGAGGTCCCGGGGCATTGGCGATTACCCCGTTCGTTGGCTGCATCGTGTTCAGCCGAGTGACGACATAGGCGCCCTGAGAGTGACCGGCAATAAAGACACGGTTTATGGATACGCCCAAAGCTCTCGAGGCCTCGTTTTTCACCCAAAGAAGAGCAGCCTCTGCCTCGCGTAAGCCGTCGCCGATCTCACGATCCTGTTGCGGATAAGCGACACTGACCAACAACAGATCGTCGCGATAGAGCAGGCGCTTGAAGTTCTCAAGGGTGCTTTCAGCAGCGGGTAGGATTCGGTCGTCGAACCATACGGTGGGGTGGTAGAGCACGAGTGCATCCTTGACCGCTGCGGGGGGGATGCTGATCACCACCTGCACCGAGACTCCGCCGAAGGTAATGGTCCGAGTGCCTTGAACAGGCGCAGCCGGAGAGCTCACCGGCGGGGGCGTGGATGTCGCTAGCTGAACGCCTCCGGCACCCCCTGATCCGCCACAGGCAGCGAGCACAGCCAGCAATGGGAAACACAAAATCATGCATCGATGACGCATCCGGCAAATCCTCACAGCACCTGCAACCACTCCTCGCTCAACAGTTAATGACGTTGCTGCGAGGAAGTCCATCCCCACACGGGTGAAGAAAGGCAAAGATTTAGGGCCGCCTCGCTCCGGCGATCCCTACCACAGCCCGCGTGGCATTGAGGCATACTCAACTGAGAAGGGGGTTGATCCTCAAATGATCAAGAAAATCAGCTACGCGGTGCCGATCTTGGTCGCCTTGCTGCCCATAGCAAGTTTCATCGCCGGCCACGAAATGGGGAATTGGATTATCACGATCGGTCTCACGCCGTTCGTTCTGTTCGTTGCGGTCCCGATTCTCGACAGACTCATAGGGCGTGATCCGTCTAACCTTTCAGCAGCGGCTTCTGCAGCATTATCCAAGGAACGTTACTACCGCCTGCTCCCGATGTTGTGTCTGCCCGCGTATGCGGTGACGTTGTTGTTCGGTGCCTGGGTGGTGGGCAATGAACTCATGTCCCCGCTCCTCATGCTCGGATGGATAGTGTCCGTCGGACTGGTGGGCGGTATCGTCGCCATTACTCCGGCACACGAACTGATTCACAAACCCAACAAGGTCGAACCTTTCTTGGGCGGAACCCTGCTAGCCATGGTCTCTTATGGCACTTTCAAGATCGAGCATGTCGCTGGTCACCACATCGATGTAGCGACTCCAAGAGACGGTAGCACCGCGAGGATCAACCAGACGGTCTTCAGTTTTGTCTTTCGGTCAATGAGAAGAAATCCCGGGCGCGCCCTCGAGCTCGAGCGTGTGAATTGCGCACAGCGCGGTAGGATATGGCGTTGGTACACCAGTGAAAGTGTGGGTTGGGCTGCGGTATCACTCGGATTCTGTGCCGTCTGCATGTTGATCGTCGGTGCCACATCGATGCACGCGTCATGGTTGGGCGGTATCTATTTTTTTGGGCAATCATTCGTCGCCGTCGCGCTGCTCGAGATCGTCAACTACATCGAGCATTACGGATTGACGCGGCGGGCACATGAATCGACCGATGGCGCGGTTCAGTACGAGCGAGTCAACCATCTGCACTCGTGGAACGCCGACTTTGCATTAACTAACGCGCTTCTTTTTCAACTACAACGGCACAGTGATCATCACGCATTCGGGTTTAGACGTTACCAGGCACTACGCCATCACCCCGACAGTCCACAGCTACCCGCCGGATACCCAACCATGGTGCTGATCGCGCTCGTACCACCGCTGTGGTTCCACATCATGAATCCGCTACTGCCGCCCGGGGTGATTCCTCAGAATCCCTCTAGATGACGTACACTTTTCGGGTATCGGTGTAGTGGCTCCAGTGGCGCTGCGGGTAGCATTGAAACGCCGTGGCGGATAACAAGGGACGTAGGTCATCGATCTTAAAACCCTCGAGTGGTTATGAATCCTTATCTCTACATTGTCCCCGTGTTCTTTTTGATGATTGCAACAGAATTTTGCATATCGCGCATGAAGGGCCGTGATTTGTATCGGTTCCAAGATACGGTGACATCGCTCAATGCCGGGCTCGTAAGTCAGTTCGTCAACATAATGGGAGGCGCCTTTAGCGTGTACATGTACTCGCTATTAGTGGAGCAATTCAGCCTTCTAAGTTGGGATACGAGTCAGCTCTGGGTTTGGGTCTTCGCACTGGTGCTTTACGATTTTTGTTACTACTGGGTACACCGGGCCGGTCATGAAGTGAACCTGTTCTGGGCATCTCACGTCATTCATCACAGTAGCGAAGACTTCAATCTGGCAACCGCGCTACGCCAATCGGCTACCGGCTTTTATTTCAAATGGATATTTTATTTTCCGCTGGCGGTGCTAGGTATACCAACCCAGGTTTTTGTTGTGGTCGCACTCATAGACCTGCTTTATCAATACTGGGTTCACACTCAGTTGGTCGGTCGGATGGGAATCTTTGAGCGATTCCTTGTCACACCTTCCAACCACCGCGTACACCACGGGCAGAACGATTACTGCATCGATAAAAATTATGGGGGAATATTCAGCATCTGGGATCAACTCTTTGGCACCTATGCTGATGAGCGGCCAGACGAGATGGTCATCTACGGTGTACGAAAACCCCTACGTAGTTGGGACCCTGTCTGGGCAAACGTCCAGCATTACTTCGTCATTGGTCGACTGCTTCGCACCTCGCGATCATGGCGCGAGAAATTCATGTGCGTGTTTGGCCCGCCACGTAGTCCTGCTCATCTTGAGGCGGTTGGCGAGGCGACTTTCAAGGCGGCGGAGTTCTTGCCCTTTTCAACGCCGTACACCTCCCGAATGAAACATATCGGCGCCGTCTCGACGATATTTGGCACGTTTATGTTGATGTTGCTCTACCTTGTTGCCGCCCAACTTTCGATCTGGGAAAACTTGGCATATTCTTTGTTGATGCTCGGATTTTTCAGTTTTGTAGGTCGGCTGTGGTTACGCCCTAGCATGATGGGAACGATTACCAGATAATCGAGATCAGACACGACAGCGTATCGACTTCGCAATCCGCGATTAGCCGGCGACGTTACACAGCCCTCAGTCCGTATCTAGCGTGAAGTTCCGCGATGCCCAACGTGCCTCGTGCGTCAACAGCCATTCCTTACGTGGCAAGCCACCGCCATAGCCAGTGAGCGAACCATCTGCCCCGACGACACGGTGACAAGGTACGACAATGCTGATCGGGTTTGCCCCATTGGCGAGCCCCACTGCACGCATCGCCGTGGGTTTTCCAATCATCCTTGCTTGTTGAGCGTATGACCGGGTTTGTCCAGCGGGAATCTTTCGTAGGGCCGCCCAGCACTTGGCCTGAAACACCGTCCCCAGATCGTGCGTCTTTACCACGTCGATGGCGTAAATATCGCCGTCGAAATATTCGTGTAGCACCTTGGCGAACAGACTGCTCTTCTTCGTGTGGACCATCTCCAAATCGTCGAGATAGCGACTTGCCAGTCTCCGCATCCTGTCCTCGTGATCCGCAAAATCGAGAGCTGCTAGCGCCTCACCATCATGAATCAACAAGATATTGCCGATCGGGCTTTTTACAGATTCAAGCTGCCAGGACATCGCCCGCCTCCGTCCGATTCCGAGTTGCGGCGAAGCGGCTTTCGCCCCACCGTTGGGTCCAGAGCATACTTCACAGCGTAATCAGATCGCAGATAAGCCGCTTGTTAGGGAATTTGTACGCAGGCAGCGTGTTTTGAAAAGATATCTCTCTTCGAAAAAAAGCCATCCCGATTACCGGAGTTCCATCGCTAGTTAATTCCGGCCACACGACAAGCCCTCTCTTCCCGTCGCTGGCAATACGCGGGAAACCGGTTGATCGCCCGCGAAGCGCAGGCTCGGCGATGGGCGCGCCCCGATGGCGCCGACGGAAGCTGTAGCTGATTCATACGTGGTCCGTTCAATAGAGCTTCGGGAGACTCGGCAACGACATAGCGCAACATCATCTGGTCATTCACGAAGGTTGGTCAGAAAATCAAGCCCGTTCGGCTACCAGCAGCGATAGCCGGACCATTGACGGGACAGCCTTCGATTTTCCAACCATCGTCATGAATTCTTTGCGGAGATCCCCAGCGGATCGAAGACCGTTGTACGACAGAAATATCGCGTATCTCATCGTCAGTACGATCCCGATAGACGATTAGCGTCCGACCAGTCCATCTCGCCATATCGGTCTGACAGCAGCTGCAAGTCTTCTCGTCGATTTCCAACTCTTCAGAGATCTGATTAGCTCGGTTGAAGACGGCAGAGCGCAGCGTCATCGGCGCGCTCTCGTCCACGCACGCTCGTTACCCCGCGCGACTCAGAGCGGCTTGCGGGCGCCGAAGACGAACCAGCCGCCGCTGCCGTGGGCGGGCGAAGCGATTTCTCCGCGCATGAATTTTTCGTGCTTCTCGGCACCGAAGGTGAGGATGTCCGGGACCAGCAGCTTGAAGCTCGCCTCGCGCTCAAACCCCGCCTCGACACAAAGATTGAGCGGATCCTGTGCGCGGTAGGAGGTGTACCACGGCTCGTTGTTATTGAGCGTGTCCCAGTTCCAGAAAAAGTTTTCGTAGGCACTGACGGAGGTCTCATCCGGCAGCTCCATGTGCACCATCACGCCGCCCGGCGCGAGCAGCCGCTTGCACTCGCGCAGGATCTTGCGTGTGGCCTTGAGCGATACTTCATGGAAAAAGAAGCTCGAGACGATGAGATCGAAGTGCCCATCCGGAAAATCCGTGTTCTCCGCGTCCTGTTGACTGAAGTGAACCGGATAGCCCTCGTGCTGGGCGACCGCATAACCGTAGCGCAAGACCGGAGCGCCGACATCGATCCCGTACGCTTCGGCCTGCGGATACGCATCGCAATACGGGAAGAGGTTTTTGCCCGCCGTGGTGCCCAAGTCAAGGATGCGTCGCGGCTTGAGGTCGGGGAATTTTCTTCGCAGCCAATAGGAGATGGACTCGCCGACCGCGCCGGGCTTTTTGCGATAGGGGTGTTGGCCTGTGAACACCTTGCCACCGAAAGACACGACCGCACCCTGCGCGACGTCGTCCGTCGTGTGCTCCGCATGCACCCAACCCGGCGCCAGATGCACATCGAGCGAGGTGATGTACTTGGGCAGACGCAGTTCGGGGTTCAAGCGCAACGATCCGCCCACCGGCCGACGATGTGCAAGATCGCGCGCAAGATCGATCATTTGCGGCAAGGCACGTTCGACGGTGGGTTGCACCGAGAGGTAGCACATCTCCTGGGCGTTGTAGCGCATGGCGCTGTAGAAGCGGTATGAGGCCTCGTGCTCCATCGATTTCTCGATGGCGGCCCAATCCTCAGGCTTGCCGCCCTCTCGCTCGAGCTTCGGTTCGACGCGATTGTCGTAGTCGTCCTTCATGGCTTTGCGCATGTCGATGATCGCGTGTTTGCGAATCATGCTGACCATGTTCTGCCGCGCACGCTCATCGTGTGTCGGCTGAAAGAGCTCTTCGATGCTCGGTACCGGAATATCTTTGGGATTTGCGACCATGGCTGCTGATCCTCGTCTTCAGTTCAGTCAGGAGTGTGCATACGGAGCACACGCTTGAGATACGCGGCACGCCAAGCGTTGCGCTCGTCCTCGAGCTGAGGCGAGGGCTGGAAGCTCTCGATGGCGGCTCGTGTGACGCTGCCGTGCTGGTCGAGTAAACGTTCGACGGTGTCGAGACGGTCCCGCAACACCCCGACCTCAGTGGTCAGTTCGAGCAAAAAAGTCATCATCTGATCGATCGCAGGATCGTCGAAAAAATCTGGCCGCTTACCCTTGGTGTGGCGGGGTAGCTGCACGGCCGTTGCGGGTTCGGTCACCGTCGTATCTCCTTCAGAAGAACGGGTCGAATATACAACGCTGCGGGACCACCTCGCATACGGACTTTGCGCAGCGAGGTCGGTTGTCATCAGTGCTCTCGCGCCTATCGATAACGGCTCAACGTCGGCTGAACAGCGACGCCGGAGATCCCTGACCGCGGCTGTGGGACGCTTGGCTAGTGCCTCGCGGAAATCCTCGACGAAGAGTTGCTCGTACACTCCGCCGGCGTCTTTCGCGATCGCGTCCACGAAGCGGGACAGCTGGGCGTCATCGGCCACGCTGGCGCAGGCGTCGAAGCGCCCTTTCACGGTGAACCGCAGATACTGAACCCGTGCGGCCTGCCCGCCGATGAAAGTCGCTGATGCTGCGCCTCATCGATGGGGCATTCATGACTTTAGGCAGGCTAGACTCTATCCGGCAGCGACGACCTTGCCATAGCTTCGTTCGACTCGGGCAATCGTGACGCGGTAATCCAAGTACCACGCATCTTTCCCGCGCTGCTGAGCAGCCGCATGGTCGACATGCCGCTTCCATCCGGCGATTGCCGCCTCGGACTCCCAGTAACACACCGTGATGCCTGTACCGTCAGGATCACGAACGCTCTGCATTTCGATGAAGCCGGATTGCGCGCGCGCAAGTCGCCCCATGTGGTTCGCCATCGCCGCATAGCCCTCTTGATCCGCGTTGGATCGCGAGCTCACAAAAATGACGACGTAGGTGCCCGATGTCATACGGGCTGCCCCGATACCGTTGCGCGCCACCACGCGATGACCCCGATCGCAAGGCACCCAAGCGCAACGACATCTGCCTTGAATACGGTGGCAAGCTGCGCGCTGAATCCGCCTACTGACCACGCCAAAATCATGAAAGACGCCACACTAATGAGCCCTGCCAATAGCGCAATCCCCTGCAATGGCGGCTTGACGGCGGCATAGATCAGGAAAGCGCCGCCTAGCACCCCGGACAAGGGCAGCGAATGGATAACTCCGACGACGAGCAGCGTTGCCGAGACGAGCAATCTCATACTTGACCTCATAAAGAGATAGTGACCGTCAAAATAATGAATCCCGAGACGGTGATCATACGCCGTTGGCAAGAGATCAACGCCGATGACCGGGTCCGCCACTCATTGAGAGCGTGGTCGTATCGAAGTGAATTCCTGATGGCTATCGTTGACGGGAAATCCTCGTTATTGGGTGCGTATGCCTTGGACGCGGCGGGGAACAGCGCGCACCGCCGCTCACTAAGCTGTGTAGAAGATAATGTGTAAGTAAATGCCCTGCATTTGAAATCCGTGTTGCGGAGATGGCTGCCGCTCGTTCACAAACTCCACCGTTCGTTCATTCGCCAATGAGCGGTAGCAACCTGACGCTTATCTTCAGTGTCAGTCGATAAATCGTGGTCGGGCCACCGCGATGACATCGAAAAATATCCCGGATCTAGGAGAAGAAATGAAGTTCCCGAAATACTCTTGCGCGAGCGCGTTGTTAGCTGCGTCATCCCTGTGGTTAGTTAGCCCCGCACTCGCGGAGGGATCGGTCGAACCGGCGCTCATCCCCCTCCCGTCTGTCCTCGACTTCACCCAGGGAGACGGCTTCGGTGTTGCGCTAGGAGTCAGCGGGGAGTTCGAGAGTGCTTATGACGGGGCAGATGAAACCGAACTCGAAGTCGAACCCGCCGGCGCGGTGCACTACCGCAACGGTAATCACCTGTTTTTCTGGGAGGGGTTCGAACTCGGGTGGAGAGGTCGACTCGCTGATGTCTGGCTGGTTCAGGCCGGTATTCGAAATGAAGGCGGTCTAGAGCCGGATGACTCAAGCGACGGCAAGCTCGACGGTATCAAGCCTCGGGACTCACACGTCGTCGGATTTCTCGAGGTGCGCCGAGGGCTCGGCCCAGACTGGCGTAACTGGGTCGCCGCGCGGGTCATGGGCGGACCGAGCGACTTTGGTGTTCTCGGTGTGATCGCCGCGGGCCATCGCTTCGGGCAGCAGGTCGACGGCACCGGCACGGAGATCTTCGGTTTCCTCACGTTCGGATCCGACAATTTCATCAATAAAGATTTCGGTGTGTCAGCAGCAGACGCTTTGGGCTCGGGTCTGCGCCAGACGGTCTTGCGGGGTGGATATCGCTCGACAGGGGTCCAACTTGTCCATCGTCGCCATGTCACTGAGCGATTACACGCGATCGCTCAGGTCGGCGTAGAGCGTTACTCAAGTGAGATCGGTGAAAGCCCCATCGCACGCAAAGACTATGAATTTGAAGTGTCGCTGGCACTCGTCTGGAGATTTGGAAAGAAGTAACTCGTTATGCAGCAGGCTCCGGAGCGTGAACGACATCCATCGCAAGGGATCGTCCCCACTCTTGGAGTGGGGCTACTCGCCTCACTGACTCTGCTGTTTTTGATTGACGATGCGCTTCCTTACTTTGACGTCAGCGAAATCTCTTACGGCCGATTTTGGGATCGTTCCGGATGGCTCCTGATACACGTAATCGGCGGTTCTCTCGCACTGCTGGTCGGGCCTTTCCAGTTCTGGTCAGGCCTGCGTCAGCGGCATCTAAGGCTTCATCAGTGGACAGGTAGGATTTATGCAACAGGCGTTGCACTGGGTTCGGCCACAGCCTTTCAGTTGGCGTTTCATACCGAGAACTGGACCTTTGGGGTCGTGCTGTTCATCAGTGGTGTCTTTTGGCTAACCGCCACCGGCAAAGCCCTGCTCGCAGCCCTACGGCGTCATATCGACCTTCATCGCGAGTGGATGATTCGTAGCTACATTTTCACGTTCTCTTTTGTCAGCTTCCGCCTACTTCTCGAAATTCCCTGGATCGAAAATCTCGGAACAGACGCTGAGGTTTCGACGACCATCGGCTGGCTTTGCTGGGTTGTCCCGTGGATGGGATATGAGTTAAAAAAAGCCATCGTCCGAGCTTAATTCAAAGGATCGAGACTTGAATACGACACTCGTAAGAACGTTTGCGCTTCTGCTGTTACTGATCAGCGCTACTCATCCAGGCTATGCGGTTGAGTCACGCGCCATGGATGTTCAATCCATGCAGCAAGACCTAAGGTTCGTTCAAACAAAGCTGAACACGATACATCCCGAGCCGTACCACCACCTCGGCAAGGACGAATTCGATGCGATGGTAGATCGACTCGAGGGCAGTCTCGCCCCGATGTCGTCGAAGGAATGGTATGTAAGGCTGTCCGAACTCATCTCGTCGCTCCAAGACGGGCATACAGCCGTCTTCTATAACCAGGATGAGCGGCAACAATATTTTAACGAGGGAGGCACGACGCCCCCCTTTCTCGTTGAGGTGAAGGATAACGATAGCGTCATTATCCGGCACCACTTCACCGACGACACGACACTCATTGGAGCAGAGATCCTCACGATTAACGGACGCCCGATCGACGAGGTTCTACGAAGCATGTGGCCCCTAACCTTTGGGGAGTCAAGATTATTCAGAAATGGCCAGATCTCGAGATCTTTTGGTCGGATGCTCTGGCTTCTATACGGACACGCTGACTCAGTCACACTAACCATCCGTCAGCTTGACGGGGGTATCCGCACGCGGTCTTACGCAATGCTGTCAGAAACGCAGTACAACGATTTTGTGGCTCGCGACTTCCCAAAGAATGACGGCGTAAGCGAGAGCCCCATGCGGCTTACTTTTCACGAGGAAAAACCGGTTGCGCTACTGGATCTCAATCACTTCGGTACCTACAAGGGCTACAAAGACTCGATCGCAGACGCCTTTCGTGAAATTAAAGAACGACAAATCGAAACGTTATTCATTGATCTTCGCGGCAACGGAGGCGGAGCCTATTTGGTGGCCGAGGCGCTCATCCATTATCTGATGGACACACCATGGGTACTCGTCTCGAAGGCGAAGATCAAAACGAGCGACGAGTGGTACGCCTCGCTTCCCGCCTCAGTACGGATTGTCCGGTAC
>Ga0172372_10013645_pt1 | contig 10028 bp, 3 predicted proteins | sample LakKiv5m_2_FD_114544 | JGI IMG/M metagenome (GOLD analysis project Ga0172372, IMG submission 114544) | Freshwater microbial communities from Kabuno Bay, South-Kivu, Congo - kab_092012_9.5m | ecosystem: Environmental > Aquatic > Freshwater > Lake | place: Democratic Republic of the Congo... | reverse complement strand
CGGCATCGGACGCTGCTGCTGATTCGGGCACCTGCACGGTGTTCGTGGACGGCCTGCGGTACGACGTCGCCCAGCGGTTGCGTACCAAGCTGGATGGGCTGGGCACCACGACGTTGGCAGCCCGTTGGACCAGCATGCCGTCGGTCACGGCTTCCGGCAAGGCTTGGTGCTCGCCAGTGGCGGGGCTGGTGTTCGGCACGGCGGAAGACGTGGAGTTCGAGCCCCGTGTTGCGGCGGACGGCAAACCGCTCTCTGGCCACAACTTCAGGAAGCTGCTGACCGACAACGGGGTGCAGCCGCTGGACAAGCACGAGACGGGTGACCCGAGCGGACGCGCCTGGACGGAGTCGGGCGACCTGGACCACTACGGTCACGAGCACGGCGTTCGTCTTGCGCGAGACGTGGATGCCCAGCTGGCTGCGGTGGTCGAACGGGTGCAGGAACTGCGCGATGCGGGGTGGCGCCGAGTGCGCATCGTCACCGACCACGGCTGGCTGCTGGTTCCCGGTGGCTTGCCGAAGACGGAACTGCCCAAACACCAGGCCGAAACCCGGTGGGGGCGCTGCGCTGTTCTGAAGGACACGGCACACGGCGCCCCGCTGTCCTTCGGCTGGGATTGGTGTAAAGATGTCCAGGTGGCGTATGCGCCAGGTGTGTCGTCCTTCATTGCTGGAGCCGACTACGCACACGGTGGCCTGAGCCTGCAAGAGTGCCTGGTGCCGGTACTGGACCTGGTGGTGGCTGCGCCTTCGGCAGCCGCACAGGTCACCATCAAGGCGGTGACTTGGAGGGGCCTGCGCTGCGTGGTCGAGGTGGACAGCTCGTCGCCCGGCCTGACGGTGGACGTACGGACGAAGCCCGCGCTGGCAACGTCCAGCCTGGTGGCCAGCGTGAAGCCCCTGGAGGCCGGCAAGGCCAGCGTGGCGGTGGCCGACGACGACAACCTGGGCGCAGCGGCCGTAGTCGTCATCCTGGGAGCCGATGGCCAGGTGCTGCAGAAGCAGGCGACGGCGGTGGGCGGCTGAATGAAGCCAAGCCAGGGACGGAGCTGTTACCTCGTTACCTGGTACAGAGATAGAGAACAGCAAGGCGGGCGACCGGCTCCAGACAGGTCGCCCAACTGTGAATGACGGGTGATTGACGATGCAACTCGACGACTTGGACAGGAAGGCAACCGCTGCCTTCGAAGGCTACGTGGTACGCAAGGACCTGGTGCGGACGTTCAGCCGCCAGTTCCCGGTGCCGACGTACGTGGTCGAGTTCCTGCTGGGCCGCTACTGCGCCACCACCGACGAGGCGGAAATCCAGGAGGGTCTGGATATCGTCCAGCGGCAGCTGGCGTCGCGGACGGTGAAGGCCGGTGAGGAAGAGCTCTTCAAGGCCCGTGCGCGGGAGGCCGGCTCCGTGAAGATTATCGATATCGTCACGGCGCGACTGGACTCCAAGACTGACTCTTACATCGCCACCTTGCCCAGCTTGCGCCTCACGGACGTGCGGCTCACGCCCGAGATGGTCAAGGAGAACGAACGCATGCTCACCGGCGGCTTCTACGCCGAGGTGACCCTGGGATACGACGCGTCCATCGCGCAGGAGAAGGGCGGGCGGCCCTTCGGCGTCGAGGCGCTGAGGGCCATCCAGCTCTCGAAGCGCGAGACGCTGGACGTTCTGGCCAAGGGGCGGGAGCAGTTCTTCACCGCCGAGTGGCGCGACCTGCTGCTGCGAAGCGTCGGCTTCGAGCCCGAGACCCTGTCGGAACGCGCCAAAGACGCGCTGCTGCTGCGCATGGTGCCGTTCGTGGAGCGCAACTACAACCTGGTGGAGCTCGGACCCCGGGGCACGGGTAAGTCGCACCTGTTCCAGCAGGTGTCTCCCTACGCCCACCTCATCTCTGGTGGCAAGGCGACCGTGGCCCGCATGTTCGTCAACAACGCCAGCGGCCAGCGCGGCCTGGTCTGCCAGTACGACGTGGTGTGCTTCGACGAGGTGTCGGGTGTGTCCTTCGACCAGAAGGACGGCGTCAACATCATGAAGGGCTACATGGAGAGCGGCGAGTTCTCCCGGGGCAAGGAAAGCATCCGGGCGGACGGCTCCATCGTGCTGGTGGGCAACTTCGACGTCGACGTGGAGCACCAGCAGCGCATAGGTCACCTCTTCGGGCCGCTGCCGCCCGAGATGCGCGACGACACGGCGTTCATGGACCGCATTCACTGCTTCCTGCCAGGCTGGGATGTTCCGAAGCTGAACCCCACGCTGTTCACCGCCCACTTCGGCCTGGTGAGCGACTTCCTGTCGGAGTGCTTCACCCAGCTTCGCAACCAGAGCCGGGTGTCCACTTTGCAAGGGCGTGTGCGCTGGGGCGGTGCGCTGTCGGGCCGAGACCTCAACGGCGTCAACAAGACCGTGAGCGGCCTGCTGAAGCTGATGTACCCCGGCTCGAACATGGCGGTCAGCGAAGAAGACTTGGAGTGGGCTGTGCGCCTGGCCCTGGAAGTGCGCCGCCGGGTCAAGGAGCAGCAGAAGCGCATCGGCGCCGCCGAGTTTCGCAACACCCACTTCAGCTACACACTGGGCGCCGAGGGTGTCGAGAAGTTCGTCAGCACGCCAGAGCTCCAGAGCCAGGGTGGCATTGGCGACGAGCCGCTGGAGTGCGGCCAAGTCTGGGTGCTGAGCCCCGGCGGTGACGAGGAGCACCCGGGTCTATTCAGGCTCGAGGTCAACGAGGGGCCTGGAAGCGGGGTGCGGGTTCTGAACAACCCGGTACCAGCCGCGTTCAAGGAGTCCATCCGCTGCGCAGAGCAGAACCTGTACGCCCGGGCCCAGCAGCTGGTGGGTGACCGAGACCCGCGGTCCCATGAGTTCTCGGTGCAGCTCCGCGGCTTCGACGCCGCCAAGGCCGGCGCCAAGACCGGCGTCGGGGCGCTCATCGCGCTGTCCAGCGCGCTGCTGAAGAAGTCAGTCCGCGGTGGCCTGGTGTTGGTCGGTGAGGTGACGCTCGGCGGCACCATCGAGCCGATTCACAACGCGGTGACCTTGGCCGAAATCGCCGTGGAAAAGGGAGCCAAGGCGCTGCTGCTGCCCGTGTCCTGCCGGCGCCAGTTGTTCGACCTGTCGGACGAGATGGCGACGAAGCTGGATATTGAGTTCTATCAGGATGGGCGTGATGCCTTGCTCAAGGCGCTAGCGGAGTAGCAGGGCAGGCAGGCGAGTCGCGATGTGCCCCTTCTCGATCATCCAAGCTACGACCAACGGTGATCCGAAGGGCTCGCATCCAGTGCACGAGCCAAGCGATCCGACTGCCTGAAGCCACAGAGAATCCCCGACACCATGATCCTGCACCAGCTTCACCTCCGCAATTTCAGGCGTTTCCCGCGTCTGGAGATCGACTTCGACCCGTCGCTGACGGTGCTGGTCGCTCGCAACGGCCAGGGCAAGACGACGGTGCTGGACGCCATCACGGTGGTGCTGGGTACCTTCGTCGGTGCCTTCGACCATGGAAAGGCGCAGCACATCGAGAAGAGCGACGCCCGCTATGCGCCGGCCGAGGGGGGTGCCGACGGGGTGCAGCAGTACCCGGTGCGCGTCGAGGCCTGGTTCCACCAGCCGGACCTTCACGTCGTGCGCGAGCTCACAGGTCCGAAGAACAAGACCACCATCAAGGACGCCGCCTCGATCACCGACTGGGGTGCAGGGCTCCAGCAGATGGTCAGGAGCCAGGCGCCGCTGCCCTTGCCCGTGGTGTCGTACTACGGCGCGGGGCGTCTGTGGAAGGCGCACAAGAGCATGCAGCGCAAGCAGGTGCTCAGCGACAGCCGCACCCTCGGCTACGAGGACTGCCTGTCGCCAGCGTCCAACTTCGTGCAGGTGCAGCAGTGGATGGCCAAGGCCACGATGGCCCAACTGCAGCAGCAGGCGCTGCCGAACGGTGGTGCTGCGGTGCCGATGGCCGAGCGCATCGCGGCGATCGCCGCCGCGGTGGACCACGCGCTGCAGGAGGAGGGGTGGAGCGGCTTCCGCTACGACTTCGCACACGAAGAACTGGCGATGACCCATGCCGACCACGGCACGCTGCCCGTCAGCCTGCTGAGCGACGGCGTGCGCGCGATGGTGTCGATGGTGGCGGACCTGGCGTTTCGCTGCGTGCGTCTCAACGGCTTCATGGGGCGCGATGCGCCGCAGCAGAGCCAGGGCATCGTGCTGATCGACGAGGTGGACATCCACCTTCACCCGGCATGGCAGCAACGGGTGATCGCTTCGCTGCAGCGGGCCTTTCCCCGGCTGCAGTTCATCGTCACCACGCACAGCCCGCAGGTCTTGACGACGGTGCCGGCGTCCGGCATCAGGGTGCTGGAGGAGGTGCCTGGCCAGGGGGTGGTCGTCGCCCGGCATGTCGAGCGGCAAACCCTGGGTGTCGAGAGTGCATCCGTGCTGGCCGAGGTGATGGGCACGGATGCCGCGCCGGACGTCGCGGCCCGCCGGGACTTGAGCCGCTACCTCGCCCTGATCCAGCAGGACGTGGGCCATGACGAGGAGGCTTCGCGTCTGCGCCTAGGCCTGGAGCAGCACTTCGGCAGCCGCCACCCCGTGTTGATCGACGCCGACCGGCTGGTGCGCCTTCAGCAATTGAAGCGCCGAGCGCTGGCGGGTTGAACGGGCAGGCGGACGCCATGCGGCAACTGAGCAGAGGGCCTGAGCCCGCGCTGTTGAAGCGGTTTCGAGGTGGGCGCGACGCTTGGGAAGACCTGCCCGCCGACGACAGGCAGGCGCTGTGGGCGGCGCTGACCGCCATGCAGGGCGAGGTTTGCGCCTACTGCGAGGGGCAGGCAGTCCCTGGCAGGCGGCACATCGAGCACTTCATGCCCCGCCATCGCTACCCGGAGCACACCTTCAGCTGGGACAACCTGTTCGGCAACTGTGGCGACGCCAAGACCTGCGGTCATCGCAAGGATGCCCCCAAGGTCCGCGCCTATGCCGTGGAGGACCTGATCAAGCCTGACGAGGAGGACCCCGACCTCTTCTTCCACTTCGTCGGCGACGGTTCGATCGCGGTGCGCGAGGGGCTCACCCCTCGGCAGGCCGCCCGTGCCCGGGAAACCCTGCGCGTCCTCGGGCTGGACGAACCCGCTGGTGGGCTGCGTCGGCGCCGTCGTCAAGCACTGGCGTATTACCTGCAGCTCGTCGACGACTGGGCAGCGATTGCGGATTCGGTCTCGTCGGCCGAGTTGCGGGGATTGTTCGAAGAGGAAGTGGCTGCTGCTGCCGACCAGGAGTTCTCAACGGCCATCCGCCATCTGCTGCTGGGGCCCCGACCGTCTGCCGGCTGCTGAGCATGTTGCTGTCCTGCACAGGGATCGTTCGGCCGGCGGGCACGGCAGTTCGTTCCTGAACGTGTGTGACAGAGGCAGTGCGGCTACAAGGGAAAACGCATGCAAGGCACCCCCCAGAACAACCCGCCAGACGCACCGTCCGCGTCCCTGTTCGGCGGTCGCCTGCCCATCGAGGCCGCGCTGAACGAGTTGCGGCTGCGCCTGCTGGACCTGACCGGCCGAAACCGTCTCATCAACTTCAAGCACACGGCGGGCAAGTCGCTGCAGTTCGTCCACACGAGTCTGGACGCGACCTTTCGACGTCTCTTGGCCGACCAGAGCAGCCGGGTGGGTATCACGCCGCTGCCAGAGCCAGACCGCGCGGCCTGGGTGTTGCGGGGCGGTCGGCTGGGCCGCCCTGAGCCCAGGGAATACGCCGCAACGATCGGCATCGACCCTTCGTACGAGCTTTTCGGCCGACAGGGGCGCGCGGTCGCCGCGCCGACGTCGGGCTCGCAGGCCCGCACGCTGTTCTACGCCGAAGATCTGGGCAAGCACTGCCGCAAGCTGGAGCGCGAGGCCCGGTCCGCCATCGAGGAGACCGGGGCCAACATGCTCTACCTGGTCTTCGGGATGCTCGAGTTCCCGGAGGCGCCGGGCAGCGACAAGCAGTACCGGGCCCCGCTGGTGTGCGTGCCGGTCAGCATGACGCGCACCGACGAGGGGCAGTACTCGAGCTTCCACCTGGCCTACACCGGGGAAGAGCTCAGCGACAACCTCTCCCTGCGTGAGAAGGTCAGGCGCGACTTCGGGCTGAATCTGCCCGATTTCGACATCGACGAGGACGGTTCGCTGGAGAACTACCTCGAGGCGGTGACCGACCGCGTGTCGACGCTGCCGGGCTGGGGCGTGCGGCGGATGCTGACGCTGACGTTGCTGTCGTTCACCAATATGCTGCTCGTGCGGGACCTGGACCCGGGCAACTGGCCCCGGGCCGGCCGCAGCTCCGCCCTGCTGGCGCATCCCCTGGTCAAGCAGGTGTTCGAAGGCCAGGCGGTGGAGGGGGATGCCCGGTACGGGGACGAGTACGACATCGACACCCACCCCAAGGGCGATCTGCCGCTCATCTACGACGCCGACAGCTCGCAGCACAGCGCGCTGATCGACGTGCACGAGGGCCGGAACCGTGTCATCGAAGGCCCGCCGGGCACGGGCAAGTCCCAGACCATCACCAACCTGATCGCTGCGGCGCTGCAGTCCGGCAAGAAGGTGCTCTTCGTCGCGGAGAAGCTCGCCGCCCTGGAGGTGGTGAAGTCGCGCCTGACGCTGGCAGGCCTGGCGCCCTTCGTGCTGGAGCTGCACAGCCACAAGACCACCAAGAAGCGCGTGCTGGAGGATCTGGCCACCCGGGTTGCGCTGCGTCCGTCCGGCGCCGGGGATCTGTTGGGCCTGCTGGAGCGGCAGGAGCACAAGCGCAAGGAGTTGAAGGCCTACGCCGACCTGATGAACGCGAAGGCGGGCAGCCCGCTCGACCTGACGCTGCACCAGGTGATGTGGCGCGCCGAGCGCAACCGCCTGAAGGCCGGGGACAGTGCTGTTGTTGTGCAGCAGTTGACCTACCTTCCCGCGTCGAGGACGACACCGTCGCAGTTGGCGGCCTTGCTCGATCGCCTGCGCTATGTCGCGGCCCAGCTCGAGCTCATCGGCATCTACGGCCCTGGGCATCCGCTCTGGGGCTTCTTTCCCGCTGAATTCAAGCCGGAGGATGACGTCCCGGTGCAGCGGGCGCTGTCGGTCTTTGCGGCCAGGTTTGAAGCGTTTGCGGATGCGATGGCCAAGGCGGCCGCGCTGCTCGGCGGGACCAGTCTGAACATGGGCGACAAGAGCGCGGCGCAACTGCTGTCGGTGCTGGCGAACATCGCGCCGGCAGACCCCGACCGCGTGGCCTTCGCGTTGTTGCCAGCGCTGTTTGCCGACGACGACCCCCGCGGGGTGCGCAGCCTGTCCGTCCTGCAGGACCTGTCGGCAAGGATCGCGGCGCTGGAGGCGGCCGAGGCCGAGGTACTGCGCCACACCGTGCTCGGCGGGCCGGCGTCCGACGCCCAGGCTGCGGCTGCGGCGGCCGCCTTGAAGGATCTGAAGACCCACGGCCTTGGCGCCCTGACGGCGAGCCAGCTCGAGGCCCAGCGCAAGCAGCTTCGGAAGGCGACCGACGACGCCGAAGGCGCACTCGGGGTGCTGGCCGACGCGGCCAAGGAGCTTGGTGTGCCGTTCGACGGCACCACGGGCGCTGCGGGCCAACTGGTCGCCATCGTCGACGCCGCCGCCTGCGCCCCCAAGGACGGCCTGCACCTGCTGCACCCGGGGCTTCGCGGGCCGGAGGTGGTATCCGACCTGCAACGTGCCAAGGCCCGGCTGCAGGCCCAGCAGCAACGGTTCGAGTCGATGGAGCGCATGCTCTACATGGACGCGTTGCCGTCGGACGACGCACTGTCTGCGGCGATCCTCACCCTGCGGGAGGGGGATGCCTGGTACAGGATCTTCCAGAGTGGGTGGCGTGGCGCGGTGAGGGTTCACCAGCAGCTGCAGCGACAGAAGTCCAAGCTGTCGGCCGCGCAGCGGCTGGGGGATCTCGAGCAGATCCGCCAACTGCTGAAGGAGCAGGCCGCCTGGCGCGATGACCCGGCGTTGCGCGCCGCCACCGGCCCTCACTTCAAGGCCGAGCAGACGCCGCTCGACCCACTGCTGGCGCTGGCTACCTGGGTGCGGGAGACCGAGGCGGCCATGGAGACTGTAGGTGTGCCGGAGGGCGTGTTCGATGCGACGACACTCGATCGTGCCCGGCTGTTGGCAGTCCAGCAGAGGGCTCCTGCCATCCGAAGCGCATTGGCGGTGCTCGATGCGTTTGACGGTGTTTGCCAGGGTGCCCTGACGTCTGCGTACGCGGTGGTCAGGAAGGGTTTGTCGGGCGCCGACTGGAAGGGCCGGCTCGCCGCTGCACATGGCGCCTTGCGCGCGATCACCGCCGCCCAACTGGCGATGAAGGGGATGTTGCGCAGGGAGGCGCCGGCCGAGGCCGTTCTGCGCGCCGTGGTTACCAGTCATGAGATTCCTGCGCTAGAGCAGGCGCTGGCCGAGCATCCGGGCGGCAGGGCGTTGTTCGGCAAGGCCTACGACGGCCGGCGCACCGACGTCGAGGCCGCCTTGGCCGCGCACACCTATGGCAGCCTGGTGCTGAAGTCGTCGCTGCCCGGCAGCATCGAGAAGGCCTTGCTGTCCCCCGACTGCATGACGAGCCACGGTCTGCTGTCCGCCTACACGCGCACGATCGCCGACGGCTGGAAGGCGGTGTCCGAGTTCGGCGCGGCGATGTCCGGGTTCGGCCGCTTCGAGCCTGCGACGTGGGCGGACCCATCAGTGGGCCCGGCGTCGCAGTACGCCCAGTCTCTGGCAGACAAGACGCGCGTGGCGGCCGACACGGTCGGTGGCTTGCTGGCCTGGGCGCAGTACGTCGGAGCACGGAAGGAGGCGGTCAACGCCGGCCTGGAAGACTTCATCACTCGTCACGAGTCCGGCCAGATTCCCGCCGAGAAGCTCGAAGCCGCGTTCCTGTACCGGTTCTACGCCAGCATCGCCCAGGCGGCGTTTGAGAAGTCGCCCGCCCTGCGACAGTTCAGCGGGCTGCGCCATGCCTCCGTGCGGCAGGAGTTTGCGGCCACCGACAAGGAGATCATCAAGCTCCGCGGCCAACAGGTCGCCCAGGATTGCTGCGCGCACAGCAAGCCGCCTGCCGGCAACGTCGGCGTCAGGGTGGAGGACAAGACCGAGATGGAGTTGCTGCGGCACCTGATGCCGCAACAGCGCCCCCGGGTGGCCGTGCGCCAGATGCTGCGACGCGCCGGCCGGGCGATCCAGGAGCTGAAGCCGTGCTTCATGATGGGGCCCCAGGCGGTGGCCCAGTTCCTCGAGCCCGGTCAGTTGCACTTCGACATCGTCGTGATGGACGAGGCCTCGCAGCTGCGGCCCGAGGAAGCGATCGGCGCCATCGCCAGAGGCTCGCAGCTGGTGGTGGTCGGTGACCCGAAGCAGCTGCCGCCGACGTCGTTCTTCTCGCGGATGAACCCGACCGACGACGACGGCGGTGAGGACGCCATCGGGCCGCTCACCACCACCGATGCCGAGAGCATCCTCGACGTGTGCAGCAGCCACTTCCACCCGGTGCGCACGCTGCGCTGGCACTACCGCTCGCGCCATGAATCGCTGATCGCGTTCTCGAACCACCACTTCTACCGGGGCAAGCTGGTGGTGTTCCCGTCGCCCTACCCTCAGGGCAGGGCGCTCGGGCTGCGTTGCCAGCACGTGTCGGATGGTGTGTACGAGAGCCAGATGAACCCGGTCGAGGCGCGTCGCGTCGTCGACGCCGCGGTCGAGCACATCCTGCACCGGCCTGACGACTCGCTCGGCCTCGTCACCCTGAACATCAAGCAGCGCGACCTGGTGGCCGAGCTGCTGGACGAGCGTCTGCGCGGAATACCCGAGGCGGTCAGGTTCAAGGAGCGCTGGGAAGCCGAAGGCATGGGGCTGTTCATCAAGAACCTGGAAAACGTGCAGGGCGACGAGCGGGACTGCATCTTCATCTCGACCACCTTCGGCAAACCGAAGGGGTCGAACGTGGTGCGCCAGAACTTCGGGCCGATCAGCCGGCAGGGCGGCTGGCGCCGGCTG
>Ga0172372_10013644_pt1 | contig 10028 bp, 13 predicted proteins | sample LakKiv5m_2_FD_114544 | JGI IMG/M metagenome (GOLD analysis project Ga0172372, IMG submission 114544) | Freshwater microbial communities from Kabuno Bay, South-Kivu, Congo - kab_092012_9.5m | ecosystem: Environmental > Aquatic > Freshwater > Lake | place: Democratic Republic of the Congo... | reverse complement strand
TTTCCAAGGAACAAATGAATCAACTTAAAAATTCTCTTAAAACAGGAGGTCAAAAGCCCAAAAACCATAAATAATTCAAATAATGATGTTGCAATCATTAATTATGGAGAATTTATGGAAACAAGCGAATCAAATGATCCGGATATTTTTGATGGACTAGGCGTAGAAATTGTTCTTAAAACTAAAGAAGACTTTTTGAAAGTTAAAGAAACTCTTACTCGTCTCGGAGTAAGTTCCAGAACAGAAAAAAAATTATGGCAAAGTTGTCACATCTTACACAAACGAGGCAAATATGCCATAATGCATTTCAAAGAAATGTTTTTAATGGACGGACTGGAAAGTGATTTGAGCGAAGAAGATGTGGGTAGAAGAAATACTATAGTTCGATTATTAACTGAATGGGGTCTGATTACTCCAGTAGACGAAGAAGAATACAAAGAACCTCAAATAAGTCTGGCAAAACTTAAAATAATTTCACATAAAGACAAACAAGATTGGCAATTGATTCCTAAATACCATATCGGCAAGAAGTGATTTAAACTTTTTATATTATGAAAACAGAATTAATTTCGTTCTACGCAGATGTAGACAACAGAACTTATTACAGTGATCATGCCCGCAGATTAAAACAAAACTGCGAAAAATTAAATATTCCTATAGACATCCGAGAACTTCCTTCCAAACAGGACTACAGATTAAACTGTTTAAGTAAACCTAAATTTATACTAGATATGTTAACAGAGAAAAAACGTCCAATTGTATGGATGGACGTAGATTCTATAATTCATCGGACACTCGATATATTCGATGAGTTAGGTGATATTGACGTGGCGTTTGCCTATCAAGTATACGATCCTAGCTCGGCACCAATTAACATACCTAAGGCGTCTCCTATTTATTTTAATTATACTGATATAGTGCTTGAGTTTTTACAGTATTGGATTACAATGGCAAAACAGGCCAATCAGTTTGATACTCCTGTATTTGATCATGAATTGTTAATGTTTAGTGTTATTCCAAAATATTACGATAAAATGAAAATACATCGTCTCAATAGAGAATACGCAATTTGGCCAGGAACTAACTTGGGAACAGATGAAATTCCCAGAATAACAATGGGAATTGCAGACGGAGACTCTAAACGAAAAGGTTTGGAAAATATGGGAATGTCTTCAACAAATATTGATCATCAACTCATAGGAAATCGTTTCAATGAAACCTAAGATTAAATGTTTAGGTGCTCCTTTTGATACAGAGTTTTCTTCGTGTTCTGATATTAAACCTGTAAACTTTGAATGGAGTTTGGTAGAAGGAGACTATCTGGTTCATATCGACCGAGGTTTATTAATAGAACCAGAATCAGACTATTTAAAAGAAAAGCGATTTGGATGGACATGTGAATCTAGTCATATTATTCCTGATGTAGTGGAATTTTTAAAACAAAAACACAATGTTTTATTCGACGATTACTATAATAAAATATTTACACACGACTCAGAATTACTGAAATTAGATTCAAGATTTGTGTATTGTCCAAACGGCAGTAATTATCCGTGGATTCCTAAATCACAATGGGGAATATACAACAAAACAAAATTATGTTCCATGTTTTGTTCTCCCAAGCGCATGACAGAAGGTCATATGTATCGTCATAACGTTGCTAGACTAGTTTTAGATAAAGGATTTGATGTATTCGGTGGAGCACATGGAACTCCTAGAACAGTTGTGGATCCAAGAAATCCTTGGAATACTAAACTAAATGGAGTTAAAGATTATATGTTTAATATAGTAATCGAAAACGGAGTATACGATTCGTATTGGACAGAAAAATTAACAGATTGTTTTGCTACAGGCACTGTTCCTATTTATTGGGGAACAAAAAAACTACCAAAAGAATTTTCTGAAGCAGGAATTATACGATTAGAACCAGGAAATGAAAATGCAATTTTAGATGTATTAAATACAGATCTTTACATTAGTATGAAAGCAGGAATAGAATACAATTATAATGCAATACATCAAATAAAAATAGTTGATGATATAATATATGAGGAAATAAAAAAGTGCATTTCTTAACACAATTAAATTCTGGTTGTATTGATATCTGTAAAAATATGTTAGAGTCTGCTAGAAAAGCAGGATTAAATCAAGATAATTTTATTATTGCGTGTTTAGATCAAAATGCATACGATGCCATGAAAGGATTCAAAGGAGCATTTCACTATGCGGATATACAATTAACAGAATATCAAGATTGGTCTTTTGACCCTCACAGTACATTTAGACAGATAGTTAAAAATAAATGGGAATTAATAAAAAAAATATATTCAGCACATAAACAATTATGCTGGGTAGATACTGATATAGTATTTATTAAAAATCCATTACCAATTATAGAAAATAATTCTTCAGTATTATTTCAGTGCGATAGTCCGGGATCTTTAATATGTTCAGGATTCATGGTTTTTAATGATTCTCCAGAATGTGCAGCTTTAATCGAGGAGTGTGGAGCAGATACTGCTGAAGATGATCAAATACTTATAAATAATAAAGTAATAAAATATAAAGATCGCTGTGCTTTATTAGATCAAGAAAAATTTCCTAATGGTTATGTATATCATACTTTAGGTAAAAAAGATAAAGCAATAATAGTTCATAATAATCATATGGTCGGAATACAAGAAAAAACAAAAAAATTTAAAGATAATAATTTATGGTTTATATAAAAAATAATAACGCAAGACCTAAAGCCCAATATCCAATCTATCCTCCATATCATGTAGGAGATTATTTGGAAGAATATTTTTTTAATTGGTGGCAAAAAAATAAAGTAGATACTAATAGAAACTATATTGATATTTTTTGGACAAATATTTATTGTAATGCTGCCAATGGTATAGCATCAAATATTAATCTTCAAAATGAAATGGATCAATTAGATGAAGTTACAGGGTATTTTACTGTAAACCAACATGATGATGGGCCTATTGAACGCCTTCCAATGAATACTTTGATATTCTCTGCAGGAGGAAATCAAACAAATGGGAATATAATTCCAATACCTCTTATATGTTCTAAATTATCTAACACTTTTATAAACGAATCTAAAACTATTTTATGTTCTTTTGTTGGATCATTAACACATCCTATAAGAAAACAGTTAATCAATGATTGGAAAGATCATCCTCAATTTATATTTGCTGCTCAAAATTGGGTACCAAACATACCAGAAAAGAATCTAACAATATTTAAAACACTAACTGCTAAAAGTAAATTTACATTGTGTCCTCGTGGATACGGCAAATCTAGTTTTAGATTATATGAAGCAATGCAATTAGGTTCTGTGCCAGTATATGTTTCAGATAGTCATTATTTACCGTGGAGCGATGAAATAGACTGGTCTGAATTTTGTGTGCTTATAAAGCCTGATCAGATTGATGATTTGTATCCAATTTTATCTAGTTATTCTCAAGATAAAATTGATAAGATGATAAAGGTTGCACAAAAATTATATACCAATTATTTTAGTATGGATGGAATGTGCCTACAGATAGCAAAAAGATTAATTCCATGAGTATTGATATAAAAACAGTAGTGATACATTGTAAGAAATTACAAGACAGAAAACAAAGTATCATAAATCAATTTATAAAACATAATTTTACAAATTATTCATTCTATGAGCAATATGATGCTGTAGAATTAACACCAGACTTAATAGAAACACTTTATACGCCTAAATCAAAAGATTCACAGACATGGGCAAACAAAGTCGGTCTATGGGGTCCAGCTGCATTGCATTATCATGCACCAGTTTGTAACCTTGCAGAAATATCATTAACCATAAAATTTGGAAAAATATTTCAAGAATTAAGTACCCAAGAATTTGATTATTGTTTGATATTTGAGGATGATGTATTATTGACTGATAATTTTGATATAAAATTCAACGAATATTTGTCTAAAACCCCTCATGATTGGGATGCTATCTATTTTGGTAGTTGTGCCAATTTAAAACCTCAAGGTATTATACCAGATAAAATAGCATACGTGAAATCACACCCGGCATCTCGTGGTGGTGATTCTACACTTCTAAAGAAAAAAACAATAACAGATTTAGCTAAAACTTGGTTTCCTTTTAATTTAATTTCAGATTGGGAATTGGGTTATCAACATTATCTTCACAACCATAAAGTATATTGGTGGGAACCTTCTTTAGTTAAGCAAGGATCGGAAACAGGAATTTTTGCAAGCGAGTTACGTTAATATGAAAACTATAGCATTTTATCAACCATTTTTAAATGAACGCGGAACAAGTGTTGCCATGTTTGATTACGCGTATTTTAACCAAAAAATATTAGGAAATAAATCTGTAATTTTATATAATCACCACAATACATGGAATCAAACCGGAGGAGAACAACGGTTTAAAGATAATTTTGATGTCTATTCTATAGATTGTAAAGATTGTGATATGCCAACAACAAATAAAAAAATAGATTTGGTGTTGGAAGCAACACAAGCAAAATGGGTATACATGACAAAATATGGAAATAATGATGGCTGTGTGTCTTCTGTAGCAAAAACGCTAGTCCAATGCATAGGAATGGCAGGCCCAGAACAAGCTCACGGCGATGTATTTTCTTATGGTTCATATTGGTTAAGTAATGCATGTACTGGAGGAAAATATCCAGCAGTTCCGTATATGGTGTATCTTCCAGACGAATCGGGAGACATGAGAGAACAATTAAACATCCCTGAAGATGCTATAGTGTTTGGAAGGCACGGCGGTGCCGATACTTTTGATATGCCATGGGCTTATCATGTGATTCAAGAAGTATTAAAACAATCAAATAATATTTATTTTTTGTTTTTAAACACCACAAAATTCATTGATCATCCGAGAGTTATATTTTTAAATACAATTGTAGATAATAACCAAAAGACAAAATTTATTAATACATGCGATGCCATGTTACATGTTAGATACATAGGAGAGAGTTTTGGTTTAGCATGTGGTGAATTCTCTATAAGAAATAAGCCTGTAATAACTTGGTTTGGTTCTAAAGAAAGAAACCACATTGAAGTATTAAAAGACAAAGGAATTTATTATAATACACCACAGGATCTTTTTAGTATTTTAATGACATTTAAACCAGAACCAGGAAAAGATTGGAATGCGTATCGTGATTACACACCAGAAAATATAATGAATATATTTGATGAGGTTTATTTAAAATGAATAATCTAACTATTTGTATTCCCACTCATTGTATCAAAACAGAAACTAGGGGCCAGTACATTGGTATTGAACAGAAAGTACCATCTGCTCCTAGCTCTAAATTGGTTTTTAATATTTTAAAAGATCTACTACAAAAAACAAATTTAGATAAAAATATCTCTATCCATGTAGGACTGGACAAGAGAAAAGGAAGACCAATAGATGAAGAATATCATGTTAATTTAGAGAAACTGAAAGAAGATTTTCCTAATTTAAAGGTCATAGTAAATGAAACAGAAACAGAAGATCCTATAGTTACGGCTCCAGAAAATTTTGTTCAATTAATAGATTCTGTAAAAACAAAATATTATTTGTTTTGGGAGCACGATTGGATCTTTAAAAGACCAGTTGATATTAAACAAATTATAGATGAACTAGATAAAAATGAACTAATAAACTGGATTAAATTTAGTCAATTTCCTGTAAACAATACAGTAGTACAATTTATTCCTGAAGCATATAAAAATGAAAATCCATCAAAAACCCTTTCACTCATACCAACAACTAGATGGTCAAATAATCCATATATTTGTAGAACAGAGATATTTCAAAAATGGTGGAAAACGTTTGTATATCCAACAGATGAAGAAGGCGGTTTCGTAGAAGGACCACTGAACATATTTTATAATCATTACATAGAAAAACAAGGATTAGAAGCTGCACTTAATACTTTTAAGTGTTTTATCTATGGTAATTGGAACGATGAAGCAATCGTAGATCATTTAAATGGATATATGGTAATATGAATATAGCACTTGCATATCATTTTAATGAAAACAATCCTGATAAATGGAATACTCCAATAGGAATTGCTAAAGCATTTGAAAAAAAGGGACATATTGTTAATTATTATGCATTAGATCCTAAAACATGTAATTTTAATAAACTGTTAACAGATGCAGATACTCATGATTTAATTTTATTTTGTTGGTGTGGACCATCAGCATCTTTTGATGAACAGCTACAGATATTAAAGTCAAAAACCAAAACTAAAATATTTTTAGAGTTGGGCGATGAACCACAAACATACAGAGACAATCAAATCAGAATAAATTATGTTGATGCCTTTTTTACTCCAGATTTAAGATGTCATAAACATTATCTGGAACGAAATTTGCCTTCTAATTGGATAACACATTGGTGTGATGATGAAGTATTTTATGTAAAACCAGAAATGCAAAAACAAAATATATGCGTAACTTCTTGTTTAGGAGGAAGGCCACTAATACCAGAATTAACACGCATGTTTGGTGATAAATTTGTAAACAAACATGTTTGGGGATATGATAATACAGATTATTATAACTCTGGTTCTTTTACATATCAGTTTGCAAGATATGATGAAATAACTAGACGAATTTTTGAAGCGGGTGGCTGCGGAAATGCAGTGATAACTAATCGCATATCACCAGAGACAGGAATATACGATCTATTCAAAGATGATGAAGATATAGCTTATTTCTCTACTCCAGAAGAATGTTTTTATAAAATGAACAAACTATACAACGATCATGATTATAGAAATAAATTAGCAACAAACTTATATAATAAAATTCAAGCAAATCATTTGGTAGGAAATAGAGTGGATCAAATTATTAAAATATATGGAGATATAAATTAATGTTTTCTGTAATAATACCAACTATGTGGAGAATTAAAGAATTTATTTCCGATCTTTCTGAGCTAGATTCTTGTGAAAATGTTGGAGAAATAATATTAATCAATAATAACATTGAAATGACTCTATCTTCTTTTTCTGTTCAAAATTATTCTAAAGTTATAGAAATAAAACCACGAAAAAATATGTACATCAATCCATCATGGAATTTGGGAGTTAGATGTGCAAAATATGATAAAATTATGATAAAAAATGATGATACTTTTTTTGATTATTTTAGATCATTAAATGCTGTCAAAACAGAATTAGATATTGATGACAGTATAATAGGAACATATTTACAGCATGATAATAACATAATTAGATCTACATCAGAACAAAATATTTGTTTTACTGAAATTGCAAAGCGAGATATAGGGTTTGGTTGTTGTATGTTCTTTAATAAAAAATCGTATATTCCAATTAACGAAAAAGTATTGATTTGGTATGGCGATGATTTTATTACCGAAAGTTATACAAAAAGAGGATTAAAAATAAAAACAATTCGTGGCATAAATATTAATGGATATGTGTCTGCAACAGTAGATCATGTCCCAGAATTAATAACACTGAAATACAAAGATGAACACCTGTGGAACGAAAACAAGGAAATACTATTTAAGGAGTGTGGATTATGACAGTTTCTGGATTAGGTTTAGTAAATTTATTAAAAGATAAACAAAATTTAATTGGTTTAGAGATTGGTTGTTATGCCGGACAAAACGCAAGCTATTTATTAGCAAATATGAGTATAAAAGAATTACATGGTGTAGATCCGTATATTCCATATGTTGATTGGAATGGTGGCCTAACTTGTCATTCTGAAGACACAGCAGAACAACAAGCAAATGAAAGACTTAAATTATATACTAATTTTATTAAACACAGAAAAACATCAGACGATGCAGTAACAAAATTTAAAGATGAAACATTTGATTTTATTTTTATAGATGGTCTTCATACTTATGATCAAGTATTAAAAGACTGTATAAATTATTATTCAAAATTAAAAAACGGTGGAATATTTTCTGGTCATGACTATACTTTAATTAAAGAAGTAAATCAAGCAGTCAATGATTTTGCTAAACATGTAAATAAACAAATAAATACAATGCAGACAGATTCTTGGTATTGGATTAAATAATGGAGAAAATATGAAAATTTTGATTACTGGTATTGCAGGATTACTGGGTTCACGAATGGCAACTTGGATATTAGATAATATCTCAAATTGTTCTGTTGTTGGTGTTGATGATATGAGTGGCGGTTATACAGAAAATATAGACAGTAGAACAACGTTTTATAAAATAGATTGTGCTGATGATCAGTTTGAAGATGTGTTTAATAAAGAAAAACCAGACTATGTTTATCATTTTGCCGCTTATGCTGCGGAGGGATTAAGTCCTTTTATTAGAAAATATAATTACAAAAACAATCTATTATCAACTGCTAATGTGATTAACTGCTGCATAAACAATAATGCAAAACGACTGATATTTACTTCTAGTATGGCGGTATACGGAAAACAAACTCCCCCATTTTCTGAAGATTTAGATAGAAAACCAATAGATCCGTATGGAGTTGCAAAAGCTGCCTGCGAACGAGATATAGAAATTGCGGGAGAACAGCACGGATTAGATTGGTGTATTATACGACCCCACAATGTTTACGGAAAAAACCAAAACATATGGGACAAATACAGAAATGTTTTAGGTATTTGGATGTACAATCATCTTCGTGGTTTGCCATTAACCATCTATGGTTCTGGAGAACAAACAAGAGCATTTAGTTATATTGATGATTGTTTGCTTCCTTTATGGAAAGCAGCAACATCAGATAAAGCATCAAAGCAAATCATTAATCTTGGTGGTACTAGGGAGTATAGTATTAATCAAGCAGCAGATGTTTTAATAGATGTTATGGGAAGCGGAGAGAAGGTACATCTAGAAAAAAGACATGAAGCTTTACATGCTTGGTCTACATGGGAAAAATCAGTAGATATCTTGGAATATAAAGATAACACTTCTTTAAAACAAGGATTAACTGAAATGTGGGAATGGGCAAAAACGCAATCAGATAGAGGTCAATTTAAATGGGATAAGTATGAAATTGAAAAAGGATTATATTCGTACTGGAAATAATATGAAAGTAAGCATACACAGTCTTCGATGGAAAGACAACAATCCATTAGTGATAGAAAATCAAAAAAAAGTTTTAGATTATTTTGGTTTACAATTAAATGTAACAGAAGAAAATATTCACCACGGAGAGTGGATAAATCGCACATTGAGCACTGTGGATTCTGATATATTTGTTATAATGGACAGCGATTGCATTCCTTTAAGCTATGAAGCTGTAATGGAATCTATAAATTTGTGTACCAAGGGTTATATGGTTGGTAATGCTCAAGTAACAAACTGTATCCGTGCAAAACATGATATTTATTGTGCTCCTTCTTTTTTGGTTATAAGTAAGGATTATTATAATACTATAGGAAGACCAAATTGTGTAAATAACAGAAGATCGGATATGGCACAGGAATTGACTAGAAGTGCAATAGAACATGAAAAAAGATTAAAAATGTATTATCCTACAACCTTTCAAGGAGTTCCTAAAGGAGGAATATGGAGACTTTCAGGATACGGTTACTACGGAATAGGAACAATATACGACAACAAAACATATCATTTATTTCAGACACGATTTAAAGAAAATGTAGATCTATTTGTAGAAACATGTGAACATGTCATAAATAACAAAACAGATCAAATCAATCGAAAATATCGTTGCATAGAAGAATATATGAATGTTCTTCCCATAGAAGACGAATACGGTCATTAATATCGTATAAATATTGGTGTAGATTTTATAATATGCCTAAATTATGTCTGTCAATGATTGTCAAAAATGAAACTCACATTATTAAAGAGTAATTTAAATCTATAACAATAACTCATATAAATACACTATGAAACCAACTATTACATTATGCATGATTGTGAAGAACGAGTCTCATGTGATCCTGGAATGTCTTAATTCTGTATGGAAACACATTAATTACTGGGTTATTTCGGATACAGGTTCAACAGA
>Ga0172372_10013642_pt1 | contig 10029 bp, 10 predicted proteins | sample LakKiv5m_2_FD_114544 | JGI IMG/M metagenome (GOLD analysis project Ga0172372, IMG submission 114544) | Freshwater microbial communities from Kabuno Bay, South-Kivu, Congo - kab_092012_9.5m | ecosystem: Environmental > Aquatic > Freshwater > Lake | place: Democratic Republic of the Congo... | reverse complement strand
TATCGAGTGCTACGACATCTCGAACCTCCAGGGCACCGAGGTCGTCGGCTCGATGGTCGTCTTCGAGGACGGTCTCCCGCGCAAGGGCGAGTACCGCCGCTTCATCGTGCGCGGTGTCGACGGCCAGAACGACGTCGCCTCCATGCACGAGGTCCTGACCCGCCGCTTCCGTCGGCTCCTCGACGAGACGGCCGAGTCGACCGAGCTCATCGACCCCGACACCGGCCGGCCGAAGAGCTTCGCGTACGCCCCGGGCCTCGTGGTCGTCGACGGCGGACCCCCGCAGGTGGCCGTCGCCCAGCAGGTGCTGGGCGAGCTGGGGCTGCACGACATCCCGGTGTGCGGCCTGGCGAAGAAGCTGGAGGAGGTGTGGCTCCCCGACCAGGAGGACCCGGTGATCCTCCCGCGGACCAGCGAGGGTCTCTACCTCCTGCAGCGCGTGCGTGACGAGGCGCACCGCTTCGCCATCACGCACCACCGTGGCCGACGGTCGAAGTCGATGGTCGAGAGCGTCCTCGACGACGTGCCCGGCCTGGGCGAGGTGCGCCGCAAGACCCTGCTGCGCCACTTCGGGTCGCTCAAGCGCCTGCGGGCCGCCTCGGTCGACGACATCGCCGCCGTGCCGGGCATCGGGCCGCGCACCGCGGCCGCCATCGCCGAAGCGGTCGCCCAGCAGCCTGCTCGGGGCCAGACTGTGCGGGTCAACACCGCGACGGGCGAGATCATCGAGGAGGGGTCGTGATGGCCGAGGCCGACCAGGGCGAGGGCGAGCTCGTGGTGGTGACGGGCATGACCGGGGCCGGCCGGAGCACCGCGGCGAAGGAGCTCGAGGATCTCGGCTTCTACGTCGTGGACAACCTGCCGGTGGAGGTCATCCCCGACGTGGTGCGTCTCGTCGACCGCGAGCACGGCCGCACCCGGCCGATCGCCGTCGTCGTCGACGTCCGGTCCGGGGTGTTCTTCGACCGGCTCGCCGAGATGATGGCGACCGGCACCGCCGGTCGGCCCACCACCCTGCTCTTCCTCGAGGCCGACGACGACGTCCTCGTCCGCCGCCAGGAGGCCGCCCGCCGGCCGCACCCGCTGCAGGGGTCCGGTCGGCTGCTGGACGGTCTCCAGCGCGAGCGCGGGGTGCTGGCCTCGTTGCGCGGCGACGCCGACCTCCTGATCGACACCACCGATCTCAACGTCCACCAGCTGACGGCCCGCGTCGCGGCCGGCTTCGGCACGACGGAGACGACGCGGCTCAAGGTCAGCGTCGTCAGCTTCGGCTTCAAGTACGGCATCCCGGTCGACGCCGACCTGGTCGCCGACATGCGCTTCCTGCCCAACCCGCACTGGGTCCCCGAGCTGCGCGCCCAGACCGGTCGCGACGCGGCCGTCGCCGCGTACGTCACCACGCGCGACGACGCGCAGGCGTTCCTCGACCAGTACCTCCCGGTGGTCTCGACGATCGCCACCGGCTACCTGCGCGAGGGCAAGCGGTTCATGACGGTCGCGATCGGGTGCACCGGCGGCAAGCACCGCAGCGTCGCCATGACCGAGGAGCTGGCGTCCCGGCTCGCCTCGGCCGGGCTCGACGTCCGCGCCACGCACCGCGACCTGGGTCGGGAGTAGCCGTGGGTGGTGATCGGGCCCAGGCGGTGGTCGCGCTGGGCGGGGGCCACGGGCTGCACGCGACCCTCCAGGCCCTGCGGCGACTCCTCGAGGACGTCGTCCTCGACGACCTCACCGCGGTCGTGACGGTGGCCGACAACGGCGGCTCGTCGGGGCGCCTGCGCGGCCAGTTCGACGTCCTGCCCCCCGGCGACCTGCGCATGGCGCTGGCGGCCCTCTGCGGAGACGACGAGTGGGGGCGTACGTGGGCCCGGGTGCTCCAGCACCGCTTCGCCGGCGACGGGGACATCCGCGGCCACGTGGCCGGCAACCTCCTCATCGTCGCGCTCTGGGAGCAGCTCGGTGACGACGTCGCGGCGCTCGACTGGGTCGGGCGGCTGCTCGGTGCTCGCGGCCGGGTGCTGCCGATGGCCCTGAGCCCGCTGGACATCGAGGCGGACGTGTCGGGGCTCGACCCGGCCGACCCCACGACCCGGACGGTGGTGCGCGGGCAGGTCGAGGTCGCCACCACGACCGGCCGCATCGAGGAGGTACGCCTCCTCCCCGCCGACGCCCGGCCCAGCCCGGCCGCGCTCGAGGCGATCGCCGCGGCCGACTGGGTGGTCCTGGGGCCGGGGTCGTGGTTCACCTCGGTGCTGCCGCACCTGCTGCTGCCCGGCCTGGTCGACGCGCTGGAGTCGACGCAGGCGCGGCTCATCGTCGTGCTCAACCTCACCGAGCAGGAGGGGGAGACCCCGGGGTTCGCGCCGGCCGACCACCTCCAGGTGCTCGTCGACCACGCACCGGGCCTGCGGATCCACACCGTCCTCGCCGACCGTGGGAGCGTCGGGGCGCACGCCGCCGAGCTCGACGACGCGGTCCGCCGCCACGGAGCGCGCCTCGTCCTCGCCGACGTCGCACGGGCGCCCGGCTCGGACCAGCACGATCCGCAGGCCCTCGCGCGCGCGTTCGAGGACGTGATCGGCGGGACGGCGTCATGAGGCTCGTGGCAGGATGCGCCGCATGGCGATGACGGCACAGGTGAAGGCCGAGCTCGCGAGCACGCCGGTCACCAAGACCTGCTGCCGCAAGTCCGAGGTGTCCTCGCTGCTGCGGTTCGCCGGCGGTCTCCACATCGTCAGCGGTCGGATCGTCGTCGAGGCGGAGCTGGACACCGGCGCTGCGGCCCGGCGTGTGCGTCGTGACATCGCGGAGGTCTACGGCCACCAGTCCGACGTGGTGATGGTCTCGGCCAACGGCATCCGCAAGGGCAGCCGCTACGTCGTCCGCGTCGTCCGGGACGGCGAGGCGCTGGCCCGGCAGACCGGTCTGCTGGACAACCGCGGCCGTCCGGTCCGCGGCCTGCCGACCCACGTGGTCAGCGGTGGCACGTGCGATGCCGTCGCCGCCTGGCGCGGCGCGTTCCTCGCCCACGGCTCGCTCACCGAGCCCGGGCGGTCGTCGTCGCTGGAGGTCACCTGCCCCGGTCCGGAGGCGGCGCTCGCCCTGGTCGGCGCGGCCCGACGGCTCGACATCTCCGCCAAGGCCCGCGAGGTCCGCGGGGTCGACCGCGTCGTTATCCGCGACGGCGACGCGATCGGTGCGCTGCTGACCCGCCTCGGCGCCCACGAGACGCTGATGGCCTGGGAGGAGCGCCGGATGCGGCGCGAGGTCCGTGCGACCGCCAACCGGCTCGCCAACTTCGACGACGCCAACCTGCGCCGCTCGGCGCGCGCTGCGGTTGCGGCGGGCGCCCGGGTCGAGCGGGCGCTGGAGATCCTCGGCGACGAGGTGCCCGACCACCTCAAGATGGCGGGCGCGCTCCGCCTCGAGCACAAGCAGGCCTCGCTGGAGGAGCTCGGGCAGCTGCACGACCCGCAGCTGACCAAGGACGCGATCGCGGGCCGCATCCGCCGCCTGCTCGCGATGGCCGACAAGATGGCCGAGGACCTCGGCATCCCGGACACCGAGGCCTCCCTGACGCCGGACATGCTGGCCGAGTAGGGTCGGGCGGGCAACCACCTCGACCAGTGCAGGAGCGCAATTCCGTGACCGTCCGCGTGGGTATCAACGGCTTCGGCCGCATCGGCCGCAACTTCTTCCGGGCCGTCCGGGCCTCGGGTGCTGACATCGAGATCGTCGGCGTCAACGACCTGACCGACAACGCCTCCTTGGCGCACCTGCTCAAGTACGACTCGATCCTCGGACGCCTCGACGCCGACGTGTCGAGCGACGGCAGCTCGATCAAGGTCGGCGACCAGACGATCGCCGTCTCCGCCGAGCGCGACCCGGGTGCCCTCAACTGGGGCGACCTCGGCGTCGACGTCGTCGTCGAGTCCACCGGCTTCTTCACCGACGCGACCAAGGCCAAGGCCCACGTCGACGCCGGCGCCAAGAAGGTCATCATCTCCGCGCCGGCCTCCAACGAGGACATCACGATCGTGATGGGCGTCAACCACGACCTCTACGACCCGGCCGCTCACACCGTCATCTCCAACGCGTCCTGCACGACGAACTGCCTGGCGCCCATGGCGAAGGCGCTGCACGACGGCCTCGGCATCACCAAGGGTCTGATGACGACGATCCACGCCTACACCGCCGACCAGAACCTCCAGGACAACATCCACAAGGACCCGCGTCGCGCCCGCGCCGCGGCGCTGAACATGGTCCCGACCTCGACCGGTGCGGCCAAGGCCATCGGCCTGGTGCTCCCGGAGCTGAAGGGCAAGCTCGACGGCTACGCGATGCGTGTCCCCGTGCCGACCGGCTCGGCCACGGACCTCACCTTCGAGGCCTCGCGCGAGACATCGGTCGACGAGGTCAACGAGATCGTCCGGGCGGCCGCCGACGGCCGCTTCCTGCGCTACTCGACCGACCCGATCGTGTCCACCGACATCGTGACCGACCCGGCGTCGTGCATCTTCGACGCGCCGCTCACCAAGGTCATCGGCAACCAGGTCAAGGTGCTCGGCTGGTACGACAACGAGTGGGGCTACTCCAACCGCCTCGCCGACCTGATCACCCACGTGGGCGCCGGTCTCTGAGACCGGGCGAGGAGACTCCGTCGTGGGCACCTACGCCGGTCTGGGTGACGTCGCCGGTCGGCGCGTCCTGGTCCGCTCCGACCTCAACGTCCCGCTCGACGGGACGACCATCACCGACGACGGCCGGATCCGGGCGAGCCTGCCGACGATCGAGGAGCTGAGCGCCGCGGGCGCGCGGGTCGTCGTCGTCGCGCACCTCGGCCGTCCGAAGGGCGCGCCGGACCCGGCGTACTCCCTCGGCCCGGTCGCCACGCGACTCGGCGAGCTGCTCGCGCGCCCGGTGGCGTTCGCGACCGACACCGTGGGCGCGAGCGCCCGCGAGGTCGTCGCAGCGCTCGGTGACGGCGACGTCGCCGTGCTGGAGAACGTCCGCTTCAACGCGGGCGAGACCAGCAAGGACGACGCCGAGCGCGGGGCGTTCGCGGACGAGCTCGCCGCGCTCGCCGACGCCTTCGTGAGCGACGGCTTCGGGGTCGTGCACCGCAAGCAGGCGTCGGTCTACGACGTCGCCCAGCGGCTCCCGCACGCGATGGGCGGTCTCGTCCGCGCCGAGGTGGACGTCCTCAAGCGGCTCACCGACACCCCGGAGCGCCCGTACGCCGTGGTGCTGGGCGGCTCGAAGGTCTCCGACAAGCTCGGCGTGATCGACCACCTCCTCGACCGGGCCGACGTGCTGCTCGTGGGCGGCGGGATGGTCTTCACCTTCCTGGCCGCGCAGGGCCACGAGGTGGGCGCCAGCCTCCTCGAGGAGGACCAGATCGCGACGTGCCGGTCCTACCTCGAGCGGGCCGAGGCCCAGGGCGTCCGCATCGTGCTCCCGCGCGACGTGGTCGTCTCGGACACCTTCCCCTCCGGGCCGGGGCCGCACCTCGCGGAGGTCGTCGGCGCCGACGCGATCCCCGCCGACCGTCTGGGTCTCGACATCGGACACGAGGCCGCCGCGGAGTTCGCGGAGGTCCTCGCCGGCGCCCGCACCGTGTTCTGGAACGGACCCATGGGCGTGTTCGAGGTCGACGAGTTCGCGGCCGGCACGCGCGCGGTGGCCGACGCCCTCACGCGTGTCCCCGGCCTCTCCGTGGTCGGCGGTGGCGACTCGGCAGCGGCCGTACGCCGGCTCGGCTTCGCCGACGACGCCTTCGGCCACATCAGCACCGGTGGCGGCGCCAGCCTCGAGTACCTCGAGGGCAAGCGCCTCCCCGGCATCGACGTCCTCGCCTGATCCCTTCGACCTCCCGAGGAGGCCCCGTGGCACCGCACACCCGCGTCCCGCTCATGGCCGGCAACTGGAAGATGAACCTCAACCACCAGGAGGCCGTCGTCCTCGTCCAGAAGCTCTCGTGGGGGCTCTCGGACAAGAAGCACGACTTCGGCGAGGTGGAGGTCGTCGTCCTCCCGCCCTTCACCGACCTGCGCAGCGTCCAGACGCTGGTCGACGGTGACCGGCTCCAGGTCCGCTACGGCGCCCAGGACGTCTCGGTCCACGAGGCGGGCGCCTACACGGGTGAGATCTCCGCGGGGATGCTGGCCAAGCTCGGCTGCCGCTACGTCGTCGTCGGCCACTCCGAGCGCCGGGAGCACCATCACGAGACCGACGAGATCGTCAACGCCAAGGCGCGGGCGACGATCGCGGCCGGCATGACGCCGATCGTCTGCGTGGGCGAGGGGCTCGAGGTCCGGCAGTCGGGCGAGCACGTCGCCTACACGCTCGCTCAGGTCGACGGCTCCCTCGCGGGCCTGGCGGCCGAGCAGGTCGCCGACCTCGTCGTCGCCTACGAGCCGGTCTGGGCGATCGGCACCGGCGAGGTGGCCACGCCGGACGACGCACAGGAGGTGTGCGCGGCGATCCGGGGTCGGATCGCGGAGACCTTCGGCGACGACGCCGCGGCGGCGGTCCGGATCCTGTACGGCGGCTCGGTCAAGACGACGAACGTCGCCGGCATCATGGAGAAGGCCGACGTCGACGGCGCCCTGGTGGGCGGGGCGAGCCTGCAGGCCGAGGAGTTCGGTGGGATCTGCCGGTTCCGCTCGATGCCCGTCCTGTGACGACGACTGCGTGAGTTAGGCTTCGGAACCGTGGTTACCGCCTTCACCGTCCTGCTCCTGATCACGAGCTTGCTGATGATCGTCCTCATCCTCCTCCACAAGGGGCGGGGTGGCGGTCTGTCCGACATGTTCGGCGGTGGTGCGAGCACGAGCCTGGGCGGCTCGTCGGTCGCGGAGCGCAACCTCGATCGCATCACGATCGGGACCGGCGTCCTGTGGTTCGCCTGCATCATCGCCCTCGGCCTTCTCATGAAGGCCGGTGCCTGACGGGCGGTTGACGCCCCTTAGCTGAAGCGACAGGAGCACCACGCGTGGCAGGTGGAGGAAACGCGATCCGGGGCAGCCGGGTCGGGGCCGGACCCATGGGCGAGGCGGAGCGCGGTGAGGCCGCGCCGCGGCAGACCGTCACGTACTTCTGCTCCCAGGGTCACCGAGCGGTCATCACGTTCAGCATCGAGGCGGAGGCGCCGGGGGAGTGGGACTGTCCGCGCTGCGGTCTGCCCGCCAGCCTGGACGTCGACAACCCGCCGCCGCCCCCGCGGATCGAGCCGTACAAGACGCACCTGGCCTACGTGAAGGAGCGTCGCAGCGACGCCGAGGCGGCCGACATCCTGGACGAGGCGCTCAAGACGCTGCGCGCCCGCCGCAAGTCCGGCGACATCGTCTTCTGACGGGTCCCTCGGGGCGGCCCTAGCGGTCGAGCAGCCCGGCGGCCGCCTCGTCGGCGAAGACCACGGTCTCGACGGTGCCCCGCACGCCCCGCGCGGGGATCTGAGGGACCGGTCCGTCGGTGAGCGCCGCGCGCAGGGCCTCGGCCTTGTCCTCTCCGCTGACGAGGAACCACACCGCGTCGGCACGGTTGAGGGCCTCCAGCGTCAGGCTGATCCGCAGCGGCGGCGGCTTCGGCGAGTCGCGCACGGCGACCGCGGGGACGTCGTCGACCTCGAGGGCCGGATGCCCGGGGAAGAGCGAGGCGACGTGGCCGTCCGGGCCGAGGCCCAGGAGCAGGACCGAGAAGGACCCGGCGCCGTGCGTCCGCAGCTCCTCGGCGTACGCCCCGGCGGCGTCCTCGACCGAGAGCCCGGCCTCGGCGGCTGGGGCCTCGTGGATGCGGGCCGGGTCGAGCGCGACGGCGTCCACCAGGTCCTCGCGGGCCTGGAGCGCGTTGCGCTCGGGGTCGGTGGCCGCGACGAACCGCTCGTCACCCCACCACACGTCGACCCGGGACCAGTCGACGTCGACGTCGCCGCTCTGGGCGAGCACGGACCGGTGGAACGTGCGCGCGATCGAGCCGCCGGTGAGGCCGACGTGCGGCGTGCCGCCCGCAGCCTGGTCGGACGCCAGGCGGTTGAGGAGAGCGAGCGCGGCGGCGTCGGCCAGCGACTGCGCGTCGGCCAGCACCCGGGCCTCGGGCTCCGGGCGGGTCATGCGTCGATCCCGAGGAGGTGCGCGAGCCGGGTGACGGCCGGCGACCCCGGGGCGGCGTCTCGTAGGTGCAACCGGAGGACGGGCCGGTCGTGGTCGGCGAGCACCCGGGCGTCGCCCGCGGCCTGGGCCGCTACGAGTCCGGCGAACCCGAACGGCCGGCCGGGGATGGGCAGGTCCTGCCGAGGGGCCGCGGTGACCTGGAGGAACACGCCGACCGGTGGTCCACCCTTGTGGAACTGGCCGGTCGAGTGCAGGAACCGGGGACCCCAGCCGAAGGTCACCGGCCGCCCGGTCCGTGCCGCGAGGGCCGCGCGGGACGCGGCGAGCGGGTTGTCGTGGCGGTCGACGTACGCCATCACGGCGAGGTAGCCGCGGTCGTCCTCGGCGGCGAGGGCACCGAGCAGCGCGTCGAACGCCCCCTCGAGGTCGCCCGCTCCCGCCACGGCGGCGACGAACGAGCGGGGCCCGAGGGCGCGTACCTCCACGCCGTCCTGGCTGAGGATCGCCGGCTCGTCCTCGGGCGTGCCGTCCAGGAGCTGGCGAGCGGCCTGCTTGGCGCTCTCCACGTCGGGCTGGTCGAACGGGTTGATCCCGAGCACGCGGCCGGCGACCGCCGTGGCGACCTCCCACAGCAGCAGCTGGGCGCCCAGGGGCGCGTCGACCGCCGCGCCCCACCCGGAGGTCGGCGGGTGCTGCTCGTAGGTCGTGCCCGGGCCGATCGAGGCGAGGATGCTGTCCGGTGTCGAGGCGCGGTAGTCGACCGCGGTGGTGTCACCGACGACGACCGGGAGCAGGCCGGTGCCGTCCTTGCCGGTCGACTCGGCGACGAGCTGCTCGATCCAGTCGCCGAGACCGGGCAGCCCGCTGCCGTCGTCGGCGAGCACGAGCTTGTCGACCCCGGCGCGGCCGGCGACCCCGAGCAGGGCCCCGAGCCGCAGGCCGGGGTTGTCGGGGGTGTCGGCCACGAGGACCGGCCGCGCGGCAGCGGCCTCGTCGAGCAGCCCGGCGACGTCGACCCCCGCGAGCGCGCTGGGGACGAGCCCGAACGCGGTGAGGGCGGAGTAGCGGCCGCCGACCTCCGGGTCGGCGGCGACCACGCGGTAACCCGCCTCCCGGGCGGTGCCCTCCAGGGGCGAGCCCGGGTCGGTCACCACGACGATCCGCTCGGCCGGGTCGATGCCGGCATCGCGGAAGGCGGCCTCGAACGCGCGTCGCTGGCTGTCGGTCTCGACCGTCCCGCCGGACTTCGAGGAGACGACCACGACCGTGCGGTCGAGGTCGGTGCTCGTCGCCCGGATGACGGAGTCCGGGTCGGAGGCGTCGAGGACGACCAGCGGCCGACCGGCGGCCGCGCAGATCACCTCGGGGGCGAGCGAGGACCCGCCCATGCCGCAGAGCACGACCCGGTCCAGGCCGGCCGCCTCGACCTCGGCGCGGAGCTCGGCGAGCCGGGGGAGGAGAGCGCGCGACTCCGCGGGCAGATCGATCCAGGCGAGTCGCTTCCCGGCCTCCTCCTCGGCGTCCGCCCCCCACAGCGTGGCGTCGCGGGCGGCGATCAGGGAGGCGACGCGAGCAGCGACGAGGTCGTCCAGCGTGCCGCGCAGCGACTCCTCGTCCGCGTAGCCCAGGGTCAGAGCGATGGTGCCGTCCTCGACGTGGGCCAGCGACGTCATGACGCGGCGCCGCCCAGCTGGTCGCGGACGGTGTCGAGCAGCTCGCGCCAGGAGACCACGAACTTGTCGACGCCCTCCTGCTCCAAAGCCGCGATCACGTCGTCGTAGACGATCCCGGCGGCGGCGAGCGCCTCCATCACGCGCTGCGCCTCGTCGTAGTGCGGCCGGACGGTGTCGCCGGTGATCTCGCCGTGGTCGGCCACCGCCTCGAGGGTCTTCTCCGGCATCGTGTTGACCGTGCCCTC
>Ga0172372_10013641_pt1 | contig 10029 bp, 7 predicted proteins | sample LakKiv5m_2_FD_114544 | JGI IMG/M metagenome (GOLD analysis project Ga0172372, IMG submission 114544) | Freshwater microbial communities from Kabuno Bay, South-Kivu, Congo - kab_092012_9.5m | ecosystem: Environmental > Aquatic > Freshwater > Lake | place: Democratic Republic of the Congo... | reverse complement strand
GGCTTGATGTGACGCCCTTCCCCGTGGACTTTCGCAGCCCCACGCGCATCACGCTGCGGTCGTTCATCCCGTCTGGCACCGCACTTGCCCAGACCGACCTTGCCCTGCACGAGATCTACGGTCGCCTGTACGACTGGCTCCGGGGACTGGTGGTGAGGCCCCTCAGTTGACACCCCCCACCGGCGGCACTGGCAGGCCCGCCTGAGGGAGCCGCACCCCGGCACCCCGACGCCATGGCCGACCCCGCTAGCCTGACCGCGTGAACCTGCTCCTGACCGGCTCTGCCGGCTTCATCGGCGCCCGCACCTGCCTGGCCCTTCTGGACCGCGGTGCACGGGTAGTTGGCCTGGACAACCTGTCCAACTACTACGACCCGGCCTTGAAGCGAGCCCGCCTCGGTCTGCTTGAGAGCCGCCCGCAGTTCACCTTTCATCACGCCGACATCGCCGATCCGGCGGCCTTGACGGCGATCTTTGATGCGGCCCAGCCCACCCATGTGATCCATCTAGCCGCGCAGGCCGGGGCCGGCGCCAGCATCGCCAACCCCGCACGCACCGTGCAGGCCAATCTGGTGGGCTTTGCCAACATCCTGGAGGAGTGCCGCCAGCGCAGCATCCAGCATCTGGTCTACGCCAGTTCCAGCTCGGTCTACGGCCTTGACCGCGCCCTGCCCTTCAGCGAGCACACCGGCGGCGATCACCCCATCACGCCCTACGGAGCCACCAAGCGCGCCAACGAGCTGATGGCGCACAGCTACGCGCACCTGTTCAACCTGCCTTGCACGGGCCTGCGATTCTTTACGGTGTATGGTCCGTGGGGCCGGCCCGACATGGTGCTTTCCAGGTGGACCGCCGCAATCCTTCGGGGCGAGCCGATCCGGGTGTTCAACCAAGGCCGAAGCACGCGGGATTTCACCTACATCGACGACGTGGCCGAAGCCATCCTTTGCGTGCTGGAGAAGCCCGCCCGCCCCAACCCCGCCTTCGATCCGCGCGCGCCGGATCCAGCGTGCAGTTCCGCACCCTTCCGCGTGTACAACGTGGCCTGCGGGCAGACCGTGCCGCTGATGCGCTACATCCGGGTGCTGGAGGAGTGCCTTGGCAAGAAGGCCGTGCTCCAGATGGAGCCGATCCAGCCGGGCGACGTGCCGGACACCAGCGCGGACGTTTCCGACCTTGATCGGGACTTTGGCTTCCGACCCTCCACCCCCATCCAGGTGGGCATTCCCCGCTTTGTGGCGTGGTATCGCTCGTACCATCGCACGTGAACCTGCCCGCCACCGGCTCCAGCCGAACGCTTGCCCAGGCCTTGCTGTTTGCCCTGATGCTGGCGCTGCTGGGTGCCGTGGCATCATGCACCGACCGGCCGGGAGTGCCCCGCCCGCCCGCGGGGCTCCCCCGGACCGCCACGCCATCCGCCAAACCGCTTGACCGCATCGTGATCCTGGGCGCCAGCATGAGCTGCGGCTTTGGCGTTCGCATGCGCACCACCGCTCCCGATGGCCAGCCGCTGAGCATGCGCGTGAACCTGGCCCAACTCATCGCCACCGCCTCGGGCCGCTCCGACCTGGTGGCCGCGGACCTGTCCACACAGGTGTACTTCACGGACCCTGGCCGAATCGCCGCCCGCACGGCCAAACAGGCCCTGGCGGCCAGGCCCGACCTGGTGCTGGCCTTGGACTGGATCTTCTGGAACGGTTACGGCCTGCAAGGTCCCGCCGGGCCGGCTCGCGACTGCACGGACCGCCAGGCGCTGCTTGAAGCCGCCCTGAGCCACCTGGAGCCTCTGGTGGCCTCCGGCGTGCCCCTGGTGCTTGGGGACTTTCCCGACATGCACTCCGCCATTGGCGGGGGCATGATCGCGGCCAGCATGGTGCCGGATCCGGCGTGCCTGGCTCAACTCAACCGCCGCCTGGCCGCCTGGGCCAAGCCCCATCCCAACGTGGCCATCCTGTCGCTTTCCAACGTGGTGCAGGCCACGTTGTCCGACAGGCCCGTGCTGGCGCAGGGTCGCGAGTGGAGCAAGGCCACGCTGGGCACGCTGATGCAGCGGGATCGGCTGCATCCCACGCTGGCGGGCACCATGGCGGTGCTTGCGGCGGCGCTGGATCAGGCCGATCGACTGACCGGCGGGCGCGCCGGGATCACCGTGCCGCTGGATCCGCAGGTGGTGCGCGATCGCCTGAAGGCACGGCTGCTGGCCATGCACGCCACGGCACCTACACCTGACTGAGCAGGTCCTGCATCGCCTTCTTCTGCTGCTCGTTGCTCATGCCCTGCATGATCCTGAGCATGGCGGCCCGCGTGCGATCCGCCCCCACCGATCGCTCCATGGGCTGCACCAGCCGCTGCCAGTCCTTGCTGGGCCACACGCCGCGCACCGACCGTTCAAACAGCAGCAACTGTTCCGGATCGCGCACGCTGCCCAGGGCAGGACCCCACATCTGCCAGAGCATGTCCTTGTTGCGGTCGCTCGGTGAGGGCGTGAGTCCGTAGGCCTTGAGAAAGCCGTCCATGTCGCGCACGGCAAAGAGCGGCTCCAGCGCCGCGGGGGCCACGCGCGCCGCCCACGGCTGGTTAGCGCTCAGCTTCCACAGGCCGGCCGCGATCACATCCTGCCCGATCGCCGAGAGCGCCTGCATGGCCGAAGCCGTGGCGGCACCGTCGGCGTCCTGCCGGGCCTTCTCCAGCAGGTCGCGGCATCGATCCATGGCGTTCTCCTGCCCGGGCACCATGGGTGTGGGGGCGATCCGTGCCGGCGGCGACCACAGGCGGGGCCCCGCGCAGAGCATGAGCGGATCACCAAGCGTGGCGATCCGCCACGGCATCGCAAATGGACCGTCCATGTAGCGGGCCGCCACCGCAAACGGGGTCAGGTTCACCAGCAGCTCGATGCACACCACCGGCGGAACGAATCCCACCAGGTACGGTTCCTGCACGCTGCCCACATAGGCGTAGACGCCGTGCTCCAGCCAGCGGCCGCCGATGGTGTCGCGGACACCCGGCGCGGAGAGGCTCCAGGAGTGGATGAAGCTCAGGGCCAGCGGCCTGGAGAGCACGGGAATGTCGCCGGGTCCACCCTGGTTGGACGGGGGCGTGCCGCCCGGTGTTCCAAGATCGAAGAAGTCCGCGTTGCCCGAGGTGTTCACGAACATCACGTCGCAGGAGATTCCGGTGGCCGACCGCTGTCGCCAGGCGTCCAGCGCAGCCTCCAGATTGGTGAACATGCGCGCCTGCCATCCCCCTCGCCGCATCGGCTCGTCCGCGGTCTGAAAGCCGTAGCGAGCGAACTGCGGCGGGGCCTTGCCGGCGGAGTAGCCGTCCACGCAGACCACGCTGGTGCGATGCAGGAACATGCTGCTCATGGCCGCGTAGGCGGCCTGGGGCGCCGTGCCGAAGATGGCGCCGCAATAGGCGTAACGCTTGCCGTCGGCGGTGCGGCAGAGCGCGTCGGTCACCGCCACGGGCTCGGCCGGATTCACGGGCGGCATGCCGGGACCGCCGGGACGCTGCTCCGGCGGCAGGTCGATCACCGCCTTCTGCGCGGTGGCGCGGCACAGGGCGATCGCCTCCAGATCGTCACCCACGCCCTGATGGGTCATGCCCGTGCTGGCAAACGCGTCGTTGACCGCCTGGTTGAGCCGAGCGAAGGTGGCGGCATCCAGTTGGCTGTTGGGACCGCCGTAGTCACCCGCGATCTCCACCGGAATCAGACCTCGGCCCGCCGCCAAGGCCGCGGCCGCCACCCACGCCGGATCCGAGGCGGCAAAGCCGGCCAGTCCGGGTGGCGTCTGCTTCTGGGCAAGCAGCGCGTCCTTGGGCTTTTGCGTGGTGGGATCACCCAGCCACACGCGGACCACCGCGGCGTCGATGGCGGCGGCCACGGCGGCATCGTCCGCCAGCGGCGCCGCCCGCTCGGTCCTTCGGATGATCTGCTTGGGCTTGAAGGCCCGGATGAACATGGGCGTGTAGACCGGATCCTCGATCAGCACGGGCCAGCAGCCGCGCGTGGGCTCCGGCGGTGTGCGGCCGGGAACCAGGTCCTGTGCCGAGAGGCTCAGCCGCCACGTGGAGATCTCGTCCAGAAAGGTGGCCTGATCGGGCACCAGCACCACGCGGTCCTCGACCGCCATGCGCTGGTGCACCAGTGCCACACGCTCCCCAAGCTGGATGAACCACGGCAGCTGCGGCGGCGTCCCGGGGGCCGTGGGTGGTGCGGCCTGCTGAGCCATGGCAAGGGACGAGATGATGGCTGCCAGCAGCAGCCCGGCCATCGTCAGCCCGGAGGATCGAATGCGTGCGTGGATGCGCATCGGTGCATGGTAGGAGCACGCGGCAGGACATGGCCCGCATGCACCTGGTTCAGGCGGATCCACCCAGACGCAGGAAGAGCCATGCACCCAGCCATGCGCCAGCCAGCGGGCCCAGCACCGGGACCCATGCGGTGCTCCAGTGGCTGGGGCCCTTGCCCGCGATCGGCAGGATGGCGTGCGCCAGACGCGGACCCACGTCACGTGCGGGGTTGGTGGCGGCGGTGACCAGTCCGCCCAGCCCCACGGCGATGGCCAGCGTGAGCAGGGTGACCGGCACCGCGCCCACGGCCCCCAGTTCAAGGGGAATCACGGCGATCGAGTCCAGATTGATCTGCATCACCTTGACCTGCAGGATTCCGAACACCAGTGCAGCCGAGGCCACCACTTCCACCAGCAGGTTGCCCAAGGGCGCGTGCACCACAGGCACCGTGCAGAAGCATCTCAGCGTGGCGGTCGTGTCCTGCGTGCGGCCCCAGTGCGGCAGGAACGCCAGCCACACCAGCCCGGCGCCGATGGCTGCACCCAGCGTCTGCGCCAGCATGTAGTGACCCACCTGATCCGCCGGGAAGATGCCGGCCACCCACAGCCCCAGCGTGACGGCCGGGTTCAGGTGCGCGCCACTGGCCCATGCCACGCAGACCGTGCCCGTGAACAGGGCCGCGCTCCAGCCGATGGCCGCGCCCAGCCAGCCCATGCCACCACCGGGCGTCTGGGCCAGATTGCGGTTGGCCATGACCGCGTTGCCCAGCAGCACCAGGATGGCGGTGCCGACCAGTTCGCCGGTGAATGGGGTCATGCCGGGCAGGATACGGAACACGCATGGCACCTTCATGTGCCGTGAGCGCGTGCGCGTGCGGCGCGTTCCGTGGCTGGCGTTACCCTGACCGCGTGAACCTGCTTCCCACCCGCTGGTACACCCTGTTCTTCATGCCCAGCTTTGTGGGGCTGGCGATGCTGATGGCCGGTCTGCTGCTGCTGGCGTGGTGGTCACGCGGCGGTGTGGCGCACGCCTGGCGGCGGCGGGCCGGAGCGGCCATGACGGTGGCGGGAGCGCTGATCCTGTATCTGGCCAGCACGCCGCTGGTGGCCACCCGGCTCACGCGCTCGCTGGAGCGCCTCACACCGCACCTGAGCGTGGCCTCCGCGCCCACCTGCGACGCGATCGTGGTGCTGGGGGGAGGGCAGCAGGCCTATCTGGCGGACGACGGTTCCATGCACGTGTTCACCCATCACGCCAGCGACCGGATGGAGCAGGGCATTCAGGCCTTTCTGGCGGGCAAGGCCCCCCTGCTGGCGGTGGGTGGCGGCGCCTTTGAATTGCCGGGCTTGCCCCCCGTGACCAACGCCATGGCTGAGCAGGCTCGCTCACGCGGCGTTCCGTCCGAGGCCGTCATCGAGGGCGGGGCCGCCCTGTACACCGTGGACGAGAGCCAGGGGGTGGCCAAACAACTGCAGCAGCGCGGCGTGAAGCGGGTGCTGCTGTGCACCAGTGCCGTGCACATGCCGCGGGCCCGTCTGCTCTACGAGCGGCTGGGGTTGGAGGTGGTGCCCCTGCCCTGCGACTTTGACACGCGCGGCGCTGGCGAGCGGTTCTCGCCGTTGCTGCTGGTGCCGCGGGGGCTGGCCCTGGCACAGACCGAGAACGCCCTGAAGGAGTGGATCGGCCTCACGCTCTATCGGGCGCGACTGGATCCGTGAGGTCGATGGCGGCCCCACCCTTGCGGATCAGGTCCGTGAGCAGGTGCCGGATGGCGTGCTCATCGCGCTGATCCACGGCGGCCCGCAGTCGCTGCAGCTGAGGCTCCAGGGCGTCCCATGCCAGGAACGGCTCGGAACCCAGGCGAATGGAGGGATGAGACGTGGCGGCGGCGGCTCCATCGATCAGAAGCTCCTCATAGAGCTTCTCGCCCGGACGCACGCCCGTGAAGCAGATCTCCACGTCGCCGTCCGGGTGATCCGCGTCACGCACGCTCCGACCCGCCAGCCGGATCATGTTGCGCGCCAGCTGCTCGATGCGGACCGGTTCACCCATGTCCAGCAGGAAGACCTCGCCACCCGTGGCCATGGCACCGGCCTGCAGCACCAGATCCGCGGCCTCCGGAATGGTCATGAAGTAGCGCACCATGCGCGGGTCCGTGACCGTGACCGGACCGCCGCGCTGGATCTGCTCCCGAAAGAGCGGGATCACGGACCCGGATGATCCCAGCACGTTGCCGAACCGAACCATGCTCATCACGGTCCGGTTGCCTGCGCGCCGCTGCAGGGACTGCAGCACCATCTCGGCAAGCCGCTTGCTGGCGCCCATCACGCTGGTGGGCCGAACGGCCTTGTCCGTGGAGATCAGGATGAAGTCCTGCACGCCGCACCGCTGGGCCACCTCGGCCGCCACCAGCGTGCCGAACACGTTGGTGTCCACCCCGGCGCTCTCGTTGCGTTCCACGATGGGCACGTGCTTGTACGCGGCGGCGTGATAGATGGTCTGGATGCGGTGCGTCCGACACACCTGTTCCATCAGCACGGCGTCGGTCACCGAGCCCAGGACCGCCTCCAGCCTGGCGGTGGAGCCCTGACGGGCCATGCGCTCGCGCAGTTCCAGATCGATGGTGTAGAGGTTGTGCTCCGAGGCATCAAGCACCACCAGCCGATCGGGCTGGTTGGCCAGGACCTTCCTGCAAAGTTCGCTGCCGATGCTTCCACCGGCTCCGGTCACCAGCACGCTGCGACCGGTGACCAGCCGATGCATCAGGTCCGGATCGGGTTCCACGGGCGTGCGGCCGAGCAGCTCCTCGATGGCCACGGGCCGCAACTGGTCCACGCGTGCGGAGCCATCGGCGATCTCCCCGAGGGTGGGCACGGTGAGCACCCGCACCTGCAGCGCCGTCAACCGGTCCACAATGTCGCGGCGGCGCTGGCGACTGGCGGACGGCAGCGCCAGCAGCACGGTGCGGATCTGCTGGTCCTGCACCGTGTCCTCCAGGTTGGCCGGATCCAGCACGGGCACGCCGCGGATGCGCCGGCCCACCATGGACGGGTTGTCGTCAAAGTAGGCCACGATCTCGTGCGAGCGACCGTGCGTCAGGGCGGCATGCAGCCCCACGCCGGCCGCCCCGGCTCCAAAGATGGCCACACGCTGATCGCGGGTGTAGATGGGTCGCCCCAGCAGCAGCCACCGCGCACCCAGACGCAGCCCGCCCACCAGCATGCTGGTCAGGAGAAAGTAGATCGCCGGCATGGTGCGAGGGACGCCCTCGCCACGCCAGATCACGAACGACGCCGCCAGCAGCACCACCGAAGCCAGTCCGCAGCCCTTGAGCACGCGGATCGCGAACACCGGCCCGACATAGCGGGTGACCTCGCGATACAGGCCGCTGCTCCACAGGCAGATCGGTCCGGCCAGGGCCATCAGGGGGATCAGCCAGAGCCCGGACCTCCCGAAGTCCCGTAGATCCCCAATCCGAAGCAAGTAGGACAGGGCCACGGCGGCGGAAAGCACCACAGCGTCCGCACCGACCGCCAGACCGATCTTTCCCCTTCCCGAAAGCTTGAGCAGCAGTGAACCCCGCATGATCGTCTGGAGACTACCCGGAATCGATGCCGTGCTGTACCAGCCATAGGATGCGCGGATGTGCGGCATCGCGGGACTCCTTGGCTCCGCTCTGGCGGCAGCTCCCGCCGCGGACACCCTGGCCCGCATGGCCGAATGCATGGCGCACCGGGGGCCCGACGGCTGCGGCGTGCTGTGGCACGAGCGGGACCGCGTGGGGCTGGCCCACCGGCGTCTGGCCGTGCTGGATCGCTCGCCGGCGGGTGACCAGCCCATGGAGTCCGCCAGCGGCCGCTACGCGGTGGTCCTGAACGGGGAGATCGTGAACGCCGCGAACCTGGCTGCGGAACTCGCGAATCATGGATCGCGTTTTCGCGGGCACTCCGACACCGAAGTGCTGCTGGCGGCCATCGAGACCTGGGGCCTGTTGCCGGCCCTGGAGCGGATGGCCGGCATGTTCGCGCTCGCCCTGCACGACCGTCTGGAGCGTTGCGTGTACCTGGTGCGTGATCGACTGGGCGTGAAGCCGCTGCACTACGGATGGATCGGCGGTGCGGGCTCGGGCACGCTGGCCTTTGCAAGCGAAGTGCGTGCGCTCACCGTGGTGCCCGGCTGGCGTGGCTCCGTGGATCCCGTGGCCGTGGCGGATCTGTGGGCGCACGCGTGCGTGCAAGGCACGCGCTGCATCTGGCGTGAGGTGCACAAGGTGGCGCCCGGCCAGTGGGTGCGCGTGGACACGCAGACCGGACGCATGCTGGAGCACCGCTGGTGGGACGGGCTGCAGGTGGCGGTGGCCGGCTGCGACAGTCCCATGACCGGAGCCGACGAGGCGGTGGCCGAGGAGGGCCGCACACTGCTGACCGGCGTGGTGCATGAGCACCTGCTTGCCGACGTGCCGGTGGGCTGCATGCTTTCGGGGGGTGTGGACTCGGCGGTGGTGGCCGGTCTGGCCGCCCGAGCCATGCCGGATGTCCGCGCCTTCACGCTGGGCATGACGGCCACCGACTTTGACGAGCGCGCGGCGGCGCGAGCCAGCGCGGCGGCACTGGGTGTTGCCTGGACCGAACTGATGGCCGGCGAATCCCAGCTGGCCCAACGTGCCCAGGACCTGGTGGCGCTTCAGGACGAGCCCTTCGCCGATTCAAGCCTGATCGCGTCGGACCTGCTGTGTCGGCAGCTTCGCTCGCATGCCACGGTGGCGCTCTCGGGCGATGGTGGCGACGAGATCTTTGGCGGCTACAACCGTCACGTGCATGCCGGAAGCGCAGGTGGCATGGCGCGCCGCCTCATGGCGCGGGCCATGGGACTGCTGTCCCACGACGCCTGGAATGCCCTGGGTGCCGCCGCATGGCCGGTGCTCCCGGCGGGGCTTTGCGTGCGGGAACTGGGCGACAAGATCACCAAGTGGCGGCTTCTGCAGCAGGCGGGCAAGGGCCGGCAGGCCTACGAGGCGCTCACGGCGATCTGGCCCGCCGACGCGTCACCGGCTCGTGGCCAGCCGCCGGACTCATGGTGGGACAAGGCTGCCGGTGAGCGACTCCCCGATGCGCTCCGCCGCATGCAGTGGATGGACCAGCATGGCTACCTGGTGGATGATGCCCTGGTGAAGGTGGACCGAGCCAGCATGCGTCACGGACTGGAGGTGCGGGTGCCATGGCTGGATCACCGGGTGGTGGAGTGGGCGTGGCGACTGCCGCCGCACATGAAGGTGCGTGGTGGCCGCGGCAAGTGGCTGCTGCGGAGGGTGCTGGAAGGACTGGCGTCGCCCGATCTCCCGGCGCTCCGGGCCACCAAGTCAGGCTTTGCGCTTCCGCTGGGCCGCCTGCTGCGGGGGCCGCTTCGATCGTGGGCCGATGACCTGCTCTCGCCCGCGCGGCTTGGCACGGATCCGCTGATCCACGCCCCCGCCATCATCAGGGCCTGGGGCGACCTGTGCAGGGGCAGCGACGCGCCGCAGCACCGCGTGTGGGCCGCGCTGGTCTACGTTGGCTGGCGCGATGCGTGGGGCGTGCACCCATGAGGCTGGTCCTGCTTGGCCGTGACGCAAACCGCGTGCTGGCCTTTCGCGGCAGCCTGATCACCGCGGCCCAGGCGGCCGGGCACGAGGTGTTCGCCATCACGGGACCGGGTGATGCCAACACTCAGGCGGCGCTGCGAGCCGCGGACGTGGCAT
>Ga0172372_10013638_pt1 | contig 10032 bp, 12 predicted proteins | sample LakKiv5m_2_FD_114544 | JGI IMG/M metagenome (GOLD analysis project Ga0172372, IMG submission 114544) | Freshwater microbial communities from Kabuno Bay, South-Kivu, Congo - kab_092012_9.5m | ecosystem: Environmental > Aquatic > Freshwater > Lake | place: Democratic Republic of the Congo... | reverse complement strand
TTTATTTAGCCATTTATTGACCTGTGTGAGACGGAACTGTCCGATGATGTTTTCAAACGTTTTTAATAAAATATTTGAATCTGATGAATATTTACCTACTTCAGAAATATTTTTAATAACTTTATTTTGTTGCATTTTTGACCGATTTGGAAATTTGCTTTTAACTCACTCAAAATATACAAGTTATGTTCAAAAATTCAACTTTTTTATTATTTTATTTTGCTGATAATCAATTTTTTAGCAACTCCGAAACTTTAGTTAATAATTTATTTTTAAAATCTCTTAAAACTTTGCTTATTGTCTCGTAATCATAAAATCTTTTAAGAAGAGAAAGAATCAAAAAGTTTATGAACCTTAAGATTATCAAAGAAATACATGCATCAAAATAAGTTGCTTGAAATTTGTTTATTTTTAAGTTATGATGATATTTCAAAGTATTAGTGATGGTAAGTTCATTGTCACCACTAATTAACATTTAAAGTTTCGGAGTTACTAAAAATTTGGTTATCAAATTTTTAGTAACTCCGAAACTTTAGTTAAATAAATAAAGTATTTTGATTTATTCTAGATAAAATCTGCCATTTTATCTCATCATTATACGGTCCAGCTCTTAAGATTACAACGGGCGTTCCGTAATTCTGCAATACTCTTGGATTATCAACAAATAATGTTGTTCCATAAAGTCTCTGACCTTGTTTCTCCTTGCTATTATCTAAAATAGAAACAACTTTACTTGTATCTAGCCCAAAAACTTTAAGATACTGACTAAAAATATGAGCTCCAAATAAGAATATATGCTTACCTTTTAAGTCCGAAATTATTTTGTTTAGTGCATTCACTTCATCAACGTGATATTTAATAAAATTTTGCAGTAATTCAGTATTTACATCACTTAAGTCTTTATATTCTAATGGCAACTGCGGTATAGAAGATTTCTTCACATGGAAAAAGTGACTATGTTCCAAATAATCAGTCCTTTTTATAATTTCAAAACCAATATTTTGCAATAGGGATTCTAAATGTTCATCCGTCAAAAAAACGGTATGCTCAAAATTTAAGCTATTGGTAAATTTTTTATTCAACCAAGCCTTTAAATTAGGATAAGAAAAAACCAAATTGTCTCTTACACGCATCTTTTCATAAATGCAGCTTAGAAACTCTTTAGGATCATATGCATGTTCAAGAACATGACTGAATGTGTATGTATCAAACTCGGTTTCAAATTTAAAATTTCGGTCAAAAAAACCTGTTATCACTTTGATCTTATCGGTCTCCTTAAAAGTTGGATTGGGTTCAATTATCGTCCATTTTACAATTTCCTCTTTTGAAGAACATATCTGGGCTATTCTACCATGACCGGCTCCAATCTCTAAAACCTTAGATGGCATAGTCTGCAAAATAAATTCGGAAAATTCCTGATAATGGTTTTCCCAGGTCTCACCAAAACCATATGCATGCTGAGCTTGGTATAGTATCTCTAATGGAATTAACTTATTCAATTGGATAAGACCAGTCTTTCTTTCTAAAAACCACTCCATCACTGCATAAATATCATTCTCCAAAGGTTCCTTAGTTACCCCAAAGAAAACTGGAAAATTATCCACCTTAGCTATAGTTTCAAAATCAGTACTCCCAGTCAGACAGCTGGTAGTCCGATTAATATAATTGTCAAGATAATTCATAGTTATTTTTTGTTCCAGTTTCCAGAACCGCGCTCTAGATTTAGATTAAATACATCGAATTTTTCATTAAAAATACACTCAATTATGTGGACTACAGCTTCTGCAACGGCTCCCTGGCCTCCACAGGAGTTGGTTATATGACTCGCATATTTCTTAGTATTGAAAAAAGCGTTTGCCGGAGCAATACTATACCCTACATGAGCAAAAACAAGAGGATCGTAAATTCCGTCCCCCATATAGATGGTTTCCAGCGGGTCAAAACGCTCTTTAATCCAATCAATGCGCTGGAAAGTACTAACCATACTTAATGGATATCCCATATCTTCCTGAATCCTTTTCTTAGTGATGGAAAAACCTCGTTTGTCGCCGCTTACCATCTCTACATGCAACCTGTCTGTTATCAGAGATAACGCGTCATTATCAGCGTCTCCAAACACTTTTCCTATTTTTCCATCTACTGAATAATGAAATCTTCCGTCTGTAAAAACCCCGTCGACGTCAAGGATGAAGTTTTTAAAATCCATTTTTCATATCATTTAGCTGATTAAAAAGACTGTATTTTCCAAAATAGTATAAAAACAAATCAAATGGATGATGGTGTAGGGGTGACATATTTAGCCATATTATGGATCTGAGCAATTTCACCTTATTATAGTCCAAGCCCTTTACCTTAATGTAGTTAAAAAATAGGTTCTCGCAATCAACTAATGATTGAAGCCTATGAATATTTACCTTGACTCCCCCATTCTCATCTATTTCAATCTTAAACTGTTTGTTGTCAATTATCTCATGATTTACTACAAGGTTATGTGCTAACTTTGCTAGATCGTAATACTGATCCCCCGCCTCAATCTCACCGCCAAAATCCTGTCTCCAATCAATTAGTTTGAAAATCTCGTCCCCCTGATAAATAATATTGTCCAGAATAAAGTCACCATGAAATGTTGTGGGCTCACTATTGCAAAGTGCTTCAAAATCAATCTGGCTTATCAATTCTTTTAACGATGGGATTTCTACGCCATTAATTATATCCGCCTTATCTTCAATTCCTCTTGAAGCATGCATCTCGTCAATTCGCTTCAAAGTTTTAACGAAATAGAAATCGTTTGTAATTCTTCTAAAGTGATCAACTTCAATATTCTTTACCGGTTTCCACATATTTTTCTCAGCCCAATTGAGAAAAATATTAAAATTTGATCTGTTAGCGATATTTGAAAATAGAGCGCCTGGCACATATTCATATTTATAGAAGTTTGGTCTCGAGGAAATGATCTCCGGCAAAGCTTCTTTTAAAAAAGCTGTTCGTTTAACTCTGTTTTGACAAATAGTTTCATCATAAAAAAATTTTATGATGTTATTTTCAACATGGTAGATGGATTCGGTTACTTTATCAAGGACATGAAAGTCATTCTTCGAAAAATGGTCTTTAGCTTCTTTTATTTTCTCAACGTTCCCAATATCATACCAGGTCTTTAATTCACGTTCATAAACCTTGTCTTGATGTATGAAACGCTTCAGCACATCGACGTCACTTAGAGAAGATGAATACTCGTTGTCTTTTAATACATCGTCAGCAATGTCCCAGAATAATTTGTAATTATTTACTCCTACAATACCAACATGAAGAAAATCAGGATTAATATTACCCTTATCATAAAAAACCTTTATATGATCCCCTAAAACATCAAAAGACGTATAATGCGATGAACCAGATCCTTTAAATCCAGCGTTCCAATTTACCTCAGGAGCTGGCAGACTATCTAAAACTATTGTATCTGAAGCATGAAAGATAAATGGAAGCTGTAGCTTATCTTTCGCGCATGTCATGGAATATAATAAACTACTGCCCTTTCCCTGAAAATTGTCTACCACTACAAATTGAAAATGTCGGTCAGGATATGCAATCTCTAAAAAATCTTTTACTTGATCTCCAAAATATCCAATGGTAATAACGAACTTGATACCTTTAGGATAACCTTCAATAATATGTGAAATTACGGGTTTATAGCCCACGCGAAGCAAGGTTTTGTTTGTATATTTTGTAAACTCTCCTAATCGCGAGCCTATACCCGAAGTCGTTATTAATACTTTAAAATCCATGAAATATATTAAATTAATGTTTCCCTGAATGCTGCAATTTTGTTTGAAATGGTATCTTCCTGAGGCCTGTAAATTGTTCCTGTTCCACAAACCAAAACATCCGCTCCCGCCTCAATCATCACTCTTCCTGATTCGAAAGTTACGCCTCCATCAATCTCGATCAAAAGATCCTTATTGCCTCTGCTATCCGCAAATTTCCGAAGCTGCCGGATTTTATCAATCATTCCGGGAATTAACTTATGGCCTACTATACCGGGATTAATCGCCATTAAAACCACCATTTTGATATCTTCAATAAGGTGATCTAATGTTGAAAGCGATGTGGCAGGGTTTAGCGCGATACCAGGCAACATTCCAGCTTTCTCTATTTTCTTTACAATCCTATGGGCATGGCTTGTAGCTTCGATGTGAAAATTATAATACGTTGCTCCAGCCACTTTAAAATCTTCTATATAATCCTCCGGATTATCCACCATCATATGTACGTCTACGGGAATGTTCGTTTGGTTTTTAAGATATGATAGAATTTCTGGATATAACCCGTATCGTGGCACAAACTGTCCATCCATAACATCGAAGTGGATAAAGTCAACTTTTCCATTTATCAATTCATTAATGTCCGCTTCCAGATTAAGGGGATTAGAACAAATCAGTGATGCTGCTACTAGTGGTTTTTTTGACATTTTTAATTAAATAATAATTTGTAATATCTTGTTAATTACGCCGTTGACATTTTAATAGCCGTAATTTTCTGACGCGTATTGCTTTCTCCCAGCCATTCATAAGACGCATCTGGAACTTCATCTTGATTACATCCCCAGTCGTCAAAAAGAAAATATATCGAATCAACCTGGTCTTTCAAATACGGCTCGATCAATGCCAGAGCTTCTTTTGTAGAAGTATATAAATCTGCATCAAAATGAACGAGCGCTATCTCATCTACCTGGCTATGTGGTTGGTCCCGAAATGTCGTGTCAGAAAACCAACCTTTAATCAAGTAGAAGAACCCTTTATTGAAGTTAATGGGTGCGTATTTGAAAAAGTTGCTTGCCACAAAATTAAGTTCAGTGTTAGCAAAATCTCCTTTTTCCAAATTGTAGAGTCATGTGGTAATCCCTCAAAAGAATCTATTCCTATCAGCCTCCGATTATTCGGGTTAGATTCTGGCAACCTGGCAAAATAAATCAATCCTAAACCCTGCCAAGAACCAAATTCAACGATGTCACCTTTAATAATTTGATTGCCTCCCTCCAGCTCCTTTAATACTTTTTACATATTTAAAAATCGCCCTATCTGATGTTCTAGTTCAATAACTTTTTTATTCGCTTGAAGAAACTCGGGATTAAAATCAGTAGAATTTAAAATATAATCCATGTCAGCCCAGAGTTCGTTCAATTGATATTCCTTATTAGGTTTAAATATTATGCGATAAACACTTCTTAGAGCGCTCCGAAATACCTTTTTCATTTATAGTTGGCTTATTATAATCAAGTTTACTCCAGATTCGAGTGTCTGGCCCACATACTATCATGGGTCTCACCCATTCTATCCATCAGTTTTAATGAAACAGCATCAAAAAATAAGCCCAAGCATTGTTCATTGAGGGTCGTCATCGGTTGCACCGATATGAAATTGTCAACCGCTTTTGTTTTAGAAGGAGCAGTAATTTTGACAATTACATCAGCTAACTGGCCTATTCGTGACTCGGGGCTACCGGTTATCGCAGCAATTTTGCTTTTGTTTTTTGATGCGATGGAAACGAGATCAAAAATCGTTTGAGTCTCTCCTGACCCTGACGCTACGATAAGCAGATCTCCTTCACCTATAGCAGGCACTGTTGAATCTCCTAACGTATAAGCTTGCAAACCCAAGTGACCTAATCTCATTCCGAAGCCTCTGATAGCCATTCTAACTCGCCCTGCTCCACAAACAACTATTTTTTGTGCCTCAAGGATTTCGTCAATAAGCCTCTCAGCTTGATTATTATCCACTTTTGATAAAACTGTTTCAATTTCTTGCAGGATTATTCCAATTTTTGCTTTCATTTTTTGTTTGTTTAAATTATTAAAGTTTCGGCGTAAATTATCAGACCATTTTGTAAGGATATTTAAAACAGGTAAATAAATCTTGGTGAGATATTTGACTCAACCATGTATTTTAAAGGTTTATAATAAAATATTTAAAAGTAATTAAAATTCACCTAATTTAGATTTATATATAATAACTCTAAATTAGGTGAATTTTTGACTAATCCGGAAATTTGCTTTTAACTTTCTTATAATCTGGAAGTTATTATAAAAAATAGATTTTTTTTATAATTTTTATTTAGTTGATAATTAGTTTAAAGCATCGACGAAACTTTAGACCCTTATTTAGATGAATTTGATAAACATTAGTAAATGTCCTAGATAAAAAGAAAATCAATTAAACACCAAAATTTTGAATGAAATTCAATTTAATAATAATAAATATTTCTTCAAAATGATAGTAGAAAATTAATCTATAATTTTTATAAATATTATTTTTATCAAATTCAAGAACTACCTCAACCCACCATCTCCCCATACACCCCCTCTTCAACCACCTCCCCTTTATCCATCCTGAATATTTTATCACAACGCTTCAACGTTGACACTCTGTGCGCAACAATCAGAATGGTTAGGTCATCCGATAATTGTTCTATGCCTTCCATGACCGCAAGTTCAGTCTCATTGTCCAATGCACTGGTGGCTTCGTCAAAAACGATGACCTGTGCCTTTTTATAGAGCGCTCTGGCTATGCCAATCCTTTGACGTTGACCTCCAGAAAGACGGATTCCCCTTTCCCCAACAAAGGTTTTGTATTTTTGAGGTAATGCTTCTATCGTTTCAGCTATTTGTGCCTTTTGTGCCGCTTCTTTAACTCTCTGCATATCTATATTATCCACTTCCACACCAAAAGCTATATTTTCCGCTAAGGACGTATCTGATAAATAAATTGCCTGAGGAACATGAGCAAGTATGACCTGCCAGGATCGATAATTATGATTATCAATAATGCTATCGTCAATTTTCAAATACCCTTTTGTTGGAACTAATAACCCCATAATTACATCTAACAAAGTGCTCTTTCCACAACCCGTCGTTCCAACAAAACCATATCTTTTTCCCTTTTCCAGTGTTAAGTTAAGATTTTTCAACACCATAGCTCCCTCCTGGTTATAATTAAAACAAAGATTTTCCAATTTTATAGACTTCTCAAATTTTATAGGCTGCGGATTTACTTTTTGGGCATGTTCAGGAAAAGGTTGTTCCAGAAATTGTAAACCATCCTCAACTGATTCCTGAGCCCCTCTGATGGCTGTCCAATTATAATAAAAATTTTGTAAAGCGGGTAATAAACGCTGAGCGGCTAATGCCAGTGCTGCTAAAATAGGAATAGCCGCCATAAATCCATCGCCCTTCAATACCAGTTGATAAGAGATGATACAAATAAATATGATACCTAAAAATTCAACAATTAATCGGGGGCTATTGCCCACAATTTGATTATTTGCTGAAGATTCGTTATATCGTGATTGCGCTTTGTTAAAAATTTTGCCATACGTTTCTTGTGTACCATCAATAAGAACATCTCTAATACCTCCAAGTCCCTCCTGTAAAGCTTTAACCATCTGCGGATACTCTCGACTTAACACAACTGAATTTGTAGCTAGTCTTTTTTTTACTAATAAAATAATTCCTGCATACAAAACGCCAAATCCAAGAAATGCAGATAGAGCAACGAAAGGATCAATGGTAAATAAGGTGATAATGATGGCCATAATAGTCACACTTGATGAAATAAGATTCATTAGTGGATTAATCAAATAGGTTAAAATGGCTGAAGCCTTATTTGTAATACCAGATATAACCTCGCTACTATTCCTTGACACATGAACAGCATAAGGTTGATAAAGCGTTCTAATATAAATACTGCTACTAAATGCGGCAGAAGTTCCAGATCCAAGTCTTGTTTGCGCCCATAATAGTAATAATCTTAAGGCTATCCCAACAAATATTAAAATACAGAATGCTACAGTAAATGGTAAAAGGAGCTCTTCCTGAGTCTTGATACCCACAAAATTTATGAAAAACTGGGCAGATGGATGGTTAAAAACCTTTTCTGGGTTAGACAATACCCCAATGTATGGTAATAACGCCGAAATACTCAATGCTTCCATAAAAGATGCAATTATCATTAACCCTAATAATAGTATGAAATATATCTTTCTCCTTGGAGTGAGATTTCTCCAGACTCTTTTGAAGTTATATTTTATAGAAGGTTTTGACATGTTAAAAGGTGAAGCTTACTCTTGCTCATGAAGAAATGAGAAGAAAAGGCTACTGTTGCTTTAGAATTTTTAACAAACTTCCTAAGGTATGAATATGGGTAGGCATATTTTCCAATATTTGCCCGAAAACATCTTCCTTATAAATGTGGCTCAACTGGTTTCGGTCATTAATAGTATCCAGTAAAGAAATAGTTAACGATTCACCGATATACTGATTTATATTGAAAGCCCGATACACGCTTTTGGGAGAATTTACTACTTGACCATTTTTCCATTCCAACAAAACTTTGACCAATTTCCAAGCCAGCTCCGTGCAAAATTCAAATTTTTTAATCCAACCATTTCTTAAATAATCCGCATCAACAAAAGAATATTGGGAAAAATCAATAGTTAGGCCTAATTCCAATCCATTCACAGCCTTTTCAAAAGTAGTTAATCCGATACGATATCGCTCTTCAAGTTCCAAAATATCCTGTTTTTAAAAGCTATTTCCTTAAAGGCTGCATCTGCATAAAAAAAATCAACTAATTCTATATTAACGGGTACATTACTATCCTCTAACCGCTCTTCAATGTTTAACTTCAATAAGGAAGGCAATGGCTCCTTTCCTAAAACACCAATATCTATGTCAGATCTTGAATGGGCTGTTCCATTGGCGCGACTTCCAAATAAAAAAACATCAAACGATGCGAGTTGATCAAATTGGGAAAGTATCTGCTTCACTTCTTCCAGGTATTTTTCCTGATGCGACAGATTTTCTCCTCTTTTTATTTTTGATGGTGGAAGTGGCACAAGAAAAAAAACCTTTTATTTCTATTAAAAATCCTGAATAATTATCAAATGGTTGTTGAACTCATTCCTATAATCGGCATTAACTCTTATATAATTTCTAATCATTGGTTGAAAAAAAACAAAACGCACTTAAAAACATGATTTATTCTATATATTCTAATCTTTAATTCTTTAGATTTTACTGAAGGGAAATTACTTAACCTGCAATTTGGACTGACTTGAAAATCAGATTTTCCTCAGGAATGGGCATATTATCTTCCCTTAAACTTTCAAGATAAAGTGCCATCGCTTCCCTAATATTCTCTACAGCTTCCTCAAAATCATCTCCTTGAGAATGGCAACCTTTTAAGACAGGACAAAAAGCGTGGTAGCCTCCCTCGCTTTCTCTTTCGAAAATGACGGTATAATTATAAATAGGTGCGATTCCTGATTTCATTGTTCTCAATCTAACAAACTCATATAAATACCCACATCTTCCAGTTTTTTTTCTAAAAACTCCTCTGGTTTGTATAAACCAATCCTGATTTTTTTATCTATCAAATTTTCAACCCGTTCAGTCAATCTGAACAGATAAGCACGATCTACATTGCCCACTAATATCAGGTCAATGAATGGGGAATTTCTCCCAAGAGCTAAATCACCCGTCAAATACACTTTCTCCACATTTCCTAACTGGTTGAGCACCTGATCAACGATTTGATCTAACCCTACGTGTTGGAGGATGATACCTCGTAGTGATTTAAAAAGTGGATGTTGTGTATTAGCTGAAAATAACTTTGTCTTTGTATTCAACTCACCTTCGCATTCTTCGATCAAATGCATTTCAGACAGTTTATTTAACTCAAGCCGAACGGTATTACTGCTGACATCTAACTCTTTTTCCAATCCTCTCAGAAAGACTTTTGTCTTTGGATTCAACAGAAAACGAGTGAGTAATTTTAGTCTAATTTTACCCGAAAAAAGCTGATCTAATATCAAAAATTTCTATTTTATCTTTAGTTTTGGTACGCTCCCGCCCCGATGAGTCGCAAAGTACTCTTCCAGGTGATACATTATTGAGTAGCAAAAATACAGTAATTAATTCAAAAACAAAAATAATTTGTCATTAATCGTGTTCATTTTTTTATAGATCATAGAAAAGGTTGT
>Ga0172372_10013636_pt1 | contig 10033 bp, 9 predicted proteins | sample LakKiv5m_2_FD_114544 | JGI IMG/M metagenome (GOLD analysis project Ga0172372, IMG submission 114544) | Freshwater microbial communities from Kabuno Bay, South-Kivu, Congo - kab_092012_9.5m | ecosystem: Environmental > Aquatic > Freshwater > Lake | place: Democratic Republic of the Congo... | reverse complement strand
CGGCGCACCGGGGAAGAGCGACGCGGTGTGCGCGTCTTCGCCCATGCCCAGCAGGGCCACGTCCAGCGGCCAGGGCAGGTCGGCGATGCGCTCGGTGGCGTCGCTCACCAGCGCGTCCAGCACCTCGGCGTTGAAGACGGTCGCCAGTTCGCGGAAGAAGGGCACCAAGCGCGCGGCCGCGGCCTTGCCCTGCAGCAGGTGGCGAGCGACCAGGGCCGTGTTGCTGGCCTCGTGGTCGCGCGGGACGATGCGTTCGTCCACCAGCACGATGCTGACGCGGGACCAGTCCAGGTCCTGCTCGCGCAGCGCTTCGAACATCGGGATGGGCGACTTGCCGCCCGACACCGCCAGGCTGGCCTGGCCGCGCGCGGCGATGGCGGCGCGCAGCGCATCGGCCGCGTGCGCCGCGATGGCCGCAGGCGTGGCGCCGTTGTGTTCGGTCACGGCCATGTTCAGGATTCCTCCACCCATGAAGAGCCTTCGCGCGCCATCAAGGCCGAAGATGCGGCCGGGCCCCAGCTGCCGGCGGTGTAGGGCTTGGGTTTTTCGCCCAGCTGCTTCCAGCCTTCGATGATGGGTTCGACCCAGGCCCAGGCGGCTTCCAGCTCGTCGCGGCGCATGAAGTGGGTCAGGCGACCCTTGATGACGTCGATCAGCAGGCGCTCGTAGGCTTCGGCACGGCGTTCGACAAAGGCGGTCTGCAGGTCCAGGTCGAGCTTGACGGGGCGCAGCTTCATGCCGCTGCCAGGTTCCTTGGCCATCATCTGCAGCTGGATGTGTTCTTCCGGTTGCAGGCGGATCAGCAGGCGGTTGACCGACTGGTGCGCCGACTCGTTGAAGATGGTGAAGGGCAGTTCGGCGAACTCGATGACGATTTCGGACTGGCGCGCCGCCATGCGCTTGCCGGTGCGCAGGAAGATGGGCACATTGGCCCAGCGCCAGTTGTTGATATAGGCCTTGAGCGCGACAAAGGTTTCAGTGCCGCTGTCTTCGGGGATGTTCTCTTCCTGCAGGTAGCCCACGGCGGCTTCGCCACCGGAGGCGCCGGCGCTGTACTGGCCACGCACCGTGTCCGTGGCCACGTCGGCCACCGTCATGGGGCGCAGCGAACGCAGCACCTTGAGTTTTTCGTCGCGCACGGCGTCCGGGTCCAGCGACACCGGCGGCTCCATGGCCACGATGCACAGCAGCTGCAGCAGGTGGTTCTGCACCATGTCGCGCATCGCACCGGTGCCGTCGTAGAAGCCGGCGCGGCTGCCCACACCCACGCTCTCGGCCACGGTGATCTGGATGCTCTTGATCTGCGGGCTGCGCCACAGCGGCTCGAAGATGCTGTTGCCAAAGCGCAGCACCATCAGGTTCTGCACCGTTTCCTTGCCCAGGTAGTGGTCGATGCGGAAGACCTGGTGTTCTTCGAAGTACTGCGCCACGTCGTTGTTGATCTGGCGCGCCGAGGCCAGGTCGTGGCCCAGCGGCTTTTCCAGCACCACGCGGGCGCGGGCATCGATCAGGCTGGCATCCTTGAGATGGGCGCAGATGCCCACGAAGAGGCTGGGCGCGGTGGCCAGGTAGTACACGCGGTCGGAGCCGGGCTGCATCTGGGCCTTGAGTGCGTGAAAGCCGGCCACATCGGTGGCGTCCACGCTGACATAGCTCAGGCGGCGCACGAAGGTGGCCCACACATCGTCCCGGTAGGCCTTGCTGCCGATGAAACCGCGCACCTTTTCTTCGATGAAGTGCAGGAAGGCGCCGCGGTCCCAGGCCTGGCGACCCAGGGCGTAGATGTGGGTCTGCTCGGGCAGGGTGTTGTGCAGGTGCGCCATGTAGAGCGCCGGCAGCAGTTTGCGCACCGAGAGGTCGCCCACGCCACCGAAGATGACGAGGTCCAGCGGCGCGGCAGCGGGGGAGGGCGTGGAAGTGCTCATGGTGTGGAGGGTTACGCGAATGGGTGGACTTTACTGTAATTAAGTTACATGCCGGGTTCTTTTTTGCCGCAACCCCGGACCTGGCAGGGTTGCGGCGTGGAAAGCCGTCCTCAGCGGCTCAAGCCAGCGGCTGGAAGCGGGGCCGACCCTGGGCCAGGCGTTGCAGGACCTGTTCCCGGCTGGGCGGCTGACAGCCGGTCATCTGCACGCACAGGCTGGCGCTGGCGATGGCGTTGGCCAGCAGGGCCTCGGCATCGTCGGCGCCGAGTTGCAGCGCGGCGGCGTTGCGCGCCGCCTGCAGGGCCGGCCGTTCCAGCAGCGCGGCCAGCAGGCCGGCCAGGAAACAGTCGCCTGCGCCCACGGTGTCGGCCACCGTCACCGGTTGGGACTCGGCGGCCTGCCAGGCGCCGCCGTCGCGCGCGATGAAGACCGCACCCTTGGCGCCCAGCGTCAGGGCCAGCCAGCGCGCCGGGGTCTGCGCCAGCAGCTCGCGGGCGGCGACCAGCGGGTCGGCGTTCGTGAGGCCCAGGATGTGCAGGTCGTCGTCGCTGACCTTGACGATGTCGGCTTCGCGCAGCGCGGCCATGACGCTGGCCTGGTAGGCCGCCATGTCGGGCACGATGGCCGGGCGCAGGTTGGCGTCGACCACGACCAGACGGCCCGCCGCCCGCTGCGCCTGCAGCCAGGGCAGGTATTTGTGCGAGTCGTCGGCCACCAGGGCCAGGCAGCCGGTGACCACGATCTTCAGCGCGGGCTGGGCGGCGCACTGCGCCGTCAGGGTGGCGGCGTCCACACGCCGGTCGGCCACGCCTTCGCGGTAGAAGCTGTAGCTGGCCTTGCCGGCTTCGTCCAGGCTCACCACGGCCAGCGACGTGGGCTCGTGTGCCGGTTCGGGGTGGGCCAGCTGCACGCGGGCCTGCGCGATGGCCTGCGCCAGGCCACGGCCGAAGCGGTCCTGCGACAGCGGGTTCAGGTAGAGCGTGCCGACCCCCTGCAGCCCGAGGGCCCGGGTGAGGTTGTAGACGGCGCCGCCATCGCAGGGGCGCAGGCGGCCGTCGGCTTCCTGGATCATGTCCATCAAGGCTTCGCCGGCGGTGGCAACGGTCAGGGGCTGGTGCGGGGCGGGGAACGAATCGCTAGGGAAAACCATAACTAAATCCAGTTGATTTATTAACCTGTGGGCAACTATAGTTCAGCCACTCCGCAGCCGGCACCGGAATAACCCCGAGACGGTCCGCAGAGCACCCCCGGTTCCACATCGTCTGATTCCATCCACCCTCGCTGAGGAGACTTCCATGCAAAAAGCTGTTTTCGTGCTGTCCGCCCTGGCCCTGGCCGCCGGCGCTGCCTTCGCCCAGTCGCAACCCGTCATCGGCCTGATCACCAAGACCGAATCCAACCCCTTCTTCGTGAAGATGAAGGAAGGGGCCGACGCCGAAGCCAAGAAGCTGGGCGCCAGGCTGATCGCCGCCGCCGGCAAGACCGACGGCGACAACGCCGGCCAGGTGACCGCCATGGAAAACATGATTGCCGCCGGTGCCAAGACCATCCTGATCACACCCAGCGACGCCAAGGCCATCATCCCGGCCATCAAGAAGGCCCAGCAGCAGGGCGTGATGGTCATCGCGCTGGACAGCCCGACCGACCCGGCCTCCGCCGTGGATGCCCTGTTCGCCACCGACAACTACAAGGCCGGCGTGCTGATCGGCCAGTACGCCAAGGCCGCCCTGGGCAACAAGAAGCCCGTCATCGCCACGCTGGACCTGTTTCCCGGCCACCCGGTGGGTGCCCAGCGCCACAACGGTTTCCTCAAGGGCTTTGGCCTGACCGCCCCGGATGCCAGCAGCAACCAGCTCGGCGGCGCTGCCGCAGGTGTGGCCTGCATGGCCGACAGCTTCGGTGACGCGGCCAAGGGCCAGACCGGCATGGAAAACTGCCTGCAGAAGAACCCGAACATCAACCTCGTCTACACCATCAACGAACCCGCTGCCGCCGGTGCCTACAAGGCGCTCAAGGCCGCTGGCAAGGAAAAGGACGTGGTCATCGTCTCGGTGGACGGCGGCTGTGCCGGCGTGAAGGATGTGGGCGCCGGCGTGATCGCCGCGACCAGCCAGCAGTACCCGCTGCGCATGGCCGCCATGGGCGTGGCCGCGGGCGTGGAATACGCCAAGACCGGCAAGAAGGTCAGTGGCTACACCGACACCGGTGTGACCCTGATCGCGGCCAAGGCCGTGCCGGGCGTGGACAGCAAGGACGTCAAGACTGGCATGGACCTGTGCTGGGGGAACAAGTAAGTAACGCCCCCCTGCGCCGCTGACGCGGCTTCCCCCCTCTCTGGCGCGCCTTCGGCGCTGGGAGGGGGGACGGCAGCTGGGGCCGGCGGAGCCGCGCATTCGGCACCCCCCCCTGCGCCGCTGCGCGACTTCCCCCCTCTCTGACGCCTTCGGCTTGGAGGGGGGACGACACCTCAGGCCGGCGGAGCCGGACCCTTGGTGTCCCTGGTAGGGGGCATCTCGCTCTCCGGAGCCGTTATTGAATCCTTGTTGGGAGAACTCCCTTGAAAACCCTCGCCGCCAAACTTCCGCCCATGGGCACGCTCGGGCCTTTCATTGCCCTGTTGTGCGCCTGCGTGTTTTTCGCCACGCAGAGCGACCGTTTCCTCACGCTGCAGAACTTCTCGCTGATCCTGCAGCAGGTGATGGTGGTGGGCACCATCGCCATCGGGCAGACGCTGATCATCCTGACCGCGGGCATCGACCTGTCCTGCGGGATGATCATGGCGCTGGGCTCCATCGTCATGACCAAGATGGCAGCCGACTTCGGTCTGTCGGCGCCGGTGGCCATCACGTTGGGCATTGCGGTGACCACGCTGTTCGGCCTGGCCAATGGCCTGCTGGTCACCAAGGCCAAGCTGCCGCCCTTCATCGTCACCCTGGGCATGCTGAACATCGCGTTCGCCATCACCCAGCTGTACTCGGGCTCGCAGACCATCACCGAGGTGTCCGAGGGCATGACCTGGCTGGGCAACTCGTTCCGCATCGGTCAGACCAACATCCTGTATGGCGTGGTGCTGATGCTGGCGCTGTACCTCATCACCTGGCTGTTCCTGCGCGAGACCGCGCCGGGGCGCCACATCTACGCCGTGGGCAACAACCCCGAAGCCACGCGCCTGACCGGTATCTCCACCGACAAGGTGCTGCTGGGCGTGTACGCCCTGGCCGGTGTGTTCTACGGCATCGCTTCGCTGCTGAGTGTGGCGCGCATCGGCGCCGGTGACCCGAACGCCGGGCAGACCGAGAACCTGGACGCCATCACCGCCGTGGTGCTGGGCGGCACCAGCCTGTTCGGTGGCCGCGGCATCATCCTCGGCACCCTGGTGGGCGCGCTCATCGTAGGCGTGTTCCGCAATGGTCTGACGCTGATGGGTGTTTCCTCGGTCTATCAAATTCTGGTGACCGGTATTCTGGTGATCCTGGCGGTCCTCACGGACCAGATGTCGCGCAAAGGAGTGCGTTGAAATGACCATCGATACCAACGCCCCCCTGGTCATGAAGGCCACCGGCCTGGTCAAGCGCTACGGCCAGGTCACCGCCCTTGACGGGGCCGACTTCGAACTGCGCGCCGGTGAGATCCTGGCCGTGATCGGCGACAACGGCGCCGGCAAGTCCAGCCTGATCAAGGCCCTGTCGGGTGCCACCATTCCCGACGAAGGCGAGATCTTCCTGGACGGCCAGAAGGTTCAGTTCAAGAGCCCCATCGACGCGCGCCGCGCCGGCATCGAGACCGTCTACCAGGACCTCGCCGTGGCCCCGGCCATGACCATCGCCGAGAACCTGTTCCTCGGCCGCGAGATCCGCCGCCCCGGCTTCCTGGGCAGCGTGCTGCAGATGATGGACAAAAAGAAGATGCTGGAAGAAAGCATCGCGCGCATGAACGACCTCAAGGTCGGCATCCGCTCCATGACGCAGGCGGTGGAAACACTCTCGGGCGGCCAGCGCCAGTGCGTGGCGGTCGCCCGCGCCGCGGCCTTCGCGCAGCACGTGGTCATCATGGACGAGCCGACCGCCGCCCTGGGCGTGAAGGAAGGCAACATGGTGCTTGAACTGATCCGCCGCGTGCGCGACAAGGGCCTGCCCGTCATCCTGATCAGCCACAACATGCCGCACGTTTTCGAGATCGCCGACCGCATCCACATCGCCCGCCTGGGCAAGCGCGCCGCGGTGGTGAACCCGAAGAAGATCAGCATGAGCGACACGGTGGCGGTGATGACGGGTGCCATGACCGTTGACCAGCTGCCGGCCGAGTGCCTCGCCTGAAGGAACATCATGCTCAAAGGTATTGATCCCCTGCTCAGCCCTGAGCTGCTCAAGCTGCTGGCCGAGATGGGGCACGACGACGCGGTGGTGCTGGCCGACGCCAACTTCACCGCCATGAGCCTGGGGGCGGGCAAGCCGGTGCTGCGCCTGCCCGGCGTGGGCATGCTTAGGACAATGGAGGCGATTGTGAGCGTATTTCCCCTGGCCGAGGATGTGACCCATCCGGTGGCGTACATGCATGTGAGTGACTCCCCGGAGGGCTACCGCTCTGCCCTGCAACGGGAGGCCGTGGCCCTGCTGGCCTCCGCCGGCCTGCCACCCGAGCGGGTGGAGGCGGTGGAACGCCACGCGTTCTACGAACGCGTGAAGAAGTCGTACGCCATCGTCGTCACCGGCGAACTGGAACCCTGGGGCAACTTCCTGCTGCGCAAGGGCGTGCTCGGCCAGGCGCTGCGGCCCTGAGCCGCCGTGCCGCTGAGCCGCCAGCCGGCGTGTCACACTTCGTCACTGTGAACGACGCTCCCGAGCTTCCTTCTGCCGCCGCCGATGCCGGCGCGCCGCACCTGCGACCGCGCGGATCCAACCAGGTGGGCATGCGCCAGTTCAACGAACGGGTGGTGCTGCAGGCCCTGCGCACCCACGGCAGTCTGGCCAAGGCCGACCTCGCGCGCCTGACAGGCCTGACCGCCCAGACCATCGGCCTGATCACCGCCCGGCTGGACGAAGACGACCTGCTCACCCGTGGCGCCCCGGTGCGCGGCAAGGTCGGCCAGCCCTCGGTGCCCATCGGCCTGAACCCCGACGGGGCGTTCGCCATCGGCATCAAGATCGCGCGCCGCAGCGCCGACTGGCTGCTGGTGGACTTCACTGGACGTGTGCGCCAGCGCATCAGCGTGGCCTACGACTTCCCCGACGCCATCACCTTGCTGCCGACCATCCACACCAACCTCGAGCGCCTGGTGGACGGCCTGGGCAGCCTGGCCAGTCGCGTGGTTGGCGTGGGCGTGGCCGCGCCGTTCCAGCTGGGTGGCTGGCACCGCATGCTGGGCCTGACGGAAGCCCAGGCCGACGCCTGGAACCACCTGGACCTGGGCGCTGCCGTGCAGCAGATGACCGATCTGCCGGTGAGCTTTGCCAAAGACACCACCGCCGCCTGCGTGGCCGAACTGCTGCAGGGCAAGGGCCGCGACATCCACAGCTTCCTCTACCTGTTCCTGGACACCTTCGTGGGCGGCGGGCTGGTGCTGCATTCGCACCTGCACCGTGGCGAGCACGGCAACGCCGGTGCCGTGGCCTCCTTGCCGCTGTCCGTGGCCGCGCCGGGCGTGAAAGACCTGCCGCCGCAGCTCATCAGCCTGGCCTCGCTCTGGGAGCTGGAGCAGCGCCTGCGCGCGCACGGGCTGGACCCCATGGCCGCCTACGATGGCCGGGCCCTGCAGGACCCCTGGCGCGCCCATGCGCTGGACTGGGTGGCGCGCGCAGCGCCGGCGCTGGCCCACTGCATCGTCTCGGGCAGCGCCTTCATGGACCTGGAGGCGGTGGTGATCGATGGCGTTGTCGCACCTGGCCTGTTGGCCGAACTGATCAGCCACACCCAGCAGGCGCTGGCAGCCTACAACTGGGAAGGCCTGCAAACCCCACCGAGCCTGGTGCCCGGCAGCATCGGCTCGGACGCACGTGCGCTGGGCGGCGCGTTGCTGCCGCTGCACGCGAGCTTTGCCCCGGATCGGGATCTGTTCCTCAAGACGTGATCGGTGTTGCCTTATGCGGCCGACAGTCCGTCGCTGCGCAGGTGCAGCACGCGGTCGGCGCGTCCCGCCGCATGTGCCGAATGGGTGACCAGCACCATCGAGCTGCCGTGTTCGCGCGCCTGCGCGACCAGCACGTCCATCACCTGTGCAGCGGTGCGCGGGTCCAGGTTGCCGGTGGGTTCGTCGGCCAGGATCAGGCGGGGCCGGTGCACCAGGGCGCGCGCAATCGCCACGCGTTGCAGTTGCCCGCCGGAGAGTTGTGCCGGCAGGCGTTCGCCCAGGCCTTGCAGGCCCACGGCGTCCAGCATCTGCGCCACGCGGGCCGGGTCGGGGCGCTGGAGCAAGAGCAAGGGCAGGGCCACGTTCTGCGCCACGTCCAGGTGTGGCAGCACGTGGAAGGCCTGGAAGACAAAGCCCAGGTGCTCGCGTCGCCAGTGCGCGGCCTGCGCTTCGCTGAGCAGGCCCAGGTCCACGCCGTCGTGGGTGATGCGGCCCTCGCTCCAGGTGTCGAGCGCGGCCATGCAGTTGAGCAGGCTGGACTTGCCCACGCCCGACTCGCCGACGATGGCGACGAATTCGCCGGGCGCGATGTGCAAGTCCACGGACTGGAACACCGCAGCGTCGCAGTAGCGTTTGGCCAGACCTTCGATGCGCAGTCCCTCGGTCGCACTCATGCCGGGGCTCCCAGATGGCCTTCAGCCCAACGCATCACCTGCGCCAGCGCGTCGGGCGCGTCGCAGGGCACCACCACCCGTTCGGGCATGGAGCGCAGCCAGGTGATCTGGCGTTTGGCCAGCTGGCGCGTGGCGAAGATGCCGCGGTCGCGCAGCGCGGCGCGCTGGGCGTCGGTCAGCGGCGCGTCGCCAGCGGCATCCAGGGCCTCCCAGGCCTGGCGGTAGCCCACGCAGCGCATGGACGGCAGATCGGGGTGCAGGTCGCCGCGGGCGCGCAGGGCCTTCACTTCGTCGATGAAACCGGCCGCGAGCATGGCGTCGAAGCGCTCGGCGATGCGCCCGTGCAGCCAGGCGCGGTCGGCGGGTTCGAGGCTGAGCAGGGCGCCGGCGGCGATGGGGTTGTGGTGCTGGCGAGGCTGGCCGGTGAGCCCGGACTGCAGGGCCGACAGGGGCTGGCCCGAGACCTCGAACACTTCCAGCGCGCGCTGGATGCGTTGGGCGTCGTTGGGCGCGAGCCGGGCCGCGGTGACCGGGTCGACCTTGGCCAGCTCGGCGTGCAGGGCAGGCCAGCCGTGCGCGGCAGCCGCGGTCTCGATGCGTGCCCGCACGTGGGCGTCGGCGTGCGGCATCTCGTCCAGACCCTGCATGAGCGCCTTGAAATACAGCATGGTGCCGCCCACCAGCAGCGGTGTGCGGCCCCGCGCGGCGATCTCGCCGATCAGCCGCTGCGCATCGCGCACGAAGGCGGCGGCGCTGTAGGCGTTGAGCGGGTCGGTGGTGTCGATCAGGTGGTGCGGCACCTGCGCCTGCTCGGCGGGGGAGGGCTTGGCGGTGCCGATGTCCATGCCGCGGTAGACCAGGGCGGAGTCGACGCTGATGATTTCGACCGGCCAGCGCTGGGCCATCGCCAACGAGGCGGCGCTCTTGCCGCTGGCCGTGGGACCGGCAAGTGCGAGACACCCCCGCCGCGCTTCGCGCGCCCCCCTCAAGGGGGCGTCATCTGCGGCCTGGCGAAGCCGGTTCCGCGATGCCTCTGGCTCAGGCACTTCGCTCATCGTCATGTGGTGGAATCCATCGCCACACGTACGGGCGGTGCTTTCGCTTCACCGAAGCGTTGCACCAGCGTCCAGGCGGTGGCGGCGATGGCCACGCTCCAGAACCAGATGCCGTTGGTCAGCGGCAGCACGCTGCCGGGGCTCGCCGCCAGGCTTTTGCCCAGCCACCCGCCCATGGCAAAGGCCATCACCATCATCAGGAAGCCGCTCAGGGCCGACGCCGCGCCGGCCGACTGCGGGAAGGGTCCGACCGCGCCGCTCTGGCCACAGGGCTGGTGCACGCCGTGGCCGAGCATGAACAGGTAGAACGGT
>Ga0172372_10013635_pt1 | contig 10033 bp, 5 predicted proteins | sample LakKiv5m_2_FD_114544 | JGI IMG/M metagenome (GOLD analysis project Ga0172372, IMG submission 114544) | Freshwater microbial communities from Kabuno Bay, South-Kivu, Congo - kab_092012_9.5m | ecosystem: Environmental > Aquatic > Freshwater > Lake | place: Democratic Republic of the Congo... | reverse complement strand
GGGCTTAAATCGTATCGAGATACCTTCCGGTCGGAAAATAGTTTTTTGGACCGACAGTTTTTGAACCGAAGGGGCGCCATTATCGGCGCTCGCAGTAGCAGGCTTCATGAAATATGCGGGCTAAGGCGCCTTAATAGTATGCGCCCCCGTCTCATCCCTGTGCTTAGTTAAATACTGAACAAACGGCGTGCCTCCTGTGCCCACCTGTGATGGATTGGCTGGGTCACGCTGCGCCTGATTCGCGATGTACGACACCGCGTATTCAAGGTGCTTTGTACGGAACTTATCGACCCACTCAACACACTGATTGTAGATATCAAGCAACTCAGGCTCAACACTTCTCGTCTGCACGAATGTGCGGGTGCTCGGCTCAGCTTCGGTTGCTTCGAGGAACCACCGGTGCTGCGGCGGCATATAGAGTCGCATCTCCATCAGATACGCCTTTAGTGGATCTTCTTTGTGCCCAACCCCGAGGAAACCATCACAACACGGGATAATACCGCTCTGTGAGCCGGTCTCACCGCGGAAGAATTGCCCTACTCCACCGTACTCATCAACGCCTTCGTAGATCAAACCATTGGGCAGCGATGGATTATTCTTCCAGCCGTGGATATAAGGACGCACACGGTGAAAGTACACAAACGGGTCACAGTGCTCTACCATTCGGCAGAGCGATGCGTACATGCCGCTCATGGAACACGCAAGCTCCTTGAGCGCAGCAACAAGCCCCACCGCATCTCCCGCAACCACTGCACGCCGACCTGCTGCGATGGCGCTTAGTCCTTGAGCTGCCTTAGCCTCAATATCAACGTGAACGATAACGAACCACTCTTCATCGATGCCGCCCAAAAAGTTCTGCAACAGGGCGATATTTCCCATCTCGATCGGACCCTGCGGATCGATTCGCTGCCAGTTATCGAGCGCATACGACTCGTACGACAACACAGGCGGACGGCCCATCTTCTTGGCTATCTCGTACCACGGCTTTGCAAGCACTGCCGGAATCCTGTCGGCAACTGGGCGCTCGCCGTAGACATACGCGTGACCGATAAAAGACACGATCATCATCGCACGCTTTAACTCAGCGTCATTGGAAAGAAGTGCTACCGGAAACTCAGGCAGAGCGTTTACCGTCTTACGCACACTGAGTGCTGCCATGTACTTGGGTAACGCCTGGGCAAGAGCCTCCCAGCGCGCGAACTCCGGCTGAGGGAGCCTAACGAGCGGGTCTTGGTGCGGTAAAAACCCCCTAGTTGCACTAAGTCCAAAGGTATCGAGATCGCACAGTGTCATAGAGTCCCCGCTAAATATTCGCCCATATAAAACACTAGGTTAAAGTCCGCGGGTTAACAAGACGATAAAGCATTGTGGCTATTGATATACCGCGCTAGCTGATAGAACTGGATTGCTATGACTGGAACCGTTTCTCTCACCTTCTCCCCCGATGGCACCGTGGCGACCCTCACCCTTGGCTCTGCCGACGAGCGCGCGATTACTCTTGAGCCACAGCGGATGGAATCCTTTATAGCTGCGCTTGCCAGAGTGCGCGAAGCTAAACCAAAGGGGCTCGTTATCCGCGCCCCATCTACCGACTCGTTCTGCGTTGGTGCTGACATATCCCTTATCCAAAGCGTTACGGACCCAGCCAAAGGAGCAGAGCTCGCAGCTCAAGGGCAGCACGCATACAACCTGCTTGAGGACCTCCCCTGCACCACCGTCGCCGCCATAAGCGGCCCCTGCGTTGGCGGCGGGTGTGAGCTTGTGCTTGCCTGTGATTACCGGATTGCGACTGAGGCCCCGGCAACATCAATTGGTCTCCCAGAGACTAAGCTAGGGATCCTCCCAGGCTTTGGCGGCACGTACCGACTGCCCAGGATCGTCGGGCTGCCGAAAGCGCTCGATATTATTTTAGGCGGCAAAACTCTGCGCGCCTCACAGGCACTGAAAGCCGGGCTCGTGGACCGCCTCACCACTCCGGACACCCTCTTCTCTCTAGCTGAAGAGATCGCTAGTGGTCGTGTGAAACCACACAAACGCAAGCTCTCACTTATTGAGCGCGTGCTCGGTGGTAATCCAATTGGGCGGGCGATCGTGCAACGAAATGCTCGCAAAGCGACCCTCGCTCAAACTAAAGGGTTCTACCCCGCTCCGATTAAAGCGCTCGATACCACAGTCTCAGGCCTTGGGCGAAATCGCGCATCTGGCCTTAAGGTAGAGGCCGCCGAATTAGGCTCTCTTATTGTTAGCCCAGAGAGTAAAGCCCTCGTGCACCTCTTCTATCTGACTGAAGCCTCAAAGACCTTAGGAAAATCTGCGCGCAAAGATATCGAGGGTATCCACGCCCTAGTCGTCGGTGCTGGAACGATGGGGGCCGGAATCGCCGGGGCGCTCGCCAAAAACAACCATCAGGTGATCGTAAAGGATACCTCAGACGGGTCGCTTGAACGCGGGAAAGCTCATACGTCAAAAGAGCTCTCAAAATTACGCTACCTCTCTTCGTTTGAACGGGGAGCAATCGCCAGCAGAATCGACTGGATTCAATTCTCAAGCCCCACAGTCGCCCGCACGAGCGTAATCATCGAAGCAGTATTCGAAGATATTAATCTTAAAAAGAAGATCTTCACTGACCTCGCCAAAAGTGTTTCAACTGATTGCATCCTCGCTACGAACACATCTTCACTCTCAGTAATCGAGATGGCTCACGCCGTTGAACACCCTGAGCGCTTTGTCGGCATGCACTTCTTTAACCCAGTTGAGAAGATGCCGCTCGTTGAGATTATCCGCGGCGAAAAGACCTCTGAAGCAACGATTGCTAAGGTCGCAGCGCTGGCAACAGAGATGGGCAAATTTCCAATCGTAGTAAATGACGTTCCTGGATTCTTGGTCAATCGCGTACTTATTCCCTATCTCAACGAAGCAGTGTTCCTATTACAGGAGGGACACTCAGTAGAGGATATCGATGGCGCAGCACTCTCGTTTGGTATGCCGATGGGACCGATTAGGCTTCTCGACGAAGTTGGGCTGGACGTTGCAGCTCACGTATCGAAAGTGATGGTGGCTGGATACGGCGAGCGGATGGATGTGCCAGCCTTTGCAGAGAAGCTTATCTCAATTGACCGCAAGGGGCGCAAAAATGGCCGTGGTTTCTACGACTACTCAGGTAAGAAACACTTACCGTGGGAAGCCCTCGCCAAAACGCTTGAACTCCCCACGACACCAAAGACTAAACTCAGTCGGCAACAGATAACCGATCGCCTTGTGCTGCACCTTGTTAACGAAGCGATGAAGTGTCTTAACCAAGGGGTTGCAGGTTCAGACAAAACGCTCGCCGAGAAGCAGATCGACCTCGGTACCGTTATGGGGATAGGCTTTCCGCCCTTTCGAGGGGGCGTCCTGTACTACGCTAAGATGCGCGGGCTAGAGCAGATTCACGCCGAGTTGGAGCGGCTACACCACGCTCACGGGGTGCGTTATGCGCCGTGGTAGGGGCGTGAGCCTCTTATGCCCAACTCTTACACCGGCTCAAGATCGCGTTTGTGCCGCTCGGCTTGTTCGAAGAAAGGTTCTAAGTTTTGAGGATCCGCCCCACAACTACGGGCTATATCCTTGTACAATTTAACCGCGCTCCTGAAGATTGAAAGGTCAAACAATCCCTCGGGTGGTGGCGTTACATCTCGACTCCTTTGCACCGAAAACAGACTGCCGGCTAAGGCGGCAGCGCGAAATAGCTCTTGATAGCTCTCTGAAGATCCTCTCGACTGCAACAAACCTCCAAGGCTTCTCTCTGAGCTCGATAAGTTTAGGGGACGAAGAGTTGTCTTTTGAAAGAACTCTCTACGCTCCTCCTCAGATAAAGGCTTAAAGCTCTCCGGTATCGGCTGGTCATAGCCGAACACCTGTATGATGCGAGAACTGGCTGCTATTCCACACTCTTAGTAACAAACCTTGGTAATCAAGCCGATCATCCAGTAAGTCAAGATCGTGTTTGAGCCATGCCTCCTCATAGTTTCCCTCTAGCCTGTTTCAGGATAGCGGGATAATGTCCCCAAGCGAACGTTGCGCTCGCGTCGCGCTCAAACCTGTTAGTTGGAATGAGGATACAAATGTTCAAACTACTCCAATTCGCATTGCTCACATGCTTAGCGTTGCCACAGATGCTTCTTGCTCAGGGCCAGCCCGACGCCGCTCAGTCACGAAGGCTGGACGGAATCAACAGTACGGCTACGGCAAGCCTTCTTGTTAACCAGATCGACACTTCCAAGTTTCCCGAGGTCACTCTTTTCGTAACGGTTTTGAAGGACGGGGAGCCGGTGCTCGGTCTTGGCGAGAGGGATTTCCGGGTACGCGAAGATGAGGTCGATCAGGAGCCGCTCCAGGTTTCGCCGAAATTGGACCCATTGAAGGCGGTTGTGACAATCGACACCAGCGGCTCGATCAAGAAGTCGCTGCCAGCAGTACAAACTGCCGCTAGTGAGTTCATCGGCGTCCTGGACCAGAGGGATGCATTTACGGTCATCAGCTTCTCCCGTGAGGTCAAGGTTCTCAACAATTCCGGAAATCGGGAGCAGGCGCGCCATGCTATAGCATCCACGGTCGCACGCGGAGATACCGCACTCTACGACGCGTTATACGAATCCGTAAAATCACTCGAGGACACAGCGGGCCGCAAGGCCGTCGTTCTTCTTTCCGATGGGGTTGATGATAACGGCGCGGGTCAGCAGCTAAGTAAACATTCGCTACAGGAAGGTCTCGACCTCTCCCGTAAGGTCAATGTGCCGGTATATGCACTTGGTCTCGGCAAGGATAAGGACCCGGCTGTTCTCCAGAAAATCGCAACGGACACTGGTGGACTTTACTTCGATGCGCCGCAGGCAGCAGACCTACAATCGATTTACTCCGCAATCGGCCGCCAGCTGAAGGGCCAATACGCTATTCACTACACTTCCAATCTCCCCGCCGACGGAACGACCCATCGAATCAAGGTCGACAGCACCTCCATCAATACGTTCGGGATCAAGGAATATATTGCGCCGTCCAACGGAATAGCGGGAAAAAGCGCGGCCACTGCGTCCTCTACCTCAGTGACTCCTGCGCAGCAAGCGGAGACCAAGGTGGTCGAAGTGAAGCAGACAGCGCTGCCCCCCGGAGTGCATGTGCAGGCAGTGCTTGTCGATGGAGGCCAGCCGTTTACCATCGATCAGTTCAGAGTCTTCAATGCGCCCGATGATTTCGCTCCCGAACAGGATCAGAAAACCGAACTGGCTCACTCAGATTATAGTGTTGCTAAGTGGACCTTCGCCTTGAAGCCAGGCAAGTACCAGCTCGACGGCAGGAAGGGCCAGCTCAGGGTCAGCAAGGTATTCGAGGTCAAGGGGACGAGCGGGCAGGCCGAGGATCTGGTTTTCAATGCCGCTGTTCTCAATGTCGTAGCGAAGATGACCGAGGATACTCCGCGGGTGCAGGTAGATAAGTTCGCAGTAGCCCGCATGGATGACGCCTTCTCTGAAGACAAGAACTTCGATACTGCCTACAGCACCGAGCTTTGGACTGTGGTAATTCCTGCCGGAAAGATTGCTTTGACTGCAAAGAAGGGGGTCGCAACTATACGCCGGGAGATGGATGTTAAAGCGGGCGAGGCACTGAAGGAGACGCTGGTATTCAACGGCGGTGCCATATCTATGATCGCTGCAATGACAGCGGACGGTGAGGCAGTCAAGGTTGACTACTTCCAGATTCTGAAGGTTTCTGCCGATGGCCTTGAGGAACCAAAGACGCTTGATTCGGCCTATTCGGCCGATAAATGGAACATCGCCGCGAATCAGGGGAAGTATTTAATTCGAGTCAAACTTGACAAGGCATATGCCGAACTGCCAATCGAACTAAAGGCTGGAGAGGTGCGTAAGGAGAAGCTCAATTTGAATGCAGGTTTACTGGAATTGGTCGTCTCCGCGGAGGGCGATCCTCGCGGAGTCAAGGCAAAGAAGCTTTATGTCAAACGGCCGGCTGCCCCGGGTGTCGACACAAGAGAACTCGAGTCCTCATACAGCTCCGACAAGCTTTTAGTCGTCCTTCCTCCGGGACAGTACCTAGTTGGCGCTGTCTTTGATGGCGGCGAGGAGGAGGTCCCGGTCGAAATTAAAGCTGGTGCCAGGCTTCGTCAGGAGATGAAGCTTGTGAAGTGAGTGGTGTGGCAGGAGTCTGAGTGCTATCCCTCACGACCAGTTAGCGCGAGCGCTATCCCAAGCAGCACCACACCGGCCTGATCAAGTTTCGCAAGTTCGGGAAACACCAGGCGCTGACTTCAATCGAAACAGCAAGTCCAATATAAAGGCTATAGTCCGCAAGCATGGTCTCTCTTGACGTGGAACCGATCCTGCCCTTCGACTGGAATCAGAAGTGCGCTCATTCAAGTGATAGCGCATATCAACGGGGAGTAGAATACCAAAATCTCAGGGTGCACCGTGAGTCCGGAGCTCCCCGAAATAAGATTGGAGAGAGCGATTTTACGAAATGGATCTATTGCTACGGAAAACGTGCTGCTGAGATCTGCGAGATCTCAGCAGCGTTTTTAAGGGCTCGTGGTCCCAGCTGCACCATACCTATAAAAATGGATGGTACGTCAAGCTATTGAGCCTGCCGTAATCCGGCACTCAAGGACCGGAGCAGGGGAAACTTCCTGCATCAGCAGAGCGGATGCAGGCTCCGAACATGCGGGGATATCAACGCTGGTCAGCATTCCAATAGATGTTCTCTGCAAACTCTATGCAAGGCAGACCTTGGTCAACTCTGTGTGATGAACTGTCCGGAATCTCATATCTCCGAGTATTTTCTCCGCTGCAGCACATCGACCCGGCTATCAGCTATTTTTCTGTTTAGCTGCCCTACCTCTCAGACAACCCCCGCGCCCGCATAAGCGCCTCGGGATTCACATCACGGCCGCGAAATAGACGATAGGCCTGATCAGCGGGGATAGCGTTACCTACTGACAGGATTGTATCGCGTAATCTCTTCGCTGTAGCACGATCCCAAGCACCCTCCGGAGCCTCAATGAACGCCTGCCACGCATCGGCCGCCAGGGTATCTGCCCAGAGGTACGAGTAGTAGCCAGCAGAGTAGCCACCGCTAAAAATATGCGCAAAGTGTGGCAGTCGGTGCCGCATGGCAAGCGGGTCGGGCATCCCTAGCTCGCGTAATATCTCCCGCTCTACGCGCGGAGCATCGATATTTCGCGGATCATCCATCACGTGCAGTTTAAGATCTATAATCGCACACGATACAGCCTCTATCGTTTTAAAAGCGGCATCGAAGGAACTGATAGCCGCAATCTTTGCGATAAGCTCTGCTGGCATAGGGAGACCGCTCTGATAGTGCCTGGCAAATCGCTCACAAAATTGAGGCGTGCTGAGCCACTTCTCTAAGAGCTGCGATGGTAGCTCAACAAGGTCACTCGGAACGCGCGTACCAGAGAGGCTCGGATACGTTACTCTCGAAAGCAGTCCGTGCAGCGCGTGTCCAAATTCGTGTAAGAGCGTGCGCGCCTCATCCCACGAGAGAAGGCTCGGACTGCCCTCTGGCGCTTTTGGATTGTTGCACTCATTACAAACGATCGCAGGCACAAAACGATCGATATTCTCCTGCGCTCGATATTCATCCATCCAGGCGCCAGAGCGCTTACCAGGGTGCTGAAAGGGATTGTAGTAGAAGACCCCAATCGCCTCTTCTGTCGAGTTTGAAACCTGGTACACCTCGTCATCTGGATGAAAGCGCGACACATCTGAGTCGTTTAGGCGGGTGAAGGTGAGGTCAAAGAGCTCTTTTGCCAGAGAGAACATGCCGTCACGAATTCGGTCGATCGGAAGGTAAGGGGCGATCTTTGAGTCGTCTATCGAATGGGTCGCTGATTTTAATCTCTCCTGATAAAAGCGAAAATCCCACGGGCGTAGCTCAAAGGTTGGGTCATCCTGGCGCGCCAGAGAAGTGAGATCATGTATCTCGTGTTTAATACGCGCAAGTGCTGGCTTCCAGACGTCGAAGAGTAACTGAGAGACCCGCTCCGTGGACCCGGCCATGGTATTCTCAAGTTGAACCGCTGCGTGGTTCGAGTAACCTAAAATCTTCGCCCGCTCTGCCCGTAATAAGACGATCTCGGGGAACAACTTGTTGTTATCGTTATTTCCTCCATCGCATCGATTGGCGAAGAGCTCAAAGACCCTCTGGCGACTAGGGCGATCAACCGCATAGGTCAAAAAGGGCTCAACTACCGAGCGAGTATTGAGCACTACCCAGCCCGAAAGCCCCCGCTGCGATGCCGCCACACGCATACTCTGTAACAGCTCAAGGGGCACACCGGTCACAGTGCGTTCCTCAGTCAGGTGAGTAAGTTCTGCCTCAGCCGCTAGGATGTTGTGCGCAAACGAGGCGCTTAGCCTAGAGAGTTGTTTGTTAATATCAAGCAAGCGAGCTTTCTCGACAGCATTGAGCAGCGCACCAGCGCGTTTAAAATCCTGAAACACGACCCACGTTAGCCTTTTTTGCTCTGGATTTAGCCCAAGCTCGTCGCGCCGTTCGTACACTACTCTGAACCGAGAAAATAGCGCTTCGTTTTGATACACAGTGTCGTGGTGTTCAGAAATGATCGGATCAAACCGGCCCTCAAGCTCCTGGATATTGGCATCGCTCTTAGTTGAGGTGAAAGCGCGATAGAGAACCAATACCCGACGTAACGCAGCGCCGCTCTGTTCAAATCGAACAAATGTGTTGTTAAAGTCAGGGGCATCTGCGCAACTGGTGATCGCCTGGATCTCCTCTCGGTGCTGCTGAAGCGCAGCCTCAATTGCTGGAGCGAGATCGCTGGGCGCAATGCGATCAAACGGAGGTAAGCCGCCGCACGGACCAGTCCAGGGCTCACAGGCACGGTATGATAGCGGTCTGTTCGCTGATGATGAATTCGTATTTGTTTGGTTTTGATTTGCACCTGTCATGCCAGTATTCTAGTGCGTTACGGCACTCAACAACAGTCCGTAACGTCGCAGCACGACAAGCAACTCGCTGTTTTCAGACTACAGACTTCCCCTTACTCTTCAGAGTCGGAAGCCGCTCCTGATAAAAGAGGAGCGGCGGGAAGAAATGGTGCTGCCCCCGATGGCGAGTAATCGATACCGCGCAGGGTTCGCCCCCCTACCACTCTGATTGGCCTTGGATGAGCCCCTGTAGCTGCTCTATCACCTGGCTTACCTCGCCCTCTGGGTCTGCATATAACCCGAAGTAGACCCCTGCAAAAAAGATACATGCCATAAGCATTAGCTTCATTCGGAATCCCCCTTAAACGAAACCTTTAACCACTTAGCCCTCGCCCCAGGCCCAGCGGCGACCGACTGGCTTCCCATAACGCGCGTCAATACGCGTCGTTATCCTCGCCCAGCCGACCAAAAACCTCCCCCCGCTCCAAACAACCCTGGGAGAGCCTCCTCAACCCTCCCCTGTTCAGATTCCATACTACGTTCGATCGCTTCACCAACTAATTTAAAAATCGTAACTCCGCGGAGCTATTCATGTGTCTCGCTGGCGGGAAAAAACATCTGAATCCTCACTGCATATTCTTCTTTGTTACACGGCGTACCCGATCAAAACTCTACTGTGGTACTGGCTCCTAACGCTGCAAGGCGAAGCCGGTCCTGGGTACTGTAAGAAACGTACATTTGACGCTGGGGAGGAACAAAGTGGCAAAGAAGAGCGACTTTGATACGTCGAGTGAATTGCGGCGGCTCTTTTCGCAAGAGCTTGAGAGCTGGTGTGCCCGCCATCGCCTTGGTATCGAGGAGCTTAGCGCTCGTTGCGGAGTTTCGCGCTCGTACCTCGCGCATGTTGGTCGCTACGGCCGAATTCCGAGTAAGCCAGTATTGGTGCTCTTGGCGCTAAACTTCGAAATGAAGGACCCGACGGCACTGTTTCGGGCTGCTCGCCTCGATGAGTCGTGGCCTTTCGACACACCCGCAGCGATCAATCCGATCCAAGCTTCGCCCGACGGCTTCCT
>Ga0172372_10013630_pt1 | contig 10035 bp, 9 predicted proteins | sample LakKiv5m_2_FD_114544 | JGI IMG/M metagenome (GOLD analysis project Ga0172372, IMG submission 114544) | Freshwater microbial communities from Kabuno Bay, South-Kivu, Congo - kab_092012_9.5m | ecosystem: Environmental > Aquatic > Freshwater > Lake | place: Democratic Republic of the Congo... | reverse complement strand
GGTGACGGCCGATCCCCGGCTGGCCTTCAAGCGCACCTGGGGTGATGGGCGCATCGCACCTGTGGAACGGTTGCACAACTGGTGGGCCGAAGCGATCACCGCCCAACGACCGATGGTGCCTGGCCTGCTCGAGGCCCTCAGCAGCCAACGCTGCTGCGATCAGGCACACGAGAGCCTGCGCTGATCCGATCGCAAGCTGAATCAACCACAGGCTGAACCAACCAGAGCACAGGGATCAACACGGTGGTGATGGCCAACGCGTCGTTCAGTATCTCAGCGAACACCGACTGTCCGTAGCGATAGCTACCGTTTTCACACGTTGGCCCCGACAGCCCCTGGCTGCCGGAGGTGGAAGTAGGGAAGCCCCCGAAGCAACGCGCCATCCACCCCGGTCACGACCGGATCCTTCCTGGAGGCAATGTCCATGTCCATCACCACAGCCAAACAGATGGTGCGTCAGGCCGCCGAGGCCCGCCGTGCCGCCAAGCAGAACGGCTTCGCCGTGCAGTCGCTGCGCAAGCAGCAGCTGATCGACTGAGGTCTTCGGTTCAGGCTTGCACCGTTTGCGGCCCCGTCCGGACTCCGGGCGGGGCCTTCTGCTGCGGCGCTGCCCCACACAGATGGGCCGCAGGGGGGCATCCCGTAAACTCGCGCGCAGACCGGGTTTCAGCCCGCCTGCTCGTTCACTCCCTTCTGCCCCTTCACGAGGACATCCCATGGCGCTCGTACCGCTTCGCCTGCTGCTGGACCACGCCGCTGAGAACGGCTACGGCATTCCTGCCTTCAACGTGAACAACCTCGAGCAGGTGCAGTCGATCATGGAGGCGGCCTACGAGACCGACTCCCCGGTGATCCTGCAGGCCTCCCGCGGCGCCCGTCAGTACGCCGGTGAGAACTTCCTGCGCCATCTGATCCTGGCCGCTGTTGAGACCTATCCCGACATCCCGGTGGTGATGCACCAGGACCACGGCAATAGCCCCGCCACCTGCTTCGGTGCTGCAGCCAACGGCTTCACCTCGGTGATGATGGACGGCTCCCTGATGGCCGACGCCAAGACCCCCGCCAGCTACGAGTACAACGTGGCTGTCACCAAGGAAGTGGTGGATGTGGCCCACGCCATCGGCGTCAGCGTTGAGGGCGAACTGGGCTGCCTGGGTTCCCTGGAAACCGGTATGGGCGAGGCAGAGGACGGCCACGGTTTCGAGGGCAAGCTCGACCACAGCCAGCTGCTCACCGACCCCGCCGAGGCTGCCGACTTCGTGGCCAAGACCAAGGTCGACGCCCTGGCGATCGCCATCGGCACCAGCCACGGCGCCTACAAGTTCACCCGCAAGCCCACCGGTGAAGTGCTGGCCATCAGCCGCATTGCCGAGATCCACAAGGCCATCCCCAACACCCACTTGGTGATGCACGGCTCCTCCTCAGTGCCCCAGGAATGGCTCGACATGATCAACAAGTTTGGCGGTGCCATCCCCGAAACCTACGGCGTGCCCGTGGAGGAAATCCAGGAAGGCATCCGCAACGGCGTGCGCAAGGTGAACATCGACACCGACAACCGCCTTGCCTTCACCGCCGCTGTGCGTGAAGCCGCCGCCAAGGATCCCGCCAACTTCGATCCCCGCCACTTCAACAAGCCCGCCCGGGCTTACATGAAGCAGGTCTGCCTGGATCGCTACCAGCAGTTCTGGTGCGCCGGCAACGCCAGCAAGATCAAGCAGCGCGACATCAACTACTACGCCGGTCTGTACGCCAAGGGCGCACTGGATCCCAAGACCGCTGTTGCCGCCTGAGACTGGCCGCCCCGATTACCCCGCAGGGCCCCGCCAGGGGCCCTTTTTCATGGGCCGGTCTCCACCTCAGCCCTGCGGCAGACCCTCAGGCCTCATGGGCAGCGGATCAGCGACACCCTTGCGGTTGACCAGTTCCTTGAGGGCCTGATCAAGATCGCGCTCCATCACAAAGGTGACGCCATCGGTGACCACCACCCTGGCGAGGGTAGGGATGTCATTGTTGCGCGATTGCAGGTAGATGGGTTCGACGTAGAGGAGGCCGTTGCCGACGGGCATCACCAGCAGATTGCCGTGGACCAGACGGGAACCCACCCGGTTCCAGAGTCCAAATTGATAGCTGATCTCGGGATCCTGCTCAATCAGCGCCGACACCTGTTGCGGCCCGAGTAGCAGTCTCTGCTGGGGGAATCGCACCAGTTTCAGCCTGCCGTAATGAGGCTGGTCGTTGCGGGCCGCTAGCCAGCCCACCATGTTGGAGCGCTTGAGTGGCGCGAACGGAAGCAGCAGCACAAACTCAGGCTTGGTCTGCCCGGGCAGCTGCAGGGTGATGTGATATGGACGCATCGGCACACTGCTGTCGCCGTAGATCTCCAACGGGATCGACCAGACGTCATCGCCGTTGTAGAAGGTGCGCACATCGGTGACGTGATAGCGAAGCAGGCGTTCGGCCTGAATGCTGAACTGGCTCTGGGGCACCTGCATGTGGGCCTGGAGCTCCCGTGGCATGGCGCTCAGGGGTTCAAACAGATCAGGGAAAGCCCGCTGCCAGGTGCGCAGGATCGGATCGCTGGGATCGCTGACATACAGCCAGACCTTGCCGTCGTGGGCATCGACCACCGCCTTGACGGGGTTGCGGAAATAGCGGGTCCCGGCCTTGTTGGCATCCGAATAGGGATAGCTGGTGCTGGTGGTAAAGCCATCGAGCATCCAGTACTGGTGCTGATTCGGCGAATAACTCGGGTTCCCGAGAATGCGCACCGTCACGAGGTAGGGCTGGCTTTCGAAGCGCAGAAACGGGAGCAGCCGGGCCAGACGCCCATTCACCTGACGCCGGATCAGCAACCTGGAGCGTCGGGTGAGCGAGCCGGAGGCCAGCAGCCTGGGTTCCTGCAGGTAGACCGAGGCCATCAACCGAAGCGGCAGCGAGCCCACGGCGATGCCGGCGCGGCCCTCGTAATGGTTGTAGACGTTGAGATCGCCGTCAGGAAAATCGAATTCACGCACCAGGGTCGGTGCAATGGCATAGGGCGCCGCCGCTGAACTGAAATACAGACGCGGACGCCCCACCGGCACCATCACCTTGACCTGAGCCGAGTCGATGCCCAGCTGGGGAATGCCGCGCAGCTGGCCATCTCGGCCCAGATCCTTGACGAAGTACAGCGGCAGGCCGTCAGGTCCCAGCGCATTCACCGACGACACCGTGAAGCCATAACCGTGGGTGAACACCAGGTGGCGGTTGAGCCAGGTGGCCGATCCCCTGGGCAGGCCGCCGGTGTCGAGTTCCCGGGCCGCGATCAGCACCTGCTGGGCACCGTTGATGGCGGGATTGCCCCGCAGCGCGTAGCGGTCTACCGCGGCCGAGGCGAAGCGGTAGTACAGACGCAACTGCTGCAGCTGGCGGTTGGTGGCCAGCAGTGGCTGGCTGTCCCAGAGACGGATGTTGGCCACCGTGCCCTGGGCTGCACGCAGATCGGCAGGCGTGAGCCGCTGCCTGGGGTCGAGATTTGTGTCCTCCACCGCCGACAGCCCAAAGGCATCGCGGGTGGCCTCGATGCTGCGCCGCAGGTAGGGGGTCTCGACCGCCAGCTCCCGCGGCTGCACCCAGAGACGTTGGACCACGGGCGCGCCGATTAGCTCGGTGAGCGGCACCAGCAGCGCTGTGCCCGCCAACGGCAGCAGGGCTCCGCGGCGGAGCCAGCTGCCGCCATGGGGCAGCACCAGTGCCAACGAGCTCAGCAGCAGCAGGCCAGACAGCAGTAACCGCAGCGGCAGTCGCACATGCAGGTCAACCCAGCCGGCGCCACTGGCCACGCCGCTGCCCTGAACCATCAGGTCAAAGGGAGCCAGTGCATTGCTTGAGGCGACCACCAGGGCCAGAACTGCAAGTTGGGGCTGCAGCACCCGCTGCTGATCGCGGCTGAGGCCTGGATAGCGCAGATCGCTGAGGCTGCTGGCTTCGGTGAGGGTGAGCCAGAGACATCCCGCCAGGCCGACGACGGCCTGGGCACACACCACACTGAGAATCAGGCGCAGGGCCGGCAGCTGCAGCACCGTGAAGCTCAGGTCCAGACCCGTGAGTGGATCCCCTTTGCCGAAGGGCACCGCCAGCAGCGCCGGCAGCCAGAAGCTCCAGCCCCGCGCCAGGGCCGTAGCCGAGGCCGCCAACGCGGCAGCCAGGATGATCTGAAGACTTGTTCGTGGTGCCAGGAGCAGCGCAGGCAGCAGCACGACGGCCAGGCTCAGCACCAGCACCAGAGGCAGGCCGACCACCCCGGAGAGGCCCGTGATCACCTGACCGCTGAAGGGCTCAGCGATCAGTCCCTGGGCCTGCACCCAGAGAAAGGAGAGGCCGACCGTCAGCAGACCCAGCAGAGCCAGCAGGATCAGAGGCAAGCCCCAGGACCCCAGAACCAGGATCGGCTGGGCGGGTAGAGCCTTGCGGGCAGGCTGTTGTCGCAGACGCCAGCAGCGCTGCAGTTGCTGGAGCTGCAGGGGCACTCCCAGCCCCATCACCAGGGTGAACGCCGCGATCTGCAGCAGCCAGCGGCGCAGCAGCATGCCCTGGGCTTCAAACTCGGCAAACCAGAGCCATTCAATGATCAGCCGGGAGGCCAGCACGATCGCCAACAGGAGCAACGCCAGCAGCAGCACTGCCCACAACGCCAGCCGCGGCCTGAACAGGGTCGACGGAGCCAGACGCTTCATCGCCCGAAGCTAGACAGCACAGGGCGAACGACAAGGGGATACGCAGGGTGTCTATACCCGATTTCCACGATCGGCTTTATACAAGGCGTCTGCCCAGCGCTGTTAGCCTCCTGCCAGTGCTGGAGAAGTTATTGACAGCCACCCTCGCCTGCTCTCCCACAACCGGACCCACCTTCACGGGGCTGCGCTGCAAGGAATGCGGCCACCCCTATGAAGCCGGCGCCCGCCACGTTTGCGAAGACGTCTGCTTTGGCCCGCTTGAGGTGGTTTACGACTACGAGGCCATCAGGGCGCGGGTCAGCCGGGCCACGATCGAAGCGGGACCCGCCTCAATCTGGCGTTATCGAGACTTTCTGCCGATCCAGGGTGATCCGATCGACGTCGGCACCGGATTCACCCCATTGCTCAAGGCCAACAATCTTGCCCGACGCCTCGGCCTGAAAAACCTGTTCATCAAGAACGATGGCGTCAACATGCCGACGCTGTCCTTCAAGGATCGTGTCGTCTCCGTGGCGCTGACCCGCGCACGCGAGCTGGGTTTCACCACGGTGAGCTGCGCCTCGACCGGCAACCTGGCCAATTCGACCGCGGCGATCGCCGCCCATGCTGGCCTTGAGTGCTGCGTGTTCATTCCCAGCGACCTCGAGCTGGGCAAGGTTCTCGGCACCCTGATCTACAACCCCACCCTGATGGCGGTAAAGGGCAACTACGACCAGGTGAACCGTCTTTGCTCAGAGGTGGCCAATACCTTCGGCTGGGGCTTCGTCAACATCAACCTGCGTCCCTATTACTCCGAGGGATCGAAGACCCTGGGGTATGAGGTGATTGAACAGCTCGGCTGGCAGCTGCCTGACCACATCGTGGCGCCCCTGGCGTCTGGCTCGTTGTTCACCAAGATCCGCAAGGGATTCGACGAGTTCATCAAGGTCGGCCTGGTCGATGACAAGGCCGTGCGCTTCAGTGGCGCCCAAGCCGAAGGGTGTAGCCCAATCGCCCAGGCCTTCGCCGCAGGTCGCGACTTCATCACCCCGGTCAAACCCAACACCATTGCCAAGTCGATCGCCATCGGCAACCCCGCCGACGGTCCCTATGCGATCGACATCGCCAACCGAACCGGCGGCAGCATTGCTGCCGTTGGCGATGGCGACATCGTCGAGGGGATCAAGCTGCTGGCCGAAACCGAAGGCGTCTTTACCGAAACCGCCGGCGGTACCACCATCGCCGTGCTGAAGAAGCTGGTCGAAGCGGGCAAGATCGATTCGAACGAGACCACCGTGGCCTACATCACGGGCAATGGCCTCAAGACCACCGAGGCCGTGGCCGACGCGATCGGCGCTCCTTACACGATTGAGGCCCAGCTCGACAGCTTCAAGGCCGCCTGGCAACAGGTCCAGGCCCAGCACTGACGCCCGTATTCGCCGCCTGTTCCTTTCACCATGGCCATTCAGGTTCTGATTCCGACCCCGCTCCAGAAGTTCACCAACGACGAAGCCACAGCTTCCCTGGAAGCGGCCAGCGTCGACGCTTTGATTGATGCCCTCGATGCCCGCTACCCAGGCCTGAAGGACCGCCTGTGCGATGAGGGCGGCAAGTTGCGGCGATTTCTCAACGTCTATGTGAACAGCGAGGACATTCGCTTCCTCGACAACCAGCAGACGCTCCTGAGCGACGGTGATGAGGTCAGCATCGTGCCAGCGGTGGCCGGTGGCTGATCCTGACCCTGTTGCCCCAGGGTCGGTCATCGGCCGGTCCTGAGGACAACGCTCCCTGCCACCGCTCAATAGCCTGAACCCCTGGCACCCATGCCGTGCCGCGTTCGATGGCCAGGCAGAGACGACGCAATGACCCAGACACCGGAGCTGACCATGGCGACCAGCCCTGTGGAGTCCTCCAAGAGCCAACGCAACGCGAAGGATGCAGGGGCCGGCAGCAAGGCCCTGCTATTTGACTATCGTCAAGCCGCCAATCCTGTGCGCAGCGGGCTCACCGAGCCCATTCCCTACCGCTCCTGGGGAGCGGACCTGCACCACCAGGGGCCGAGTGCGGTCATTCCGCTGGATCTAAGTGCCGAGCTGGGGATGCCCGGTCCGGCGACGAGTCCAGCCCTGGCAGCCCACTTTGTGCGCATCGTTGCGGCCGAAGAAATTAGGGCCCCAGCTGCTGCCACCAGTTCCCTGTTTTATGTGCTTCGTGGCCAGGGCACCTGCCTGCGCAGCGCCGGCAACGGCAGCCCGGCGGTGAACCTGAGCTGGGAAGCCGGCGATCTGTTTGTGCTGCCCTGCGGTGAAGCCCCGCTGCTGCAGGCCCACAGCACCAGCGTTCTTTATTGGGTGCATGACGCACCCCTGCTGAGCCACCTGGGTGCGATGCCCACAGCACCGCGATTCGAAGCCACTCTCTACCCCGCCAGCTGGCTGAATCAGGAACTCGGCCGGCTTGCGGCGGCGCCGGGGAGCAGCCGTAGCAACCGACTCAGCCTGTTGCTCGCCAACAGCGATCTGCCCGCCAGCCGCACCGTGACCCATGTGCTCTGGGCCATGTACGGCGTGGTGCCGTCAGGAGCCGTTCAGGCCCCCCACAGGCACCAGTCGGTGGCGCTTGATCTGATCATCGACTGCGACCCTGGGGTGTACACCCTGGTGGGCACCGAACTCAACGACGACGGCACGATTCGCAACCCACAGCGCATCGACTGGGAAGCCGGAGGGGCGTTCATCACCCCGCCGGGTCACTGGCACTCTCACGTCAACCGGAGTGGCCGGGCGGCCACGTTGCTGCCGGTTCAGGATGCCGGTCTGCAGACCTATCTGCGCAGTCTCGACATCCGCTTCGCGACCGGCCTCGACGCAGCAGCTGGGCAATCGGGCTGAGATCAGGCAGACACCAGCCGACATTCGGCCTGCTCGTGACGGCCCACCAGCTCCCGGAAGCGGGGGCCCTCAATGGTCTCCTCGCCGATCAGCAGCTCGACCAACTGATCCATGAGCACCCGCCGTGGGCTCAGCAGGGCAACGGCTTCAGCCAGAGCCTGGCGGGCCAGATCCTGCACCTGGGCATCGATACGCCGGCCGGTCTGCTCCGAATACTGGGGATCACTCCGCAACCAGTCGCGGCCCAGAAAGACCTCGGCGCTCTCCCCTTCGAGTGCCACGGGCCCGAGGCTGGAGAAGCCATAGCGGGTCACCATGGTGCGGCTGATCTGGGCCACAAGGTCCAGGTCACCGGCGGCCCCCTGGGTCACCTCACTGGGACCGAAGACCACCAGCTCGGCGGCCCGGCCAGCCAGGGCCACCACCAGCCGGGCCTTGAGAAAGGCGCGGGTGATGAGCCCCGAATCGAGAATCTCCTCATCCGGCAGGGTGCGGGCGAAGCCACCCACACCACCGGCACGGGGCAACAGGGTCACCTTGTCGAGCTTGTCGGCGGCAGGCAGCAGGGTGGTGACCAGGGCATGGCCGATCTCGTGGTAAGCGATCAAACGTTTCTTGGCGCTGTCCTGCAACGGGGCGACACTCAGCCCCATGGTGATGCGCTCGAGCGCATCGGTGAGGGCCCCATCGTCGACCTGCTGCTGCTGACGCCGCGCCGTCAGAATCGCTGCTTCATTAAGCAGATTGGCCAGATCCGCCCCTGAGAATCCGGGGGTGCGGGCGGCCCAATCGGCCAGGTTGACCCCACTGGCTAGCGGCCTGGTGCGGGCGTGAACCGCGAGAATCTCTTCCCGACCGCGGCGGTCGGGAAGGTCCACCGTGATGCGCCGGTCAAACCGCCCAGGCCGCATCAGCGCCGAATCGAGCACATCGGCGCGGTTGGTGGCAGCCAGCAGGATCACTCCGGAATTGTCTTCAAAGCCATCCATCTCGGTGAGCAGCTGGTTGAGGGTCTGCTCGCGCTCATCGTTGCCCCCCCCGATGCCGGCACCGCGCTGACGGCCGACGGCATCGATCTCGTCGATAAAGATGATGCAAGGTGCCTTGGCCTTGGCCTTGCGGAACAGATCACGCACCCGGCTGGCCCCGACACCGACGAACAGCTCCACGAACTCGGACGCCGCCATCGAGAAGAAGGGCACTCCCGCCTCGCCGGCGATGGCCCGGGCCAGCAGGGTCTTGCCGGTGCCGGGGGGGCCCACCAGCAGCACGCCCTTGGGAATTCTGGCGCCGACCGCGGTGTAGCGCTCGGGAGCGCGCAGAAAGGTCACGACCTCCTGCAGCTCCTGTTTGGCCTCGGCGATGCCGGCCACATCCTCGAAGCGCACCGGCGCCGAAACGTCCTCCTGCACCCGAGCCTGGGTGCGTCCGAAGCCGAGAGCACGGTTGGCCATCTGGGCCGAACGGCGCAACAACAGCCCAAGTCCAAGCAGCAGGAGCAGAACCAGGACCCCGTTGGCCACGAACGAAGCCGTCGCCGCCTCCTGACGGTCATCGCGCACATTGAGTGGCACCCGCGCCTGCTGGGCTGTCTGCAACAGGGTCTGGTCGTTGTGAAAGATGCTGACCTGGGCCGTCTGGCCGTTGGCGTAGCGGACCGAGACCTCGCGGCGGGCCGGGGAGATGTCCAGCTCACGGACCCGACCGGCCTGCAGGTCCTTGAGCAGCTGGCTGTAGGTGGGAGAGGCCGCTGACGGCCCAGGTGCAGCAGAACTTGACTTCGCTGGTGCTGCAGAGGCCGACTGCGACGGCCCAGCAGGCTGTGTTGCGATGGAGGTGACAGGTTTCGCAGCGGTCAGCAGCGTTGAGGAGAAACCAGGAACGCTTGCGACCACAGGGGTGTTGTTTTCAACAAAGCTTAGCGATTTGACGAAAGGCCAGCCGGCACCACAAGATTGTCGTTTGGCAACCGGGTAGCGGGATGGCTGTTCCCAAGAAAAAGACCTCCAAAGGCAAGCGCAATCAGCGCCATGCCCATTGGAAGGCCAAGGCCTCCATGGCAGCCCAGAAGGCTCTGTCGATCGGCAAAGCCGTGCTCAGCGGCCGCGCCCAGGGCTTCGTCTATCCGATCAACGAAGACGAAACCGAAGCCTGAGCGCCGGGCTCGACCCTCAGACAGCGCCGCCGGCCATCCAGGGCCCCATTCCAGCGGGGCAGCCCACGGCGCTCCGCATCGTTGAGGCCCGTGCTCCACGAGCTCAGCCAGCCGATGAGCCTTGCTGCCCCTATCGGCTCGAGTCCCACCATCCAGCCCTCCAGCAACAGCGCATCAGCCCACGGTGATCGGCGCGGTTCGACCCCCGTGGCCCTGGTTGCGCCGCTTATCTAAACGGGGCAGGCACAGCGGCCCACCCCCACGCCAGGTCGCGATGGCGGCGGTGAGCAGCACT
>Ga0172372_10013628_pt1 | contig 10035 bp, 8 predicted proteins | sample LakKiv5m_2_FD_114544 | JGI IMG/M metagenome (GOLD analysis project Ga0172372, IMG submission 114544) | Freshwater microbial communities from Kabuno Bay, South-Kivu, Congo - kab_092012_9.5m | ecosystem: Environmental > Aquatic > Freshwater > Lake | place: Democratic Republic of the Congo... | reverse complement strand
TGGCGCGCCACCTGGGCTGGGCGCCCGAGGACGAATCGGACGCCTTCGGGGAGGATGTGGCGGCCGCCGTCCAGGAAGCCGCGCGGCAGATCCTGTCCGAGGCCCAGGCCCCCCTGCACCTGCCGCATCTCGGGAAGCTGGTCCGCGACCGTACCGGCCGGTCCCTGCGGGAGACGCGCTATGGCGGCCTCGGCTCGATCGAGGCGCTGCTGGCGCAATCCGGCTTCATCCGGGTGGAGGGGCCGGGCGGCGGGCTGGCGGTGCGCCCCGACTGGCCGCCCGACGCCCCGCCCGAGGATCAGCCGCCGCCCGCCGAGGGCGGGGGGCCGAGCAGCTCCGCATAGACCGCAAGCGTCGCGCGCTGCATGGCGGCGGTGGTGAAGCGAGAGAGCACCCGCTCGCGCGCGGCCGCGCCCATCGCCGTGCGCACCGCGCCCGGGAGGGCAAGGGCAGCGCCGATCGCCGACGCGAGGGCGGCCGGATCACCAGGCGGCACGAGCCAGCCCGTCGCCTCCGGCACCACCGTCTCCCGCGGGGCGCCGAGGTCGGAGGCGATGACCGGCCGCGCCATGGCCCCGGCCTCGACCACGGTGCGACCGAAGGCCTCTGGCTCGGTCGAGGCATGGAGGACGAGATCCGCCGCGGCGAGGGCGGCGGGCATGTCCTCGACATGGCCTGGCAGCAGCACACGCCGAGCGAGGCCAAGCGCCGCGATCCGGGCCTCCAGCTCGCCGCGCAGCGCGCCCTCCCCGGCCAGCACCGCGACCGCGGGCGGCGGCACCCGCGCCATCGCCTCGACCAGCACGGCCTGGCCCTTCCACCGAGAGAGCCGCGCGGGCAGCAGCAGCAGCGGCCCGTCCGCCGCCACGCCCCAGGCCATGCGGAGCGCTGCCGCGCGGGATGGATCGACCAGCGCCGGGTCGAAGCGCCGGAGATCGGCCCCGCGCGGGATGATCCGCAGCCGGTCCTGGCCGACGCCATGGCGTTCGCGAACGAGCTCCGCGATGAAGTCGCTGATCGCGATCACCCGTTCCCCCCGCGCCATCACCGAGTTGTAGAGCCGCTTGCCGGGGAAGCCCTCCGAGTAGGCGCCGTGATAGGTCGTGACGAAGCGGGTCCGCGCCCGGCGCGCGGCGAGCCAGGCGCTCCAGGCGGGCGCGCGGCTGCGGGCGTGGATCAGCATTGCGCCGCGATCGCGCGCCACCTCCGCCAGCAGCGCGGCGTTGCGCCAGATGGCGGCGGGCGATTTCCGATCGAGCGGCAAAGTCACGTGCTCGGCGCCCACGCGGGGAAGTTCCTCCGCCATCGGCCCGCCGGCGCTCGCCACCAGCGAGACATAGCCGGCGCGCGCGATGGCTTCGGCGATCTCGATCGTGCCGCGCTCGACCCCGCCCGCGACGAGCCGCGGCAGAACCTGCAGGATGGCGGGCGTGCTCACGCCGCCCCCGCGGGCCGCAGCGATCCGGCGGGCGCGTTCATGCGGCGGGCCCGCCGAGGCGGCTCGCGCGCTCGATCACGCGGGCGCCCCGCAGCGCGAGCCCGTCCGCGCCCTGGGCGGCGATGATCTGCACCGCGCGCGGCATGCCATCGGGATCGAGCCCGACGGGCACGGCCACGGCCGGCTGGCGCGTGAGGTTGGCGGCGAAGGTCCAGGGCGCCCAGTCGCGCCACAGCGCCTCCGTCGGGTGAAGGGTCGGGGCGTCGGCGGCGAAGGCGGCGGTCGGCGTCGCCGCGCTCAGCACCAGGTCATGGCGCAGATGGAACAGCGCCATCTGGTGCGCGGCCACGCCGCGGGCGGCGTCGGCGTCCAGGATGTCGGCCGCTGTCACGCCCGTCAGCCGGCGCGCGACCTCAAGCAGCCCGGGATCGAGCTGCGCGCGCGACTCCTCCGGCGTGCGGGCGACCAGCCGCGCCAGCGCAGCACCCCACACCCGGCCGAAGATCGTCCGCGTATCGGGCAGGTCGGGGTCGGCGTCCTCGACGATCGCGCCGGCCTCGCGCAGCACCCCGGCGGCGGTGGCGAGCGCGGCTTCGCCCGCCTCGTCGAGGGGGGGCTCGAAGCCCCACCGGCGCACGAGGGCGACGCGGAGGCCGGCGACGCCGGCCTCGATCCCCGACAACAGGTCGGGCGGCGGCGCATCGGTCGCGTAGGGATCGCGGGCGTCGGGCCGCGCCATGACCTGCAGCATCAGGGCCGAGTCGCGCACCGTGCGGGCCATCGGCCCCGCGACAGCGACGGCGGCGAAGGCGCCATGCGGCCATTGCGGCACCCGCCCGTAGCTCGGCTTCACGCCGACGATGCCGCAATAGGCCGCGGGGATGCGGATCGAGCCGCCCGCATCGGTCCCGACATGCAGCGCGCCGAAGCCCGCGGCCGCGGCGGCGGCGGCGCCGGAGCTCGATCCGCCAGGGGTCCGCGCGCGGTCCCACGGGTTGCGGGTGATGCCGTGCAGCGGGCAGTCGCCCGGCGTCTTCCAGCCGAACTCGGTCGTCGTGGTCTTGCCGAGGATGACGGCGCCCGCCTCCTTGAGGGAGAGGGGAACCGGGGCATCGGCCGCGACCGGCCGCGGGTCGGTGATTCGGCTGCCGCGGCGCGTCGGGAAGCCGGCCAGGTCCATGATGTCCTTGACCGTGACAGGCACGCCATCCAGCGGCCCGCGCGGCCGCCCGGCCATCCAGCGGGCCTCGCTCTCGCCCGCCTCGGCCACCGCGCGCGGGTTCATCGCGGCGAAGGCATTGACCCAGGGATTGAGGCGCGCAACGCGCTCCGTCACCGCCTGCAGCGCCTCCACCGGGGACAGCGCGCGGCGCGCATAGAGGCCGAGGAGCGTCTCGGCGGACATCAGGGCGGGGTCGGTCGGCGTCATGCGGGGCTTCCGGCGCGTCTCGGTTGCGGCCAGTGTGCGCCGATGCGCGATGGCAGGAAACCCAAGCCGCGGCGGCGCGACGGATCGCCCGGCCACCGCCCCCCGCGCGCCGGACCGCCGACGGCACCGCCGCCGGAGCTCGCCGCGCGGATCCTCGTGCTGACGGACCTGGAGCTGATCCTCGACAAGCCGGCCGGCCTGCCCGTGGATGCCGCGCGGCCCGGGCGGCCGAGCGTGGCCGGCTGGCTTCCCTTGCTGCGGCTGGGGAAGCGACGCGATCCGCAGCCGGCGCATCGGCTCGACGCCGATACCGCGGGCTGCCTCGTGCTCGGGCGCACGAAGCCGGCGCTGGCGGCACTCGGCGCAGCCTTCGCCGGACGGACCGTCACCAAGCGCTACTGGGCCGTGGTGCGTGGCGGCCCGGCCGAGGACAGCGGGGTGGTGGACCTGCCGATCGCCAAGACATCGACCGCGGAGGCAGGCTGGCGGATGCGCCCCGACCCGGCCGGGCAGCCGGCGCGGAGCACGTGGCGCGTGCTGGCGCGCGGACCTGGCACGACGCTGCTGGAACTGACGCCGGAGACCGGCCGCACCCATCAGCTTCGGGTGCATTGCGCAGCCGCCGGCTGGCCGATCCTCGGCGATCCCCTCTATGGCCCTCGCGGCGAGCCCGGGCCGCTGCACCTGCTTGCGCGGTTCGTCGGCGTGCCGGGGGCGAGCGCGACGGCGCCGGTGCCGACCGCGCTCAGGCCCGGCTTCGCGGCCGCTGGCTGGGCGGGGCATGACGAAGCGGCCGACGGCGTGCTAACGCAACGTCGCTTCGGGGGCGTGCCGGAACGGTAGACGGACTCGACTCAAAATCGAGCGTCCTTCGGGACATGGGGGTTCGAGTCCCCCCGCCCCTATGACATTCCAAGGCGCCGGGCCTTGCCCGGCGCCGGCGGCATCCTGCCGCGCCGAAGGGCGATCGGCGCCCGGCGCGGCCCCGGGCAGCGCTGCCCGGCGCAACGAAGGGGCGGAACGCGGGCCGGCATGGGAATGAAGCTGCTGCTCGCGGGGCTGGTGACGATGTTCCTCCAGCAGGTGGTCGCCTCCCTCGGGCGCAACCTGCCGCCGCTGATCGCCCCGGCCATCCTGGAGGACCTTGCCTGGGATCCCGCGCTGGTCGGGGTCTATGTCGGCGTGGCGGCGGTCGGGTCCTTGATGTTCCAGCTTGGCTGCGGCGGGTTCATCGTGCGCTACGGCGCGCTCCGCATGAGCCAGGTGTCCCTGTTGACGGTGGCGGTCGGGCTTGCCGCGGGGGCGACGGGCAACCTGCTCCTGTTCGCGATCTCCGCGATCATCGGCGGCGGCGGGGCGGCGCTCTCGACGCCGGCAAGCTCGCATCTGCTCGGGCGGCTGTCGCCGGCGCGGCTCGCGCCGCTCGTGTTCTCCCTGAAGCAGACGGCGGTGCCGGCGGGGCTGCTGCTCTGCGGCCTGATCGGGCCGCTCTTTGTCGGGCTGTGGGGATGGCGCGGGGCGATGCTCGCCGGCGCGTTGATCTGCTTCGCCGCCGCCGTCGCGCTCGAACCCTTCCGGCGCGTCTTCGACGCCGATCGCGCGCCCGGGCGCCCCTTCAGCATGGCGGACGTAGCGGTGACGCTGCGGGTCGCGACGCAGATCCCGGCGCTGCGCGACCTGTCGATCGCCTGCTTCGCCTTCAACGGGCTGCAGGTCGCGTTCGTCGGCTATTTCGTGACCTACCTGACGAGCCTCGGCCAGGATCTGGTGGCCGCCGGGGCGATCTTCTCGGCGGCGATGCTGATCGCGATCCCGGGGCGCGTGGTGTGGGGCTGGGCCGGCAGCACGATCGCGTCGCCAGCGTCGGTGCTCGGCTGGCTCGCGCTCGGGATGGCGGGCTCGGCGGCGGTGCTGGTGATGTCGGGGCCCGGATGGTCGGCGCTTGCGCTCGGTGCCGTCGCCACGGCGCTGTCGGCCACGGTGCTGTCCTGGCATGGGGTGCTGCTGGCGGAGGCGGCGCGGCACGCGCCAGAGGGGTTGCGCGGCTTCGCAACCGGCGGCGTGCTGTCCTGCGGGCAGTTCGGCGGGCTCGTGATGCCGCTCGTGTATGCGGCGGCGCTCGGGCTCGGCGCCGGGCATGGCGTCGGGTTCCTGCTGGTCGGGCTGCCCTGCGCCGCCGTCGGGATCATGCTCCTGCGGCGGGCGGGCCGGGACCGCCGATCAGCGGGGGCGGGTTAGAGCAGATCGCGTTCAGATGGACTTATCCGAACGCGTGAAGATGCTCTGAAAACCACGTGCTAGAGCTGGCCACGTGAACGCATGTGAACGCAGCATGCTCAAGCGCACGTCCGGAACCTCAGCCACGCTGCGATCCCCTAGGCCTCGCCCGGGGCGACGATCCGCGTCGCCAGCGTCATCAGCCCCTCGATCCCGGCGACGCAGACATCGCCCGGCTTCAGGTACAGCTCCGCCGCGTTGGGCTGCGCGATCGCTGTGCCGCGCGGTGCGCCGGTCGCGATGATGTCCCCTGGCGCGAACGGCATGTAGCGGCTGACATGGGCGACGATGTCGCCGATCGTGAAGATGTGCTCGGAGGTCGAGACACGCAGCCTCCGTTCCCCATTGACCTCGCAGGTCAGCCACAGGTCGTAGGGGTCGGCGACGTCGCAGAGCGGGACGACATAGGGACCGACCGGGCAGAAGCCCGGCATGTTCTTCGCCGTCCAGAAGCGCGTGCCGGACACGACTTCGCGCTTCTGGACCTCGCGCGCCGTCAAGTCGTTCAGCACGGTGATGCCGCCCATCATGGACAGGGCCTCGGCCTTGCCGACGCGATGGCAGGGGCGGGCGACGATGAAGGCGAGCTCGGGCTCGTAGTCGAAGGTCGTGATGCCCTCGGGGCGCACGACGCGCGCGCCGTCGCCCACCAGCACCTCGTTCAGCTTCACGAAGCCGGTCGGTTCCTGCGGGTCCTCCGTCAGCATGCCGTGCGCCACCAGCTCCGCCCGGTGGATGCGGCTGTTCTTGCCGACGCAGAAGATCTTCCCCGGATCGGGGATCGGCGGCAGCAGATGCGCCTCCGCCGACGGCACCTTCACCCGGCCGGCGGCCACGAAGGCGCGAAGCGCCGCCTCTGGCAGCGCCAGGACCTGGCGCATGTCCCAGGCCGGGCCATGCGCTGCCGTGAGGTCGATCAGGCCGCCCTCGGCGGCGGCGCCAAGGCGCGGGCGGATGTCCCCGCGCCCGAGGAAACTGGCAAGCCGGATCAAGGTCGGGTCACTCCAGCGGGATGTTGCGTTCGCGGACGAGGCGCTGCCACTTCGCGATGTCGGCGTTGACGTAGTCGTTGAAGGCATCGGGCGTCATCGGCTCGGGCACGGCGCCAAGCGCGGCCAGGCGTTCGCGCGTCACCTGCGCGGTCAGCCCGCGCTCGGCTTCCTCGGCGAGGCGCAGGGTCGTCGCCGCCGGCATGCCACGCGGGCCGAACAGCGCGAACCACCCTACGGCGGAATAGCCGGGCAGGCCGGTCTCGGCGACGGTCGGCAGCTCCGGCATCAGGGGCGAGCGCCGTTCGGAGGTGATCGCGATATTCGTCACCTGGCCGGACGCGACCGCTGGCGCCACCGTCTGCGGGGGCGCGAACATCATCGAGATCCGGCCGCCGACAAGGTCGTTCAGCGCCGGCCCGGTGCCGCGATACGGCACGTGCAGAAGCTCGATCCCGGCCATCGACGCAAAGAGCTCGGCCGCGAGGTGGCTGGCCGCCCCGGTGCCGGAGGAGCCGAAGGAGAGCTGCCCCGGCCGCTGCCGCGCGAGCGCGATCAGACCGGCGACGTCGCGCACGCCGATGCTCGGGTGGATGGTGATGACGTAGGCAGGCGCCGCGATCAGGGTGACCGGCGTCAGTTCGTCGCGCACGGCGAAGGGACGTTCGCCGCCATGCCCGGCAAGGCCCATGATGCCGCCGGTCGAGGTCACCATCAGCGTATGGCCGTCGGGCTCCGCGCGCTGGACCTCCCTGAGGCCGATCCGCCCGGCGCCGCCCGAGCGGTTCTCGACCACCGCGCTCTGGCCGAAGACCTGCTGGTAATGCGCGGCGAGCAGGCGCGCGAGCACATCGGTGCCGCCGCCCGGGGGGAAGGGCACGACGATGCGGATGCTGCGCGAGGGGAAGGGCGCCTGGGCGCGGGCAAGCCCCGGGAGCAGCGGCGCAGAGGCCATTGCTGCAAGCAGGGCGCGGCGCGTGGTCATGTTCTCTCCTCCGGCAAGTGCGAATGTGGTCCGCGCCCCGCGCCGCATCCGGCGCGGGGCGGGGGATGTCAGCCGCGCAGCGCGGCGAGCACACGCTCCGGCGTGAAGGGGATCTCCGGCACATGCCGCCCCGTCGCGTCCAGGATCGCGTTGGCGATCGCCGCGCCGGCGGGCGCCTGGCTGCCTTCGCCGACGCCGAGCGACGGCAGGTCCGGCCGGTCGATCAGGACCGAACGGATCGGCGGCGTGTGGCTGAAGTCGATGATCGGGTAGGAGGCGAAGTCCTCCGTCGTCATCCGCCGGGAATCCCAGCGGCCTTCCTCCATCAGCGTCCAGGACGCAGCCTGCACGATGCCGCCATCGATCTGGTTCAGGATGCCGTCCGGGTTCACGGCCCGCCCGGCCTCGGTCGCGCTCCACATGCCAAGCACGCGGACCTGGCCGGTCGGGACATCCACCGCGACGCGCGCCACGACCGCGACATGGCTGTCGCTGTTCTTGTACTTCGACAGCCCGACGCCGGTGCCAACAAGCTGCGTCCCCTCGACCCGCGGCCGCCCGAGCGTGACGGCGCGGGGCTGCCAGCCGGAGGTCTCGACCGCGCGCCGGAGCACGGCGACAAGCCGCGGGTCGCGCAGGTGGCGCAGCCGGTAGGCCACGGGATCCTGCCCGGCGAGCGCCGCGCATTCGTCGAGGAACATGTCGGCCGCGACCGCGTTGAAATAGCCGCCAAGCGTGCGCAGCGCCGAGGTCCGGACCGGCATGTCGGTGTGGAAGTGCGTCGTCACCCGCTGGCCCGGCACCGCATAGATCGGTACCGCGTTGCGCGCCGAGGCGCCGTTCGGCAACGGCCCGTCCACCGGCGCCGGCGCCGGCACGGGGTTTTCGAGATACCAGGCGGAGCGGAGGTTGCAGCCGCTGGTGCCGCCCGGGCGCGTCGAGTGAGGAAAGGACCACACGTCATGCGCCCAGGACGTCAGGCCGCCATCGGCGGACATGCCCGCCTCCAGCCGCACGACCATCGCGGAGCCCCAGGGCTCCCACACCATCTCCTCCTCATGCGTCCAATGGACGCGGACGGTACGGCCCGGCACCGCACGCGCGAGCAGCGCGGCATCGAGCGCGACATCATCGGCCCCGTTGTGGCCGTAGCAGCCCGAGCCCTGCACATGGATCACGCGCACCGACTCCGCCGGGACCCGCAGGCCGCGCGACAGGTCCCCGCGCAGCGGGAAGGGCCCCTGCGCATGGGACCACACGGTCAGCCGCCCGTCTTCCCACTTCGCCAGGGCGCAGGATGCGCCGATCGAGGCATGCGCCTGGAAGCCGCGGCGGTATTCCACCCGGTGGGTACGGGCCGCCTGCGCCTCGGCCGCCGGCGTCGTGTGGATCGTGCGCGTCGTCGAAGGCGCGTTCAGCAGATGCTCGAACACGCCGCGGCCGCCGAACAGCGGCGCGCCGTCCCGCCAGGTCGCGGCCTGGACGATCCGGCGCGCGGCGTCGTTCGCCTGTTCCTCGCGCCGGGCGATGACGCCGACGAAGGAGCCGTCGCGCACCACCTCGACGACGCCAGGAAGCGATCTTGCCCAGGCGACATCCAGCGACACGAGCCGCGCCGCATAGCCGGGCGGCCTGGCGATGGCACCGAACAGCATCCCCTCCGGCCGCATATCGTGGATGAACACCTGCTGGCCGAATACCTTGGCGGGGATGTCGGTGCGCGGATGGGACGTGCCGACGATCCGCTGCTGCGCCACCGGCTTGCGTCGGGCCGTGAGGTCGACGGGCCGCGCGAGGGAGACGCGGCCCGCGGCCTCGGCGTAGGTCATGCGCCGGTTCGCGGCGAGGATCACGCCATCCTCGACGCGCAGCGTCGCGGCATCGGCGCCCCAGGCATCGGCGGCCACGCGGAGCAGCGTCGCGCGGGCGTCCGCGCAGGCGACGCCGAGCGCCTCGCCGCCGAAGCGGATCGACTGGCTGCCGGCGGTCACGCCCTCGTTGGCGGTCTCGGCCGTGTCGCCGGCGATGAGGTCGAGCCGTTCGGGGGCGACATCGAGTTCCTCGGCGGCGATCTGCCGCATCGCCGTCAGCACGCCCTGGCCGAGTTCGACCCGGCCAGTCAGCACGGTGATGCGCCCGTCCGGCGTGATGCGGACCCAGGATTCCATGCGCGGATTTGCGCGCAGCATCGCCGGGCCCTGCGGCGCGGCCTGCTGGGCCGCGGCGTCGTCGAGGCGAAAGCCGATCGCGAGACCGGCCGCGCCGGCGCCGAGGATGGCCGCGAAGCCGCGGCGGGACAAGGTTGCAGCACCCATCGGTCAGACCCCCTGCTGGCGGGCGGCGCGCAGCACGGCGCGCACGACGCGCGGCTGGGTGCCGCAGCGGCAGAGATTGTGGTCGAGAGCCTCGGCCACCTGCGCCTCGGTCAGGCCTTCCCGCCGCTCGGCCAGCAGCGCCGCGGCCTGCATGATCATGCCGCTCGTGCAGTAGCCGCATTGCGCCGCCTGCTCGGCGATGAAGGCGGCCTGCAAGGGATGCGGGCGGTCGGGCGTGCCGAGGCCTTCGAGCGTGGTGACGACATGGGGTGCCGCGGCATCGCCGAGCCGCGTGGCGCAGGAACGCACCGGCCGACCGTCCACCAGAACCGTGCAGGCGCCGCATTGGCCCCGCGCGCAGCCCAGCTTCGGCCCGTTCAGCGCCAGATCGTTGCGTAGCACATAGATGAGCGGGGTCGAGGGATCGGCGTCGGCGTCCGCCGTTCGGCCGTTGACGGTCAATCGTACCATGGCATGTCCTCCGGGGCGCCCGGTTCATCGACGGGCTGCGCGAGGGAAACGCTAGCCCCCAACCGGAGCGGGTGGAAGCGCCCCCCGGCTCGCCCGCTCGCGTTGTGCGGCGCGGCACGGAAATCCTTGCG
>Ga0172372_10013627_pt1 | contig 10036 bp, 7 predicted proteins | sample LakKiv5m_2_FD_114544 | JGI IMG/M metagenome (GOLD analysis project Ga0172372, IMG submission 114544) | Freshwater microbial communities from Kabuno Bay, South-Kivu, Congo - kab_092012_9.5m | ecosystem: Environmental > Aquatic > Freshwater > Lake | place: Democratic Republic of the Congo... | reverse complement strand
TTCGTCGAGGAACGTGACGATGAGCCCGTGGTGTACGGCATCCGCAAACCGCTCGCCTCCTACAACCCACTGTGGGGCAATTTGCACGTCTATCGCGACCTCGGCCGGCGTATGGCGTCGAGCAGTTCGCCAGGGGCAGCGTTGCACGCAGTGATCTCCCCACCCTCGTGCGACCCCGGTCAGCGCGAGCCGTTCGACCCGCACCACTTCAAACGCTACGCACCGGCCTCCACCACCGCCACACGAACTTACGCGCTCATTCAATACGGGTTGCTCATCGCCCCGACCACGCACTTCATCGCCATCGCACCGGCACTGACGATGGGCGAGCGTGTGGCCTACGCTCTCATCATCCTGGCGTGGACGATGGCCGTCGGCTGGGTCCTGGAGGGTCGACGTTTCGCGCCGCTCGTCGAGTGGCTGCGTGTCGGCGGAACGGCGGCCGCCCTGCTCTGGTTGCCCGATTGGTTTGGCTGGAGTGCGAGCATCGGCGCGGAACTGATGATCACGGGCATCGCATTGGGAAGTCTTCGGTTGATCTACCCGCCCCCAATCAGTGTGGGATCAGACCCTGCGCCCGGCGCCCGGTGATCGGCTGTTGCGCGTAACTCTCGCGGCGAGTAGCCAAAACGCTGGCGAAACCCGCGCGTGAAGTTGGCCGGTGTGGCGAAGCCCATCGAGTCACTGATCTCCGAAACCGACAACGCCGTGCCCACGACCAGCGCATGCGCCCGGCGCCACCGCTCTTCCCGGAGCCAATCAAACACCGTAGAACCACAGAATCGGTGAAAGGTCTGCTCTAAACGCCTTCGACTCGAACCCAGCAGCGACGCCAACTCTTCAAGGTTCGGCGGTTGCCGCATTCGTTGTCGCAACTCCTTTTGCGCAGCAGCAACCAGCAGGGCGCCACTGGATACCGGGTTCTGGGCGCTTGGAGTGTCGTTCGCGACGAATTCAGCCAACCGCCGCTTGGTCAGATCGAGGTGGACTCCGACCCGAGCCAACACTTCCTCCGGTGCGAACGGCTTGCCGATGTAATCGACTCCACCCGCGCGAAAACCACGCAAACGTTGCTGCAGATCGGAAGCCGCGGTCAGAAAAATCACCGGGATGTGGCGAGTTGTCGGATCGCTCTTCAACAATCGACACAACTTGTAACCATCGATCCCGGGCATTCGCACGTCGAGCAGGATGATCCCAGGTAACAACACCTTGGCCAGATCAAGACCATGGAGTGCGTTTTGCGCTGCGGAAAACGTCAGGTCCTGAGCCGCCATCATCGTCATCAGCAACCGTAAATCGGTCAATGAATCGTCAACGATAAGGACATCGACGGGCAGATTGCTCATTGGGCGTTGGTGTCCTCGGGTGACATCCCCGCCAACCGGCGCAGCCGCGGAAAATCCAGATCCTCGACAGCTTGATCCACGGCCGATGCAAACTCACCGCACTCAGGCTTCCGCTGCCGTAACTCGCGGGCCCACCGCCGTATGTGCGTGACTGCGCCCAAGGTGACGCAGCGAGCAAGCGCCTGCCTGTCCTCAGCGGAAATACTTGGGCCGGCAGGTGCATGCAGCGCATCGCCCCTTTCCGCTTGAACGGACCATTGCAAGGAAAGCAACTCCCCGATGCATCTGAGCAGGCGCTCGTGGTCAAGGGGCTTCGACAGAAATGCCGAATAGTGCAGTGCTCCCGCGCCCCCCCCCGCGCTCGAGGCGGGAAGCGCTGCGGAAATCAAGATCCGCGGGACATCCGGCGCGGCACGCGCGGCCCTCTCCAGGAAATACCAACCATCACCATCGTCCATCATCTGATCGACAACGATCAAATCGATCTTGAGGCCCGACTCAAGGTCGCCCGCCGCCTCGTTGCCGCTGCCTGCCGTAACGACCTCAAACCCGACAAACTCCAGCAAAGTCCTGAGGATGACCAAACTATCGGCATCGTCGTCGACAAGCATAATTCGGCGCCGTGGCCCCGCGTACGCCACCAGCGACGGCATGTCGATCGGACAGGAATCCCCGACAGCGGCCGGCACGTCAACGGCAGCCAGGGTCACAGAGAATCGGAAACGCGCCCCCTTGCCCAGTGTACTGTCGACCTGGAGTTGCCCGCCCATCAGCTCCACGAGCTGACGGGAGATCGCCAGACCAATTCCCGCCCCTTTCCCAACGCGACCGTCGGAGGCGCCCAACGCACGCTGCCGGCCTGCTCGTTCGAATGGTTCAAAAATTCTTTGCAGGTCCTCCGGTGCAATTCCTTCACCCGTATCTGTCACTGAAAAATCGATCCGGTATCCATGACCGCCAGAGGGGGCAACCGAACAATCTAGGAAGATCCAACCTTCCTCCGTATGCCGTGACGCATTGATGAGCAGGTTGTCGAGCACTGCTCGCAGGCGACCCGGATCGGCTTGTATCCATAGCGGCCCATCACCGATGGCGGCGCCGTGACAACGCAGCACAAACTGGTTGCGGTTGCGAACGGCGAACAGCTTCCCGCCGACGGCGATAAACTGCAGAAACCCTTTCAAGTCGAGCGGCTCCGGACAAACGTCGATCGCACCGGATACCCCCCGCGCGTAGTCAAGGATGTCATCAATCATGCGCAACAGATGGCGGCCGCTGTGCAATACCGCGTGAAGTCCGTCTTGTTTTTTTTGACTCTCGCGGCGTAGGAGCAACTGCGCGTTGCCGAGAATTGTGTCCAGCGGGGCACGCAGCTCGTGGCTCATCTTGACCAGAAAGTCGAGCTGCGCAGCATTCTTCGTTTCTGCTGTCGCTAATTCTCGGGTGATTCCGCCAGTGCGCTCCACCAACGCCAGCAGCAACAGAAGAACGACTAGCGTGACTGCCACAGGATAGATTCGAGACTCCCACACCGCGACCGTCAGCGCACCGTGGTACACCAAAAAACGCGAGATGATACCGATCAGTAACACACCCGCTGCACCCACCAACCAGGCACCAACAAAGTCGCCGCTGCGCCACTCAGCCGCAGATTGGACCGCCAGTGCCGACAGCAGAATCAGCACCGCCAAATGCCACAGCAGCAACGATCCGGCGCCGAAATCTACGACGAGTGCCAACACCTGCCCAAGCGCCACCGCGACGATCGAGACAACCACCAATCGGTGCCGCCAGCCCTGACGACGCAAACCGGGGAGTACCGCGTAGACAAAACTCACGCCGCCAATGACCGCCATACCAGCCGCGACGACCGACAAATTAGCGGGGACCGAGAGGGAAGAAGGCCAGACGAATCGTTGCAACAAGCTACTTCGCAGCAGATCGGCGAGCAACTCGCCAGACACAGCCAGTGAAAAATACAAATACTCGCGCTGCCTGCTGACGAAAAACATCAAGGCGGCAAACAGGATGGCGACCATCATGCCGCCGTTGAGGGTTGCGAACAGCAAGCTCGCCCGCTCCAGCGCCAGTTCCCGATCGAGTGGTTCCCACAGTTGAGGTTGCACCCTCAACATGCCACCGGCCTTCACCTGCACGTAGACCGTGGCAATCGAGTCAGCTCGCAATTGTAGTCGCAGCGCATTTTGACCGCGAAGCGCCGGATCACGCGCAGCCATCGGCGTGTTCAAGCCCGAATCAACCCGCAGCCAACCGTCACCTTGCCAAACGAAAAACGACACGCTCTCCAAACCCGACGGCAATACCAACAAATCACGCACCAACGCGCCGCTCGTCGCATTGCGCACAGCCAATCGAACCCAGCGGGTGCTGTCCTGCACCGACCCGACGAACCCGCCGTTTTCAGCCAGCGCACGCCACCCACAGCCGTGAGCCAAGATCGCGGCGGGGGCTTCGTCGGCAAATACCTCACACCACTCGGCGTACTCGGAGAGGTCTTGGTAGCGTGTCGAGGACGACACCTGAGTGAGCGACGAGACGACAAAAATCTGTTGCGCCACCGCTAACGCCGGCGCGGCGGCGAGCAGTAACATTGTAACGACGCCGCTTATCCACCGCCCGGCGCTGCGTACAACTCCTCCGCGATCAGTCATATTCCCGACCCCCCTTTGGGCCCATGGTTTACGCACATCGATTTTCAACGGGCGGGAGTGAATTAAAAATACCCTTGGAGGAATCACCCCCGCAGCGGTCTTGACCTCATGATGAAATTATCGATTATTTCTTCAGTACGTTGTCACTATGGCTGTTTCAGAACGCACCTTGAATCAACCGTTGGCTGAAGACCATCTGATGGTTCTGCACCGCGCCTCTTCGCGCGTCAGGGGTACGATGTATCTGTTGTATGAGTCCCTGCAGAACGGGAACGGTATCAGCGCTTCGCACGCAGATGCGGTGTGCGCCGTAATCGAAGCCGCCCAAAAGGACATCGGAATCATTTCCGAGGCCACCGACGCTCTCGTAGAATTGCACCTCAGGCAGCGACCGACGGCGTAAACGTCTCTGGCATCCCGCCCCACCGGCCGATACTCTCGCCGGTATGAGCAGAGCGTCAACGATCCGCGCGTGGACGATGGGCGGTATCGTGGCCGCCCTAACAGCCGCCGCCGTTCTTTTCACGCAACGGGTACCCCTTTCATTGTGGCTCGCCGAGCGCGGCCTTACGCGCATTGCCGCCAACGAGGATCCGCTCGCAGCGCTCGAGGATGGTTTGCACGTCGGCCTCTGCGGCGCCGGCTCACCGTTTCCAGACCCCGAACGCAGCGGCCCCTGCACGGTGGTGATCGCCGGGCGAGACATGTTCGTGGTGGATGCCGGTGGCGGCTCGGCGGTGCAACTGGCGCGCATGCAATTGAATGCGGGGCAACTGAAGGCCGTGCTGCTCACGCACTACCACTCGGATCACATCGGTGGCCTCGGCGATCTGCTGCTGCAGCGCTGGATCGGCGCCAATGCCGCAGAGCCCCTGCCGGTGTACGGCCCACAAGGATTGCCGCAGGTGCTTGAAGGCATTGAGGCCGCTTACCGACTCGATGCCGGCTATCGCACGGCTCACCACGGCGAAGCCGTAGCGCCACCTTCGGGCTTTGGGACTACACCTCGCCCCTTCGACATCAGCACCGAGCAGCGCCGCGTGCTGATTGAGTCACCCACGCTGCAAGTGGTGGCCTTCCGCGTGGATCACGGCCCCGTGTCACCGGCGGTTGGTTACCGCTTCCGATACAAGGATCGTCAACTCGTCATCAGTGGGGACACGCGTCGCAGTGCCGCCGTGCAGCGAGAGGCGAAGCGTGTGGACTTGTTGGTGCACGAGGCCCTCTCGCCGCAACTGGTTCGAATGATGGAACACAGCTTCGTGAGTGCTCAGCGACCCCAACTCGCGCAGATCATGGCAGACATTCGCAACTATCACGCCTCACCCGTTGAAGCCGCACAGGTCGCTGCAGCCGCGGAGGTGCGTATGCTGGTGTTTAACCACATCGTGCCGCCCTTGCCTGTGCCAGGGCTCGAGACCAAGTTCCTCGAGGGTACGGCTGACGCGTTCCCCGGGCCGATACAGGTCGGTCGAGACGGCGACTGGTTCAGCCTTCCGGCGGGCAGTCGCCGCATCGATCAGAGCCGCAGGCCGTGACCGCCCTGCTCGCGCGCGCCGGCAGCCGACTCATAACCTCGATCGCGCTGCGCAGTGCCGTGCGCACGTCGCACGCCGCGTGGCGCAGCCTGCGCGGGCAGCCACCCACCGTGCACGTCTTTTACGACCCGGAAGATCCCTATAGCCGTTTGCTGGCGAGCGTCATGTCGGCCTTCGCCGCGCGCTATGCCGTGCAGATTATCGATCACCTGGTACCGCCGCCCGACGCCGAGGCTGCAGCAGACGCGCCCGCGCTCACCGCGTGGTCGCATCGCGATGCGCTGCGCCTCGCGAGTCATTACGGGCTAACACCGCCCGACGCGTTGCCGGCAAGCAGGAATGTCACGCCGCAAGCGCTGCAGGACGGTGCGATGCTGCGAAAACAGCTCGGGCACTATTTGGGCGGCACGCTCTACTTCGAAGGCGAGTGGTACTGGGGCATCGATCGCTTGCATTACCTCGAGACGCGCCTCACGCAGGCAGGTCTGCGCAAGGAACCCAGGCGCGAAGCGCTTTATCCGCCGCCCGCCGTGTCGGCGGCACCCACGTCGCCCGTCCGCCCGCGCCAGAGACACCTGACGTTTTTTTGCTCGCTGCGCAGTCCCTATACCTACCTCGCCGTCGCCCGAGTTCGCGCCCTCGCGAAACGCCATGGCGCGACCTTGGAACTCGCGTTCGTGCTGCCGATGGTGATGCGAGGACTACCCGTCAACCGCGCGAAGCGGCTCTACATCGTGCGCGACGCCAAACGCGAAGCCGAACGACTGCACCTGCCATTTGGGGATATCGTTGATCCCGTTGGAGCGCCGACTGAGCGCGGTCTTGCCGTGATGCATCACGCCATTGCCCTTGGCTGCGGTGAGGAGTTTCTCGAATCTTTCCTGCGCGGTGTTTTTGCCGAAGGGCTCGATGCCGGCAGCGATCGCGGCCTGCAGCGCATCGCCAACCGCGCCGGCATGAACGCGACTGCGGTAAGCCGCGCCCTCGAGGACCCCTCTTGGCGTGATCTCGCGCAGTGTCACCGTGACAGAATGCAGCGGCTTGGCCTCTGGGGCGTACCCTCATTTCAGGTAGACGATCGTCCTGGCCTTTGGGGACAGGATCGACTCTTCATGGTCGAACAGGATCTGGCGGAAACATGACTCGTCAAAGAATACTCAAGTGGGCCGTTCTCGGGCTCGCCGTAACGGTGACACTCGTTGCGGGCTATCAAGCCATCGGCGGTCGAAGCGGGCTTGCGCTACTGGGCGTTAAGCTCTTTCTGCGCGAGAACAACGCACCGTTTCGCGATATCCGCTGGCAGCAAGGCCCGAGCGCGCCGACGACAACCGACGCCGCACGGCCGCCGAACGTCGTGCTCATCGTCGTCGATGACCTTGGCTATGCGGATCTGACACTGCACGGCACCGGGATCGCGCAGGGTCGCGTACCGACAAGGAACATCGACAGCATCGCCCGGGAAGGTGTGTCCTTCGACACCGCCTACTCCGGTAACGCCACCTGCGCACCCTCGCGCGCAGCCATCATGACGGGGCGTTACGCCACGCGTTTCGGCTTCGAATTCACGCCGACGCCGCAGGCCTTCATGAAGCTCGTGATGCAGTCGGGTGCACCGGGAAAAGAGTCGCGCGCACCGATCTATCACGCCGATCGTGAAGCGAATCAACCGCGCTACGAGGACATGGGTCTGCCGACGAGCGAAATCACCATCGCTCGTCTTCTCAAGGCCCGCGGCTACTACACCGCGCACATCGGCAAATGGCATCTCGGCGACAGTCCACAGTTTCGCTCTTATGCCCATGGCTTCGACGAGTCGCTCTCACACCTGCATGCGGCCTCCATGTATCTGCCGACGAACGACCCGCGCGTCGTAAACGCCATACCCAAGGTCAACCCGGTTGATCGCTTTCTCTGGGCCGCCGAGCCATGGGGTGTCCGATTCAATGACGGCGAAGTGTTCAAGCCCGATCGCTACATGACCGACTACCTGACCGATCACGCCTTGCGCGTCATCGAGAGCAATCGCCATCGGCCTTTCTTTCTTTACTTGGCGTACAACGCGCCGCACACACCACTGCAAGCGACACGCGAGGACTACGACGCCCTGCCCTTCATCGCCGATCACACGCTGCGGGTGTACGCAGCGATGATCCGCTCGCTCGATCGCAACATCGGCCGCGTGCTGCAAGCCTTGCGCGATCAAGGCGTGGACCAAAACACGCTCGTGATCTTCACCAGTGATAACGGCGCACCGCATTACATCGATCTGCGCGGTCGTAACGCACCGCTGCGCGGATGGAAGGCGACCTACTTCGAAGGCGGTATTCGCGTTCCGCTGTTGATGCGCTGGCCCGCAGGACTCCCCGCCGATCGGCGTATCCCGGGCGTGGCGGCGCACTTCGACATTTTCGCCACCATCGCCGCGGCGGCGGGACAAGCAGTGCCGACCGACCGTCCAATTGATGGCGTCGATCTGTTGCCCTTTGCGCGGGGCACGGCAAGCAGCTCCTCGCCCCACGAGCGCCTGTTCTGGCGCACTGAGGACTACCTGACGATGCGCGAAGGCCCTTGGAAACTGCAGGTGACGCAGCGACCCCGCAAAGATTGGCTGTATGACCTCGCCGTCGATCCCGGCGAACGTCGCAATCTCGCCGCTCAGGAGGCTGAGCGCGTGGCGTCAATGAAAGCGTCGATCAATCGCTTCAATGCCGAGCAGGCCAAGCCGATTTGGGAATCGCTCGGTTCAGCGTACGTACCGATCGACAAGATCCTCGCCGACCCGCTGGCCGCGGAGGACGAGTATGTCTACTTCGCCAACTGAGCCGAGCGCCACGCCAGCCATCGTCATTACCGGCGCCTCAGCGGGCATCGGTCGGGCGCTGGCCATCGAATTTGCCCAGCGAGGTTGGCGGCTAGGCCTCGCAGCCCGTCGGCTCGAGGCCCTCGAAGCACTGCGCGATCAATTGCATGCGCAACCCGGCTCGCGCGCCACCCAAATCGAACTGCTGCAACTCGATGTCGACGATGAAGAGTCAGTGGCGCCGCGCTTGGCTACGCTGATGAGCGCGCTTCGCACCGTGGAGGTGGTCGTCGTCAACGCGGGAATTAATGCGTTCTCATCGGTGGGGCGCGGCGACCTCGCCACCGAGCGGCGCATCCTGCGTACCAACTTGCTGGGCGCCATCGCTACCGTCGATGCCGCAGCGGCGTTCTTCATGACGCAGCGGCGGGGTCATATCGTCGCCATCGCCTCGGTCGCGGCTAAAGTCGCAGTACCGCGTCAGGCCGCCTACTGCGCGAGCAAGGCCGGCATCGCGCACTACATGAATTCGGCACGCATCGAACTGGCTCGACACGGCATCACGGTCGGCAGTATTTTTCCGGGTTTCATCGTCACCGACATCATGCCCGACATCGGTAAGTATCCCTTTGCCATTCCGGCCGACGTCGCGGCCCGCGACATGGCCCGGGCCATCATCCGTCGCCAGCGCAACGCCTATATCCCGTCATTCCCATGGCGCTGGGTGCATCCACTGCTGAATCTGCTGCCGCCGTCGCTGTGGCGGCGGCTCGGCTGACGGCGGCGACTCGGCTGAGGGCGGCGACCTTACGGTAGCGATCGCTTCAGCCGATCACGGCCACCGATTTCACGAGTGCCCACACCGCCGTACCGGGCTCGAGGTTCAGCGTCTGCAGGGCGCGGCGCGTGACGCGGGCGAGCAATGCGCTGCCGCCGCAGTCGAGCCTCACTAACACCTGCGAGGGATGATCGTCTGCGATCACCGTCGTGATCACCGCGCGCAACTGGTTTTGGATACTCGAATCACGCGGCTCACTGATGGCGAGACTCACGTCGCGGGCCAATACCCGCAGCCGAACCGATCGTCCCGCCTGCCAGCCTTGATCGCGTACCCATAGCGAACCGCCGGTAAAATCGACACGCGATAACTGCCACCTCTCATCGCGCAGCGCGATCTGACCCGAGAGCAACACGCCAGCCTCTTCGCCGACGATGCTCGGGTTGTCCACACTCGCCAGCACTTCACCGGCAGGGCCACTCGCCTTGACGCGTCCGTTCTCAAGCACCAATAAATGGTCTGCGAGGCGTGCGACCTCCTCCATTGAATGCGTGACGTACATCATCGGCAACGCAATCTCGTCTCGCAGTCGCTCCAGCCAAGGCAGGATGTCGCGTCGTCGTGCGGCATCGAGTGATGCAAGCGGCTCATCGAGGAGCAGCAAACGCGGCTGACTTGCGAGCGCGCGCGCAATCGCGACGCGTTGTCGCTCGCCGCCTGACAACCCCTGCGGCATGCGCTGCAACAAGCTGCCGATACCCAAGAGCTCGATCGCCGCAGTGCGCGTCGACGCGTGAGCTGGCACAGCAGATCGACGCACGCCGTAGTCGAGATTGCCCTGCACATCGAGATGCTCGAACAGACTCGCCTCCTGAAACACGTACCCGAGGCGGCGCTGC
>Ga0172372_10013625_pt1 | contig 10037 bp, 6 predicted proteins | sample LakKiv5m_2_FD_114544 | JGI IMG/M metagenome (GOLD analysis project Ga0172372, IMG submission 114544) | Freshwater microbial communities from Kabuno Bay, South-Kivu, Congo - kab_092012_9.5m | ecosystem: Environmental > Aquatic > Freshwater > Lake | place: Democratic Republic of the Congo... | reverse complement strand
TTCCGCTTGAGTAGTACGCCTGCGCGCGTCCGTTGCGATCCCACTTGCCATCTGCGCCACGACGCATCTCGTAGACAAACTTTGGGATCTTCGTGCCGTCCCAATACTCTTTCATCATCTTGACTTCGTCTTTTTGTGTGTCCTTCGCTGCGGTCTCCGTCGACGCTGCTGGAGCAGGCGACGCAGGCTGCTGTTGCTTTTCCGCAGCATTTTGCGACACATGGTCCGTTGGTGCTGTGGGAGCAGCTGCGATCGGCGCAGTCGCTTCGCTCGCTGGAGTACTCGTGGTCGTGCTTGCTGATGCGGTTGGCGCCGAGCTCGAAACCACCGATGTCTCAGGCCCTGACTTCGCTGTGTCACCACATGCAGCAAGCACCGCGAATGCGATGACTCCGAGCACGATCACGCCCTGCGAGGCGCGCGAAGGCGATGGTGAGTGACAAACGGTCGTTGTGTGAATTGCAAACATCAAGAAGTTCCCATCGAGATATCGGCTGAGTACTCGGCACTTTCATGTGAAGTGTCACGAAACTTGCGTGCGCCTTCAGAGGGCAGCATACGCAAGAAACGGAGAAAACCGTAGACTCGCTCTCCATGCGTAGCGTCGCTCGAATCGTTGCATTGGCGTTTGTCACACTGGCATGTGCCAGTGCTGACGCATGTCCAATTCGAGTGCAGCAAGCTGCGCCTACAGCGCAACCACCTGTGAAACTTACGAGTGCTGCGCTTCGGGTACTTGCCACGCGCCCGATCGCAGTACGCGGAGCGCCACTCTTGTTGCCGATCCGAAGCAATGGAGTTTTACCGACTCGTGTCGAAGTTGTTTTTCAAGTTTCCAACGCGAAACCGATGATTGGCTCAGCTGCGGTGTTGTGGCCAGTGCGCGTGACACGCGTTCTGCATGGACGCTGGGCAACTTCCGCGAATCCCATCACCTTTGAAACGGTGCAACCAGTTGGAGCAACCGACGCGTTTCTTGCCATCGATTGCCAGCCGGAAACTGTGAGCGATCCGCAGGTTCCGCATGCACCGCCCGAGTGGGAGTCGCTTACGGTTGCGAGTCAAACGGTTCGCCCCGCATGGATGGACGCAGCGCCGCGCGATGTGCTGCGTGCGATCGCAGCGCGCGCAAGCATGGTTGCACCGACGGCTGCTGCACAACCTCTACTCGCACGGCCAGAATTTGATCTTCCGCTTGAGCGATTTCGTTTTTCGATCGGCGTTGCGTTGCGCGGATGGGAAGAGCCTCCTGCGTTCGAAGCGGGAAGCGCAAATGACATTGCCGCGCGCGCGACGACGGCGCTCTGGCACGCAGCGCTGGCACGCATTTCGACGCGCAGTACGGCACTGGCCGCAGAAGTTGCGGAACTGCTGATCGCGACTTGCGGCATCGAAACCGATGAAGCGCACGAGAACAGAACGGCGCAAGATCTGTCGTCGCGCGATGCGCCCAGTTCGCCGATCGCTGCGTGGATTGCAGATCCCGCCGAGATTTCAACGCTGCTCGGTTTGATCCTAGAGCCCTCGCGTACCGTCGATCAACTGCCTGATGCAGTGGCATCTTGGTTGCGTGTGCGTTCGCCGCTTCTTGCGTGGATCGACGATGAAACGCGCGATGAGGTTGTGATCGCGATGGCAAATCCGTCGAGCGGAGAGCAACTCGTTCGCATGAACTGGGCTGGCTCGAATGATCCTCCGCTTGCAGCACTGCTTGAACCAAGTTCATTGCAATTCGTTCGCGTTGCACGGCCGCATGCAGCAACGATCGATGGAGCGCCTATTCCTCGCGATGCTGCAGACATGCTGCGCGTTGAGCACAACGGCGCCGTGCGCATTCTTCCTGCGTTGCCGATCGCGATCGATGCTGGAGTCGAAGGACGAACGCTTCTGAACTTTGTGCAGCCGATCGATCTGGCCGCTGTGTCGAGCGCAGGGAAATCACAGAGCGTTGCTGCAAGCCCCGTGCCGCGCACGATGGCGAGTCTGCGTCCGCGACTCGATGGTTGGGAGATCTTCGTCGAAGCGCGCGATCTCATCGCTGGCGCGAACGATTCGGTCGAGATTGCAGGGCCGAACGGCGCTGTGGTTCGTGTGAGTTCTGCTGGCGCTGTCGACGATCCGACGGGCGCGCTTGCTGGATCGGCAGGGGTCGCGTTCGCTGCGTATCCCGACCAGTACAGGCTTGGTTTTGTGGTTCCGCCAACTTGGATCGATCGAAGGGATGGCCGTCTTGTGGTGCCGATCGGGTTCCGGCGCTCGGTGGGAGAAGCGCGGTTCGATGCCCCGTTCGCAGCTGCCCCGTGGCGCGCGATTCCGCGGACCATCCCGATCGACATTCGGGTGCGCTGAGAGCGAAATGCCGTCCCGCACGCCGCGAAAGCAATCGTCGTGCATTCCGTATACTCGGGCCCATGACGCAAGTTCCGCCGCGCATCTCGGCACTTCTCAACCAAAAGGGTGGTGTTGGCAAGACAACTTCCACGGTGAACATCGGCGCAGCGATTGCGTCGCTTGGTCGCCGCACGCTACTGGTTGATCTTGATCCTCAGTCGCACCTTTCGTTGCACCTCGGCGTCGATGGTGCAAGCGCTGGTCGTACCGCCTACGACGCGTTGGTCGAGCCTGACATCGCGCTGCGTGATTGCATCATGCAAGTGCGCGACAACTTGTGGCTGCTTCCATCGACAACCGATCTGGCAGGTGCCGAGACAGAACTCGCTTCGCATCCGGATCGCAATCGCATTCTGCGCGAGCGATTTGAAGTTGTGAGCGATGAGTTTGACTTTGTGTTGATTGATTGTCCGCCAAGTCTTGGCGTACTCACACTCAATGGGCTGTGTTTGGCGGACGAAGTTGTGGTTCCGATGCAAGCGCAGTTTCTCGCGATGCAGGGATTGACGAAGTTGCTTGAGACAGTGCAACTTCTGTCGCAGGGCCTCAATCCTGCGTTGCGAGTCGGTGGTGTTGTGCTTTGCATGCACGAATCGCAGACGGCGCACAGTCGCGAAGTTGTGCAGGAACTCTCGAATTTCTTCGAGGAAAACGCAGGAAGCGGACTTCCTTGGGATGGCGCGAAGGTCTTCATGCCCGCAGTGCGCCGCAACATCAAGTTGGCGGAAGCACCGAGTTTTGGTCAGACCATTTTCGATTACGCCCCATGGTGCCCAGGCGCCATCGATTACCGAGCGCTCGCGGAGCGCTTCGTTCGTGAATGGGAACTTGCGCATGGTGTTGCGGATTCCGTGGCAGGAAAGCCAACGCCAGCAGCAGCAGCAGCGGCTGCAGCAGCGGCAGCTCAAGCAGCGGCCGCAGCGGCTGTCGCCGTGCAATCGTCGCGATTTACACCTGAAACAGCAGCAGCGGCACGAGCGGCGCGTTTGGCGAAAGAGACTACGCGCGACACAACACCAACCGTCGTCGCCGCGAGTTTGACGCGCGGAGCGAAAGCCGTGGCGAATGCAACGAGCGCTTCCGTTGAAACGCAGCAACCTGCGACGCCTTCCACGAAATCTCCGCCGACAGGGCCTGTATCAGCGACAGTTGCACGCACTGCAAAGTCGGCAACGAAAGCGAAATCCGCAGGAAAAGCGACAGCATCGGTGGATGTCAAAGTCGCCACCGCTCGAACAAATGCGGGGCCGACAAAGTCAGAGCCATCGGCATCGACGCCGGTGAAATTCGTCGCCGCTGCAACACCTGTACCTCAGCAAGAGCCGGATATCGATTCTTCGCATCCGTTTCGCGCAGCCACACGCTCGCGAAACTCTTGAGTGTCGCTCATGAAGCACACTCCCGCCGATGCAGCGACGGATCTTGGAGCGCTCGAAACTCGCGCACGAAAATTGTGGCGAGTATTGCTCTTCGCGTATCTCATCCCTGTGACGATCGCGACGCACTGGCCACGACTTGGCTTTGGTGCGGGTGGTCCAATCGATAAGTTCAGCCACTTTTTGGGCTTTGGCTTTTTGGCGTGGATCGCGCTTCATGCGGTTCCGCAGCGACGGGCGTGGCTGGCGTGGCTCGCCGCCCTTGCGTGGGTCTACATTGATGAGCGCACCCAAGCGATTCCAATCTTGGGCCGCGTGTTCAGTGTGCATGACATGATTGCTGGATGGCTTGGGGTGATCTGCGCTGGGGCGTTGTTTGCGTGTCGTGCGCAGGCTCTGCCGAGTGATGTTCGAACACGCGTCGTAGCGATGACCTATGGCAAACTCGTCCACTGGTTTGCAGCCGCCGCTATCACGCTTGTGGTCGTACTTCTTCTCGGCGGAGCGATGTTCGCGTTCGCGGTTTTGCATGGCGCACCTGCAGTGTGGCCCGTCGCGGTGTATCCAGTTGGTTTTTCTGGGCTTGTTGGAATCGCGCTGGCCACGGGAATTGTGGAACGGGTTGCTACGCGCGATGTTGCGCGACCTCGACGATCTGCGTGGGCGTTCCTCCTTGTCGTGCCGGTCACGGCGATGCTGTACGGCGCGTATTTTGCCTTGTGTTTCGTGCTCTTTGGACGCGAACCGCGAGAAGAGTTCGCATCGGATGCAGAGGGCTTTGCCTTTCTGCGTCGCACGATGTTGGTGGTGTGCGCACTCATTGCGCTCGCCTTCGCGCACGCATGTGTACGGAGAGTTTGGCCCGTGCAATCAACGCGCGCAGCACAAGACTGAGCGCTACGCTTCTCATTCGTATTCGTACCGTTTCCTTCGCGAGCCTGCCCGTCTGTTGCGCCGTCTCGTCCCTCACTCCGTGCGCAGTTCTCTACCGAGTCGTCCATCATGCAGCTCTCTCAATCGGCCCGTACATCTCGCCATGTTGTCATTCTTGGCGGAGGAATCGCTGGTCTCACCGCAGCGCGCGTGCTCATCGATGCTGGTGCATCGGTGGAACTCTTCGAAGCGTCAGACCGTCTTGGTGGCCGAGTTGCGACCGATGAAGTGGCTGGCCCGAGCGGTCGGTATCTCGTGGACCGCGGCTTTCAGATCTACCTGTCTGCATATCCCGAGGGCAAGCAGTTTCTCAATCTGCGCGCGCTTGATTTGCAGGCATTCTTGCCAGGCGCATTGGTTTGGAATGGCGCGCGTGCTGCGACGATCGCGCATCCGTTGCGCGAGCCGCTTGCTGCACTTTCTGGCGTGCTGCAGGGCATTGTGCCGCCACGCGATGCGTTTCGCATGATCCCGTTCGCACGCGCCGCATTGCGAGCGTCGCCTGACGGAACTGGTCGTGATGAACCGCGGATTGCAAAGATGACAACGCTTGATCAGCTCATGCAGTCGGGTGTATCGCAGCGAACGATTGACCTTTTTTTCCGCAGTTTCTTTGGTGGTGTCTTCTTTGATCGCAGTCTTTCGACCGACGCAGGACGCTTTGAGTTTCTCTTGCGTCTGTTCGCTGGCGGCTTTGCATGCGTTCCGGCGCAAGGGATGGGCGAGATCGCGCGCATGATGCACGCCGCAATCCCAACGGCGAAAATCCACTTGCATGCGCGCGTAGAGCGCATCACATCAGAGCGTGGTCGGTGTGTTGCACAGCTTGTTTCCGGCGAGCGCGTGGAAGGCGATGCCATACTTGTGGCGACGGGGGCACAGGAATTGGCGCGGCTTCTTACACCACATCTCACGCGAGTGCCAGAGACAGCATGGTGTGGAACATTTGCTGCATGGTTCGCGACGCCGGATGCAGGTGCGTTACCGCGCTGGCTCGTCTTGAACGGTTCTGGCGTTGGGGCTTTCAACCATGGTGCAGCGATGAGTGCGATTGCTCCGTCGTACGCTCCGGCTGGGCGCGGGCTCTTTGTCGCGAACACAACCTTCGCCCCGCGGAAACACGACGAGTCGCGTGATCTCGCGGCAGATATGCAACGAACACTGAAGCAAATTCTTGGTCATGAGGCGACCCGTGATTGGGAACTACTCACGACGCAACGCATTCCTCACGCCATTCCACGACAGTGGCCTGACGATCTCGCTCGGTCTGACGAGTTGCGGCGCCAGCAGTTACCACGAGGATTCTTCATCGCGGGAGATCATGCTGAAGACTCTTCGATCAACGGCGCGATGCGATCAGGTCGTCGCGCTGCCGAAGCGATTCTCGCGGCATAATCGGGCGAGAAGTTCCTACCGCGTCGAATTCTGTATCCTTCGCGCATGCCAAACTTCACACGAAGGGCCACGCTTCAAGCGACGCTTCAAGCGACGCGTCAACTGACGCACAGATGGTTGCGAATCGAACTGTCTTGCGCAGGGCGCTCATCGATTGCTGCACTTTTCGCTTGCGTATGTGCTGCGTGCTCATCAACAACTTCGATGTTGGCAGAGTCGGATGTTCCGGTTCCCGAAGGCCTTGAAACCGTGCGCAGCGCGGAAATTCGCCGCGCCCAAGGCACGCTCTCCGGTGGAACATTTCTTCTCGCTGGCCCAGTGATGGACGCAGGCCAGTTGCTCGATGAGACATCGGCTCGGTATCAAAGTTCAGGTTGGCAAATCGTGCAACGCGAGCTAGGCCTTGATCGTGCGGCGGCGACCTATGCCAAGGACACAAGAACGGCTCGCGTCGAGATTCTGCGCAGGGCTGTTGAGCCAGACATGTCGTCCGCGACAATTGAAGTTCGCGATGGGTCGGCGACAGCGCGAACCGCTGCAAAGTAGTTGCGTCAGCGTGCGATGCGCCATGGACGATATGCGATGTGCAATGCTTGCGGACGGATCCGCAATGCACAACCCGAGAGACGGAATTCTGCGTGAGACTCGATGGCAGAGCGTTTTGAACATCATGCACGACTCATGAGCGCACTGACCTTTGTCAGTCGCATCACAGGTCTCATTCGGGATGGCGCCATTGCCCGCGTCTTTGGGGTCGGGCCGATCAACGACGCATTCGCGTTTGCATTTCTTATTCCGAATCTGTTCCGTCGGCTCTTTGGCGAAGGTGCGCTGTCTTCGGCATTCATTCCGCGCTACAGCGAACTTGAACGCGACGATCCCGAGCGCGCGCGTCGAGCGCTCGGACTTGTGCTTGTACTTCTCGCAGGTTTGTTGTGGTCGCTTGTAGTCGTTGGAGAAATCGCGGTGATTCTTGCGTGGTCGCGCGCGCCGGAAATCGCGTACTCGTACACGCCGCCGATGCGCATGGGCGGCGTACCCGTGATGGGTGTGAGCGTGAGTTATGTACGACTCTCCTATGAACTCACAGCGCTCATGCTGCCGTACATGCCGCTCATCTGCCTCGTTGCGATGGGCGGAGCGGCACTCCAAGTGCATCGTCGCTTCGGTCCGACTGCGGGCAGCCCCATCATTTTGAATCTCTGTTTCATCATCGCGACGCTGGCGTTTGCGCCGTTTGCCCTCGGCGCAACCCTCGAACCAACGACGCGTATTCGCATCGTGGCTGGCAGCGTGTTGGTGTCAGGTCTGTTGCAATTGGCATGGACCATGTGGGCGCTTCGTATCGCACGCCCAACAGTCGTACTTGGCGACCCTGTTGCGTGGGCATCGGTGCGTGGAACGCTGTTGCAAGCTGTGCCGATGATGCTCGGGCTTGGCGTTTTGCAACTCAACACGCTGGTCGACGGGTTGATCGCGAGTTGGCCGACCATTGTTGGGCCGAAGATTTTCGGTATCGACTATCCGCTTGCGGAAGGTGCGATGTCTTCGATTGGATACGCACAGCGGCTGTATGAGTTTCCGCTTGGGGTTTTTGGCATCTCCATTGCAACAGCAGTGTTCCCGTTGCTCGCTCGGCAAAATAATGATCTGCCTGCATTTGCAGCGACGGTGCGTCGCGCGTTGCGTTTGACCGTCTTTGTTGGACTCCCAGCAAGTGTCGGGTTGATGCTCGTCGCGCGCGAAAGTGTTGCGGCGCTGTTTCAGGGCGGAGAGTTCGGCCCTGACGACACAACGCGCGTTGCGTGGGTCCTCATGGGTTACGCGCCGGCCATTTGGAGTTACCAGATGTGCCATGTCTTGTCGCGAGCGTTTTACGCACGCAAAGAATCTATGACGCCAGTGTTGGTCTCGCTCGCCATCGTATTTCTGAATCTCACGCTCAATATCACGCTGATTTTTACGCCTTTACGCGAGGCTGGTCTCGCGTGGTCCACGGCGCTTTGCTCGGTGATGCAAGCCATGGTGCTCTCACGCATTCTTTCGCGGCGTGTGCCCGGCATCATCGATCGCGAGGTCGTGTGGGCGTGGGGGAGAACACTCGCGATGTCGGTCGCGATGGGTGTTGCAGTGTTCGGCGTTGCGCTCTTCCTTCCTGTCTCGAATGAGATGGGCTCGATTTGGCTGGGGCTTTCTCTGAAGGTGGCGGTTGCGCTGACCGTTTATTTCGGAGTGTCCCGCTGGCTGCGGGTGCCCGAATACAGCTGGTTTTTTCAACGGAAACTTCCGGAGAGTTCCGCGCGAGACACAGTTTCGACGCGGTAATCTCGGACTACCCCGCAAAGTCTGCAGATCTCCCTTCAGACGCTTGCAGATCGGGCCGATCCCCACCTTGGAGGTCGGTTCCAGATGGTCGAGAATCCGTCGACACAGTCTGCAAACTTGAGTGAAGTGAGCGTGGCGCGCGAGATGCCAAGCATCTCGTCCGCTGTGCGCGGTCACGACGATGTCCTCCAACTCATCGATGAAGTTGAGCGCGCATTGGTGCGTCTGCGCGGCTCTGCGGGCGAGGAAGCAGAGCGTGCAAAAATCTCCGACCAACTGGCGCACGAGCGTGCAACGCTGTTGACGCGCCAAGTGCAACTTGAGTCACAACTTGCCGCTCATCGAGCAGAGCTTGCAGATGCGGTGACCCGTGCCGAGCGAGCGGAAGCGCTGGTGCTTGAAACAGAATGTGCAGCGCGGTCTGCACGGATGTCGTTCGAATCAAGTTGGATGGAAGAGCGCGTTCGCGCGGCTGTTGAAAGTGCTGTTGCCCCGCTTGAAGCGCAGATTGCGTCGTCAGAATCGAGCGCTCAAAATCTGCGCGCTGAAGTTGCGGCAGCCGAAGCTGCGCGCGATCATGCCTGTCGCGTGCTTGCATCGGCAGCATCGAAGTTGTCTGCAGTGGTACGGACGGCGGAGCGTCATGCTGCGCGGGTTGTAGAGCTCGAAGCGGCCCTCGCCAAGGTTCAAGCCACACCAACCACGGAGCGTGCTTGCGAGGACACCGAGTCTGCTGCAGCGAAGCACACCAGCGTCGAAACGGCCGACCGTCAGGCAGATCTTCAGGCCGATCTTCAGGCAGATCTTGAAGCCGAGATCGAGCGGCGCGTCGAAGTGGCAATCGCGCCAAAAGTGGCGCAACTTGCACAGGTTGCTGCATTTCTCCGATCGCGTCGCGAGCGACTTTCCGCATTGCGACGGGGTCTTCGGCATCGCGCGCGTGCGCTGCGAGCGATGCGCAGCATTCTCTCGATACCGATGCCGGCAGACCGAGCCGAAGGCGTAGAAACCACGAGCAACAACGCATGTTCAGGTGCCGTGGTCGAAGCACCCGTTGGCCACGGCGCCGAGCATGCGATTGCGATCGAGCGTGAGACTCTCTCGCGCGAGCGGAACGAGCTCATCGAGTTGCGAGCCATTCTTGCTGCCTCTGAGCAGTCGATCTCGCGTCGCGCACAGGGAACGCGCGCGGTCACTGCGGCCGCTGTTGCCACGATCGCTCTTGCGATTGGTGCTGTCACCTCGTGGCATGTTGCCGGAGCGCTTGTTGGCGCACCAACACTTGCGACGGTTGAACTTGAAACCACCAGTCGGGCGCCCGAAGCGAAAGTCTCTGGAACGACCGACGCTACGCCCATTGCGGCGTGGCTTCAAACGGCGCTTCCAACACCTGAGTTTCAATCGGTTGTTGTTGGTCGTCTTACATCGCGCGGTCGTACGCAGGATGAGGCGGCAGCACTGGTTGCTCGGCTGCCGCAAGAGGCAAAGATTGAAAGTTTTGGCTCTACCGTTCGAGTAGCCATGCGCGGTGCGACAGCGGATGACAGCGTTGCGCTGCTTGATGCGGTCGCTGTTTCTGCCGTAACGGAAGCGAATCGCGCCGCCGAGCGTCGCGCA
>Ga0172372_10013622_pt1 | contig 10039 bp, 10 predicted proteins | sample LakKiv5m_2_FD_114544 | JGI IMG/M metagenome (GOLD analysis project Ga0172372, IMG submission 114544) | Freshwater microbial communities from Kabuno Bay, South-Kivu, Congo - kab_092012_9.5m | ecosystem: Environmental > Aquatic > Freshwater > Lake | place: Democratic Republic of the Congo... | reverse complement strand
GGACGGCGGGCAGCCCGGCCGCCGACGTGCTGGCCGACGGGGACCTCGTCCTCGCGGTGGGCGATCGCTGGGCCCCCACCGTCACCGAGGTGGAGCGGGCCGCGCGGGCGGCGGGCGCCGGAACCGTCCGGCTCCGGGTCCTGCGCAACGGACGGGAGCTGGAGGTGGCCGTGCCGCCGCTCTCCCACGACGTCCACGGCGTGGACCGGGTGGTGATCTGGTCCGGCGCGGTGATCCACGAGGTCCCGAGCTGGGTGGCCGCCCAACGCGGGGTGCCGGCGACCGGCCTGTACGTGAACTGGCACTGGTTCGGCGCGCCAGCCTCCCGCTACGGGCTCCTGGGCACGCTGCGCGTGGTGGCCGTGGACGACCAGCCCGTGGGCACGTTGGACGAGCTCCTGGCCGCCACCGCCGGGCGGCCCGACCGCTCCTCGGTGCGCGTGCGCACCCTCGCGCTGGACGGGCGGGAGCAGGTGGTCACGCTGAAGCTCGACCTCCAGTACTGGCCGACCACCGAGCTGCGTCGCACCGAAGCGGGCTGGGAGCGGGTCGAGCGCTGAGGTAGCCTCTCCCCATGTGGCTCCTCCTCCTCCCGCTCGCCTGCCAGGACTACGACCTCAAGCAGACCGAGCGCGATCCCGGCCGCGGCGGGGATTCGGGGACCACCCCGGTGGAGACCGACACGGGGACGGTGACCACCGACAGCGACCCCACCTCGGGCACTACCCTGACCGGCGACAGCGGCGAGGTGGCCAGCGAGCCGGTCTACCTGAACACCGGCGACGCGCTCTACAGCTACGATCCCGGCACCAACACCGCGACCCGCATCGGCGCCTTCACCGAGGGCGGACGGGCGGTGAGCTCGATGACCGACATCGCCATCGACCTGGGCGGTCGCATGTACGGCGGGAGCTTCGAGGCGCTCTACCGGATCAACCCCACCACGGCCGAGGTCACCCACGTCGCCGACCTGGCGGACGAGATGACCGGGCTGACCTTCGTGTCGGACGGGCGACTGGTGGGCGCCGGCGCGCGGGTGTCCTTCGTGGACACCACCACCGGACGCCTCACCGAGCTCGTCCCCACCGGCCGGTACAGCACCTCGGGCGACATCGTGGGGCTGCCGGACGGCATGCTCTACTGGTCGGTGACGGGCGGGGACCTCCTCATCCAGGTGGACCCGAACACCGGGACCACCACGCGGATCGGGAACCTGGGCACCAGCGCGGTGTACGGGCTCGGGTACGCCTACGAGCAACTCTACGGGTTCACCAGCGGCGGTCGGATGCTCGCGATCGACGCGACGGACGCCGACGCCTCGAGCCAGCGCCTCGAAGGGGCCTGGTGGGGCGCCACCACGAACCCGGTGTTGTGGTGAAGCAAGCGAGCCGTATCACGCCTGGCTGAGCAGCCAGCCGGTCCCCACGCCGAGCACCAGCCACCACAGGGCACCCGCGAGGCAACCGCGACCGGTGTTCCGCATCCGCTTGCGCAGCCAGTCGGCTCCGTTCATGGCGCCTCCCCGTTCACCACCCGCGCGATCGTCGCGAGGACCTCGGGGGCCACCTTCGACACCCCCGGCGTGGCCGGCTCCTCGATCAGGAGGTGGTTGACCCCGGGGAAGGTGATGGGTCGGAGGCTGGGGATGGCCTCGTCTGCGGCCTGGATCACCGTGACCGGCATGCCCTCCGGCAGCTCGCCCAGCGCCGTTCCCGGCGACAGGAGCACCAGCCGTCGGGGCGCCACCTCGGACGCCGCCGCCACCACCACCGACGCGCCCTGGCTGTGGCCGATCAGCGTGAGCTCACCGACCTCCATGCGCTCGCGCACGCACCCCGCGACCTGGACCAGCTCTCCGATCCGCCCGGGCAAATCCGCCGGCGGCCCACCCGTCTCGCCCGTTCCGCCCTTGTCGAACAAGACCGCCGCGGCACCCTCCTTCGCGAGCGCCTGCGCGATCTGACGGTAGTGGCCCCAGCGCTTGTCCTGCAGGTCACCGTACCGATCCCAACGCTGCCCGCCCACGACCACGATTGCGGTCGGCAGCGAGACCGTCCCCCGGGTGGGCCAGAAGTAGCTCATCCCCACCGGACGGCGGCCCGGACACGTGGCCCGCTCCTCCCGGAACTCGGCCGGATCGGCCCCGCCGCGCCCGGACGTGCACGCCGCGAGCATCGCGAGGAGGAGCAGGCGGGCCATGCGCGCGGGGTATCCCGGACGCGCGCCGCCGACCCGCCCCTGGTCGTCCGTGCCGAGCCGGCTTCGCCGACGAAATGCAGGGGAGGACCTGAAGGGGTCCTCCCCTCAACCAGCTCAGTACACGAACTTCGCGGTGACCTCGAGCGAACGGGGCGCCTGGCGGTAGAGCGTGAGCCCGAAGCTGTCGTCGTCGTTCTCGTAGTAGTTGATGGGGGTCTCGAAGTCGAACAGGTTGTAGACGTTGAGCGCGAGCTCCACCGCCTTCTCCCCGTTGTCGCCGTCGAGGTCCAGCGCGTGCGCCACGCGCACGTCCACGTAGTTGACGGGCGGCATGAAGCGCGTCCCACGGCCTTCCGGCAGCGAGAAGTAGTCCTGGTAGAGCGCGACGTAGCCGCGCTTCTGCCAGGCGTGCCCGGAGTCGAACTCGTACACCATGCCCACCGTGGTACCGAAGTTGAAGGTGTACGAGCCGTTCACCTTGACCACGTGGAAGCTGTGGTACGGCAGGTAGCCGTAGTAGCCGGCATCGTCGTCGCCGTGGCCCAGCCCGGCGAGCCCGTCGAGCAGCCAGCCGTACCCGGCGTCGAAGAAGGCCTGCCGCGTGGCCGGATCGGCGACGTCGTCGAGGTAGACACCCACCTCGTTGCCGTTCGAGCCGGTGGAGCCGCCGGAGGGCAGCTCGAACTGGCCCGGGGTCGTCCCCTTCGACGCGGAGAGGGTGTAGCTGGCCATCAGCTGCCAGTGCTTGTCGAACTTCTTCTCGACCGTGAACTCGAGGCCCTTGTAGTCCCGGTACTTGGACTCGGGGTTGGTGATGACCCAGTTGGACAGGTCGTAGTCCACGTCCTCGGGCAGGTCCTTGGTCTTCGAGAGGATGCCGCGGACGCCGACCGCGAAGAGCGGGAAGAGCTCGCGCTTGAAGCCGACCGCGATCTTGTCCATGTGGTACGGCCGAAGCGGACCGTTGCAGGCCTCGTTCTCCAAGGTGTCCCGGACGGCCGCGGCGTCATCGGCCGTGTACCCGAGCTCCTCGAGGAAGGCCTGGTAGTCCGACAGGGAGTTGTCGTTGCAGTAGACCAGCGGCTGGGTCTCGGGGTCCTGGGTGTAGACGTTGGTCCAGGTCCCGTCGCCGTTGTTCACGTACTGGGCGAAGACGAAGGCGCTCTTGGTGTCGCCCCAGTCCGCGAAGGAGTTGCCGGCGATGTCGTAGTAGCGCCCGGCGTTGATGGACAGGAGCGTCTTCGAGTCGTTCGTGATGTCCCAGGCCGCGCCGAGCCGGGGCGAGAACATCCACGCCGAGACGATGGGCTCCCCCTCGTTCTGGAGGAGGCCCTCGTAGTCGGCGCGGACGCCGAGGTTCAGCGTGAGCGGCTGGACCGGCTGCCAGTCGTCCTGCAGGAAGAACGAGAGGATGTTGCCCTTGTGGCCCAGGGCGCCGACCGACTTGTACTCGATCTTGCTGTAGCAGTCCGAGTAGTCCTCGGCTTCGCAGGGGAAGCCCGCGTCCGCGCTGGCGGCGTACTGCACGCCGGTGGAGTCGTCGGAGGGGTCGTCCGGGGTGTCCGACCCCCAGTCGAGGTAGCCGGCCGTGGCCGCGGACTCACCGGTGTAGATGAGCTCGCGGCTGTCGGTGACCTGCCAGAACTCGGCGCCGGCCTTGAACTTGTGGTCCCCCAGCAGGTTGTCGAGGAGCTGGGTGAACTTCAGGGTGGCGCCGAGGCGGCCGCGCTGGTTGATGTCGAAGCTGTCGTAGTTGCCGGTGTAGCGCCCGCTGTCGATGTCCACGATCTGCGGGGCGAGCGTGTCGCCGGAGGCCGGGAGCACGTTGATGTGACCGTTCTGGTAGAGCCCCTCCAGCTCGAGCACGGAGCCGGCGGCCGGACGCCAGGTCACGGACACCATCGGCGCGTAGTCGTCCGAGTGGTAGGTGGCCTGCGCCTCCTCGCTGAAGAGCGGGCTGGTCATGTAGTTGTCGATGTCCGTGAAGGACCCCGAGAACTGCGCCTGGAGGGTGACCGAAGGCGTGGCGAAGAACGTGACCTTGGCGAAGCCGTCGAGCGCGGTGGGCGCGTACTTGACGTTCATGCCCTCGTACTGGGTGCTGCCCGTGGAGAAGTCCAAGGCCGCGAAGTACCAGAGCTTCTCCTTCACGATCGGACCGCCCGCCGAGAGGCCGATCTCGTGGGACTTGAAGCTCCGCTTCTCGCGCTCGACCTCCTCGGCGATGACCCCGTCCTCGTCGATGTCGTCGAAGTCGATGACGCCGTAGGTGCCCGAGCCGGCGTTGGTGCCGAACTGGTAGACCGCGGAGCCGTGGTGCTCGTCGCCGCCGTCCTTGGTGACGACATTCACCAGCATGCCGGTGGCCTGCCCGAACTCCGCCGGCGCGCCGTCGGTGTAGACCTGGATGTCCGAGATCGCGTCGAAGTTGACGTTGCTCCCGAAGGTCTTGGTGGCCGGGTCGCGGGTGCTGATCCCGTCCAGCATGTAGTTGTTGCCGTACTGGCCTTCGCCGCGCACCGAAGGGTTCCCATCCGATGGGCCCCCCTCCTGGGTGTTCACGCGACCGTACACCCCGGGGATCATCACGATCGCTTCCTGGTACGAGCGGCCGATGGGCAGGTTGGCGATCGCCTCGTCCGAGAGCTCGGTGGAGACGGCCGACCGGGTCGTGTCGATGACCGGGAGGACCTGTTCGACGATCACCTCCGCGCCACCGGCCACCTTCAGCACGATGGGCGCGAAGGCGGTCTCGTCGAGGCGCACCGTCACCCGCAAGGTGATGGGGGTGAGGCCGGGCTTGACCACCCGGAGGCTGTGGGTCCCCGGGGGCAGGTTGATGAAGCGGAAGTCACCGTTGTCGTCGGTGGTGGTGGCGAGCTCGCCGGCCAGCTCCGAGCCGGAGAGGATCACGTCGGCGCCAGGGACCGCGAGACCGCCGTCGTCCTCGACGTGGCCTCGGATGTTCCCGGTCTCGCCCGCTTCGGCGCGGGGAGCGTAGAGGGCGAACAGCGGCAGCGCGGGCAGGAAGAGCAGCGAGCGATTCACTTCGCACCCCCGTAGGTGAGCGGGAACTCGTAGCAGTAGGAGTAGTACGCCGTGTCACCGCTGTCCGGCAGGGGGCAGGGCCCGCCGGAGACCACGGTGCCGGCGGAGTCCACGAGGCTCAGGTAGTAGGAGCCCGCGGGGACGTCCGGGGCCGCGAAGTGCACCTGGGCGGTGCCGCAGTCGCTCTCCAGCGCCACCGCCGGGCCGGCGAGCGCGCCGTTGGTGTCCACCAGCTGGGCGAAGAGGGTGGTGGTGTCCAGGCCACAACCGGCGATCGAGATCGGCGTGCCGGCGGTGAGCCCGTCGCTCGGGCCGCTGGCTTCGATGTAGCCGGGGGCCGGGCAGGCCACGTAGTAGTAGCCGCCCACGATGGTGTCCGAGGCGTCCCCGGTGGTGACCACCACGTCGGCGTAGCCGCTCGCTCCGGCGGGAGCCGCGGGCGTACGACCCAGCACGTAGAAGCCCTCGTTCAGCGCCTTGAGCCGATCGTCGAGCGTAGGGTCGTCCTTGGCGGCGAGGAGGTTCTCCAGGGGGGCGCTGGCGCCCCCCATGTCCAGGGCCACGGCGACATCCTCGCCGAAGCCCGAGCCGGAGACCTTGACGTCGGTGCAGCCGTCCGCCCACCCGTAGATGGGGGAGATGCCGACCGCGTTGAAGCCGGAGGTGTTGCAGCTCGCGGAAACCGCGAGCAGCGCGAGCCATGGGATTCTCTTCACGTCCTTCCTCCTGGGTGACCGGAGCGCGGGCCGGGTGGTGCGCCGCAGTCACCGAACCGTAACCCGTTCTGGGGTCCATCCTACTGGAACGCGAACTACCCCGGGGGCCACCCGAACCCGCGGCCACCCAGCACGTGGAAGTGCAGATGGGGCACGGTCTGCCCGGCGTCCGGGCCGTCGTTGGTGACCACCCGATAGGAGCTCAGGCCCTCCTGCAGGGCCGCCCGCCGCACCGCGTCGAGGCAGCGGCCCAGCCTCTCCACGTCCTCAGGAGTGGCCGCGGACAGTCGGGGGATGGGCGCGCGCGGCACCACCAGGAGGTGGACCGGGGCCTGGGGGTGGATGTCGCGGAAGGCCACCGCCCATTCGTCCTCGTAGACGATGTCGGCAGGGATCTCGCGGGCGATGAGCTTCTCGAACAGGGTCACGGCAGCTCCCGGGCATGGTCGTGGCGGTAGCGCGCGAACGTGGCGTCGACGACGGCCTCGCGGTTCTGGTCGAACAGCGGCTCGATCCGCGCCCACTCCGCGTCCGAGAGGGTGTACTGGAAACCCTGCACGTACCGGTGGGTGAGGTCGGCGAGCACGGGATCCACGCTCCCCCCGATGTCCGCGGCCCAGAGCAGCATCACGAGGCCGGCGCCGGCGTCCTGTTCCGCTCCCGGAGCTTCGCAGAGGAGCCGACCCGCCAACTGGAGCGCGCGCGCCTCTCCGACCGGGTCGGCGGCCTGCCGTTGGAGGCGGGCGATCTCGCCCAGCGCGGCCACCGCCGGTCCCAGACGGCCGGACTCGGACCACGCCCGCGAGAGGTCCTCCAGGCCCTCCACCTCCCCGCGCGTGTCCCCCGGGGCGCGGCGGGAGAGCCGGACCGCGTCGACCAGGACCCCGACCCGGTCGCTCGGCTCCATGAGCGCCGCCTCGCGCCGCCGGACCGCCGCGAGCCCGGCCACCAGCCCGGCCCGCTCGAAGAGCTGGCGGGCGCGGGCCAGATGGGCGCGCGCGGGCTCCATGTCTCCGTTGCCGGCGGCCTGGTCGGCGCGATCCAACCACGTGAAGCCGTCCTCGTTGCCCCGGATCTCGGAGGCCCGGGCCACGTCTCCGGCCCGCTGGTGGAGAGAGGCGAGCTCGGCTTCCACCGCCAGCCGACCGTGCGCGTCCACCCGCTCGCGCAGCTGCTCGAGCACCCGCACCGCCCGCGCCGCACCGCCGTCCTCCTCCCGGGGGAAGAGCTCGCGGGCCTGGAGTCGGAAGAGGTCCAGCACCGAGGCCGCCATCGAGCCCGCCACGGGCTGCAGCGCGGGGACCTTGCCGATCTCGGCGGACAGCGCGGCGAGCAGCGGGCGCTCGTCGGCGAGGAGGTCCCGGAACGCGTCCTTCCGGGTCATGACCGCCCGCTGGGGCTCCGCCGCCCGCTCGGGCGGGATCACCTGGAGGACGGCGGTGGCGACGCAGCGGCGGAGGCAGTTGGCGAGCCCTTCGTCCAGTCCAGCGGCGTCGGGGTAGGCCGACACCACCTCGGCCGTGGCGAGCGGGCCGGCGCCGGGGAGCAGCGCGGAGTCCGGAGCGAGGCCGGAGAGCCAGCCGACGAGGATGAGGTCATCGCGTACGTTCACCGGGCCCACGTACCCCGGCGACGTTCGGCCGGTGCCGGGCGCGCGGAGCCGGTCAGTAGGAGGCGGTGACCGGGAGCATCAGGATCCCGTCCTTGAATCGCGGCCCGGAGATGATGAAGGTGCCGTTCCGGTTGATGTTCACCGTCGTGTCGAGGACCTTCCCGTCGGAGTTGCTCATCTGGACGCGCATGCGCGCCCGCGCCTCGTCGAAGGAGAGGAGCGAGACCGTGATCCGCCGGCCGCCCTCGACGTTGAACGCCTGGTCTCCGCCCACCGCGAGGTCCGCGGTCTGGGTGGAGAGGAGCCGGTAGCCCTTGTACTTGAAGTAGCGGAACGAGCTGGCCAGCGAGGCGAGGCGGGGATCCACGCCGGACTCCGAGTCCGTGGCGTGGACCACGCGGAGCTGGACGTCCACCTTCTGCGCCACCCGCGCCCCGGAACTGGCCGGCGACGGAGCGGGGCGACTCTGGGCCCAGGCGGGAGAGGCGAGCAGGAGCGCGAGGGCCAGCGAAGCGAACACGCGCCGGGTCATAGTGAGGCTCCGGGCGACCCGACGTCGTGGGCGCCGTCCGGGTCGTCGAGGATGATGAAGGTGGGGCCGCCGTCGTCGAACTGGACCACCTGGGCGACCATGTCGCCGGTGGTCTGGATGTCCTCGACCTGCACGTCGTTGACCGCGGCGAGGGCGAGCTCGGCGACCACGACCGGGGGCACCGCGGGGGTGGTGACCAGGGCGCCGCCGACGCGGGCGCCGTCCACCGGACCGGTGAACACGACCGCGAGCAGCGCGGCCGCCGCGGCGGCCATGAGGCCCAGCGGCGCGCCGAGAGACGCCCAGCGCGGCAGCGACCTGCGGGCCGGATCGACCGCCGCCATGACCGCCGGGGCGACGTCCACCGGCACCGCCACCGCCCGCCGGAGCTCCGAGGCCGTGGCCTCCCAGCCCTCGACGTGGTGCGGGTCGGCCCCGATGGCGGCCGCGACCTCGTTCCAGACGTCCAGCTCGCCGCCCCGAGCCACCGCGGAGCGCAGCTCGGCGCCGAGCTCGGCCTGGGCGGTGAGCGCGGCGCGCGCCTCGGCGTCCCGGAGCAGCCGGCCGGCGGTGGCGGCGCGGAGGGCCGGGGCGGTCTCCCCGTCCCCGTAGGCCATGAGCTCGCGGGCGGGGAGGGTGTCGATCTCGGAGAGCACCGCGTCGACCACGTCCACCGGCTCGGCGAGGAGGGCCTTCAGATCCGCGCCCCACGCCGGCTCGTCCAGCTCGGACATGACGGCGTCGGTGACGTCCACCGGGCCGGCCACGGCCTCCCGGAGGGCCGACGCCCAGGCCGGCTCCTCGAGCGCGGCGAGCACCTCGGGCCCCACGTCCACCGGGGCGTCCACCGCGGCGCGGAGCTGGGCCCGGATCGACGCCCACTCCTGGGCCGCGTCCGAGCCGCCGAGCGCCTCGAACTCCCGCTGCTCGGCGGACGTGGCGACGCCGTCCTGCACGCGGAGGAGGAGGAGCTCGAGTCGGCCCATGGGAGTCATCAGAGGTTCGGACGCTCCGAGGGACGGTTCATTCACCGACGCTCACTCTTTCTCGCCCAGTCCGGAGAGGATCGCCTGGAGGCGCTTGCGCGCGTAGAAGAGGCGGCTCATCACCGTCCCCTCCGGGATCCCCATGGTGTCGGCGATCTCCTTGTAGGAGAGCCCCTCCACCTCGCGGAGCAGCACCACCTCGCGCTGCTCCTCGGTCAGCTCCTCCATCGCCGCGAAGATGCGCTCCCGCAGCTCCTTGCGCTGCAGCGCCTTCTGGGGGGACTCGGCGTGGTGGAACTCGACGATGTTCCCGTCGTCGTCCCGGCTGGCCACCGACTCCTCGAAGGACGAGGTGCGCCGACGCTTGGACATCCGGCAGTGGTCGATCGCGAGGTTCATCGCGATCCGGTAGATCCACGTGTAGAAGCTCGACTCGATCCGGAAGCTGCCGAGGTTGGAGTACGCCTTGATGAAGGCGTTCTGGACGATGTCGCGCGCCTCCTCCGAGTCCCGCACCATGCCGTACACCATGGCGTGCACCCGGTTCTGGTAGCGCTCCACGAGGGGTCGGTAGGCGTTCTTGTCGCCACCCAGGACCCGGGTGACCAGCTCAGCGTCGGTGGCGTCGGCAAGAGACATCGGCCGGGGCAGTCTAATGCGCCGCGCGCCCGCCCGCCGGACGCGCCTCGGCACGCTACATGCGAGGCGGAGCAGCGCGCGCGTGTCGATTCCGGAGCAGGTCGACCCGGGCCCCCCCCCGTCCCCGCCGGTCGGCCGCCTCGAGGCGGCGGTGGTGGCCGCGGTCACCCTGGCCTTCGCGGCGTGGGCCCGCGAGCTCCCGTTCGACGACTGGCCGCTCGGCGACGGCTGGAACCGGTACCTCGGGAACGCCATCGCGATCGCCGAAGGGGACTGGCGCGGCTACCTCCCGTGGCGCGGCCCGGTG
>Ga0172372_10013620_pt1 | contig 10040 bp, 6 predicted proteins | sample LakKiv5m_2_FD_114544 | JGI IMG/M metagenome (GOLD analysis project Ga0172372, IMG submission 114544) | Freshwater microbial communities from Kabuno Bay, South-Kivu, Congo - kab_092012_9.5m | ecosystem: Environmental > Aquatic > Freshwater > Lake | place: Democratic Republic of the Congo... | reverse complement strand
GCGGTCGCCGCTGCTGCGGCGACCTTTGGCGCAATGCACGCCAGAGCGAGCGAAAGCGGCCACATGAAGCGCGGCTTCATCAGGCTGCTCAGTCGCGAGCGCTCAAACTTAGTCGCGCTCAACCCTTGTACGGGGCCGCACCCAAGATGTCGGTCCAACGCTTCACTTCTGCGTCAAACTTCGCCTTGTCGCTGCTGTCCCACGCTGGCGCCAACACGCGCGCATCCGCGTCCGGCTTCGAGCCTGCATAGGCAGCGGGGCGCTCCGCGCGATCAACAAGACGAAGCAGCACTTCGCACGCGTTCGACAGCGATCCATACGACGCCTTGAGTTCTGCGTTGTCGTGCGCGCTGGTCCATTGCGCTGACGCAGCCGCGAGAAGTTCGCCAAGCATCGGCGCCAATGCCTTCCCGAACGCAGAGCGGTCGGCCTGCGGCATTTGCAACATGTCGTTGCGCACGCCAATGAGAATGCGCTGCACGGCAAGCGCACGGGTATCGGCTTTGCTGGAGGCGCGGATCGCCTTCGCGACCGCCGAAAGTGCTTCCACCTGCATGCGCCGAATGTTGCGCGAACTCTCTGCCGGAAGATCTTTGCGAGTCGCAGCGATGCTGATCGCCAGCAACTTCTGTTGCAGCGCACGCCAATCACCTTCGGCGGTTGCGGCGTCACGCAGACGGCGCGCAGCGCCCTCAAAGTACGCGTTTGGAACATCGGCTTCCGCAAGGCCATCGACGAGCAGCGAGGCGGCTGCGATGCGCTTGCCGGCGTCGCCTTCGGTCGCCGGCGTTGCGCGCTCAACGAGCAAATCAAAGGCCTCAGCAGAGCGCGCAAATCGGATGATTTGCATGGCCAAGAGCGCGCGGCGCAGGTCTTTACCCTTCGCAACCGGACCGAGTTCTGCGATGAGTACGGTGCCGTAGCCCTTACGGAATGCAGCGGTGCCGGAGGGGTCGCGCAGGGGCGAAATCAGCGCAGTTCGCGCGTCATCCAAGGCCTTGCCGTCGGTGCTCGACTTGATCGTCTCGAAGGAGGGCGCTCCGAAGGTCGCAATATTCTTCTTCTGCGCGTCGCTCAGGGCAGCGCCAGAGGACAAGATGCTGCGATCGAGACCGCCCGATGACTGAGCAAACGCTCCGGTCGCCGTACTGATTCCCAACGCGACGGACAGCAGGAGAGTCGAGAGCACGGGGCGCTGGGTGGTCCGAAAGGTCATCAAGGCGTAATCCAGTCTGGCAAAGCGCCGCGGGCGCTGAAGGTCTCGTCGGAAGCCCTAGGATTTGGTCCGCGGTTTGCGCGGGCCACATCAGGAGCACAGGTCGGGCAGCAACAAATCTGAAGACACAAATCTGAAGACACAAATCTGAAGGCTGCCGGAACGGGCGAACCCACGCGGAGTCTCGATGTAGGATCGATTCCGTGCTTCAGACTTCGGATTCGGGGCGGACAGCCTTTCCTCGCCAAATCCAGAACACGGGACGCTAATCCAACAGCGTCAGGCTGTCAACGATGTGGGGCTACGCTGAGTACAGGTCGGCCCGCCCGACAAAGTCGAATACGGGGCCGGAATCGCTGCCCAAAGTCAGGTTGCGAGTCGTGACGCCCGCCGATTTTGACCGAGGTTCGACCGCGGACGCTCAACATGCCGATGGAAGAAGCACTTCATGCGCCTCAAGACCGTCTTCACACCAGTTCCACTTGTTTCCGTCCTGCTCCTTGGCGTTCGCGGCGATGCTTTTGCCGCGACGCGCGTCTTTGAGCACCCGTCCGGTCATCCGCAGGAGGGCGTGTCGGCCGCCACAAGCGGCGCCGCTGCCGTAGCGAATTCCACGGTTCCGGCGCAGGCCCCCTCGGCTGAGATGGTGGCGCTTTACAACGATCGATTGGCACGAGCCTTTGCGCAACGCGCTCGCAGCATGCTGCAACGGGAATATGTCTTTCTCGGAATGCTTGAGAGCGGCCAAGCGATGATCGAGCAGGCCGTCACGCTGTCGCCGGACAACCCTTTCATCTGGCGCGTGGCGCTTGATTTCGGTGTCACCATGGAAGACGGCGATGCAGAAGCCGCAGCATTGGTGCGACGCGCACTTGCGCGTTTGTCGCAACTTGATCCTGACGACGAAGTCATTCGTCTGCGACGGTTGTTGGCGCTGGTCGAACAAAAGCAAACGGTTGAGGAACGCAGTGCCACCTTGTCTGCGCTTCTTACACAGTCATCCATTGCAAAAATTGGACCAAGTGTGGCAGCTCGACTTGCGTTTGATTTTGCGCTGCTCTTGCGACGCGCTGGCGATCAGGAGGGCTTTGAGCGCGAGTTGCTTCGCTCGATCGATCTTGATCCATTCTTTCCAGAAGCGGCGGAGTTTGCGGCCGGATACTTCCGCGTGCGAGCACCAACTGCAGCGGACGAAGCGCTAGGACTGCGCAATGCATTACTTGCGAATCCGATGCGTGAGCCAGCGGCGATGGGTCTTGCGGAACTCTGCATGCGCGCTGGTGCATATCGAGCGGCGGCCGACATTCTGAATGTCGAAGCGGAATTGCTGGAAACCAATTTTCCGGATCTTGATTTCGATGTGATCCTTTCAGATCTCTGTCTCTCATTCTGGGGTTCAGGTCAAACAAATGCAGCGGCGGTTGTGGCGCGGAAGCGTCAGGACGCGCTCAACAGCACATTCCGCCGCAATGTCGAGCGCAGTGGAAGTACGCTCAAAGTCGAGGATTTGCGCAATCTTGCCTATCCCATGTCGCTCACGCTTGCGAGCACATACGCAGCGTTTACGCATGCCGTCATCCCTGAACAAACGGCTGCCGCGCTGAAAGCTTCTGTCATCTCTGCAGAAACAACTCTGCGTGCGATGGATGATCAGAAAGCCGAGCCAACCGAACGCGCGATGGTCATGCTTGAAGCAGCGTTTCTTCAACTTTGGCTTGGTGGTGATGTTGAGCAAGCGAAGAAGTGGATCGATGCTGCAGCCGCTATCGCTCCGCTCTCCGAAGAAGCGCGCGCGCGATTCGACGGATTTCTCGCGCTTCGGGGGAACGACTCCGCAAAGGCGGTGGAGCTTTTTACACCACATGCAGAGAGCGATCTTGCAGCTGCTCTCGGACTCGCGCTTGCCGAAGAGGCGACAAACAACCCGAAAGCCGCTGCGAAGCGCTATCTCATGATTGCGAAGGCAGAGCCAGCTTCTGCGATGGGGATTTGGTCGCGAGACCGACTGCGTGCATTGGTCGGTCAGCCAGTGGCTGTGCTTGCATCTGCTGAAGATGTCGAGCGCGCCGCTGCGCTACCGGCCGACTTTCTCAATCTGATGCGCGGTGATGCCCGCAAGATTCTGCTCTCGATCGAGCCGACGAAGACAGATGTTTCTCCGTGGGATCCGATGGTGTTCTCCGTGCAAGTCACCAACCGGAGCGATTGGCCGCTGCCGATCACGCCGGAAGGCCCGCTCTTTGACACGGCGACTGTGACAGCCAGCGTGAATGTTCCGGGTGAAAAGCCAAGTCAACCGCCATTTGTCCTGTTGCCGCTCAATCGACGCTTTCAATTGGCGCCCGGCGCAACCATGTCGATTCCAATCGATGTGTCGCTGACCGATGCGAGTTTCGCCATGCGAGACGATGCATTGAGTGGCGCATTTGTTTCAATTCACCCGATCTTGAATTGGCGCACAACAGAGCGTGGCTTGGAAGCTGGCCCTTTGGGTATCGAGGCAGAATCACCGCTTGTCCATGTGCGAGGCGAAAAGGTCGATCGCGCTTGGATCGCGGAATCCATCGCACTTCTGAACGACACGACGAAAGTCCCTGACCCTTCGCGTATGGTCGCGTTGGCGTCTGTTGTTGTGCGCGCTTCGAAAGAGCCAGCGCGATATGCAGAAGATGACCGTGCGTTGCTGAAAGCCGCGCCGAAAGCACTTGTCGAAGCGACCAAGCGACTGTGGCCGGAAGCGCGTGCGTGGCTTGTCTTCGGTCTCCCTAAGGGTCAATTGCGCGAGATTCGTGCGAATACGCCAGAGACGCCTACCAGTGGAACAAGCGAGGCATCTGCGCCAACCGATGCGCAGGCCGGCGCGCAGCCGAAAGTGAGCATTGTGGGCGTGGAGAGCGTTTCTGCGGTTCCTGAGCTTGAGGAACTCGATGCGTTGCTTCAGACAGACGAGAATCCGCGTGTGCGCATGGCGTGGATCGCGGTCCGCGTCAAGCGCCCAGAAGACCCGATTTTGCAATCCTCGTCCATGCATTCCGACCCCACACTCGCCAAGTTTGCCAAAGATTCGCTCGCATGGATGACCGATGTTGCAGAGGCTCGGCGAAAGAAACTCAATCTCACGCAGTGACTTGCGCCGTCGCTGATGTCTCTCGATCATTTCTGTGCACCTGAGCGAATCTGCGTGGATACCCGCGTCGTGTCCGCGAAGTGGTTGAGCCGAAATAGTTCATGCGAATTCCGCGCGCCATCAATGAACTCAGGCAACGAAAGGTACTCCGGCTTGCTGGCGTGCTTTTCGGAGCGGGATGCTTCGTAGGCGCTGTGTACTTTGCAGCGCGTGAGAGAGAAGAGTTTGCTGCAGCACTCCAAGCGTTGCGCGATCCGCCACCATTTGCGGTTGTAGCCGTGCTCGTTTCCGTTGCACTCGGCGCTGTACTCACCGCCGCGCTCTTCCACATTCTGATGCGGCGCTATGCAGCGATTCCGTTCGCGGAAATGCTTGCACTCATGACTGCGACGGCGTGTGCGAACTACTTACCGCTCAAACCTGGATTTGTTGGGCGCGTTGCATATCACCGCATTCGACATGGCATCCGCGCCACGCACACGCTTCGCACGATTGTCGAAGCGATTGGACTGAGCGGTACCGTCGCGTCGCTCTTCTTGGCATCACTCTTAGTGCTGCGCGCGATCGGAATTCCCGGCGAGTTTGCCATGATGGCGCCCTCACTGCTTGCAATCGCTGGCATCGCGCCGCGGTTTCGTGCGCTTGCACTTGCACTGTTGGTACGACAGGCGGAATTTGCGCTGCTGACATTCCGCTACTGGGCGGTCTTTCGTTTGGTCGGAGCGCCAATCGATCTTGATGCAGCGATCGTGCTTGCGAGTGTGAACGCGATCGCAACGCTCATTCCGCTTGTCTCGAATGGACTCGGAGTTCGCGAGTGGCTTACTGGGTTGATCACACCCTTGGTATCACCAGACACATTCACGGAAGGCGTGATCGCAGAACTTGTCCACCGCGTTGCAGAGATTGCGGTCATGGCACCGCTCGGCATCCTGTCGATCGTGGGGCTTGCTCGCTATGTGCGAAAGCATCCGATGGCTGCGGTGACGCATGCATCAGAAAAGGCATCTGCAAACGATGACTATGCTTGAGTTGGAACGCGCAACTTTGTCGGCGAACTTACGCCAGCGCGCGTCTTCAAGTGATCAAGCACATTCATGAAATTGATGTACGCGTCGTACGGCGAGTCATACGGCGAGAAGTACTTGTGTACATCGCCGTCGGACCAATACTTCGTACACATGTAGTACAGGTGATCGCTGGTCGTCAGTTTGCGCCAGTCTTCAAGAATGTACGGATCACCTGCTGCGTGTCGTGCTTTCACTGGCGCCTCAAGCGCATACAGATCGGCTGCCGCACCATCTTGAATCGGGTTTCCAAGCCACGCTGACAGATCGCGTTCGCTGTCGGCCCACGAGATAAAATTTTTCACATCGTATTCGCCGACAGGTTCGTGACACTCCAGCACTTGCGACGGCGTCAGGAAATCGTTGTGTCCAGGATTCGTGTCGTAGATCGCACCTGGAAGCGCGTCAAGAAACTCGAAAATCCCGGTGTCTGCCCATTGGTGTTCCCCGAAGGTTTCGTAATCCATGAACAGGTTGCACATGTAACCGTCGCCGTTGATTTGGTTCACCCAACCAGCAAATTTCTCGGCGCTCAGCGGCCATTCCTTCCATCCACGATTGGAGAAACGGAAAGCAACATCGTCCGACAAGCGGTAGTTCTTCAGCAGCAACTTCACTGGTCGATCTTCAAGCGGGCCCTGGCCTGGCGGGGCGTACAGGTAGTTCGGCGAGCGGAAGCCAAGCAGCCGATCAACACCTTCGCACAGAATCGCGTCGTGCTGACCGCGACGCGCGATATGTGCAGCAAGTTCGTTCGAGTAGATCAGTTCTGTGTTGCGGAACACCTTCGGCGTGACGCCGAACACTTCGCGCATGCGCATTTGGTGCAAATCAACTTGCGCGTCGAACTCATCGCGTGAGAAGAGGAACGACAACGAGTGGTGACTCGTTTCACCGATCAATTCGCACGCGCCAGTATCGACCAGCGCTTTGATCGTATCGACCACATCGGGTGCCCATTGCAACAACTGCTCGAGTGCAGTTCCAGTGATGGAATACGAGCAACGGAATCGGCGGTCATGTCGACGCACCAAGTCCAACATCTTCTGTGTGGCTGGGCGATAGCACTTGTCAGCAACCTTGCGCAGGATGCGTTCATTCGCATCGTTGTCGAAGTAGAACGGATCGGTCGAGAAGACCGAGTACCTCCGAAGGCGCCATGGTTGGTGAAGTTCGAAGTAGAAGCAGACGCTTGCCATGTGCGCAGCGTACCGCGGCGAGCGTCAGATTTTGTAATAACTTCGATACCACTCAACAAAGCGTGCGACACCGACTTCGACGGAAGTGGATGGCCGATAGCCCGTATCGCGCTCGAGTGCCGCAACATCTGCAAAGGTGTCGGGAACATCGCCAGGCTGCAGCGGGAGAAGATTCATCTGCGCCTGACGGCCTGTCGCCTGCTCAATCGCGCGAATGTAATCAAACAACTCGACCGGGCGAGAATTGCCGATGTTGTAGACGCGCCATGGTGCGCTCGATGTGCCAGGATCGGGAATCGCCGCGTCAAACTGTGGGTTGGCGACAGCGGGGCGGTCGAGCGTGCGGATCACTCCTTCAACGATGTCATCGACATAGGTGAAATCACGACGGTGCTTCCCATGATTGAAGACATCAATCGGCTTCCCTCCCAAGATGTTGCGCGTGAAGAGGAAGAGCGCCATATCTGGGCGACCCCATGGTCCGTACACGGTAAAGAAACGCAGCCCGGTGGTCGGCAAGCCGAACAGATTGGAGTAGGTGTGCGCGAAAAGCTCATTCGCCTTTTTGCTGGCTGCATACAACGAAAGTGGATGGTCGACAGAGTCGTTCACCGAGAAGGGAAGTTTCGTGTTGCCGCCGTACACCGAACTTGAACTTGCGTACACCAAGTGTCGGCAACCGCCGTGCCGTTCGTGGACAACACGACATCCTTCAAGAATGTTCTGAAAGCCAACAATGTTCGAATGCACATAGGCATGCGGGTTGGTGATCGAGTAACGCACTCCCGCTTGTGCAGCAAGATGTACCACGCGATCAAAGCGATGCTGTGCGAAGAGCGCTTCGATTGCGCTTCGATCTGCGACATCAAGTTGGACGAACGAGAAGCCGCGCTTCGAGGTGAGTCGCGCAAGTCGTGCCTCTTTCAGCGTCGGGTCGTAGTAGTTGTTGAGATCGTCAAGACCTACAACATCTTCGCCTCGATCAAGGAGGACATGCGCGACATGCGAACCGATGAAACCCGCTGCTCCCGTGACAAGAACCGACATACGCGGATCCTAACACGCAACGGAAGTTTGCAGTTACGACGCGTGGTAGCTTGGGACCGCAGTCGCGGTGCGTGTGCCATTGAGCTGTCGCTCGCAGCACGAGATGACACGCGAGAGGTCTGCGTCATCCATGGAGCTCCCGGAGGGTAAGCAGAGACCTTGTGCAAACAGCCGTTCGCAGACGGGAAGCCGTGATGGATCGTGTGCAAACATGCGGCAGCCAGCGAAGAGCGGCTGCAGATGCATGGGCTTCCATGTTGGTCGCGATTCGATGCCTTCTGCGGCCAGTGATGACAGCAGCGTGTCGCGAGAGCACGCAGCATTGCTTGGGTCGATGGTCATCGCAGAAAGCCAATGCGTTCCGCGCGACCATGTCGGCTCGGGCATCATGCGAATTCCAGGTCGACCTGCAAAGATCGATTCGTACCGAGCGAAAATCGCGCGACGCCGCGCGACGCGATCTGCGAGTACTTCAAGTTGACCGCGACCAACACCAGCGCACAGATTCGACATGCGATAGTTAAATCCGGCAGTTACATGCTCGTAATGCGGTGCTGTTTCACGCGCTTGTGTTGCGAGAAATCGTGCGCGCTCGACAAGTTTCGCATCGGTCGATACCAGCATGCCGCCGCCTGATGTTGTGATGATCTTGTTGCCGTTGAAACTGAAGGCGGCCAGCCGACCGAATGTTCCGCAGCGGCGGCCATGCACGCTCGCCCCCAAACTCTCCGCAGCATCTTCGAGAATTGGTAGATCCCATTCATCGCAAATCGCTTCGATGGCACCGTAGTCACAGCCCTGTCCGTACAAATCAACAGCGATGAGTGCGCGAGGCCTTCGCCCTTCCGATGCAAGGTTCTCGAGCGCGCGGCGGAGGGCCGCTGGTGACAGGTTCCAACTGGTTTCGTCGCTATCGAGAAACACGGGCTCGGCGCCAAGTTGGCGAATCGGATTCGCGCTGGCCACAAAGGTAAAACTCGAGCAGAGAACGAGATCACCCGTGCCAACGCCGAGCAACGAAAGCCCAAGGTGAATCGCAGCGGTTCCTGAACTCGTCGCGCACGCGTGGAACGGTTGACCATGCGCTTGGCCAAGAAACGCACACATTTCACGCTCAAATCCGTCGACATTCGGGCCGAGCGGCGCGATCCAGTTGGTGCGAAAAGCCTCTTCGAAAAACTGCTGTTCGCGACCCGACATGTGCGGAGGCGAGAGTAGGATTGGCTTTGTCGTAGTCATGGCGGGTACTGCGGGGAACGGTGTGCGTGGCAACAGCAACAATCAGGCTGTGGGAGAAGTCGCACGAGCACGCGATCTATCGGCATTTTCAGCCGATTGTGTGCATCAGACTCGAAGCGCCGTGCGATGATTCCGACCCGCGCCAAACTATCGATCCCAGCGCGCAAGCCACGACTCGAACATCAAGATGTTCCACATCCCGTAACCGTTCGAGCCGCGTGATGGATCGAGTGTCGTTTCCCAGAGGGTGCGCACGCCGCGCGGGTCGAGGTAACCCTCGCGTGCAAGCCGAGTTGGATGGATGAGATCCTCGGCCCAATCGCGAAGTGGCCCGCGCAACCAATCGACAAGGGGAACGCCAAATCCCATTTTGGGGCGCTCAAAAAGTGTGCGCGGAACGCGTCGCTCGACCACGCGTCGCAAAATCCACTTGCGCTCGCCATTGCGAATTTTCATCGCGAGCGGCAGTTGAAACGCAAGTTCAGCCAAGTGGTGATCAAGCAATGGCTCCCGCGCTTCAAGAGAAACAGCCATACTCGCTCGATCCACTTTTACCAAAATGTCATCGACCAGATAGGTGGCGATATCAGCCTGCATCATGCGTGTTTCAAGGTCGAGTTCGGATGCCAACTCGCTCGGGTCAGTGAGCGTCGTTGGAACGATCTTCGCATCAAGCACAACATTCGGTGCGTCATCTGCATTCGCAAGCAGTCGCAGATAGATCTTCCACGGGTCTGTGTCACCGAGAATCTCCGCAACTTTGCGCGCACGATCGCCGGCGCGATCGAAGGGCATGCGGCGCGGAGCAACGCGCGCAAGCAGCGCTCCGAGCGCGTTGGCCGGCCCACGCGGAGTCGCTCGAAGCAGCGCGACAAGTGTCGCGCGCGCAGGCGCAGGAAGTCGCGTTGCGCGTGCTGCAAGTTTGCTCGCCCATGCATAGCGGTAGTAGCCAGCGAAGAGTTCGTCGCCACCGTCGCCAGACAGCGCAACGGTGACATGTTTGCGCGCGATCGCGCTCACAAGCAGTGTTGGAATCTGAGAACTATCTGCAAATGGCTCATCGAAGATGTCGGCGAGTCGCGGCACCGTGGCCAGCGCTTCGTCGCCGTGAACATACACCTCTGTGTGATCGGTGCCAAGATGCT
>Ga0172372_10013617_pt1 | contig 10041 bp, 7 predicted proteins | sample LakKiv5m_2_FD_114544 | JGI IMG/M metagenome (GOLD analysis project Ga0172372, IMG submission 114544) | Freshwater microbial communities from Kabuno Bay, South-Kivu, Congo - kab_092012_9.5m | ecosystem: Environmental > Aquatic > Freshwater > Lake | place: Democratic Republic of the Congo... | reverse complement strand
GCGACACACATTCCATAATAATTTAGATGAGCGCCACTTTTCGGAAAGTACATCGCGGAGGGATCAAACTTTTTGCCGACCTCTAGGTAGTTTACTCCGTGCTTATCAAGCGCTGGTCTTATTAGATCCATCTGTCTGGTACCAGGTCGACCTATCTTGAAAGAATCACGCACCCATTCAGGATGAAAGATAGCCTTATTTGGATGAATAACTAATATAAATTCCTTCCCCTGACTTTTTATAAAATCCTGCATTCTTCGGAGGCGAGCTGCAGTTTCTCCGACCGGAAGATAATCGCTGGTCTTAAAAATTCCATTGAGATCGTTAACATAAATCCGATCAAACAAAGACCAATCGTTGCCCATCAAGCTACCCTTCCGAGGGTCGCTAGAGACTGAGTTTAACAGATTATAGTTAATACTATTCTGCATCAGGATCATCGTACCGAAGAGTCCAGTATTCTGAATAAGCCAGCGCTCTAGCCTGCCCTGAAACTTACCTGAGAGTAGCCCCTCTGAAGAGATCTGTGGATATCGCCTATCTATGGGAACATTATAAAGACTAGACTCGTTAAAAAACCTAAACTTATACTGCACCGCCGGCAGAGTCAGAATAAGAAAGAAAGCTAAGTTGAGAAATCTAATCTGCATACCCGCTAGAATTGATAATAAAGAAAAGGTCTAAATCCAGACTCAGCCATGGCTATGGTCGATAGAATCAATAGAACTAAAGCAGCGACCCCCTTCCAAATTCGGGGCGCTGGAAGCCGATCTTTTAACGCTGCCAGTGCTAGCATCAATTGCTCACTGAGCGGCGCAAAACAGAGCACAAAACAGAGGATAAAAATTACCCAACCTTTACTATTAATCATGTCGGCTTCATAAATATTAGGAAGGATCTGCCCCATGGTAGAGAAGTCAAACATCTGAGAATAGATACCAGCAGCAGTCTCAAAATCCGAAGCCCTAAACATCACCCAACCGATAACCACAATTAAAAATGTGAAAAGAACATTTACAACCTTGGGTAGCCGCTGCGAAATCTTCCCTAAAAATATTCGGTCCAGTACTAGGAATAATCCATGCCAGATGCCCCAGGTTATAAAAGCCCAGGATGCACCGTGCCAAAAGCCAGAGAGAGTAAACACTATGACTAGATTTAAATATGCCCTCTTAAGACCGACTCTATTTCCACCCAGAGGAATATATAGATATTCCTTCATCCAGTTACCAAGGCTTATATGCCACCGGCGCCAGAATTCGGTGATGCTCTGGGAGAGATAAGGCATGTTAAAGTTTTCTATAAATCTAAAACCAAACATCCTGGCCAGCCCTATCGCCATGTCGGAATAACCAGAGAAGTCAAAATAAATCTGGAAGGTATAGGCAACAACACCTAACCAAGCATAAGGCATGGTCAGCTCAGTAGGGTCCAAACCGAAGGCGAAATTTGCTATTCGACCGACCTCGTCAGCGATTAATATCTTCTTCCCTAGCCCGATGCAGAAACGGGTCCAGCCTTCATAAAAATCATCAGAACTACAGCTTCGCTCTTTAATTTGAGAAGCGAGATCGTGATACTTCAAAATCGGACCGGCAATTAAATGCGGAAAAAGAGACGCAAATAAAAGATAATCAGAGAATCGGGTCGCAGCTGGCGCTACCTTGCGATAGACATCTACTAAGTAACTAATCTTTTCAAAGGTAAAGAACGATACTCCAGCAGGCAGTAATATCCGCTTCCATTCGAAAGGCTGAAGGGCCATTCCCTCGCTGATAAAATTAACTTGATCGAGGAAGAAGTTCGTATATTTAAAGTAAAATAAAATGGCTAAATTTATCCCCACTCCCAGCACTAGGTACCTTCGATCCTCAGAAAACCTCTCTTGCTTGGTTAAAATAAAATCCACCAAAGAGGAGAAGAAGAGGATTATTACCACCTCAGGAGCACCCCAAGCATAGAAGAGTAGGCTTGCGGCTAGCAGAACGGGATTACGCCACTCTTTGGGAGATACCCAGTAGGCGAGAAGAATCGCTGGCAAAAAGAAAAAGATGAACGAGAATGAGCTGAAGACCATTTCGACTATCTTAAAAAAATTAGGGCCCAAGCGGGCCCCAAATAATAGTCAAAATCGAGGATGGTTTAAAGAGGACAACACTCTCTTGTAAACCATCTTTCCAAATGATCTATTCTATATCGAAGGAGGGTTCATTTCTTTCAAATCTCTCTGAAGAACGACCCCTTCCGCCAGAACGACCATTTCTTGGGCCTGAACCACCGGAACGACTGCCGAACCTACGTGGACCGCCGCGACCACCGCCGCCGCCGCCGAACTTACGACCACCCCTGCTAGGTCCGCCGAAGCGACGACCTTGGGGGCGAGATCTCTCCTCAGAAGAACCCTCCTGTCGAGAATCTCGACGATCATCCTGCCTATTATCCCGACGATTACCAAAAGACTCCTCGTTTCTCGAAAAGCTTCTATCCCTAAAGTTACTTGGTCGAGAGTTGGTGTCTCGAGAATTCTCAGAGTCGAATCTCCTTCTTGGACGCTCGTTTCTGTCTCCTCTAAAAGAGCCCCTTGAATCGCCATCTCTATCTCTGAAGTCACGTCTTGGGCTTCTCTCTCTACTATCTCTGCTGTCCCTCCCGAAGCTACGCTCCTCTCTGTCTCCGCGCTCACTTCTTGGGCCATTACGAGAGCTGCCTCTTCTTGGACCACCATCACGATCTCTGCGATTATCATTCCTATCGCGAGAGAATCTGCCGCGACCACCGCGCTCTTGTCGACGAGGTCTACGAGACTCAAGAGAAGAACTCTCTTCATCCTCCCCTTCGATCACATCCACAGCCTGTCTTGTGCCACCAGATAACTCTGCAGAGAATTCCTCACGCATAACGTCTTTCTGGGTTGCTTGATATGGGAAGCCCTCTACCTGTCTGCGCTCAATCTGAGTCTTCATGGTACGCTCAATCTGCTTAACCATGTAGAAATCATCAGGACATACCAGAGTAAAGGCATCACCAGTCTTTGCAGCACGACCAGTTCGACCGATTCTGTGAGTGTAAGCTTCTACAGTATCTGGAATATCATAATTTATAACATGCGAGATGCTTGAAATATCTAAACCTCTAGCAGCGATATCAGTTGCGACCATTATCTGATAGGAGCCATCTCTGAATCCTTCCATTGCTCTGGCCCTCTGATTCTGCCTCAAGTTGCCCTGAAGAGAAGTAACCTTAAAGCCAGCATCCTTAATGCGCTGAGCCAAGCCTTTTGCACCGTGCTTAGTTCTTACGAATATGAGCACAGAATCAGTATCGGTATGTTTTAATAGCTCAATTACCAATTTGCCTTTTAGGTGCCTCTCTACTGGATAGAGAGCATGAGTCACAGATGATACTGGGGCAATCGTTCCTGCTTTCACAGTAATAGGATTCCGCAGTATCTGCTCAGCCAATCCACGAATCTCTTCTGGCATAGTAGCCGAGAATAATAAGGTCTGACGCTCTCTTGGTAGAGCCTTGATTATTCTTCTGATAGAAGGCAAGAAGCCCATGTCGAACATCTGATCGGCCTCATCAAGAACCGCCATCTCGATTTTGGATACGTTGACGGTCTTCTGCATCATGTGATCCAAGAGTCTTCCTGGGCAGGCGACTAATATGTCGACCCCTCTCTTAAGATCAAAAACTTGACGCCCCATGCTCATGCCACCATAAGCAACAGTGCTTTTGATACCCAAAGGGGTTCCGAAAAGTTTAACTACTTCATAAATCTGCTGAGCCAACTCACGAGTTGGAGCAATAATTAATCCACGGACATGATCAGCTTTGGTAGCCGAGAACTTTTGAATCATCGGCAGAACGAAGGCAGCTGTCTTACCTGTTCCTGTTTGAGCTAAGCCCATTATATCTTTGCCGGCCAAAACTTCCGGAATAGCTTGAGCTTGAATAGGAGTAGGAGTCTCAAACCCCTGCTCTTTTAATGTTTTATTGATCTCCTCAGAAAAGGAGAATATTTCGAATGACATGGTTGTCCTTACGGTACAATTATAAGTAATCGCGCTCCGCCATTATTTAAAGCGGGCACGTATCAGAATTAATTTTTTTATTCCGGAGAATCTGTCTGATAGAGGCGGGAGTATTTAAATTCGCGCCGTCAAATTGATCCGGGGGACTGCATGACTGACCCCAAACTGACGGGAGATAACAGACTCAGACCCTATAACTTCAGATATAATCACACAGATATAAAACTTAGGCAAACGGAACTGTAGAAAGCTATATAAACGAGAACTGCCACCTTTTAAGGTTCAAATAGAGGCACTTAAGCCGCCGAATCTAGAAGATATCTATCAGCCTCAGCGCTCTCATCGCTGGAGCTCCCAAAGCTATCAGAACAAATACTAGGCAGGCCAACACCACAGCTTCTACTGAGATCTTTTTAAAAGTTTTTTTCAACTTCTTTAACTGCATAATCACACCGAGTAACTACACAGTTAGAGTCGACCAGATTGTTTTTTTGCTTGAGGACAAGGGCGGACTTCGGTCTAAAATACAAATTTTCCTTAAATTAATTCAATTATCTAACCCTGGATGAATACGGTTTTTAGGGGTAGAGTTGGCGAGCTAATTTATTTAAGACCACGACATGGCCTCTAATTTAGAAAAAATGAATGTCATCATTAAGTATCTTGAAGATGACTATATATTAGTGCACCTAGATGCACGGAAAGAAGGGGTCGACATTCCTGATCACCTTCTCGGGAATCCAACAGTTACTCTTAAATTAAGCTATGGATTCAAAGGCGGCATGCAAGTAACAGAAGAGCGGGTCTGGGCAGCTCTGATATTCGGGGGAAGATTTAGAGACTGTTTTATTCCGATGCCAGCCATTTGGGGCGCTACGACCTCATCTGGAGCCAACACTATCTGGCCCGAAGACGCTCCGCCCGAGATAGTCGCACAGATAATCGAGGAGCTAAAACCAAAAGACAGCTCCGCTAAACCTGCACCAAATCTAACAGCTACAACTACTAATCCCGCAGCGCCCAAGACGCCTAAGCCGAAGCGAAACGGGCCTAAACCGAACCATCTGAAGAGAGTTAAGTAAGGAATTGGTGGTCGGAGAGCAGGAGGAAGAGGCTTCCCCTGGTGTCGGCGCGCTACAGTAAATTCAGATGAATTTAGAATTTCCCCAGCTGAACCGATCTTAGGCCTCCCCCAGGAGAAGCCTCTTCCTCCTGCTTGAGCACGGTGGCCTATGGGAGTGGTGGATCAAATAAAGCTTTTAAATAGGAGATGGGGATTTTAAGTCCTGTATGTCTACCATTTCATCACTCGGGCATATTGTTCAGTCACTTTCTTTTAAGTCCCGCGTGTCAACTATTCACGCTCCGAGGATCGACAACCGGCGCCCGTTCTTGCAGGGGGGTTCCCGCTTGGGGAGGCCTAAGATCGGTTCAGCTCGAGCAATTCTAACAACAAAGAAATTCGCTGTAGCGCGCCGACACAAGCGGGAACCCCCCTGCAAGAACGGGACTCTCTAGTTTTTGATTAAATTTTAAGCGGAGTAGGAATAATTAGAAAATGAGGAGCGGATGCTCTGAGTAAAACCTGTTTGGGGAATAGAATTCCCTTCAACAAATTCACACAAAACCTCCACTCCTAGGGGCCCGTTGGCTCCTTCGTTGCTCAGCCGATCTGGTTACGCCAGTGCGGATAGCGACGATTGAAGGCCTCGATCCGAGAGGGCAGAGGCTGGGATTCCGACGAACTGGATTCCGCAGCGACCGACCTCTCTTTGTTGTGCGTCAACCACACATCACCACGACCACGCCGATGATGCACCTTGATCCGCGAGACCTCATTCCCTTCCGGGGTGAGGAAGCGACCATGGAGCACATCCAACGTGTAGATGTGGTGGTTGCCGCGGATCTGAGGCATCTGAACCCGAACTTCCACACCGTTGAAGAGGACGCGATCCCTGTACTGAGGCGGATCGAGCTCCAGATCGTACCTGACAGTGCCGTCAGGACCGGTGAGGACGAGAGTACCACGAGCGGGGACGTCAATTCGGACGAGACGATCGTTCATTTATCTTTCCCGGGTTTGTAGGTTACAGGCCACATAAAGCCTGCACAGGAGGCAAAGCGAACTACCTGTCAGAAAGGAGCCTTGCTTCTCTCTAACAGGCAGTGCCTTAAAAAACATATCTCAGAGCATCTGCGTCTTGTTTGCAGCCTAAGAGCCTTCGATCTTTAGACGTCAAAAAAGATACAGAGCTTGAACTACTACCGAGCAGTGATGTCAGAGAGTAGCAATATTTTATTGCCAGGGTTGCCGAGGATATCACAGTGCGACTCGCAATCAAATATTTTGTATCGACTATTTAAAGCTTAGTAAAATCCAAGTATTGAGCTTATTATTTGGCCATAGTGGCAGAATCAGTCGGCGGTAGTAACCTTTTCGGATCAAAATCCCCTAGGCTTAAATCCGATGGATACTCCCTGCACGCCCTAAATCTGGTTAGATCCATCACGAAGGTCTGTTTAGCTACAAGATCTAAAACAATTTGAAACCCTGGTAGCGGAACAACCCTAAGGCCGTCTTTTGTCTTACCGAAACCCCAGCCCACCACCACCGTCTTCCAGTGCCGCCCAGAGCGATCGTATACAATTTTATAAAAAGGTAGCATCGTCTCGGCATCGAGATACACCTCCTCTCTTCCATTTAGGTGGTACGGATCAATCGGCGATATCTCGATTTTATAAAGATCTCTAGGCACAAATGCCCCCTTGGCAGGTAGCCAATCATACCCGCCTTTGAATTTGGGATTCTCAAAGTTCCATGAATTAGACTGCCCTGAGAAGTCAGCACCCACAGCTTTTAAACACCCTGCCGTATTCTCAAGAGGAATAGGATTCATGGAGGAGAAAGGCACTAGAAGTTTGGTTCTGGTTATGACCTTTGCTCGCACCAAATTTACGTTTCCTGACCAACCAAGAAAGTCATCGGCTGCGACCGAGGAAGTAACCAACGAGTCAGAGCGATTAGAGCCGGTGAGCTCTCGAACCTTCTTTATAGCTGGAGAATAAGCCCAAACGGCGTCCTCTTCACTCGATTCAAAACGGAACGTCAACCAAGCTAATCCGCTCAAAGCTTCAGGATAATAAAAGAGTATTCGCTCTCTAAATATCTGCGGAAAAGAAAATTTCAGATCTAAGACTTTCGGATAGATTCTTTTAAAGTTACCTCGAACACTCCGATATGGGCGACTATCTTTCAACCACAACAGCCGGAAGTGAAAATCAAGCAGACCATTGCCCCAGAGAAGCGAATTTAAATTCCAGAGGAGCTTATGACCAAAGATATCATCAGCCTTAAGCCCTTTGGGAAGATCCTGAACTTTTCTCTTTCGACCAAAAAATCCTTTTGGTCCATTCAAATTTCGATATTCCCGATACAGCGAAGGACCGTCCCCAAACAAGAATCCTCGCTTATATGGAAATGAAAACTCCAGAGATCGATCTTCTTTAAAGTTTTTCTTTATGGCAGCGAGCTCTCTTGTTCCAGCGATCCAATCATCATCGAACCCGAGCTGATAATTTAACTTACCTACTGCATCAATGAATATCTTTGAATCACTAGGCCCTTCATACAATTCGGGGAGGAGTAGCTCTTTAAAAAACTCCCGATTTTCTGGGCCTATTATCGTGCCTTTTATGGGAGCATCAATCGGGGCTGGCAGATCGGGCACGCCAGGAGGTAGCGTAATCCCACTGACCTCGGGCTGCCCCTGCAACACCTGCGGAAACAGTAGTGCCAGAGCTATGGCAAATACTGTTCCTAGTCTCATGATTCAATTATCCGAACTTAACTTCAGAGGACGGAGCCTTCTCGACTTGCTGCATCTTCTTCATGTGCATCTCATAGAGCACACGAGCACCTTTATCTTCCAAATCCCTGGAACGCTGCATCAAGGTTTCCTTGTCTTCTATGAAGGCGCGAGGATCTGGCGGATAAACCTCTGGGTGAATTCCTGTATCCATTCTGATTGCATCCACTGGGCAAGCTTCGACGCAATAACCGCAATAAATACAGAGTAATGTGTCGATCTCGTACCGACGTGGAAATTTTTCAACATTGGGATCGCTATGCTCTGCCGCTTCGATATGAATGCATTTGGCAGGACAAGCTGTCGCGCAGAGAAAACAAGCTGTGCACTTAATATCGCCATTTTGTTTTAGGGTTAAGCGATGACGACCGCGGAATCGCTCAGGATAATCCCTTCTCTCATCTGGATACTGAATTACAGCTGGGACTCCGATCATCTTCTTCTCATATCCCAACACGAACATTACTAGGTTTCTAACCATGCGGGAGAATGTGATCACAATTCCCTTAACAACCTCGATAATATAGAGGCGCTCCCAAAAATTCATCTCTTCGCGACGTTTCACATCAGCTCCTAAATAAAGTGGCCTGATTCTATATAATTGAAGCCAACTCGCCAAGGGCTCCAGAGCAGCAAAAGCACTGATATTGCTAACATCGGGCCGACACGCGCTCAAAACTCCTTTATAATCGAGTTCGGCATGCGAGTTTACCTTGCATTTAATGGATTTTATTAATACTGTTGAAGGGTCTTGAGGATTCGCCCCTCAGTCCTGCAAAAAATTCTGGTAGGAACCGACGGGCTTTGCTCGTGGCGGTGGGTGTGTAAGCACTCGAGGCATTTAACAAGGGGATTTAACAATTTAGCCTTAAGGGACCTATGGCTCAAACAATCGAAGTTTTTTATTCATTTCAAAGTCCGTACTCTTACCTAGCTCTTGAGGAGCTATTTAAGTTAGAGGAGACATACGATGTGTCCCTCCTATGGCAGGTGTATTCGGCTAAAGCTTCAGGAGAAACCACTCCTGCTCACCCAGTGATTCCAGAAAAGCTGATGTATCTCTTTGAAGATTGCAAAAGATACGCCAAGGACAACAACATTCCAATCGTTTTCCCAGAAACCTGGCCTGAGACCGAGTTCGATCCAACCAGAGTGAGCCGTGGAGCTGTAATTGCAGCTGATATGGGCGTTCAGAAGGAGTATTTGTATAAGGTATTCCACCATATCTGGGGCGAAGGACAAGATCCAAACGAGCAAGATTATTTGAATGAACTCTGCGAAGACCTCGATATCGATGTTGGTGATTTCTTGAGCAAAATATCGGCCTCTGACACTCGCGAAAGAGTGAAAGGCTTGTACAAGCGCGGAAAGAAGCTTTCCATATTCGATACACCAACTCTCTTGATAGAAAATGAGAGATTTGTTGGTTTAGATAAGATCCACTATGTGCGCGAGCGCCTTAATAAGATGGGTCTAAAGAAACGTTCCAATCAATAGACCACAAAATGGCAACTCAGCTCCGAGCATTCGTCGAAATACCTCGACCGGAACTCGGAGCTGAGGTCACACTCTCAGACTCTGACAGCCGCCACGCCACCTCCTCCCTTAGACTAACAACCGGCTCAGAGATAATAGTAATCGACCGAATTTCCCGCAGAACCTTCAGAGCCAAAATTACAAAGTTAGACAAAGCCGTAAGTGTCAAGCTTACAGAAGAGATTGCCTCGGCCGTTCAGAAAGAATCTAAACTATACGGAATAATTTTTGGCCTAAGCAAAGGCGAAAAGAACGACTTTGTGGTCGAGAAGGCCACCGAGCTTGGAGCTAGTCATGTAATTCTAGTGCAAACAGAGAGATCCGTGCTCAGGATAGACGGACCCGAAGCTGCTCAAAAAAAACTTCAACGCTGGAAAAAGATAGCCGAATCCGCTGCTCAGCAATCTAAGAGAACTTCCATCCCCACGGTCTCCCTAGCGGTATCAAAAGAGGAGCTTAGGGGGATGCTTGAAAAGGCATCTCTAGATTCAGAAGAGAAGTTCATATGCTCACTAGAGACTGGGGCAAAAAGCATCTTGGATTTTACAGTAAATAACGGAGCTTGGGTGGCAGTTGGCCCTGAAGGTGACTTTAGCCCGACCGAG
>Ga0172372_10013615_pt1 | contig 10042 bp, 7 predicted proteins | sample LakKiv5m_2_FD_114544 | JGI IMG/M metagenome (GOLD analysis project Ga0172372, IMG submission 114544) | Freshwater microbial communities from Kabuno Bay, South-Kivu, Congo - kab_092012_9.5m | ecosystem: Environmental > Aquatic > Freshwater > Lake | place: Democratic Republic of the Congo... | reverse complement strand
GGCTTGCCATTCGTTGGCCACGCGATCGCGCGGATCTCGATCTTCCCGTCGCCGAAGTCAGCCGGATCGAGCGTCACGAAGTACTCCCAGACGCCCGATTGGGGATTCCGCTTCATCTCGTTGACGTCGACCCACGCGCCGCCGTTCGCGCTGAACGAGACGCGGTCGATTCCGCCCATGTGGAACGCAGTGACCGCGATGTTGGTCGGGCTCGTAATCGTGCGATACGGGATGAAGTCCCAGCGCGCGATCGCCTTTGCCGTGCCACCGGAGGCCGTCGCGTCACCAACCTGTTCAGGCACCGAGGTCGGGCCCGCGAATCCGGAACCCGGGTAGATGCGAGCGCCTTCGGTGCCCGCTGCATTGTGCATGAAGTTCGGGGCGGATGGTCCCGCGGCGGCGACCGAAGCCGCGCCTGGGGTATCGGTGCCGGTCGGTGCGACGGTGGTGCCATCTCCACCACCACTGTTGGTGACGTTCTGCCCGGTGGATCCGGACCCCTCGGACTGCAGGAACATCGCCAAGTCCGCACCGTTCACCACGCCGTCGCCGTTGAGGTCGTAGTCGGCGTTCGAAGTCCCCCAGTGCTGGGAGAACCCGCTCGCGGTGATGCTGGCGTTCTGGGCAAGCACGGACGTCGTGAGCCCAAGGAATGCGACGCCGGAAACAGCGAAGAACAGTGCGAATCGTGGATGGTCGTACACGTGATGAACTCCTGCAAGGGGCGAATGAAAGGACGGCTCTCTCAAATCGGCACACCACGGTTCAACATTTTCCACTACATCAATGATCGGCGCTTTCTGCGCGACGTGTTCGCGGGATAGTTCCTGCAAACCGCACAGGCGGTGCGGACGGCGCAACGCGACCGAAAGCCTAGGTCAGCCCGCGCGACCTGCGACGGCGACGCGGATCCATGCGCCGAGCTCGGGATCGAAGCGCTTGATCACGCGCGCAGGAACACCGGCGGCGATCGAGTACGGCGGCACATCGTGAAGCACCACGCTGTTCGTACCGATCACGCTGCCACGGCCGATGCGGACGCCGCGGAGGATCGCCACGCGCTCACCGATATAGACACCATCCTCGATGACGGTCGGGCTGATGCAGATGCGCTTGTGCGCGACCACCGAGTTCCGTGGATCGGACGTGTCGTGGTCGTGATCGGTGATCCATGTATACGAGCCGATGCCGCATTCCGCGCCGATTTCAACCAGACCCGCCGCACCGATGTGCACGTGTGGCGCGATCCGCGTCCGCGGTCCGATGCGAATGCGCGTTTGGCCCTCGGCGGTGAAGTGCGCCTCGAATCGCGCACCCCGTCCGATCAGTGCCTGGTCGCCGATCTCGATCACACCAGCGCCGATCACGAACGCGGGGAAGTCGAGACGCGCACCGTTTCCGAAAGATTGAAATCGCATGCGATGCCACGGCGCCCGAAGGAGGCGACCGAATCGGCAGTACCACCGGTAGAGGAACGGTGGTCGACCTCCCTCCATCACGCTGCGGATGATGTCGTCGCGGGGACTCATGCGATGAATCGTCACCCCGATATCGGTCCGGGCCGGGACGTCACTTTGGGGGGAGCCGGATGAAATCCACCGGAGTTGCGGTGAGCCCCGGCGACTCTCTTGAGGAGACTACTCCGTTACCGGGCGGTCAGGGTGCGGAGCAGCCCGAGCGCCGATCGGCAGAACGACCTCCGACCGCCGGCCGGGGATCGGCATGCGTCGAACATCGGCCGCCAGTCCGGTCCACACGCTGACTCGAAGCGGCTCCACGCACGCGATCCGAGCCAGCTGCCGAAGCGCAAGCGAGGCTTCCTGATCAGCGAATCCGCATAGGGGATTCCGGTCTGGTCGAGCCGCTTAAGCACGACTTCACGCCAATCCCGCGCCATCGCACGCTCGAGATCCATGGCCAAGAGCGACGACACCAGTTCCTCGTCGAACAGCGGAGCAACAACGCGCTCGGCAGGCAGCAGTCCGAAGGCGCTCGCGGAGATCCCCCGCCGCGTCCAGTGCAGCAGGCTGAAGGTACCGAGCGGGTTCGGGTAGCGAGCAAGGCCCTGGAGCGTCGCCACCAGTTCGGCACGGACCTCATCGTCGCTTGCAAGCGGGATCCCCACCGCACGCACTGCGGCGCGGAACTCCGGCGTCGTTCCACCGGCGTGCCCGATCGTCCACTCCGCAAGCTCATCGAGCGCGCCTCGCCGCCAGAGCAGAACCGCCTCGGGATGCATGAGTGAACCCGTACTCAAGACGCCGGCGCCAATGCCGTCGGTGATCGGTCCGCCGAGTTCACGCGCGCGCAGCGCAAGCGAAAGAAACCACGAGTGCTCAAGCGACTCGAGGTTCTGATGGGCGTGCCTCCACCGCTCCCGCTGCGCATCGAAGCGCGCTCCGCACACATGCTCGATCGGATCTCCATGCCGACGTGCGAGAGCCCGCGCGACATGCGCGTCGGGCGAATCCCTCGCCGACCCGACCGTGAGGAGCGACCTCGGCCGGACGCCGATCGATTGGAGTCCCAGATAGATGAGACGAGAGTCACGACCGCCGCTGAGCGCGACGCTCGGCAACTCCGTCGAACCGACGCGCGCGAGCGATCGTCGGATCGCCTCGATGCACAGTTCGTGAAGCGCATCCGCCGAGACAGGCGCGGTCGTCCAACAAGGCTCGACGCCGGAGGTGATGAGTTCGCCGTCCGTGGCCCGCACGCAGGCACCTGGATTCGCTCGGACAACCCCGCGAAAGACCGTGCGCGAGCCGAGAGGGAATCCAAGGCTGAGCACCGTCGCGAGCCCAAGCGGATCGACCTTGGCATCCATGGGCGCGACCTCGAGGATCAGCCGCGAGGCGCGCACGCTCGCCGAAGCCCCGGCCGCCCCGAAAGCCCGAGGTTGCTCGACGATGAAGAGTGGCCGCTCACCGAATGCTCCGGCGTGAAAGACGTCCGCACGTGCGCATTCAACAGCGCACGATGTCGCGGCGTGGACGCTGGCTGCGACGCGACCGACGCTCCCGGCCGTCGACAGATTTGCGGTGGATGTGTCAACCCTGATGTCCGATCGCATTCCCGACGCACTCCGATCACTCACAGCTTGTTCCCTTCCACTTGCCCGCTCGCGTGCGACGCGTGCGCGCACGGCGCTCCGCGAAGCGATCGCGCTCCGGATGGCGGTGACACCATCATCGGAGCCACGCAGATGGCGTAGCATCGGCGCCGAACTGCCTGAAGCGCAAAAAAACGCCTAGGCGCGAAAGATCGCGCCTAGGCGGGTGGAATCCAAGCAGAGGCTAGATCAGCCCAATCGGGCCGATCCGACCAGCAAGATCACTTGCGGCGACGGAGGAGGCCGACGCCCACGAGGCCGAGGCCCGCGAGGATCGCCGGAGCGCCAATCGGGACCACGAGCAGCTGATCCTGGGCCGACGGGTTGGTCAGGCCGAGGAGGTTGTCGCCGATGGAGCCGAAGCCGCCGGTGCCGAGGCTGGCGAGCATCGCGGCAGCGCCGACGAAGCCGCTCGAGCCAGCAGCCTGGGACTGGAACGCGCCCTTCTCGAGGCTGAGCTGCGAAACCGCGCCAGCCGCGTCCGGAGCGGTGAGGTTCTCGTGGGTGATCTCGTAGAGCGCGAGCTGGAAGGCCGAGGCCTCTTCAGCCGTGTCGACGAACCTGTAGTAGCGCTTGTAGAGGTCCTGAACGAGGGCCGCCTTGACCGCGCCCATATTGCCCGGGCTACCCGGCTCGTCCGGCACGTTCTCAGGGGCGACGATGGCGAACGTGTAGGTGTTGCCAGCGGTCACGCCTTCGAAGAGCTGGGCGCAGAACGTCACGCGCGAACGACCGCTCGCGGAGGTGAAGTTGTGCTGGCCGCACAGGATGTTGTAGAACGTCGCGGGGCCGCGGGCGTCCCAGCTGCGGGAGGCGTTGTAGGACACGCGATTTTCACCGCTGAGACCGTAACCGTCAAAGGTGAGGGTCATGTTGGTCGCAGAGGCCGCAGTAGCAACGCAAAGCGAGCCGAGAATGGCAAAGCCGATCTTCATCTTTCTTCCTCTTGTTGGAAACACACCTGCTCAGCGACATCCACCACGGAGGCCGAGAGTCCATCGAGAATACCGCCAATGAGATTCTTGTCAACTGTGCGGCCTTCGTTTCTGTCAGAAAATCGCCCGTCTTCCTTCCAAGCAGCAACCTTCCCTCAGTCGATATCCTCCCCACGCCCTGTAACGTCTTCGTTTTCGTCGATCGAACGCCTGTTTCCTGCACCACCACCCGGACCCTATGAAGCAAAACCGACTCATTCAGAATCTGCGACTTCCGTGCACGTTTTGTTTTGTTCTCGGAACACTTGCCACCATTCCGTGCGCATGCTCCGCGTCCGGCCCCGCGGAACGCGCCTTCGAGCGCGCCGAAGCCAGCGGTCTTGAGGCGCAGATCCGAGATGCGGTGAAAGCGTCCGGGTTGGGCCGCTCCCTCAGTTACGCCGTCGTACGGGTCTCCGACGGCGCGACCATCTCCGAAGGCAACAGCAGTCTTCCCTTCAAGCCCGCGAGCAACCTCAAAGTGTTTACCTCCGGCGAGGCGCTTGCGGAGCTCGGTGCGGACTTTCGATTCCGCAACTCGATCCGCTTCGACGCCGCGACGGGCCGCGTGACGGTCGTCGGCTGCGGTGATCCTGCCCTCGGCGATCCCGAGGTGCTCGATCGCATGTCCGTCACTGATTCCGCAGGGCGCGCGCACGCGGGTGTGCGCGCTGACCAACTCGTCGGATGGTGGGCGGACCAAGTCATCGTCGCGGGAGCGACGCGCATCACCGAGCTCGTGATCGATGCGCGCGTGTTCGATTCCGTCTGCTACAACCCGACCTGGCCGACGGACCAACGCACCCGTCCCTACTGCGCCGAGGTCTGGGGGTTCAACTTTCACGCGAACATGATGTTGATCCGCGCGACGGCGCGGAGTGGAAAGATCGCGATCGACCGCTTAGAACCCGCGTTTGACTGGACCATCACGCGAAACGCAGCGCAAGCTGGCCCCGCGAAGTCGAAGTCCACGTTCGTGGTCACGCGAAATGGGACATCGAGCAACCTCACCATTTCCGGCCGTCTGCCCGCGGGCGAGCGAGCCGATGTCGATCTCTCCGTGCACGATGCGCCGAGCCTCTTCGCCGAGTTGCTCGCCCGTGCGCTTCGTGCCCGCGGCGCAGAAGTCGGGACCGCCCGCGTGGCGACCTCGGCGGACCCGGTGCCGACCGGCGCGACCGTCGGCGTGATTGAGACCCCGATCGCGGTCGTGCTCAAGCGCACGAACACCGACAGCGCGAATCTCTACGCCGAGAGCCTGCTCAAGCGCCTTGGCGCCGCGCGTGCCAATCGCGGAGGCGCGACAGAGCCGGGGCCGGGATGGATCGCTGGATCTTGGGCGAACGGCACCGCCGCACTGCGGGATTCGGTGGTGGAGCGGATCGGCTCCCGCGCCGAGGGATTCGTCTTTGCCGACGGCTGTGGCCTGTCGCACTCGAACCGCGTGACCGCGGGCGGAACCGCCGCGTGGCTCCGGTCGATCGCGCTCGATCGACGGATCGCCGGCACCTTCCGCGACAGTCTTGCGATCGCGGGCGAGAGCGGAACCGTGAAGTCGCGGTTCGGATCGATTGCCTCGAGCCCAGTGCGGGTCCACTGCAAGACCGGCTACATCAACGGTGTCAGCACGCTCAGCGGACTGATCACCGCGCCCTCGGGCGAAGAGCTCGCCTTCAGCGTCCTCGCGAACGGCCTCGAGAAGATCGGGACCGACCGCGCGAAGAAGGCGCAGGAGGCGATCGTCACCCACGCCGTCCGGTGGCTCGAGGCGAATCCGGCGGTCCACACGCAGGCGACGGCGGAACCCTGAGATCCACACCATGGAAGTACCCGCGATCATCGCACTGGTCTGCGTCGGCATCACGCTCGCACTTCTGGTGCGGGGACGCATCGCGAACGACATCGTGATGGCGGGTGGCATCGGCCTGCTCGTCCTCACCGGTTCACTGACTCCAAAGGACGCCTTCTCAGGCCTCGCGAGTCCGTCGATCATCACGATCGCGCTGCTTCTCGTTGTATCGCAGGGCGTCATCGAGACGGGCCTCATTCAGTGGGTCGGACCCGCGCTCTTTGGACGCGCTCGCTCCGCATTCGTGGCGCAGGCACGACTGATGGTCCCCGTCGCCGCGATCTCTGCCTTCATCAACAACACGCCGCTTGTCGCGATGTGTATCCCGGTTGTGCAAGATTTTTCGAAGCGCACCAAGATCGCGCCGGGGAAACTCTTCATTCCCCTCACCTACGCGGCGACGTTGGGCGGAGTCTGCTCGCTCATCGGAACGAGCACCAACCTCGTCGTCAACGAGATGTGGACGAAGTCGGGCCGCGAGACGTTTGCGCTGTTCGATATCGCTCCGGTTGGTATCCCGGTGGCGATCGTCGGCATCGTGTACATCCTCGTCGCCGGACGCTGGCTGCTTCCCGAAAGCGGAAAGGTCGAACTCTCGACCTCGGATCCCCGCAGCTACACGGTCGAGATGCTCGTCGCAGGCGCACCCATCGCGGGCAAGTCGGTCGAGGGCGCCAACCTGCGCGGTCTCGAGGGTCTCTACCTCGCAGAGATCGCGCGCGGCGATGAGATCATCTCGCCCGTCGAACCGACGACCCTGCTTGTGGCGGGCGATCGCCTCTTCTTCGTCGGTGACGTCGCAAGCGTGGTGCAGCTCCAGAAGCTGCGCGGTCTCGCGCCGGCGACCGATCAGGTCGCCAAGCTCGGCCGTGACCGCTTCCGCCGCTTCCTCGTCGAGGCGGTTGTGAGCGACTCAAGCCCGCTTCTTGGAAAGACGCTGCGCGAGTCCCGGTTCCGCAACGTCTACGGCGCCGTCGTGATTGCAATCTCGCGGAACGGCGCGCGCATCGAGAACACGAAGCTCGGGACCGTCATCCTCAAGGAGGGCGACGTGCTCCTCCTTGAGACGAAGGAAGCGTTCGTCAACGCCTACGGAGCATCGCGCGATTTCCTCCTTGTGCGACGCATCGAGGATTCGGAGCCAGTGCGGCACGAACGCGCGCCGATCGCTGGCTTGATCCTCCTCGGCGTGATCTTGACGGCGACGTTCCAGCCGTTCGGGTTCGAGATGTTCCACGCGGCACTCGCCGGCGCCGGACTCATGATCGCTACTCGCTGCTGCACCGGCGCGCAGGCGCGTCGTGCGCTCAACGTGCGGCTCATCTTTGTGATTGCGGGCTCGATTGCGCTCGGTACCGCCCTCGAGAAGTCGGGTGTCGCCGGCTACTTCGCCGAGAAACTCATCACGATCAGCGCTGGCAACGTGCTCGCCACGATCGCGGCGCTCTATTTCGCAACCTTCATCCTCACCGAACTCCTCTCGAATGCGACGGCCGCCGCGCTCGTCTTCCCGATCGCGCTCAACGCGGCGACTGCAGAGACCGGCGGATTCGATCCGACGTTTGCCGCGATCATCGTGATGATCGGCGCGAGCGCAAGTTTCGCAACGCCGATCGGCTACCAGACGAACCTCATGGTGCAGGGCCCGGGTGGCTACCGCTTCTCCGACTACATGAAGATCGGAATCCCGCTCGGCTTGATCACCGGAACGGTCGCCGTGATTGCGATCTGGATCATGGCGCGCGCCTGATGCGCGCTCCATGTCCCGCTCTTCGACAGACCAAACACACGTCACAACAGAGTCCAACATGCATGATGCCATTCTCGCTGCGATGAAGGACGCCGTCCTCAAGGCGGCTGTCGCCACCCGATCCGTGCACGCCTCGACCGCGATCGACGGCGTGTCGAAGGACGACAAGAGCCCGGTCACGATCGCTGACTGGGCCAGTCAGGCCGTGGTGTCGCTCGAACTCGCGCGCGCCGGACATGGCGCGATTCCGCTGGTTGGCGAAGAGGAGGCTGCGACGCTGCGCGCCCCCGAGAGCGCCGCCTTGCGCGCCCGTGTGGTCGAGGCGGTCTCGCGCGCGATCGGACCGGTCGAGGAGCATGCCGTCCTCACCGCAATCGATCGCGGGCGCGCAACGCCCGACGCGCGCTTTTTCACACTCGATCCGGTCGACGGCACGAAGGGATTCTTGCGCCGACAGCAGTACGCGATCTCGCTTGCGCTGATCGAACAGGGCCATGTGGTCGCCGGAGTGGTGGGATGCCCCAACCTGCCGGCCGCCGGTTGCAACTACGACGAGGCCGATGCGCTGGGAACCCTCGCCTGGGCGACGCAGGGTGGCGGTGCATTCGGATGCGCAGGCGACCAGACGGCACGCGCGCAGCGACTCTCGATCGCGCCGTGGAGCGCGAGCTCCCCTGTTCGCGCGTGCGAGTCAGTCGAGAGCGGACACTCGAAGCAGGATCTTTCCGCCGAACTGCTCGCGGAACTCGGCAGCCCCGGTACTCCTGCGCGGCTCGACAGCCAGTCGAAGTACGTGGTGGTCGCACGCGGTGGAGCCGACGCGTATCTGCGCCTTCCCACGAAGAAGGACTATCGCGAGAAGATCTGGGATCACGCGGCGGGGGCACTCGTCGCGATCGAGTCCGGTGCGCGCGTCTGCGACGTCGACGGAAAGCTGCTCGATTTCAGCCACGGTCGCGAACTGACCATGAACCGCGGCGTCTTCGCGGGCCACCCCGAAGCGGTGGCGCTGCTTGTCGATGCGTTCCGACGCCGCGGGCTCTGATGCTCGTCCCAACCACCGTTCGATGACCGACTTTCCGATCGGCGCTCGCGCATGACATGCGCTGTCGGCGGCTATCGCACGATGCTGAGCGCACGAAGTTGCTCGATCAGCCCCGACGCGGCCGCGTCCGGGGTCATGCGATGCGACTCGAGCAGGATCTCGGGCTGCTCGGGCCTCTCGTAGGGCTGATGGATGCCGGTGAAGTCTTTGATCTCGCCCGCGCGCGCCTTCTTGTAGAGCCCTTTCGGATCGCGCGACTCGGCCACCTCGAGCGGAACGTCGACGAACGCCTCAAGGAACGGGATCTGCCACTCGTCGTGCAGCGCGCGCACCTGCGCGCGATCGGCACGGAACGGACTGACGAGGCTTGCGAGGACGATGACCCCTGCGTCCGCGAGAATCCGGCAGACTTCCCCGGTGCGACGCACGTTTTCGCGGCGATCCTCCGCCGAGAACCCGAGGTTCCGGTTGAGGCCATGGCGAAGATTGTCCCCGTCGACCCGATAGCAGAGCCGCCCGGACCCGACGAGCAACGATTCGACAGCGACTGCGATCGTGCTCTTGCCCGAGCCCGAGAGGCCCGTGAACCAGATCGTCGCGCCCTGCTGACCGAGAATCCGCTCACGGTCCGGTCGGGAGACCGAGCCGCCGTGCCAGACGACATTCGTCGATTTTTCGACCATGGGAAACCTCACATTGCGCCGTTCGTCGGCCGATGACCGATACCCTATCGGCCCTTTGGAACGCGCGCATGGAAGAAACGAGACTCACACATCTCAAGGAACTCGAGGCGGAGAGCATCCAGATCTTCCGCGAGGTCGTCGCCAGCTTCGAGCGGCCGGTGATGCTCTACTCGATCGGCAAAGACTCAGCGGTGCTTCTGCACCTCGCCATGAAGGCCTTCTACCCAGCCAAGCCCCCTTTCCCGCTGCTGCACGTCGATACGACGTGGAAGTTCAAGGAGATGTACACGCTGCGCGACGAGTTTGTGGGCAAGGAGCTCGGACTCGACCTCATCGTCTACAAGAACGAAGAGGGCCTGCGCGCTGGCATCGGACCGATCAGCCACGGATCGCGCAAGCACACCGACGTCATGAAGACGCAGGCGCTGAAGCAGGCGCTCGACAAGTACGGCTTCGACGCAGCGTTCGGCGGTGCCCGTCGCGACGAGGAGAAGTCGCGCGCGAAGGAGCGCGTCTTCAGCTTCCGCGATCGGCAACACCGCTGGGACCCGCGCAACCAGCGCCCCGAGCTCTGGAACATCTACAACACCGAGGTCAACCGTTCTCCCGGGCAGCTGGGCGAGTCGATC
>Ga0172372_10013612_pt1 | contig 10044 bp, 8 predicted proteins | sample LakKiv5m_2_FD_114544 | JGI IMG/M metagenome (GOLD analysis project Ga0172372, IMG submission 114544) | Freshwater microbial communities from Kabuno Bay, South-Kivu, Congo - kab_092012_9.5m | ecosystem: Environmental > Aquatic > Freshwater > Lake | place: Democratic Republic of the Congo... | reverse complement strand
TCTGAAATCGGAGTTAACAGAGTAACAAGCGCTTTCAATTATCGTTCGTTGCTGACTATTTCATCAAACAAAGGCTTTTATCAGTATAAAAACAATTCATGGCAATTTTTGATCTCAGCCGGGGATTCAATTGTAAATGCAAAAGTTAGTGGAGATGATCTTTATTATATTACTAAAAACAAACTTGTTAATTACTCACCCAATCTTGTCTATCCATTCACTGAAATGTTTAATTCAAGCGCTCTTAAAATCAGAAATTTCATTTACAATAATGCTAATTTTTATTTAGCAACAAATCAGGGAATTGTAACAAGCAGTGGGAATATTTTACCTAACGGACCCGTCTCAAATTCTTTCATGAATATGGATATTGACAATAACAGGAATCTTTGGGTTGGCACAGGTAAGGACGTATTTGGAGTTGGTTTCAGTAAATTTGATGGTTCAGAATGGACTAATTATAATCGCACAAGCTTACCTTCATTACTTTCAAATTCATTTCATAATGTCTACGCCGCTCCTGATAATTCGGTCTATTTCATGAATTGGGGGAAAGGATTCGTGAGATTGAAAAACAATAATTTTTCGAATTTCTGGATTGATAATACTGATTTGGTTGGTATTCCTAATGCAACTCAGTTTTTAGTGATTGATGATATCGCCGCAGATAAAAACAACAATATCTGGATACTAAATCACTGGGCCGCAAATGGAAAAATTCTGAGCGTTTTGACTCCTGATAGTCTCTGGCATCATTATGAATTAGCAAGTCCACTATCTCCGCAGGTTATGGAAATGAAAGATCAATTAGTAATTGATGAAAGCGGCACAAAATGGTTCGTATCAATTTCCGGCACGCCGGGACTTTATTATTTTAATGATAACGGAACATTAAACAATCTTGCTGATGACAAATGGGGTAGACTAACTAATTCAGAATATTTTGGCAGTCAATCAATTCAATCGCTTGCTCTTGATAAAAACGGTGAATTGTGGGTTGGAACTGGTTTGGGAGTTTATATCATTCCCGATCCTTCTCGACCAACATCAAGAATTTATTCGGTTTTTACACTTCGACAGCAAACAATAAATTGTATAGCAGTTGATCCAATTAATAATAAATGGGTTGGGACGAAGCAAGGTTTATTTATTACATCTTCTGATGGTTCATATTTGATAGCTCAGTATGATAGTAAAAATAGTCCTCTTCCTGTTGATGAAATAAAGAGTATTACTTTTGATGAAGAAACGGGATTAGCTTATATCGGTACTGATTTCGGGTTATCAACTCTTCGGACAGAATTTATCAAGCCAAAAAATAATTCGAAAGAATTATTTATTTATCCAAATCCATTTGTGATTCAAACTGGTTTTCAAAATCAAATCACAATTGATGGTTTATTTTCTGGTGCAATCATTAAAATAATTACTGTCGATGGAAAATTAGTCCGTGATTTTAGTTCATCAGGTGGAAGACTTGCATTTTGGAATGGTAAAGATAACAGTGGCTCTTATGTAGATTCTGGAATTTATATAATTATTGCCTACGATAACGATGGAAATAAAATGCTTTCATCTAAGGTGGCAGTGCTGCGAAAATAATTTATGGTTGATTTACAGAACATTTCAATTCATTTTACTGGCGAAAATTTATTCGAAAATGTGAGCCTTAAAATAAACAAGAATGATAGATTCGCTTTGGTCGGTTCAAACGGCTCTGGCAAAACTACCTTGCTGAACATTATTGCAAAAAATCATTCTCCTATCGAAGGTAAAGTAATAATTCCTAAAAACTTTTCAATTGGTTTTTTACCTCAAGAATTTCACAATTCTTCTTCCGCAAATTTATTTCATGAAGTAAAATCTGCAATGAAAACTATTATAATGCTTGAAGAAGAAGAAAAGCGTATTCACAAAGAACTCGAACACTGTCGTGAGGGTGAAATGCAAAATAATCTTCTTGAGGAATTATCTAAAATTCATCTGCAGAAAGAACTTGCAGAATATTACGCACATGAATCTCGAATTGAAAAAGTATTAAGCGGAATGGGATTTTCAGAATCAGATTTTTACAGAACTGTAAATGAATTTTCCGGTGGTTGGCAAATGAGAATTGAACTTTGCAAAATATTATTAGCCGATCACGATTTATTAATGATGGATGAACCAACAAATCATCTTGATATAGATTCGCAGGAATGGCTTGTCAATTATCTCAAAGATTACAAAGGTTCATTAGTACTTGTTTCTCACGATAGATTATTTTTGAATCAACTTACGAATAAAACAATTGAAATTTTCAATAGGAAGCTTACGGTATTCGATGGAAATTATTCTAAATATCTTGAATTAAAAATTCAGCGGGATGAACAGCTAATTGCTCAGCAAAAAAATCAAGAAAGATTAATCAGAGAGAAAGAAAAATTTATTGAGAGATTCAGATATAAGGCGACAAAAGCGCGTCAGGTACAAAGCCGAATCAAACAATTAGAAAAAATTGAGCAGATTGAACTTCCGGATTTCGAAAGAGAAATAACAATTAAATTTCCCGATCCGCCACAGAGTGGAAGTATTGTGCTTGATATTGAATTTCTGTCAAAATATTACGATGACAAATTAGTATTTGAAAATATTTCATTACAGTTAGAAAGAAATGATAAAATTGCATTCGTAGGTCCAAATGGTGCGGGTAAATCAACATTAGCAAAAATTATTGCTGATGTAATTCCTAATTCATCAGGGAAAATCAATTATGGACACAATACAATTATTTCGTATTACTCACAGGAAGTTGCAAATTCACTTGATTTTTCAAAAGATATATTCGACACGATTTTCGATTCGAATCACGATTTGACACCTGGTTATGTGCGATCGCTTCTGGGCTCATTTTTATTCAGTGATGACGATGTCTTCAAAAATGTATCGGTTCTATCAGGCGGTGAAAAAAGTAGAGTTGCATTGGCAAAGCTTATGATTCAAAAAGCCAATTTGATTATTCTTGATGAACCTACAAATCACTTGGATTTCAATTCAAAACTTGTTTTGCAAAAAGCATTGCAAGAATTTAATGGAACTCTAATCATCGTTGCTCACGATATTGAGTTTCTTCGTCCGATTGTTAATAAAGTATTTGAACTGCGAAATAATTCAGCAAAACTCTTCTATGGAGGGATTGATTATTATTTGCTAAAGCGAATTGAAAATGAAAACATTCAATCAAAACAAATAAGTGTAAGTAATAAAACCACAAAAAAGGATATCAGACGGAATGAAGCTGAGCAGCGACAAAAAAAATATCAGCTCACAAAGGATATCAGAAAACAATTAAAAACATCCGAAGATAAAATTTCAAATCTTGAAAATGAAAAATTGAAATTAGAAAAATATCTCTCTGATCCATCGGTATTTTCAAATCCACAGATAGCAAGAGAAAAAAATCTCCGCTATTCAGAAGTCAAAAAAGAAATTGAATCTGAGTTTGAAAACTGGTCTTCTTTAACTCAAATTCTTGAGGATATCGAGAAACAATTTTCAGTCTAGAAATTCTTCAGCAAGAGATAATCCACCAAAAAGTGGTGCATCGTCACCTAATTTTGTCAAAACAATATTTACGTTTTTACCTGGTTCCGGCAAAACTGTTTTACTAAAATTGTCTTTAACAACCGGAAGCAGGTATTCTCCCATTGCTTCGAAAACTCCTCCGCCAATGACAATTGTATCAATATTCAATAAAGTCGTAACACTTCCCAAAACACTTCCGATAATTATGCCTGCATTTTCAAGTTGTTTGGTAACGAGTTTATCCTTTTTTTGAAGAGCAGTAAGAAGCATTTTACTTTTAATTTTTGGCTTCCCTTCCGATAGTTTTGTTAAAATAGATTTCTTACCTTTCTTTATTTCTTTCTTTATTGAATTTACAATTGCAGTGCGGCTTGCAAGTGTTTCAAAAGTACTCTCGACTTTTTTACCTCCAAGTTTCCCTTCTTGAGAAACTTTCATATGCCCAATTTCACCAGCGAAAAAAGAAGAACCACGATACATTTTTCCATCAAAAATCAATGCAGCACCGATTCCAGTTCCAACAAAAACAACAAGCATATTTTTTACATTATCATTAAACTCGTACTTTTTGATTCCGAGTGCAGCGATATTAACATCATTCTCAAGTAAAACAGGAATCTGAAAATATTTAGATAGTTCAGATTTCATATTAAAGTTTTTAACACCCAGATTTGGAGCGTTGTAAATCATACCTTCATTTGGATTTACTGTACCGGGTACACCCAAGCAAATAGCTTTTACTTCTTCAGCTTTTAAGTTTGATAAAACTATAATTTCATTAACAGCTTTAGCAATAGATTCAACAATATAGCTAGCTCCTTTGTCAATTTCAGTTTCAACTTTTACTCTGTTAACGATTTCCGATTTTGAATTTAATAAAGCGCTTAAAATTTTAGTTCCGCCGAGGTCAACAGAAATGATGTACTCTTTTTTCACAAATACTCCAATTAATTGTTTGTGTTTTGTTATTTTCACCATTGAAAATATAATATTAAATAGATTAAATGAAAAACATTCAGCCATTAAAAAGATTCGGTCAGAATTATTTAATTGACCAAAACACAATTCAAAAAATCATTGCTGTCATTCAACCTTATAAATATGACAAAATTCTGGAAATTGGTCCCGGTAAAGGTGCTATGACAAGAGAATTAAATAAATCGAATAAAAATATTACATGCTTTGAGATTGACAATCGGGTAGTCGATGAATTAAAAATAGAATTTCCGGAAATTGAAATTATCAATAAGGATTTTTTAAAGATAGAATTGAGCAAGTATTTGCCAGTTAAAGGTTCGTATATAATCGTAGGCAATATTCCATACAATATTACATCTCCGATATTGTTCAAATTAATAAATGAAATTAATGTAGTAACCGATGTAGTTCTTATGATGCAAAATGAAGTTGCCCGCAGAATTATTGCGAAACCGAAAACAAAAGAATACGGAATTCTATCCGTAATATTGAATTTCTTTGCTGAAGTTGAATACTGCTTTAAAATACCACCAACTGTTTTTTATCCAAAACCAAAAGTTGATTCGGCTATTGTAAAATTTTCATTCGATAAAAAAATTGAAGAAGGATTTGATGCAAAATTATTTATAAGTGTTGTAAAAGCAAGTTTTGGAAACCGAAGAAAAACCTTAAAAAACTCTTTAGGCAACAGTCAGTTTTCTAATATTGATTTTGCTAAAGTTGATTTTGATTTTTCACGTAGAGCTGAAGAACTTGACATTTCTGAATACACTAGATTAATGAAAATTATCCAGAGTAATCTTTCATGCTTAAATAAAAATTAGCTTTCAAACATTATATTTGCATTCAAAAATTTCATACTATTTTTTAAGGATATAATTGAATCAAAATAATTTTTCAGTTTCTTCATTTCGTGCTCTCGATGCCTTGGTAATTTTTTTTGGTTTATTTCTAACCATAGTCAATCTAATTTTTTCTACAAAAATTGATAATTGGTACATTAATATACTTGCGAATTTCATTACTATTGGATTGATTTTTGGGATTGTCTTTAAAACTAGGCACAATGGAAATATTTTGCTTGAACAAATTAAATTCTGGTATCCGGTTCCACTGATTTTTCTGACCTTTAAAGAAATTTACACCATGGTCAAACCTATTCACGAATTTGATTTCGATGAAATATTGATTGATATCGACAGATTAATTTTTAGTGCAGATCCTACTCATGTACTATTCAGAATCGCAAATCCTTACATGACCGAATTACTGCAAATTGTTTATGCTACTTTCTTTTTCTTACCAGTAATTCTGGGAATTCACTTACTTTTGCAAAAACGTCAACTTGAATTTGAATATGCAACATTCATAATAGTCTTGGGATTTTTCCTTTCGTATATCGGATATTTAATTTTTCCTGCGATTGGTCCTCGATTTACACTGCATGATTTTGATTCGACCAATATTGAATTACCCGGATTATTTCTAACAAACATTTTACGAGAAGTAGTAAATGCTGGCGAATCAATTCCAAGTGGGACACTAAACCCAGTTGAAATTGTCCAGCGGGATGTTTTTCCAAGCGGGCATACACAAATGACATTATTAGTTATGTGGTTATCAATAAAATTGAATGTCAAATCAAAATATTTTTTTATACCGAATGGATTACTGCTGATATTTTCAACTGTTTATCTACGTTACCATTATGTTGTAGATGTGATTGGCGGAGTAATATTTATGATTCTTACTATATGGCTTGGTCGTTTTTTATTTAATTGGTGGGCTAAAAAAAATAATCGGGAAACTTTTTACTTTAAATAATCTTACCGCTGTCAACCCTTTTTATTGTTTCAACGATTAACGGGAAGTATCTGTCCAATGAACAATTAACATCATCACGAAGATAGCATTTACCCTCTGCATCGCTTGTTTTACAATGAACACAAATTTCATTGCGAAGAAATTTGAAATTTTCTTCCAATGATTCGCTGTTGTTTCTATGAACAATATCGATAATTTTTGGCAGATAATTTTCTACTGCACAAATTTCTCCGTTTGATAATTCGCATCTGCCTTGATTGTCTGCGTCGCAGCATATTTCGCAAATATTTTTTCTAATAGCATCAATATAGTTTTTAGTTTTCATTAAGCAATTCAATTATTAGTGATAAGTTTTGTATTTTTCACTCAAAAGTTAAAAAGATTTATGGATAAAAAACAAAAAGTTCAGAGAATATTTGATTCTATTTCTGGCAAATATGATTTTCTAAATCATTTTTTAAGTGCCGGCATTGATTTCTATTGGCGTAAAAAAGCATTGGAACTGACCGGAATTAATTCAACATCCATTATTTTGGATGTCGCTTGCGGTACGGGAGATTTTGCAATTACTGCAAAAAAAAATAATGCCGGGCAAATTTTTGGAATAGATTTATCGTTAAATATGTTGGAACACTTTAGACAAAAATCAGATCTAGGCAAGGGTTTAACTGTACAATCAATTGCCGAAAAGTTACCGTTTAAAGATTCATCATTCACAAATATTACTGTTGCATTTGGAGTTAGGAATTTTTATGATATAGCCGAGGGATTGAGGTCTTTTAATCGTGTACTTAAAAAAAAAGGAAAGGTTACTATTCTTGAATTTCGATTGCCAAAAAATTCCTTTATTAAAAATATTTATACTTTTTATTTTGAAAAAATATTACCATTGATAGGTAGATTTTTTTCTAAAGATAATGAAGCTTATGCGTATCTACCTGAATCTGTTAGTGAATTTGATGCAAAAATAAACCTAAAAAATTTACTCTCCTATGCTGGATTCTCAGATATAAAAACATATTCTTTAACTTTTGGAATCGTTCAAGTAGTAATTGGTGAAAAAATATCTGGGTGAAGAATTATCCCCACCCTGAAATTAATTAGAAAGCTGAAATTATTCCAACAGTGAATTGGTTATATTTTCTTTCAAAGTTATTTGTGAATTCAACAATAAACCTGATATTTCTGCGCAATAAATATCCAAACCCAAGAGTTGCTGATTTAGTAACGAGGGAAGGATCTTCGGAATCTATCCAATTATACAATGCCACTAAATACCACAAACTATTATCCCGATCTGGGGTATAGATAAATTCTCCAAATCCTCCTTTGGTTTCTATATCTTTTATACCAAAATCAGGTTCAGTATCCTTCCTAAATCCATATTGAATATTAAACTCTACTTTATCGTTATAATTTAGAGTAAGATCAGGTCCAAACATATTAAAAGTATTTATGTTTGTCTTTGTCGACAGATTACTAACTAATTTTTCCTTCCCAAAATAAGCAAAAGCTCCGATCCGTATACCATCAACTATATCCTGAGAAACTCTTCCAAAAAAGTTCTTATAATTGTCATCTTCAAAAATTTTATATTGATTAGCAGAATTAATTCCATTTCCATTTAATATTTCAAAAATAATATCTGTCCCTGAAGGCAAACCATAAGTCAGCATAATTCCACGATCGTATGTAAGACTCGCTTTTGAATTAAAAGGTTTTGCTCTATAGAGGTGATAGTCTTCAAAGGTTAAACGTAATTCCCTTTTAAAAAGTGGATCAGAAATCTGATATTGTCCAACATACAAATCAAGATTCTGTCCAAATAGATCATTGAACATAATAAAAGCGTCTTCTATACCAGCAACTTCCCCTCTTTCGCTAAAAAAGAAATAAAAATAATATGAAATATTATCCGAAATATTTCCACCAGATAATATTTTAAGCAAGTATGGAGCAGAAAAATCAGATTTTTTTGAATTAAGATTATTATATGTTGCATATCCCTCTAATCGAAGTGCCAATGGTATTTCCCTTAATAATGAAAGCTCATCATCGCCGGTATCGATAAAATACCTTGGAGCTTCGCTTTCAGCAAGTTTGAATCCGTTACCTGCAAATTCATCTCCATAAGCTTTTAGTTTTGGAAAGGGAGAATGACAAGTCTGACAACTCATATTATATTTTCTTGCAAAAGCAGGAATTGCAAATAAATCCTGCTTAAAAACGATCAGCAAAAATATATTAATCATAAATAGAATTATTAATTTTTTCATACTTTCCTCATTATAAGATTGTCAATTCAGTCGAATGTTCATTGACGCGAATAATCTGAGATTCTGATTCAGGCACACCTAAGAAATCAGCGACTGATTTTACAAGTAATTGATAATTAAGAACTGCAGTAATTTTAAGTTTACCTGAAGCAATATTATTAGGAATCTTGAATGTCAATGTTTCAACTTTAGTTTCTCTTGGACCTATTCTATAATCAACACCTTGCGACTTTGTATTCCACTGTTGAATAGTCATTCTTCCCTGCGGATCGAAATAAGGCATTCTGAAAATTCTGTCTCCGAGTGGAATACCATCTCTTTTTATACCCTTAAAATTAGGGTCATTCAATGCAATTCCCATATCCTGATAAGCCAAAGCATCTGAACCAATTGTGTATTCCTCGCCTGCAAATCCTTTTTTATTGATAGGTATATGATAAACATTTCCCTTGGCATCTATTGCCTCGACATGCATCCATAAAATTCTATCTTCTACGGATCCAGTTGGAAATTTATGCCCTGTCTTCTGATTAAAAAGAGCAACAGTAAGTTTTACAACTTCACCCGGTTCAGCCTCGCGAATATCCGGATGAATTCTAAGTTCGATTACTCCACGAACTTTTCCTGGATCGTGAGCCCCATGAAATAGATGCAATTTAGCATCATCATATTTTTTCCCCATAGATGCTGTTTGAAGTTCCCCTTTAGTCATATGACAATCTTGACATTGAACTCCCTCTTTTGAATATGGGCCATCTTTCCATTCAAGATGAGTCGATTTCACCCAAATACCGTAGGGATCTTTTTCATTATGACATATACCACAAAAATCTCCTGTTTTCATCATTGGATTTACTTCAATTTCATGTGCAGGTGATTTGATATCAGGCATTCTACCAGAATATTTAACATTGCCCGGCTTTAAAATATAATTAAAGTTATATGGCGTATCTCCCGCAAATCCCTGAATACTATGACAAACATCGCATGACACTGATTCATTTGCTCGAGAATTTTTACTTGGTAACGGAGGAGGCACATCTCCCACAACAAAAGCTAACGGTGTATGACAACCGTTGCAGCCTGCTTTTACTTCAGCTACAACTGCATCTTTTTCAGCATGTGGTACTGCAAGCTTGAAGTATTCGATTTCATCCCACTCATGAGTATATGCCTGCGACATCATTGCTTGATTCCATTGTTGATAAAAATCAGTATGACAAGATGTCCCACAAAACTGTGGTTTCTTAAAATCATCGTATTTTAATGAATCAAGACCTGATTGAGCCATTACAGGGAAATAAATTAAAAATGTAAAAATAAAGAGAATTGAAATAAATCTTATTTTTTTCATAAATACCTCGCATCGATGATGGACCTTTCTAACATAATTTATTTATTA
>Ga0172372_10013611_pt1 | contig 10044 bp, 6 predicted proteins | sample LakKiv5m_2_FD_114544 | JGI IMG/M metagenome (GOLD analysis project Ga0172372, IMG submission 114544) | Freshwater microbial communities from Kabuno Bay, South-Kivu, Congo - kab_092012_9.5m | ecosystem: Environmental > Aquatic > Freshwater > Lake | place: Democratic Republic of the Congo... | reverse complement strand
CTTCAGGCGAACGTGATGTATTATAAGCACCTAAACCACGTTGATAAACGGATTTTAAGGCACCTATGTTAGCACCATATCCTAATTTATCTTTATATTTTTCATTAAACTCGTCTGCTTTTTTCTGTAATGATTCCTCTGTTGGTTTATCAACCTCAGCACCACGAGTTGTTCCAGCATCACCTTTAGCTGTTCCCTCACCTTTAGGATTAGGATTTTTAGTATCTGATTTAGGTGCTTTAGGAGATGCTTTAATTCCACCTCTAGGTCCTACCTCAGCATATTCCTCTAACATACCCTCATTATTGTAAACAGCATATGCTGAAAATTCAATACCTGCTTGACGTAATTTCTTTTCAGTCCAAGGTAATGCCGCTTCTCCACCCCATAACAAGTATGAGATATAACCACAAGCATTATAATCTTTACGTTTAGTTGCTAATTCAAAATTACCCTTTTGACGGATTAAAAATGAACGCATACGTTTAATTGTATCTAGTGATAATTTTTCACCATTTACTAGTTGTTGTGCCCTTACTTTACCTACTTGGGTGGCACATTTCATATTATTTTTTTCGTTTAATTCAATACCACGTTTAGCCGCATCAACAGCACCTTGTGGATAGTCATTATATGTCATTTCAGCCATACTAACTTTATTGAATGCAATAAAATTTTCTTCTATGGCTGGAGATTCAACTAATGATGTGGCATCAAATCCTGAAATTATTGAATCGTCTATTTTTAATTCTACTATTTTCATTATAATTGTCGTTTTTGGTTTAGTCTTTCATCTGCAGCTTGTGCATCAGTAACATCACCTGATAATACATATGCTCTTACAACTGGAACTTGACCTAATGTTGGGTCAACTCCAGCACGAGTTCCTTGTTGTCCACCTGAAGGCGGTGCTAAACGTGGAGGTAAAATATTTGTTCCACCACCTTGAGTTGCAAATGGGTCTAGTATGTTGGTACCACCACCACTACTTCTTGCTACATTTCCTGTAGAAGTTCCTCCTCCACCCCCAGCATTATCTGAACCTTTATCCCCATCAAATTTTTGAGCTTTAATTACAGCCACACGAGCTAAACCACTTGCTACAGCAACTGCCGCAGCAATTGTAGCACGAATAGGAGAATCTGGAGTTAAGGTTAATTGTGAGGTATATGCTTTTTGAGCGGCTAAATAAGTAGAAATAATAGCTTCAACAATAGATAAACTTTTATTTCTTTCAAATGCTCTTTTAGCTGCTTCTTTATTGTCTTGGTCGTATATGTTATTTAATGATTTTAAATCACCAATTAATGAGGTAGCAGAGTTAACGACTAAATCTTGTAAATTTTCTCTATATTTCTTTTGTTTTTCTGTATCTTCCTCATTAAACTCATCATTTTGTTTTGCTAATGCATCATTTTTTGCTTTATTTAATGCTGTAATATCTAAACCAAATTTAGTAGCTTCAGCAATTAAATCATCATAATATTGAGTCAATTGTTCTCTTTCAAATATACGTTTTTGTTCTTCTGAAACAGCAACTGCTTGACTTATTTTAGTAACTATATCTTTCTTCTTTTCTTCTTTTTCTTGGGTTTTAGCTAATTCCTCAGCATCAAATTTGTCATTAACTTCTTGGATTGCTTTATTTTGGAGTATAGTTAAGTTTTTAACTTCCTGACTTTCAATACCATAATTTTTAATTAATAATTCAAATTTTTCTTTATTAGCATCTTTAATGTCCTCAATTTCTTTTTGTCTTGCGGTTAACAATATTTCAGCTACTTCATCAGCATTTTCAGCAGCAATTTGAGCTGCTTGTTCTTGTTGTTTACGTAATTCATCAGCTGCTTTAAGAGCTTCCTTATCTACTTGGACTGCCTCTTTTTTAGCAGTTGTTGTTTTTTTAGTAGCACCACCATTTTCTTCAATAGCGGCTGTATTATCATCTATAATCTGTTGGTATACAGCAGCATCTTTTAATTCTTGTTCATCTAAATTCGCTATTTGTCGTTTAATATCAATTGTTTTGAATCTAGCAGCATTGCTTTTCTGTAGTGCGGCAGCATAAGTTTCTGTAGCTCCTGCTGCTTGTAATTGAGCATCATACTCATCAGCTGAAATTACTCTTAATTTATCACCAACTTTTACACTCTCTCCTAAAAGTGCATTTGCTGCTGCCTTTGTCTTATTTTCTTCGTCTTGTGCTTTAGTTAATTGCTCTTGTAATTGGATTCGTTTGCCAATGTTTTTAGCCGCAATTGCTTCAATCTTATCTTTTGATGCTCTAACACGAGCTTCTCTAATTATCGTATCAATTAATTTATTCTTTTGAATAATTAATGCTCCTGTATCATTTATATCTTTTACTAAATTACCAAAGTAATTAGGGTATTTATCACTTAATTCATCAAGTGCTTTTTGTCTTTCTTTTTCTGATTTAGTTTGGTCTATAACAGTTCTACTTAATAATTCTACCTCAGTAGTTGATTTGGCAGTTTCACTTGATAACCTATCTAATTCCTCATTTGTGTATCCTAAATTATCAGCTAATGTTTTTGTTTTAGGAACTAACTTATCAAAGTTTTGTACTAATGCTACTACACCAGCAACAACTAAACCAATACCAATAGATGCTAATGCTACTCTAAATCCGTTTACAGCACCTGTAGCTGTTGTAAAGGCTGCTTTAATTGTTGTACCAATACCTTCAAATGTAGGTCCTAATAATTTATTAGCCGCTACTAAACCATTAGATACGTCCCTTAAACCTGAAACAACACCAATAACACCTAATAATTTCTTTTCAGCATTTTCAATTGCTTTAGATTCAGCACCAAATGCAATAAATGCAGAACTAACAGCACCTACAGCACCTACTAAACCTTGGAATGTATCAACTAAGGCAGTTGCTCTTTGTTCTTTATCTAAACCCTCAAATTGTAAGTCAATGTCCTTTAATTGAGAGCGAGTTTTCTTTATTTGGTTACCTAATTCATTGAACCTTTGAGAACCAACAGAGACAGTTTCAAATTCTGCCTCTAATGCTCTTAACTCTAACTTTAAATCCTCTACGGATTTTAGGTTATTATTAATATCAATATTTACTTTTACGTTTTTAACCGCCATGATTATTTATAAATATTTTATTTTTAAATTAATTGTTTTTAAGCAATAGGTGTTCCATAACTTCCTGAATAATAGAACATTTCGGATAAAGTAGCTCCTAAACTGTTCATTTGCACAAATGTAGTTTCTCCATCTTGATTTTTTACCATACTATGATAAGCTGTAATAGCATTAGCTACCCATCTACGTTTAGGTGCAGATGGATTTCGAGTAAATGTTTGAGTTTGTGGGATAGTACCATTAAACCAATAATAACTAGAATTAGAAGCACTTATTAATGTTCTATAAGATATAGCATTTCCTGAACCTGAATCTAAGGATATTGCTAGTTGGGCAATACTTGATGTAGGTAATTGTTCTGGGCACCAATAAATGTTTACACTACAAGATACATTTGAAGGAAAACTAGTTAAATCTATATTATGATTTCCAGAGGCAGATATATAGTAGTTACTTGTTGAACTTGTAGGAGGTACAAATGTATAACTCATTGTTTGATACACTTGATTCCACATTCCTATCATATCAATAGGATTATCATTGTATGTAGATGAACCTGTTATATCTAAACTACCAGTCATTGTTGTAGGTCCAACAAAATTAACTGTTGATGAACCAGATACTGTTAATGAACCTGTTACAATAATACTACCAGATACATTTTGAGTACCTATAAATGTATTAGAACCAGTAGTAGCAAATGAACCTGTATTAATTACTGAACCTGAAGGTCCTGCTGGTCCTTGAGGTCCTGTATTTCCATATATTCCACTAATTGGAACATAGGAACCAGATATTATATAAGTGTTGCCTACAAATGTTGCTTTAACATCTAATGTTGGAGGTGCTGTATTATTAAATGTAGCGGTAAATGATGCTGTTGGAGCTCCAGTTAAATTACGTTGAACAATAACATCAGCACTTGCGGCATTATTTCCGTCAGTATTGATTTGTAATTGTCCTGAGTTTATTGCTGTTGAACCTGAAGTTAGATTGTATTCTAAAGCAAATGCCCTATTTGGACCAATTGGATTGGGTATAGTTACAAATACTTCATTAGTTGGGTCACTACCAAAAGCGTGATTATATAAAACAGCACTACCCGTAGCACTACTTCCTGAACTAAATGGATAACAATCACCATTAATACATAATGAACCTGTGATATCTACTGAACCAGTCATACTAGCACCATCTTTAAATGTTGCAGTACCTTGGTTAATTAAATTACCTGTATAAACGCTACCTGTAGGGTCAGTTTCATATATGTCATTTATAGGGTTTATAACAACGTTATTTTGTGAACCAGATACAATACGTGAACCTGAAGGTTGAATTAATACTATACGTTGAGAATCGGTTACTGTAAAATCATTACCCATTAAGGTAATATTTTGATAAGGTGATTCTGTAGCACCATATACTGAACCAGTATCAATAGCTGATGCTGATATAGTAGTATTAATATTATTATTAGTACCAAAAATATATGATTCGGCTAAATTATCAGGTAATGTGTTACCAGCACCTACTACAATAACATTATTTTGGGTTTCATTATATTTTGAATTACCTAAAATAAAGATATTGTTATTAAAATTAGTTGGATTTTGTGTATTCCAAACTGCCTCTTGTCCATATGATTCTAAGTAATCTAATGCTGTGGCAGCATCTAATATTTGTGAACTTGTTATAGGAGTTCCTGTATCATATTTTACATACGAAACACTACCATCCTCTCCAAACGAATTAATGATTACATCTTCAAAATCTTGAGAACCAACACCTGTTGGTATTCTACGTCTGCCTGTAAAAGGTTGAGTACGAGATAATACTTTAACTAATTCAACTACTGTAGATTGTTTTTGTATTAAGTTAGCACCTGTAATTTTATTAATTCTGTATAAATGTCCGTCTATAAAAATTTTATCATACAATCTAATATTTTTGATGTCTTGGGGAGATAAAAAGATATTACACGTTAGTAAACGTGAATCAATGTCATATAATGAGTTGATGTAATATGCCCAATATCTGTTGTATAAACCATCTTGACATTGTCCATTTACTGCTGATTGTTGGAAAGGATAATATCCAATATTAGCATAATGTAAATCTAAAGATGATGTAAAAATAGTAGGTGAATCAGTTGTTGCTAATAATGTTCTGTAATATGATAAAGCACGAACACCACTTGCGGCAGGGTCATCTATATAATAAAATGTTGAACCTGAAGGTGCGGCAAATGAACCTGTTGCTGTTCCATACATTTCATTATTTGGAATATTTCTAACAGGTTGTTTATGTAATAAACGAGGTTTAAAATTAAATGGTTGAGCGTATTTTTCTGGTTCTTGTTTTACTAACCAAGGAACAACTACTGTACCATTTGTACCTTTTGTAGGTAATCCTTTAACAGGAGTAGCAGCAAAAAATCCACCAATTACTTTTTCACCAGCCGCTAAATCACTATCTGTTTGATAATTGTATTCACCATAAACATTACCATAAGTATCTTTTTGATATTGGTTTAATACATCATCATCTAGTTGGTCACTAAATTTATATTTTTTAGGTAATGATTGAATTGGATGTGTTATTTGATATTTAACACTTCTATCTACTTTTTCTGTCCAGTCAACAGTAGTACCTAAATTAATCCAATCATTGTAAGGTTCAATACGTAAAATATTCTTTTGGTCGGCTACAGGTTCAATTACTAGGTTAAATTTTTCAATCAAACCTTTCATAAAATCTAGTGTTTTAATGTCACCAAACATTTTACCTACATCAACAGTACCCCCAATTGGGTTTTGTGGTGTTTGAACTTTTAAATAAACACCATTTTGTCCTGATGTTACTATTGTAGTAAATCGTTCAACTGCATTAGATGGTGGAGATTGTAAGGCAAAATAAAAATGTATTGTTTGACCTGCTGTTAAATTAAGAGATATATTACCAGTATTGATTGTACCTGAAATAGTACTTGGTAATGGAGTTTTGCTTGTATGTAATATATTAGCTGTTGCTAAACTTGCCCCATTAGTAATGTATAATATAAATTGTCTTCCTGCTCTACGGGAATTTGTCGGACCAATATTTGCTGTAATATTAAATGGTATATTAACGTTTATTATGTGAGTTCCTGTAAAGTCGGCAGTATAATTATCGTTTGCTAAATCAAAATTATTACCATTATTATATACTGTTTGATTAAAATTTAATACAGCAGGTGCTAATATTGTAAAACCTGATAAAACAGATTGTGTTGTATTAGTCCAAACATATGAACCTGAGGTAGATGATACAAACGATACTCCATCCTTATCATCAAATGAATTTACAAAATATAAATTTTTAAAGAAATCTGAATTAATAAATGATGAGGTATACTTGTAGTTTATTTTATTAAATATTTCATCTACAATTGTTTTTGCCTGAATAGTAGGTTTGAATTGACTAACTTGTAATGGTGTAGTTGGATTATCCATTTGATATTTGGCACCACCAAACTCAAATCCAGGCGAATTAGGATTTTGAGGGTTAGCACCAAAATTCATTAATGGATAAAATATTGAACCTGAAAATAATTGGTCATTCCACGATTGTGAAATTGAGGCATACGAATAAGAATGTGAATATGGAGACCAATTTAAATCCGTTAAACCTTGGTTTTCAGTCAATGTACGAAAATCTACTGTCTCGTTTACTACAACACAATTGTAAATTACATCATTATATTGGTCACTTATAACATTTTGTATATACAATTTACCATTAAATACTGCCTCACCATCAACTAATACTTGACAAGATACGGATTTGTTTAATGCTACAGCTGGTGTAGCACCTAAATCAAATACGTTATTGAAAAATTGATTATTGATATCGCTACCAGGTAAAGCAAATGTTTGAGATGATATACCAAATACTTTACCAATTTCACCTAATTCAATAGCCGAAATATCAAGTAAAAAGTCAGGCGAATTTACGATTTCTAAATCGAATTTTTGCCCATTATCATTTGTTGCTCTTAGTATTACACTATATTGTACAGCCATTATCTACTACGTTTGTTGTTTGCTAAAGTATAATTAACTACGTATTGGAAATTCTTCTGTGTACGTGGGTTTGTTTTAGATATAAATTGAGTATCAGTAATTACAATTGGTAACCATTGAGTACCAACTTGAGTATAAACGTTAGGTGAATAAAATAATGTACCTAACCAATCGGCTTGTGCTTGTGTTAACCAATCAGAAAATACTTGTGTATTATCGCTTATATTTGTATAATAAGCAAGGTCTCCACGACGTTTAATATCGTACGTAACTGCATTAGTTGTTGTACTATAATTAACGAAATTTTTTCTGAATAAACCTCTATCTATTGCTGTTGTTTCATTTGCTTGTAAGGTAAAATTGAAATAATCCCAAACACCATAATTGTTTATCCAAGCAAATCTTACACCTGGATATTCACAATAAGCATCTTGTTTATAAAATGTAAATAAATCCCACACACCATTTGTGTTTACACCTGAAGGTCCTTGAGGATATAATTTAACAGTATAATAATCCCAAGAACCTGTGATTTCAGGAATATTACCATTGTCAATCAAGTTTTGAGGTCCTACCCCTACGTGTAGTAATAATGAACCTGATGTTTGAAATGGTCTTAAAGATGAACTACAAGTTTGTATTGTACCTGGAAATGGATTAGAAATAGAACCTGTACGAGGACCTCCTGAATAGATATTATTTGTATTATCTATGTTATCAAAGAAATATGATGCGGTTACTCCCGCAGTATAAATGTTATATTCAACCCAAGCTATATCTTGACCGGATGACGTGCTTTGATTTAGATTGCCGTTTAAAACGCTTATAGACGCGTAATCTCCAGCTTGAACATATTGTGTACGTGGTGCATCTGTTAATGCTACATTATAATTAAAACTAGCAGAATTAGGTATTGCCTCAGATTTAAAATAAGAACTAGTATTCCAGTTAAATGCACCAGAGTTAGGGTCTAATACACCATTAATCAAATAATAAAATGGATTTGAACCTGTATGTGCTGCCGAACCAGTATCATTACCAACACCTGAATATGATGTTACAGATGATGATGGTGATGTTCCATATTCCTCACCAAATGCTATTTTAAAGAATTCAGCTGTATCTGTGTTTTTATTAAACAAACTACCTGTTGCTCCAATGTCTAAAGCATAAAAATCATAGTCCAAATATTGTTTAACAATACGACCTAAGTTAAATACACCTTTACCTGAAGGGTTAGGTTGTTGTTTTATTGTTGTTAATGTGTTATTACATCCATCTTTTAAAGCACATACAAATTGAAATTGGGGTGAACCAGATTGTGCACTGGTTATTTCCCAAATCATATCTGAATTGGCTAAATTAAGTTGTCCTGCGTATTGTTGAATTGTTATCTGTGACATTATTTACCTAATATGTTTTCTATTTCGGCTCCTATTGCATCACCGAATATTTGTTGAAAATCTTGATTTAATACTCTATCTAAAGCTGGTTGAATCCAAGGTTGTTTTGAATAACCTTTTCTGTTAATTTTTCTTGTTATTAAAAATGCTAATTGTTCTTGTGTCATACCTTGACGAGGTGTAATTCCTCTAAATCGCATCCAACCTTTAATCTTGCTTCTCCAAGTTTGTGTTGGACCACCTTTAGTACTTTTACCTCTACCTTCATCAACTATATCTCCGTAATCATCCCAAAATAATGCTATTCCTATTTCAGCACCTTGACCTACAATCTCATATCTAACTGAACGATAAAGGTTACCAGAGGCATTAATGCGTTTTTTATCTAACTCATCTCTTAGTGAATCAACAAATTGTTGTCCTAATTGATTTAATGCCCCTTCAATAGTATCAGCCATTATGGTAATTTAGGAAAGTTACAAAAATCTAGTGTACCATAAGTATTAACAGTAATATTAGCATTCCAACCACATACTCTATCATTGAATGACTCATATAGCGGAATTATACTATTTAATACAATGTATTCTTCTTGTTGGTATTCTCCCAAATTAAGGTAAGCAATAATGTCGTATATATAAATTTCACATTGTGATTGTAATTTTAATACATCAGTATCAGTTAACTGAGGAACATCCATCATTATAAATTCAAAATTAAGTGCACGTGCACCTGATACTCCATTAGTGTTAAGTACCATACCTTGTGAGGTAATTGGACGTAAAAATGCTAATGGGTATTTTACATTTTGAGTTAAACTATCTAAGCGGTCAATACTACCTTCACCAAATGAATTAATGGCAAGATGTTCATCACAAGCTGTTTCAAACTGTTCAACAATATATTGGTAGGTAGGAAAGTCAGCCATAATTAACAGTTACAATCCTCTGCTGGAGGTAATTTGTCTAAAATTGTTTGTAATTCGGTTTCGGTTAAACCATAAAATGATTGTAGTGCAGGGAAATTCAAATCATTTCTGCGTGCTAATACTCCTGCTTCAGTTGGTGTTAAAATAGGTCCTTTAGTACCTGTTTTTTTAGCTGGAGTTAATTCTTCTTTAATTTCTGTATTTTCCATATTGTTGTTCTTGTTGTTGTTGTTTCATTAGTTCGTGTTGTAGTGACATAAAGTTAAAAACAAATATCACATTTAATTTTGTAATTGCGGATTCTCCTGTGATTGATAAGATATTGGTTTTAGCAAGTTCATAGAGTGTAAGAAACCACCCGTAATGTTCAGCAATCGTTGTTTTCTCTTCGGTAGGGTTTTCATCATTTCCTTTATCATCCTCTCTTGGAACTTGAGGGAATATGTTTGAGAATTGCTTAATAACATTGTCTTTGTATCTAAAAAAAAAGCCAACGCACCTAAAGCAATATCGATTGGAAACTCAT
>Ga0172372_10013610_pt1 | contig 10044 bp, 7 predicted proteins | sample LakKiv5m_2_FD_114544 | JGI IMG/M metagenome (GOLD analysis project Ga0172372, IMG submission 114544) | Freshwater microbial communities from Kabuno Bay, South-Kivu, Congo - kab_092012_9.5m | ecosystem: Environmental > Aquatic > Freshwater > Lake | place: Democratic Republic of the Congo... | reverse complement strand
GCCATCACGACGCTCGCCGGCATGGCGGTCGCGGGTGCGGCGGGCTGGGCCGTCGCGTCGAACGGCCTGCGTCCGGTCCGACGGCTGACCCTGGCGACCGAGCACGTCGCGCGCACGCAGGAGCTCACCCCGATCGAGGTCGTCGGCCGCGACGAGCTCGCCCGGCTCACGATGTCGTTCAACCAGATGCTCGTCGCGCTGGACGCCTCACAGGCGCAGCAGCGCCGACTCGTCGCGGACGCGGGTCACGAGCTCCGCACCCCCCTGACGAGCCTCCGCACCAACATCGAGCTCCTGACGCAGGCGAACGCCTCCGGACGCCCGCTCAGCGGCGACCAGGCCGGCGAGGTCATGCGCGACATCCGCGCGCAGGTCGAGGAGCTCACGGCCCTGATCGGCGACCTCGTCGAGCTGGCCCGCGACGAGCCGCTGCACCACGATCCCGAGCCGCTCGACCTCGCCGAGGTCGTCGAGCAGGCGATCGACCGCGTCCGACTCCGCGCACCGTCGTTGACGTTCGAGACCGCCCTCGACCCGTGGTGGGTCGAGGGCGAGCCGCGGGCACTGGAACGCGCCGTGACGAATCTCCTCGACAACGCCGCCAAGTGGAGCCCGCCCGAGGGCACCGTCGAGGTCGCCCTGCACGACGGCGTCGTCACGGTCCGCGACCACGGCCCCGGCATCGCGCCGGAGGACCTCCCGCACGTCTTCGAGCGCTTCTACCGCTCGCCCGAGGCCCGCACACTGCCCGGATCGGGGCTGGGTCTGTCGATCGTCCGCCGTGCCGCCGAGCGCCATGGCGGTACGGTCGAGGTCGAGTCCGAACCCGGGGACGGCGCGACGTTCCGCATGTCGGTGCCGGGCACGAACCCTTCGCCCCCTCACACGCCCGTCTCAGAGCCGTCTCAGTGACCACGGAGATCCTGTCCACATGAACGCACCGCACGATCCCTTCGGCGAGCAGGTCCCGCCGCCCCCCGCCGACGTCGAGCCGATCCCGGCTCCGCCTGCGGACGACCCGGCGACCGCCGCCGACTCGACCCCGACCGAGAGCGTCGAGCGCCCTGCGGTGGACGCCCCGCTCGACCCCGCGAGCGCAGGCGCTCCCGCCACGACCTCGGTGCTGCCCGCGGGAGACGTCGTGCCGCCCCCGAGCTCGGCACCCGAGCCGACTCCGTCGGGACCCCCGGCCCCGAACGACGCCATCACCCCACCGCCCGGCGACTCCGCGACCCCGCCGCCCCCGTCCCCCGCGGGCGACGGCGCGTCGTCGTCCGGCGGGGGCCGCGGCGGCAAGGTCGCCCGGACCATCGGCATCGGCGCGCTGGTCGTGGTCCTCGCCCTCGGTGCGGGGTTCGGCGGCGCGTGGCTGCAGGGCCTCGGCGACGACGACAGCACGATCCCGGACGGCACGTCCGCGCTCGACGTGCCCGCCTCCGACAACGAGGCGCCGACGGGCGACGTCGAGACCGTCGCGTCCCAGGTCATGCCCTCGGTCGTGCAGATCAACGTGCGCAGCGGTCAGGACGGCGGATCCGGCTCGGGCGTGATCCTGAGCTCCGACGGTGAGATCCTCACGAACAACCACGTCGTGGAGGCCGCGGCGGAGGACGGCACCATCACGGTCGCCTTCAGCGACGGCACCAACGCCGAGGCGGAGATCCTCGGGCGCGACCCCGTCACCGACCTCGCGGTCATCAAGGCCGACGGCGTCTCGGGCCTCAAGCCCGCGACGCTCGGATCCTCGGCCGACCTCCGCGTCGGTCAGGACGTCATCGCGATCGGCTCGCCCTTCGGCCTCGAGAGCACCGTCACGACCGGCATCGTCAGCGCGCTCAACCGGCCCGTCGAGTCCAGCGACGGCACCGGCGAGAATGCCACGGTGTTCCCGGCGGTGCAGACCGACGCCGCGATCAACCCCGGCAACTCCGGTGGTCCGCTGATCGACATGGCCGGCAACGTCATCGGCATCAACTCTGCGATCCGCACCAACTCGAGCGCGTCCGGCTCGATCGGACTCGGCTTCGCGATCCCGATCGACCTCGCGCGCAACGTCGCCCAGCAGCTCGTCGACGGCAAGACCGTCGAGCACGCCCGCATCGGCGTGACGGTCACGCCGGCGACCGAGGACGACGAGCTGACCGGTATCGGCGCCGAGATCCGCGAGGTGCAGGAGGGGGGCGCGGGCGACCGGGCCGGCCTCCAGGCAGGCGACATCATCACGGCGCTCAACGGCAACCCGATCGCGAGCTCGAGCGCTCTGGTGGCCTCGGTCCGCGGCCACCAGCCCGGCGACACGGTCGAGATCACGTACCTGCGCAACGGCGAGAGCCAGACCGCCGAGGTCACGCTCGACTCCGACAACGGCGAGCTCTCCCAGGAGTAGCGACCCCACCTGGACGGGGTCGGCAGAAAGTCGACGGGATCGGGCCGGATCGACCCTGTCAGGTTGTCGGCGGGGCTCACTAGCGTGACTCCGTGACCGCTTCCCCGCCCGCCGCCACGGCCGCCCGCGACCTCTCGGTCGCGGCGCTCGCCGTCACGGTCGTCCTCTGGGCGTCGGCGTTCGTGGGCATCCGTGCGATCACGGACGCCTTCAGCCCCGGTCCGATGGCCCTCGGCCGCCTCATCGTGGGGGCCGTGACGTTGACGGTCCTGGTGCGCCCCTGGCGGCACACCGTCCCTCGCGGCGGCACCCTCGGGCTCGTGGTCGTCTACGGCGTCGTGTGGTTCGGCGCGTACAACGTCGCGCTCAACGCCGGCGAGACGTACCTCGACGCGGGCACCGCCGCGCTCGTCGTCAACATCGGGCCCATCCTCATCGCGCTCCTGGCGGGCTGGCTGCTGAAGGAGGGCTTCCCGAGGCCGCTGCTGGCCGGCATGGCGATCGCGTTCGCGGGAGTCGCGCTCATCGCGCTCAGCTCGCGCGGGGGCGACGCCGTCGAGTCCGCCAGCGCGGCGGGGGTCGTGCTGTGCGTCGTCGCCGCGGTGCTGTACGCGATCGGTGCGCTCACCCAGAAGCCGACCCTGGCGACCGTCTCGCCCGGGATGTCGGTGTGGATGGCGTGCGGCATCGGCGCGCTCGTGTGCCTGCCGTACGCGCCGACGCTCCTCGACGAGCTGGCGGCGGCGAGCCTTCACGACGTGCTCTGGCTCGTGTACCTCGGGGTCTTCCCGACCGCGATCGGCTTCACGACGTGGTCCTACGCGCTCAAGCGGCTCACGGCCGGGCAGGTCGCTTCGACGACGTACCTGGTCCCGGTCGTGGCGACCGGCATCTCCTGGGCCCTGCTCGACGAGGTGCCCGCCCCGCTGGCCTTCGCCGGCGGCGCGCTGTGCCTCGTCGGCGTCGGCATCACCCGTTGGCGCCCCGCCCCCCGCCGGGATCGCCTCTCACCGCCCGTCGCCCGGCACCCCCGCCGGGGCTAGCCTCTCGCCGCCCGAGGCCCGGCACCCCCGCCGGGGCTAGCCGGGGACGACCGCCAGGACGAGGTCGCGGAGGATGCCGAAGCCGTTCTGCGTCAGGACCGACTCGGCGTGGAACTGCACGCCGCGGTAGTGCGGGCCCGCGATGAGGTGGATGTCGCCTGTGGGCTCGTCGCGCTCGACCGTCACGCCCTCGGGCAGGCCCGACTCGGGCACCCGGGCGACGAACGTGTTGTAGAAGCCGACGGTCTCCGGGCGACCCAGCACCTCGAGGCGGCTCTGCGTGCCCTGGAAGACGATGTCCTTGAACGCGAGGTCGAGCCCGATCCGGTGCGCGAGCGCCTGGTGCCCGAGGCACACGGCGAGGAACGGCCGCTCAGTCGCGAGCAGCTCGTCGACCACGCCGTGGATCACGGCGATCTTCGGGTCGTCGGCGTCGCGCGGATCGCCCGGCCCCGGGCCCACCACGACGAGGTCGTACCCGTCGAGCGCACCTGCGGCGTACTGGTCGTGGCGCACGACGTCGGTCGTCATGCCGAGCACGCCGAAGACGTGGCCCAGCATGTTGACGAAGTCGTCCTCGCCGTCGAGGATCACGACCCGCTTGCCCTGCAGGGTGGGCTCGGGGGCCGCCCCGGACTGGTCGGTCAGCCAGAACTGGCTCAGCCGCTGGTTGCGGGCGCCGAGCGCGATCAGCACGTCGTCCTCGCGCGTGAACGCGTCGTAGCCCTCGGTCGCGGCGGGGGCGGCGTCGACCAGGCCGAACGCGCTCAGGATGCCGCCGGCCTTGGCCCAGGTCTCGGCGGTCTCGTACGCGGGGTCGGAGTCGCGCACCAGCGTCGCGCCCGCCGTGACCTTGAGCCGTCCGTCGAGACTCACGTCGGCGGTGCGGATCAGGATCGGGGCGTCGGCCCGCTGGCCGCCGTCCGCGTCACGACCGATCAGGGCCGCGACCGAGGCGTAGTAGCCGCGCCCCTCCGGCTCGTACTTCGCGATCAGGCGGCACGCGTTCTCGACCGGGCTGCCCGTCACGGTGGCGGCGAACATCGAGTCGCGCAGCACGTCGCGCACGTCACGGTCGGTGCGGCCGGACAGCAGGTACTCGGTGTGCACGAGGTGCGTCATGGGCTTGAGGTAGGGCCCCAGCACGAGCCCGCCCTCGTGGCAGATGTCGCACATCTGCTTGAGCTCCTCGTCCACGACCATGAAGAGCTCGTAGATCTCCTTCTCGTCGCGCAGGAAGTCGAGCAGTGCAGCCTTGCGCTCGGCGTGGGTCTCGAGGCCGCGCAGGCGGAACGTGCCGCTGATCGGGTTCATGCGGACCTCGCCGTGCTCGACGCTGACGTGCCGCTCCGGACTCGCGCCCACGAGGTAGCGGTCGCCCGTGAAGATCAGGAACGTCCAGAACGCGCCGCGCTCGCGCTCGAGCAGGCGGCGCAGCACCGTCAGCGCCTCGGCGTGGCCCCAGCTGGCGAGCTGCGCGCGGTAGTGACGTCCGATCACGAGGTTGGCGCCCTCGCCCTGGCCGATCTCGTCGTCGATGATGCGGCGCACGACCTGGGCGTAGTCGTCGTCGCTCGTCTCGAAGCCTCCGCGGTCGGCGAACTCGATCGGCGCTTCGGGCAGCTGGTCGAGCAGGTCCGCCAGCGGCAGCTCGGCCTGCATCTCGGCGCGGATCACGCTGAGCGGCGTGCCGTCGTCCTGCGCGACGTACCCGCGCTCCCGCACCTGCGCGAACGGCACGAGCACGAGGTGGTCCCAGACTCCGTCATTCGCCGCCCGTGGCCCGGCACCCCCGCCGGGCACGGCCGGGGCGCCCTCAGTGACCGGGATGTCGGCGAGCGACTCGACGTCGAGGCGCGGCCCGCCGATCAGCGTGACGGTGTCGGCCTCGCGCGAGCGGATCAGCGCGAACGCCGGCTGGGCCAGGAGGTCCTGCAGCTGGGTCATGGTGTTCCTCGAAGACGGTGGGTCCGCGGCCCGGACGAGAAACGCCCATCCCGCGATGACTGAGGGATGGGCGTGCGCAACGACAGACCTCCCCTAGGGGAGGCGCCACGACGGGTTCTGGCGGAGTGTCACACCGCGACTGTAGCGTCTTGAGCCATCGATACCACACCGATACCATGGGGGGCATGGCCATGACGCTGCGACTGACCGATGAGCAGGACGCCGCCCTGACGGCACTCGCGGCCGCGCAGGGCATCAGCAAGAACGAGGCCGCCGTGCGGGCGATCGCCGACAGCGCACGACGGCTCGACTCCGAGACCGACGTCCGACGGATCGTCCGCGACATCATCGCCGAGGACGGACCGCTGCTCGACCGCCTCGCCCAGTAGGCCCCCGATGAGCATCCGCTATCTCGACCTCGAGATGCTCCTGATCATCGTCGAGGAGGCAGGCCTCCAGTCCGTGCGCGACGTCGGCCTGCTCGAGTCGGCCGCCATGCGCCCGCAGACCTCGGTCTTCGGCGACGACGCCTACCCGACGATCGACGAGAAGGCTGCCGCGCTGATGGAGTCGATCGTCCGCAACCACCCCTTGGTCGATGGCAACAAGCGACTCGGGTGGATCGCGATGAAGACGTTCTACGCACTCAACAGCATTCACCTCCTGGCCCCGCACGACGACGCGTACGACCTCGTGATCGGCATCGCGGAGGGCCGCGTCGACTACCACCGGAGCGCTGCGACACTGGCCGCATGGACATCGACGTCGACCTGATCCGCCGCGATCTGGCGCAGCTCGTCAGCATCGACTCCGTCGGGGGCTCCGAGGGCGAGGTCATGGCGCAGCGGTGGGCCGCGGCGACGCTGCAGGGCCTCGGACTCGACGTCGACCTGTGGCGCCTCGACCTCGACGCGCTGCGCGCCGATCCCGACTACCCGGGCGAGGAGGTCGAGCGCGAGGAGGCGTGGGGCTGTGTCGGCGTGTCCGCGCCCGGCACTCCCGCGCTCGTCCTGAACGGTCATCTCGACGTCGTGCCGTCCGGTGATCCGGAGTCGTGGACCGGCGCCGACCCGTGGCACCTGCACGAGGCCGACGGCACGTGGTTCGGCCGCGGCGTGTGCGACATGAAGGGCGGCGTCGTCGCGATCATCGCGGCCGCCCGGGCGGTCGCGGACCTGCCACTGTCGCGCCCGTTCGCCGTCCACACCGTGATCGGCGAGGAGGACGGCGGCATCGGCACGTTCGCGACGCTGCGACGGGGACACACCGGCGAGGCATGCCTGATCGCCGAGCCGACGGACCACCAGGTCGTCGCTGCCAACGCCGGCTCGCTGACGTTCCGCGTCGAGGTGCCGGGACGTTCGACCCACGGGTCGATGCGACCGCACGGAGTCAGTGCGATCGAGGTGTTCGAGTCGGTCCACCGCTCGCTGCGGGCGCTCGAGGCCCGACGCAACGAGGCGCCGCCCGCCCCGTTCGCGGGAGTCCCGTGGCCCATCAGCGTCGGCATCCTCAGCGCGGGCGAGTGGGCCAGCACCGTGCCGGACCTGCTGGTCGCCGAGGGCCGCCACGGGGTCATGCCGGGTGAGTCGTTCGCCGAGGCGAAGGCCGCGTTCGAGGCGGCGGTGGCGGAGGCCGACCACCCGTTCCTGCTCGAGAACCCGGCCGTGGTCACGTGGCCGGGCGGGCACTTCGCGGCAGGGGCGCTGCCCGCAGATGACCCGTTCCTCGATGACGTGCGCGCGGCCGTCGGCACCTCACCTGCCGTGGTCGGCGCTCCCTACGGCTCCGACCTGAGGCTGTACCAGGCCGCCGGGGTCTCGACGGTCCAGTACGGACCCGGCGGCATCACCGACGCCCACGCGGTCGACGAGCGCGTCCGCATCGACGACGTCGTCGCCGCCGCCGAGGCCTACGCCCGCCTCATCCTCGCCCGCTGCTCCTGACCCCGGCGGGTTACTGAACCGTGTCGTCGGGGCTGGAGGAGGGGGCGTCGGTCGGGGTGCCGTCGGGGTCGACGGGGGCCTGGTCGCCGATCAGCTCCGCGAGCGTGACGTAGGGCTGCGGCGTGATGCCGCCGCCGGTGTCGATGTCGACGAGCTGCAGACCGACGGGACGACCGTCCTCGAACGTCACGAGCGTCATCTGTGCCTCGCGACGCAGCCCCGTGCCCAGCGCGAACGCGTAGATCGCGCCACCGGTCGTGCCGGTCGTGAGCGTGACGGTCGGCTCGCCGTCGTCGCTGACCACGACGTCGGGCCCGACCTGCCGGTGCAGGTGCCCCGACAGGATCAGGTCGACGCACCCGGACTGCGACAGCTCGCGCGCGGCGGCCGAGCTGTGCACCATCGCGACCGACACCTCGCCGTCCTCGCACGCGGCCGTGGTCAGGGCCTCGTCCTGCTCGCGGATCGCGGCGATGTTGTCGTCCTCGTCGCCCGTGTAGCCCTTGGTCAGCCCGGACGAGCGCGGGTCGCTGTCGCCGATGAAGCGGATCCCCTCGATCGTGACCGGCTCACCCTTCAGCAGCTGGAACCCGCGGTCCTCCATGTGCTGCGCGATGTTGGGACCCTGGTCGTGGTTGCCCGCGACGGCGACGATCTCGAGGTCCTCGAACTCACGCGCGAGGGAGTTGATGCTGAACTCCTCCCAGGCCGCGCCGTTGGAGGTGTCGTCGCCGAGATCGAGCAGGAGCGTCGCCTCGGCGTTCTCGGCGATCTGCCGCGCGGTCGGGTCGACGGCCACGTTGTCGTGACGATCGGTGACGACGAGCGCGACGGTCTGTCCCTCCTCGGGGGTCCGGACCTCGACGTCCTTCGCGGTCTCGGCCAGCTTGTCGAAGAACTCGCTCGACTCCTGGTAGGTCCGGATCGCCCCCTCGATCAGCGACGAGCCGCTGCGGAGCGCGGCGCCCTCGGACAGCTCGAGGCGGTCCAGCGTGGGGTCGCTCGGCAGGTTCGGGAACACGTCCGTGAGCCGGACCCACTCGACGTCGTCGACGACGGCCGTGGGGTCGGACCGGTCGGCCACGACGAGGCCGCCGATCACGAGCACGCCAGCCGCACCCACCGCCACGAAGCGGCGGGGGCTCGGATGACGCAGCCCGCGAAGGAGGTCACGACGACGGGTGGACCCGACGCAGATCCAGCCGGTCGCGATGACGGCTCCCAGGGCGACGGCGACCGCCGCACCCCGCACCGCCGAGTCGATCCACATGTCACGCAGCGCGGCCTCGACCGCCGCGATCTCACCGTCCGGCTGGGAGGCGATGACCGCGTCGCGCGCGAGCAGCTCGTCGAGCGACGCGACGTCGGCGTCGCCGAGCTGGATGCGCGCGCCGATGCTGAGCGGGGCGTCGTCGACCGGCATCTTCACGAGCGGCAGGAGCGGCCCGAAGTCGACGACGATCTTGCCGGAGTAGTCCGGTCGCAGCGTGGCTTGGTGGGCACCGATTGAGATCGAGCGCTCCGAGCTCTCGAACGTCGTGCGGGCGACCCACACCCCGATCGGCGCCACGATCGCCACCAGCACCGCGAGGGCGAGCAGGTGGCGCAGCGCCGGCCGCACGTGCGCCTTCAGCGCGCTCGGGGCGAACCGCGAGCGCCAGCTCGAGGTCGGAGCGGTCTCGTCCGTGGTGTCCTCGGCCGGATCGGTCACGCGGGGTCCTCCGTCCTCCACCGGGACGTGGACCCGACGGTCGTGAGCAGCTGGGTGGCACGGGTCAGCACGACGTAGAACGTCCGCCACCCGGCCTCGGACTCGGCGACGAGGGCGTCCGGCTCGGCCGCCACGACGGCGTCGAACTCGAGCCCCTTGGTGTCGAGCGCATCGAGCAGGCGCAGACGCTCGTGCGTCGCGAGCGAGGTGGCGAGCTCGCGCTCGAGGTCGGGCCGCAACGCCAGCGGAGTCACGACGGCGACGCTGCCCTCGACCCGCGCCAAGAGCTTCTCGGCCTCCTCGCGGACCGCCGTGGCGACGCCGCCGCGCGGCACGACGAGGTGCGCGGGCTGCTCGCCCGTGCGGCGCACGCCGTCGGCGAGGTCGGCGCCGGGGATCGCGCGTCGCGCGACGTCGGCGGCGAGCTCGTAGATCTCCGCGGAGTTGCGGTAGTTGGTCGAGAGCCGGAACCGGTGCTCGGGCTTGCCCTCCAGCGCGTCGAGCCGCGCCCGTTCTGCCTCGGCCGGCACGGGCCACGACGACTGCGCGGGATCGCCCACGATCGTCCAGCTCGCGTGACGACCTCGACGACCGACCATGCGCCACTGCATCGGCGAGAGGTCCTGAGCCTCGTCGACCAGGACGTGCGCGTAGCCGTCGTCCTCGATCGAGCGGGTCGCGCGCACGTCCTCGCGCTCGCGCCGCTCGAAGCTCATGAGCTGCTTCGGCACGTCGGCGTCCTCGTCGATCTGCGGGGGCACCTCGCCCAGGAGGTAGCGCAGCTCGTCGACGAGCGGCACGTCCTCGATGCTGGCCGACGGCTCACGCCAGGACGCCCGCAGCGCGTCGAGCTCCTCACGGCGGAACGCGCCGTGCGCGACCTCCGTGATGCGCGTCGACAGGGTGGACCACAGGGCCACGGCGTCGCGCTCGGGCCACCACGCCTCGACGAAGTCGGTGAAGCGGTGGTCGTCGACGAGCTCCTCGAGGAAGCCCTCACGCCCCTTCTCG
>Ga0172372_10013608_pt1 | contig 10045 bp, 9 predicted proteins | sample LakKiv5m_2_FD_114544 | JGI IMG/M metagenome (GOLD analysis project Ga0172372, IMG submission 114544) | Freshwater microbial communities from Kabuno Bay, South-Kivu, Congo - kab_092012_9.5m | ecosystem: Environmental > Aquatic > Freshwater > Lake | place: Democratic Republic of the Congo... | reverse complement strand
GCCGATGGCCAGGAACATGGCCGCAGAGACAAAGCCGTGCGAGATCATCTGCACAATGCCGCCGGCCACTCCCAAGCTGTTGAAGATGAAAAAGCCCAACGTGACAAAGCCCATGTGCGCCACGGAGGAGTACGCCACCAGCTTCTTCATGTCTTTCTGCACCATCGTGACCAGGCCGACATAAATGACCGCCGCCAACGACAGGCCGATCATCAGGCCAGCCCACTCGTGCGCGGCATCGGGCGTGATGGGCAGAGAAAACCGCAGGAAACCGTAAGCCCCCAGCTTCAGCATGATGGCCGCCAGCACCGCCGAACCACCGGTGGGTGCCTCCACGTGAACGTCCGGCAACCAGGTGTGAACCGGCCACATTGGCACCTTGACCGCAAACGCCGCCAGGAACGCAAAGAACAGCAAGGTTTGCACATTGGCCGCCAACGGCATTCTTTGCCACGTGGCCAGATCAAAACTACCGTTGGAAGCCAGGTAGAGGTAAATCAGCGCCACCAGCATCAACAGCGAACCGAGCAAGGTGTACAGGAAGAACTTGAACGCCGCATAAATCTTGTTCGGGCCACCCCACACGCCGATGATGAGATACATCGGGATCAGCGTGGCTTCAAAAAACACATAGAACAACATGCCGTCCAGCGCACAGAACACCCCGATCATCAGGCCGCTGAGAATCAGGAAAGCACCCATGTACTGGTTGACACGGCTGGTGATGACCTCCCAGCCAGCAATGACCACCACCACGTTGATGAAGGCGGTGAGCAACACAAACCACAGCGAAATGCCGTCCACGCCCAGGTGATAGTTCACATGAAAGCGCTAATCCAGGGCGACAGCTCGGTGAACTGCATGGACGCGGTGGTCACGTCAAACTGCGTGTACAACGGCACCGTCACCAACAGGCTCACCAACGCGCCAATCAGTGCAATCCAACGAACCGCCTGCGCCTGGTCATCACGACCCAGGGCAAGCAACAAGACACCAAACAGGACTGGTGTCCAGATAGCCAGGCTCAGCAAACCCATTTTTAGTTTTCTCCTATTTGAGCCAAACGAAATACGTCATCAGGACAAAAATGCCCAGCACCATGGTCAGCGCGTAGTCGTACAGATAACCCGTCTGGACCTTGCGCACCACGCTGGAAATCATTCCGACGATGCGCCACGACCCATTCACCACCGCACCGTCAATCACCGCTTGGTCGCCACCCTTCCAGAGCGCCACCCCCAGGCCGCGCGCCGCGGGTGCCAGCACGTTTTCATTGAACCAGTCCATGTAGTATTTGTTTTCAAGCAAGGTATGGATCGGTTTGAAGGTTCGCTGGATCGCTGCGGGCAAAGCCGGGTTCACCATGTACATGTAGTACGACAGCGCCACACCCGCCAACGCCAGCCAGAACGGTGCCGTCGTTAACCCATGCAGCGCCATCTGCACTGGCCCATGGAACTCTTCATGCAAAAGTTCCATGGCCTTGTGCAACTCTGGGTTAACAAATATCGCATCGTTAAAGAAATTGCCAAACAACATCGGACCGATCGTCATGTAGCCGATCAAAACCGACGGGATTGCCAACAGCACCAGCGGCACCGTCACCACCCACGGTGATTCATGTGGCTTGTGCTGCCCACCATGCGCGTCGTGGCCATGACCGTGGTGCGCATCCGGGTTCTGATCAAAGCGTTCGTTGCCATGAAAGACCAGAAAGTACAAGCGGAACGAATAAAAAGCGGTCACAAAAACACCAGCCAGCACGGCAAAATAAGCAAAGCCTGCTGCCGGCAGCGAACTGGCGTGCACCGCTTCAATGATCGAATCCTTGGAATAAAACCCCGCGAAAAAGGGTGTACCAATCAGCGCCAATGACCCCACCAGCGACGTGATCCAGGTGATGGGCATGTACTTGCGCAAGCCGCCCATCCAGCGGATGTCCTGGTTGTGATGCACACCCATGATGACCGAACCCGCAGCCAGGAACAGCAGCGCCTTGAAGAAAGCGTGCGTCATCAGGTGGAACACCGCCACCGAGTACGCCGACGCACCCAAGGCGACCGTCATGTAGCCCAGTTGCGACAGCGTGGAATACGCGACCACACGCTTGATGTCGTTCTGGATGATGCCCAGAAAGCCCATGAACAGGGCCGTGATACCGCCAATAATCAACACAAAATTCAGCGCCGTGTCACTGAGCTCAAACAGCGGCGACATGCGCGCCACCATAAAGATACCCGCCGTGACCATGGTGGCCGCGTGAATCAGTGCCGAGATGGGTGTGGGGCCTTCCATTGAATCGGGCAGCCACACGTGCAAGGGAAACTGTGCCGACTTGCCCATCGCGCCAACAAACAGGCCGATGCAAATGACGGTCACCAGCATCCAGTCGGTACCTGGCAGCGTCATCGTTGCCAAGCTGCCCGCTTTGGCAAAGGCTTCGGTGTAGTTCAGCGTGCCGGTGTAAGCCACCAACAGACCGATGCCCAAAATGAAGCCAAAGTCGCCCACACGGTTGACCAAAAAAGCCTTCATGTTGGCAAAGATGGCGCTGGGCTTGTTGAACCAGAACCCGATCAACAAGTACGACACCAGGCCCACAGCTTCCCAGCCAAAGAACAACTGCAACATGTTGTTGCTCATCACCAGCATCAGCATCGAGAACGTAAACAACGAAATGTAGGCAAAGAAGCGGTTGTAGCCTTCGTCCTCTTCCATGTAACCAATGGTGTAGATGTGCACCATCAGCGAGACAAAGCTCACCACACACATCATCATGGCGGTGAGCCCATCGACCATGAAGCCGATTTCCATCTTCAGGCCACCGACCACCATCCAGTTGTAGATGGTTTCGTTGTAGCGTGCACCGTCCAGTACCACGCTCTGAAGCGTCATGGCCGACAGAATGAAGGCCACCAGCACGCCCAGAATAGCGAGCGTGTGCGACGCAGTACGTCCAATCAGGTTGCCACCAAACTTGGTACCCAGAATGCCTGCACCAATGGCACCGGCCAGCGGTGCCAGCGGCACCGTGAGCAACATTGCGGTCGAAAGGGTTTGACTCATTTGTTGTTATCCCTTCAACGAATCAAGTTCGTCCACATTGATACTGGAACGGTTGCGGAACAGCAGCACCAGAATGGCCAGGCCGATGGCCGACTCAGCGGCGGCCACGGTCAAGATGAAAAACACAAAAATCTGGCCATGCAGGTCACCCAGGTAGTGGGAAAACGCCACAAAGTTGGTGTTGACCGCCAGCAGCATCAGTTCAATGGCCATCAACAACACGATCAGGTTCTTTCGGTTCAAAAAGATACCCACCACCGAGAGCGCAAACAGCATCGCGCCCAGCGATAAAAAATGACCCAGAGTCAGTGTCATGCCTTGTTCTCCGCAGAAGTCTCAGCGACAGCTTCCACCGGCAGCGCCGGTTTGGTGGCTTCAACTTTTATTACAACCATGCGATCCTTTGCCCGCACGCGCACTTGTTCAGAGGGATTGACCACCCTGGTATCCTTACGCTGACGCAGAGTCAATGCGATGGCAGCCACCATGCCCACCAGCAAAATGGCCGCAGCCACTTCAAGTGGATAGATGTACTCGGTGTACAACAACTTGCCGAGCTCTTTGGTGTTGGATGCGCCAGTTGCTGACAGCGTCGCGGGGTCTTCCGCGACCCTGAAGCCCCCCATCAACACGGCCGACATCTCAAAAATGATAAAGACGCCCACCACAGCAGCAATGGGGAAGTGTTTCCAGAAACCATCCCGCAGGCTCTCAATTTTGACGTCCAGCATCATCACCACAAACAGGAACAGCACCATCACGGCACCCACGTACACCAGTATCAACGACAGCGATAAAAACTCGGCCTTGAGCAGCATCCAGATCAGCGCCGCTTGAAAGAAAGTCAGCACCAGGCACAACACGGCATGCACCGGGTTACGGGCCGTGATGACACGAAACGCCGCGAACAAGAGGATGACGGCAAAAAAATAAAACAAACCGGCTGTGACACTCATGATTCAAATTCTTTCGTAAAACCAGTCACCGGTACTTTGCATCTGCCTGCTTGCAGGCCGCTATTTCGGACTCATAACGATCACCAACGGCCAACAACATTTCTTTGGTGAAATAAAGATCGCCGCGGTTCTCCCCGTGGTATTCCAGAATGTTGGTTTCAACAATCGAATCCACCGGGCAGCTTTCCTCACAAAACCCGCAAAAAATGCATTTGTTCAAGTCGATGTCGTAGCGAGTGGTCCGACGGGAACCGTCTTGACGTACCTCAGACTCGATGGTGATCGCCATGGCGGGGCAAACGGCCTCGCACAGCTTGCAGGCAATGCAGCGTTCTTCACCGTTCTTATACCGGCGCAACGCATGCAGACCTCGAAAGCGCGGCGACAACGGTGTCTTTTCTTCCGGATATTCCAGTGTGATCTTGCTACGAAACGCGTAGCGCCCGGTCAAGCGCATGCCCTTGAGCAGTTCCAGCAGGAAAAAACTCGAGAAAAAGTCTTTCAAGGAAAAAGCACTTCCCACGGCAGCCCCGGCAGCATTTAAGTTTGGATTGGACATAAGCGACTCGAATTACTTCCAGATGTTCCACGAGGTCTGCATCCACACGCCGACCAGAACCAACCAGACCAAGGTCACTGGAATAAATATCTTCCAGCCCAGACGCATGATCTGGTCATAGCGGAAGCGCGGAAAGGTCACGCGCACCCAAATGAACAAGGTCATGATGGCAAACGTCTTGAGTCCCAACCAAATCCAGCCCGGGACAGCATTGAAGAACGTGCTATCAATAGGCGAAAGCCAGCCACCCAAAAACATCGTCGTCACCAACACTGACACCAACCAGATATTGGCGTACTCAGCCATCTGGAACATGGCCCAGGACATCCCTGAATACTCCACCATATGCCCAGCGACGATCTCAGATTCGCCCTCGATCACGTCAAACGGCGTGCGGTTGGTTTCAGCCAAGCCGGATACGAAATAAACCACCATGATCGGTAGCAAAGGCAGCCAGTTCCATGAAAGGAAATTCAGACCCACGCTGGCAAAGTGGCCTTTGTTCTGCCCCATCACGATGTCGGTCATGTTCAGACTGGCCGACACCATCAGCACCACCAAAAAACAGAAGCCCATGGCTATTTCGTAGCTCACCATCTGGGCTGAAGCGCGCAACGCACCCAGAAAAGCATACTTGGAGTTGGATGACCACCCTGAGATGATCACTCCATACACTTCCATGGACGCAATGGCCATCAGGAACAACAAGCCGGCATTGACGTTAGCCACCGCCACCTCAGGGCCAAAGGGCACCACCGCCCAAGCCGCCAGTGCTGGTGCCACCGTCAGCACCGGGCCAATGAAAAACAGCGCTTTGTCAGAATCAGCTGGCCGAACAATTTCTTTGGTCATCAGCTTCAATGCGTCGGCAATCGGCTGCAACAAACCCCAAGGGCCCACCCGGTTCGGACCCAAACGAATCTGCACCCAACCCAGTAATTTGCGCTCCCACAATGTGGCGTAGGTCACTGCACCGAGCACGATCATCAAAACGACCGTGACCTTGAGCAAAGCCCAGATCAGTGGCCAGGCCAAATCCGACCACCATGACGCATCGATCAGCGCCTGACCAAAAGAGAAAAGCCAGTCGCTCATGCCACCACCTCCGAAGAAACCGTCATGTGGGCATCCGCAGTCAACTGCAGTGACGATGCTCGGCGCACCAGTCCGTCCAACTGATAAATGGGTGCCACACAAGGCTCCACCCACGGTACCGATGCCGCCTGTACACCTGCACTGGCATTGCTTAACCGCGCTGGGATCACCATCCCGGATTCGCTGTCGGCCACACCATACAGGGCTTGCGCAAGTACGTCGGTTGACACGTCAAAGCCAAATCCGGGCAATCCCAAAATATCGGCCAGCGCGCGCAACACCTTCCAGGCTGGACGTGTTTCACCCAGCGGCTTGACCACCGCATGGAAACTTTGGACACGCCCCTCGGCGTTGACAAAGCTGCCAGAGGTTTCGGTAAACGGCGCTACCGGCAAGAGCACGTCGGCGCATTCCATGTTGGTCTTGAAAGGGCTCAGGCTCACCACCATCTCACAGCCCGCCAGCGCCTTCACGGCTGCGGCACCGGCTGCCGAATCAAATTCGGGTTCGGTATTGAGCAGCAAGGCGGCTTTCAGCGCGCCACCCAGCATCTGCCCCGCGTGCAAGCCACCGGCACCGGGCAACGCCCCCATCAGCTGGGCACCAACGGTGTTGGCTGCCTCGGTCAGGTAACCGACGGTAGCCCCGGTTTGTTCGCCGATCCAGTTGGCCAGCTTGAGCAGGCTCAGCGCCTGCGCGTGATGCGCGGCGCCATTGCCCAGCAACACCGCTGCACGCTCACCCGCAATCAAGGAGCGGGCGATATCCAAAGCCACTGGGGTCACATTCCCGCTTTGCGGTGCAGCTACCGATTTTTCTTGCGCCACCGCCGCAGCGATATCGACCAGGGCTTGCACCCATTGCGCTGCGGGAACCACTTGATCGTGCGCCACGGGCATGGCCCAATCGACACGCCCCGAGGCCACCACACTGACCTCACCGCCATGACGCACCGCCTGGCGGATACGCTGGGCAAACAGCGGATGATCCTTACGCAGGTTGGACCCCACCACCAACACGGATTGCAGGTTGGACAGTGCAGCAATGGGCAGACCCAGCCAGCGCGCACCGCTACGACCGGTATCAAATTCTGCGTTGCGCAGGCGATAGTCAATATTTTCACTGCCCAGGGACCTGACCAAGGCACCGGTCAGGTACAACTCTTCCAGCGTGCTATGCGGGCTCACCAATGCGCCGATGGACGCAGCACCGTGCTCTGATTTGATGTTGCGCAGGCCATGCGCCACGTATTCCAGAGCGGTCTTCCAGTCCACCTCGTTCCACTTGCCACCTTGCTTGATCATCGGTGTGGTCAGGCGCTCGGTGCTGTTCAGCGCCTCATAGGAAAAACGGTCACGATCGGCGATCCAGCATTCATTGACAGCCTCGTTTTCAAAGGGCACAACGCGCATCACCCGGTTGTTCTTGACCTGCACGATCAGGTTGGCGCCGGTGGAATCGTGCGGACTCACCGACTTGCGCCGCGACAGCTCCCAGGTACGCGCGCTGTAACGGAACGGCTTGCTGGTGAGCGCGCCCACCGGACAAATATCGATCATGTTGCCCGACAGCTCGGAGTCCACTGACTGACCGACAAACGTTTCAATTTCAGAGTGTTCGCCGCGGTTGGACATGCCCAGTTCCATCACACCGGCAATTTCCTGACCAAACCGGACACAGCGTGTGCAATGAATGCAACGCGACATTTCCTGCATGGAAATCAGCGGACCTACGTCCTTGACCTTGACTACGCGCTTTTCTTCTTCATAACGTGAGGCCGTGCCACCGTAGCCCACTGCAATATCCTGCAACTGGCATTCGCCGCCCTGATCACAGATCGGACAATCCAGCGGGTGATTGATGAGCAAGAATTCCATCACCGACTGTTGCGCCTTGATCGCCTTGTCGGTCTTGGTGCGCACGATCATGCCTTGGGTGACCGAGGTGGCACACGCCGGCATCGGCTTGGGCATCTTTTCAATGTCCACCAGACACATGCGGCAACTGGCCGCGATACTGAGCTTCTTGTGGTAGCAGAAATGCGGAATATGGGTACCGGACTTTTCAGCCGCGTGCATGACGGTGCTGCCTTCGGCCACACCGACTTTTTTCCCGTCGAGTTCAATTTCAATCATCTGGGACTCGCTCAAACGTAAGCTGGAACCATGCAGGTCTTGTGCACCACGTGGTATTCGAATTCGGGCATGAAGTGCTTGAGCATCGCCCGCACCGGCATGGCCGCCGCATCACCCAGCGCACAAATAGTGCGCCCTTGGATGTTCTCTGCAACGGAGTTCAACAGTTCCATGTCCGACGGACGGCCCTGTCCGGTCTCGATACGGTCCACCACCCGCGACAACCAACCCGTGCCTTCACGGCAGGGGGTACATTGCCCACAGGACTCGTGCATGTAGAAGTAGCTCAACCGCTGCAGGCTCTTGACCATGCAACGCGAGTCGTCCATCACGATGACCGCGCCCGAGCCCAGCATGGACCCGGCTTTGGCGATCGAGTCATAGTCCATGGTGCAGTCCATGATGATGTTGGCAGGCAACACCGGCGACGACGAGCCCCCCGGAATCACCGCCTTGAGCTGACGCCCCTTGCGCACGCCACCGGCCAGTTCCAGCAGCTTGGCAAAGGTAGTGCCCATGGGAACCTCGTAGTTGCCGGGCAATTCCACGTCGCCACTGACCGAGTAAATTTTGGTGCCACCGTTGTTGGGTTTGCCGCAGGCAACATACGCGGCACCGCCGTTGCGGATGATCCACGGAACCGCCGCAAAGGTTTCGGTGTTGTTGATGGTGGTGGGTTTGCCATACAAACCAAAGCTGGCTGGAAACGGCGGCTTGTAGCGTGGCTGACCTTTTTTTCCCTCAAGCGACTCAAGCAGGCCGGTTTCTTCACCGCAAATGTAGGCGCCGAAGCCGTGCGCTGCGTGCAACTGAAACTTGAAACCACTTCCCAGAATGTTGTCACCCAGATAGCCAGCTGCGCGTGCCTCTTCCAGCGCTTCTTCAAAGCGCTGGTAGGTGTGGAAAATTTCGCCGTGGATGTAGTTGTAGCCCACCGCGATGCCCATCGCATAAGCGGCAATGATCATGCCTTCGATGACGATGTGCGGATTGAACTCCATGATGTCACGGTCTTTACAGGTACCGGGCTCGCCCTCGTCAGAGTTGCAAACCAGATACTTGTCACCCGGAAACTGACGCGGCATGAAGCTCCACTTGAGCCCGGTGGGAAAGCCCGCACCCCCGCGACCACGCAAAGACGATTCCTTGACCACGGCAATCACCTGGTCTTGCGTCATGGCGGGTGCACCCGCCTGACCCAGCACCTGGCGCAGGGCCTGATAGCCCCCGCGCGTTTCGTAGTCCTTCAGGCGCCAGTTGGAACCGTCCAGCCCCGCCATGATCTGCGGGTTGATGTGACGATTGTGAAACGAGGTTTGCGCCCCTGTGGCCTGGAACTGAGCCAGCAAACTTGCCGCGTTCATGCTTTGCCCTCCAGCGCACGCAACCCGTCAACCAGTTGATCGAGTTTTTCGTCACTCATGAAACTGCACATCGTCGTGTCGTTGACCAGCATCACCGGCGAGTCGGCGCAGGCACCCAAGCATTCACTCTCTTGCAGGGTGAACAGACCATCAGCCGTGGTCTGGTTGTTGTCAACCCCCAGCTTGGCCTTCAGGTAGGCCATGGCATGGGCACCGGCACGCAACTGGCACGGCAGGTTGGTACACACGTTGAGCTTGTACTTGCCCACCGGGCGCTGGTTGTACATGTTGTAGAACGTCGTGACTTCATGCACGGCCATCGGCGCCATACCCAAGTAATCTGCAACAAATTTTTCGCTGTCCAGGCTGACATAGCCCAATTCTTGCTGCACGATGCGCAAGCAGGCCATCACAGCCGACTGACGCTGGTCGGCCGGGTATTTGGCGACCTCTTTGGCAAAAGCCGCCTTGGATTTTTCAGAAATCATCTGTCAACTTCCCCAAACACGATATCCATCGTTCCGATGATTGCCACCGCGTCAGCAATCATGTGTCCCTTGCCCATTTCATTGAGGGCAGACAGGTGAACGAAAGCCGGCGGACGAATCTTCATGCGGTAAGGCTTGTTGGCCCCATCGCTGATCAGGTAGATGCCAAACTCACCCTTAGGGTGTTCGATGGCCGCGTAGGTCTCACCCTCAGGCACAGGAAAACCTTCAGTGAACAACTTGAAGTGGTGAATCAGCGCTTCCATGTTCGACTTCATGGACTCACGATCCGGTGGCGCAATCTTGTGGTTGTCGGTGATGACCGGACCCGGGTTGGCACGCAACCAGTCGACGCATTGCTTGATGATGCGGTTGGCCTGCT
>Ga0172372_10013604_pt1 | contig 10047 bp, 4 predicted proteins | sample LakKiv5m_2_FD_114544 | JGI IMG/M metagenome (GOLD analysis project Ga0172372, IMG submission 114544) | Freshwater microbial communities from Kabuno Bay, South-Kivu, Congo - kab_092012_9.5m | ecosystem: Environmental > Aquatic > Freshwater > Lake | place: Democratic Republic of the Congo... | reverse complement strand
GTCTCGTCGCGACGTGCGGATCTGGACCACATCGACGGCTGGGACCCACCACCCGACGGACAACCACCGCCCCTCACGACGGCCGCATGCTTGGCACCGCTGTGCCGGCGCCACCACCGCCTCAAGACCGTCACCGGCTGGAGCTACCACCGCGCCGAGGACGGGACGTACATCTGGCGCGACCGCTACGGCCGACGCCTGCCCGACGACGCCTGACCCGCCAGGCCTCCCAGGCGAGGCGTCGGTCGGCCGCGCGTCGGTGGTCGGGCCCGTCGGGGCTCCGGGCAGGATGCAGCCGTGGCCTCCGTACGCACTCCCGACCCCCACCCCGACACGAGGCTGGTTCTCATCGCGATGATGGTCGCGGCATCGCTGACGGGCTGCGCGCAGGGTGCGCTCCCCGGCGTCGCAACGTACGACCCGTCGGGCAGCGGCGGCGATGCCGCCCAACTCAAGGGGATGGTCCGCGACGACGGCGACTGTCTCTCCATCGAGTCTCCCGACATCGAGCCCCCAGCGAACATCGCCACCCCAGTGTTCCCGCGATCGCGGGTCGACCGCGATGGCGGCGTGTTCGTCTTCGACGGCGCCCGCTACGGGACCGGAGACACGATCGAGCTGGGCGGCGGCGAGGTCCCAGGCGACGCCGACGTCGTCCGGGACGCCGACATCCCCGCGGGCTGCGAACCGCCGTACTTCATCGTCAACCAGGACTGAGCCTGACGGCAGGACGCCGGGGTCGGCCGCGCGTCGGTGGTCGGGCCCGTCGGGGCTCCGGGCAGAATGCAGCCGTGGCCTCCGTACGCACCCCCGACCCCAATCCCGGCTGGCTCTCGGAGTTCGCCCTGGCCGAGACCCGGTCGCGGGTGCCGATCCTCTACGTCGAGGCGGTGCCGGTGCGCGTGGACGCGACGGGGCGGGTGGAGCACGTCGGGCTGCTGCTGCGCGGATCGGCCAGCGGCGAGATGAGCAGGTCCCTGGTGTCGGGGCGGGTGCTCCACGGCGAGAGCGTGCGCGATGCCTTGATGCGCAACCTTGAGAAGGACCTCGGGCCGACGGCGTTCCCCCAGCTGCCGACGGCGGTGGTGCCGTTCACGGTCGCCGAGTACCTCCCCCTCCCCGGGCTCACCCCGCTCCACGACCCGCGCCAGCACGCGGTCTCCCTCGTCTACGTCGTCCCCGTCACCGGCGACTGCGCGCCGCGCCAGGACGCGTTGGAGCTGACCTGGATGACGCCGCAGGACGCGTTGGCCCCCGGCGTCCAGGCCGAGCTGGAGGGCGGCCGGGGCCTCCTCGTACGCCAGGCCCTCGCTCACGTGGGCGCACTGCCCTCCTGACCCCGTACGCGACGGACCGCCGCCGGGCGTGAGCCCGACGACGGTCCGTCCGTGGAGTGGAACCCGGTGACCGGGTGGGAGCAGGCCCACCCGATCACCGGTGCCTTCACCTGATCGGCTTGGCGATGACCACCTTGTTGCGCGTGTAGGAGAATCGGCCGCCCGCGAAGGTGACCTTCCCCGTGCAGGTGATCAGCGTGAGCCGGTGCGGACCGGTGGTCTTGAAGAGCTTCTTGGGCAGCTGCTGCGAGCGCGGCTGGGAGAAGGTCTTCACGACGCGGTACCGCTGACGGGTGCCGTGGGGGGTCTTCAGGGAGATGACCTGGCCCTTGCGAGCCTGCTGCACCCGGAAGAAGGCACCCGGGTTGTCCCGGTTGTCGGAGACGTGTCCGGCGATCACGGTGCGCCCGATGACGTCGCCGGAGACGGCGGAGCTGGTGAGCCAGCCGCCCGTGGCGATGTCGGTCGGGATCTCCATGACGCCGTTGCGGCTGCCCACGGTGACGAGCTTGGCGCGGACCTCGAGGTCGGGGATCTGCAGCAGACCCTGGCGACCCGCCGCCGTCCAGCCCATCGTCGGACCCGTGTCGACCCGGATCGGGCTCACGGCCGGCCGCTGCACGATGACGGTCTCCCGGGGGAGGCCGCACCGGTGCGAGGCAGCGACGTTGTTCGCGTCACGCGACGTCCGCACCACCCAGGTGTAGACACCCGGCTTGTTGACCCGGATCGGCTTCGAGCGGAAGGTGCCGTTGCGCGGCTGGAACCGCACCGTCTTGACCAGGTTGGCCGGGCGGCACATGTTCGGGTTGCGCTTGGCGACCGGGCCGTAGAGCGAGGCCCGACCGACCGAGCTGCCGCCGGGGCGGAAGCCCCGGATGGTGATCCGGTCCCGCAGGGCGACCGGCTTGACCGACCCGTCGGCCCGGACCTGGAGGCGCACCTTCTTCTTCACGACCTGGGTCGTGATCCGAGGACGCGCCCGCGGCCGCGGGGGCGCCGCCGTCGGCGTGGTCACGGTCGACGGCGCGGAGGCCGCCACGCGACCGCCGCTGACGCCGCGGCCCTCGGCCGTCGCCGTGTTGACGATCCGGCCCGCTGCCACGTCCGCCGCGGTGACGACGTACGGGTCCGCGGTGACGAGCTGGTCCTCGCCGACCTCGAGGGTGAAGTCGGACGGGGTCAGACCGGTCACCTTGGAGTCGACGACGTTGATCCCCTCGACCGTCACGTTGCCGGTGTTGGTCACCAGGAACGTGTAGTCGATCGTCTCGCCGACGTCCGCGCGGCCGTTGCCGTTCGTGTCGTTGAGCGACGCGTCCTTGACGAGCGAGAGCGCGGGGTTCGCCACTCCCACCGTCACCGTGTCGGGCTCGGACTCGACGGCCTCGCCGCCCGATGTGCCCCGCGCGGAGGCCGTGTTGACGACCTCGCCGGCGGCCGCGTCGGCCTCGGTGACGACGTACGGGTCGGCCGTCACGGTCTGAGCCGCACCTGCGGCGAGCGTGAAGCCCGTCGGGGTGAGACCGGTGACCGTGTCGTCGATGACCTCGATGTCGTCGATGGTGACGTTGCCCGTGTTGGAGACCTCGAACGAGAAGTCGATGGTCTCGCCCACGTCGGCCGCTCCGTTGCCGTTGGCGTCGTTGAGGCTGGCCGTCTTGACCAGCGTCAGCTCCGGGCACGCCTGGGCGAAGGAGATGTCGTCGAGCGCGAGGTCGTTGCCGACGCCGCCCTGTCCGACGTTCGAGACCACCAGCGTCAGGTCCTCCGCGGTCGCCACGAACTCGAGGCCGTACGCGGTCCACACCAGCGACTGCTGGTTGGGGATCTCACCCGTGGTGGTCTCGGCGACCACCGAGTCGTCGGACGGGTCGATCATGGCGAGCCGGACGTTCGGCAGGATCGGCGAGTTCGCCCGGTTGGCGTTCGCCACCGCGGCCGACAGGACGTAGCGCTGGCCCACGACGAGGCCGGTGACCGACCGCTCGTAGAAGGCCGTGCCCGCTGCCTGGTCGTCGGCGTTGACGAGCATGAACCGACCGTTCGGGTCGCCCGTGGCGTCACCGCCGGAGTGCCAGAAGCCGTCCTCGGTGATGTCCGCGTCGGACACGATGGCGTACTCGCCGTCCGAGACGCGGCGGTCACCGAAGTCACCCTGGTACGTGTACGTCGTCAGGCCGGGCGCCAGCTGCGGACCCCACCCCGTCCCGGCGCCGAAGGTCTCGACGAACGGGTCCTGGCAGGTCGCCGGCGCCACGATCGGGTCGGCGACGTTGGCCGTGGCCGTCGTCGTCGCCTCGTCGTTGGCGGCGTCGGGGTCGAGCTCGTTGCCCGAGACCCGAGCGGTGTTGACGATCGGGTCACCCCCACCGTCGGCGACACCGGTGATGGTGATCGTCTCGCTGCCACCGTTGCTGACCGGGCCGAAGGTGCACGTCACCACACCGGCATCGATGTCGCACTCCGGAGTCGTGGTCGCCGCCCCCGTCAGACCTGCGGGGAGCTGGTCGGTCACGACGAAGCCCGAGGAGTCGTCAGGGCCGTTGTTGGTGACGGTCAGCGTGTACGTGACCTGGTCCCCGTCGACGTACGACGCCGGGCCGTCCTTGACGAGCTCGTAGTCGACCTCTCCACCGATGCAGGCGGCACCGTCGTTGTTGCTGCTCGTCGGGCCCGCGACCGTGAAGACCCGGGTGAACGCCCGAGCGGCCGCGGCCGGGTCGTCGATGGCGATCCGGCTGATGTTGCCGGTGTCGTTGTTGCTGACGCCGATGTCACCGTTGCCGTAGGTCCACTGGGCGCCGAAGGTCGCGGCGCCGAAGCCCAGGCCCATGGCCAGGGGGGAGACCGCGCCGGAAGCGGCGTCGATCCGCCAGGCGTTGTCGTTGATCAGGCCGAACAGGAACCCGTCGACGTAGACGATGTCGGACACGTTGGGGACGTTCTGCGAGAGGTCCAACGTGGTCGACGTACCGGCCTCGACGTCGATGACGAACACGGTGCCGAGCGCCTCGACGGACCGGACGTAGTAGACGTCCGCGTCGTCACCGGCACCGAAGGTGCCCTGGTTGAAGTTGCCTGCCGGCAGGCCGACGTCGCCGAGGTCCTCGACCACGCCGCCGCGACCGATCTTCAGCAGGTTCCCGTCGCCACGGATCGCGTAGAGGTACTGGTCGCTCTCGCGGAACGCGAGCGCGTTGTAGAGCACCCCGGAGGACGGGCCCTCCGCCTCGAAGGTCACGCCACCCTCGCCCTGCACCGCGGTGAAGAGCTGCGTCGGGTTGTTCTGCCCGATGAAGACCTGGCCGGTCTCGCACTCGAATCGGAAGCTCAGGTCCGGCTCGAGGTCGCCGTCGGGGCGGCCGGAGTACTGCGAGGAGTTGCCGGCGGCATCGATGATCTGGACCCGGACGGTGCCGTTCGGTGCCTCTGCGGTGGAGCCGGTGAACTCGACCGACCCGGGAGCCGTGAAGGTCTCCGTCGCCGAGCCGGCGTGCGGACCACCGCTGAACTGACCGAGATAGACCTCGGCGTGGTCGTCGGCCGTCCAGTACGCGTGGACCTCCACCGGCTGCGTCTCGGCGTTGTTGCCGGCGAGCGGCGCGACGGACTCGGCGGTCACCTCGACCTCGGTGTCGCTGGTGAAGTTCTGGCTCGTCACGCGCCAGGTCTGGATCTTCTTGTTGGCGAGCGCCGTCTCGTTCCACAGCAGGACACCGCGACCGACCTCGCTCTGGGCCGGCTCGAGACTGCCCTGGGTCCGGGGACCGAAGGTGTTGCCCCACACGGTGTTGTAGCCGATGTCGAGGTTCTCGATCGGCGCGGCGACGCTGCCGTCGTAACCGTCCACGTGGTTCTGGATGATCGACCACCCGGTCGGCGAGTCGGCGTTGTCACCGCGGGCGTCGTTGAAGATCGCCCAGCGGTTGGTGAAGGCCGGGAACTCGGCCAGGAAGGCCTCCTCCTGGATGAACCGGTTGTTGCTGATCACGTTGTTGCCGCCGCTGAAGCGCTCACCGGCGGTGACGCCGACCCAGATGGTGGAGTCTCCACTGCCGCGAGCGTTGAGGAAGTCGTTGTTGTCGACGACGACGTCCTCGTACCGTGCCTGGTTGAAGTCGAGCGCCCAGATTCGGGCCTCCTCGATGCGGTTGCCCCGGAACTCGAGGCCGGTGTGGACACCGCCGCCGTTGTCCTCGAAGACCCAGGCGCCGGTGAACTCGTTGTCGATCACCTGCAGGTTGTTCGTGATCGAGTTGCCGCCGGTCCAGAAGCTCGCGCGGTCGTTGCCGCCCGCGAAGGTCGAGCCCTGGACGGTCATGTCCGAGACGGTGGTGTTGTCGTTGAACCGGAAGTTGCCGGTCGTGGCGGGGCTGTTGAAGGACGACCCCGTGACCGCGACGTTGCTGGTGTTCGACAGGTTCCAGAACGTGACGTCGCTGAACTCCTGCGTCCCGGTGAAGGTCGAGTCGACGATGGTGATGCCGTCGACGACCGCGCTCTGGTCGATGAAGACGCCGTGGCGGAACACCGACTCGAACTCGACGTTGTCGATCGTCAGGTCGGTCACGCCGGTGGTGACACCGACGCCGACCTCGGTCAGGATCGTGTCCGGGTCGGAGATGACACCGTCGCTGATCGTCGCGCCGGCGACGTCGGGTCCGACGACGATGCCGGACTCGCCCGCACGGAACTGCGTGAAACCGGTGACCGTGACGTCGTCGGAGGAGATCAGCAGGCCGGAGTAGCCGGCATCGGTGGTGTGCAGGACGCCGACGTCACCGCCGAAGTCGATCGTGACGGGACGCTCGGCGTCGACCTCGAAGAACGCGCCCGAGCCGAGGACGTCCGGTCGGACGCCGATGTTGCCGTTGGCCATCCGCAGGCCGACCTCGGCGCCACTGCTGATGGTGATCTCGCCGCTCAGGCTGTCGGCGAAGTCGATGCGGATGTCGTCACCGGGGCTGGCCGGCAACGAGTTGGCCTCGTTGAGCACGGCGTACAACGTGTTCTGCCCCGGTGTGCCGAACTCCCCCGCGGTGTGCGCGAGCGAGTCGACCGTCAAGGTCGTGGTGGCCGCGTGGGCAGTCTGGGGCACGGCGGCCACCAGTCCTGCGGCGACGCCCAGCGCCACGAACGAGCTCAACGCCCGTCGTGGGGCCCGGGCCCCTGTCCGTCGTTTCGTCAGATTCACAGTCCTGCTCCTGCTCCTGATGGGAAGTGGTTCAGCGACCCGTCCGGAGCACGAGGAGTCCGAGAACGCCGGAGGGTGGCCCAGCGGACGCTAGGTCTGGCCGAGACGGAGCAGGCGGGGATAGCCCATCCGGCGCAGGTGATCTGCGGGTGAGGCCATCACCCCCCGCTCGAGGCGTCGCCCGGAATGCCCGCGACTCCGCGGTGGCGCCGGCGTCGCGGAGCGATCGGGTCGGCCTGCCGCCACCACCCCGGTTCGGGGGTGGCCACATCGGCCGACCCTCCGTGGCGAGCACCCCGCTTCGGGGGTGATCTGGTGGTGAGGAGCCGTGTCACCCTCGGCATCCGCGGCGGCGGCTGCCAAGACTGAGGGCCGGCACCCGACCGTCGGGTCAGCCGTGGTCGCGTCGCGCTGGAGCGCGATCGCCGACCGACTGCGGACCGGGGTGATCGGAGATGGGGGCGCGATGAGGTCAGTCCTCTTCGGCGTACCGCGCTGGTCCGACCGCTGGGTGAGTAGGCCTCGGCTCTGGTCCCTGCTCAGCGGGTCGGAGGAGCCGCTGCTCCTGATCGGGCCGACCGGCAGCGGCAAGTCGACGCTCCTCGTCGACTGGGCACGACACGCGCCCGAAGCCGCGGACCGGATCGTGCTGTGGACCGACGCGGCGACGGGCCCCACCGCGGGAGGGACGTGGGCGATGCTCGCCGACGCGCTGCTCGACGTCGACGCGGCTCGACCCGGCGGGCTGCTCACCGCGCGCGGAGGCGACCTGCTGCGGCTCGTCGAGCGGGCGGAGTCCCCCGGCCCGGCTCTCGGCCGAGCCCTCGCTCAGGTGACGCACCCGACCACGCTGATCGTCGAGCACGCCGAAGGGCTGAGCCCGACCGTGGCCGCCGGCCTGACGGACGTCGTCTCGCGTGCCGACAACGTCCGCCTCGTCCTCACCCTCGACAGCGTGGCCGCGCTGACACGGGACCGCGAGGCGCTGGCGGTCCTCACCGTCCAGTCGGTGGTCGGACCTCAGGAGCCGTTCGAGCTCAGCGCGGACGAGACCCGCGAGCTGTTGACGCGACGCCGCATCGCGGCCGCGGAGTCGTACGTCGGCCCGCTGCGCGCTCTGACCCTCGGCGACCCCGCCGTGACCGCCGCCGCCGCCGACCGCATCGCCCGGAGCGCCGTCCCCCCGCATCCGCGCGAGCTCGCGCGCGCACTCGGGCCGCTCCTCACCCCGACACCGGAGGCCGCCGACCCCGCCTGGGAGCTGTGTGCCGACCTGTCCTCCGCCGTGCGGCCGACGGCCGACCTCGCCCGAGAGGTCGGTGGCGACGATGCGATCGACCTCCTCGACACCGCGGAGGAGCGCGGGTGGGGGATCTGGGACCCGACCAACAGCCCGCCACGGTTCCGCTTCACCGCATATGCGAGCCAGGCGCTGCGGTCGTACGCCCGCCGACGCCCGCCGGAGCAGGTCCGGTCGACCGCGCGGGCGATCGCGTCGTGGGCTGCCGACCACGGCGAGGTGGCCGACGAGCTGTGCGCCGCGCTCGACGCGGAGGACCATGAGAGAGCCCTCGCTGTCGTCCGCGAGCGGACCGACCAGCTCATGCTCGCGCCGCCGGTGACCCTCGCCGCCGTCTTCAGCCGCCTGACGGCCCAGCAGGTGGCGCGCGCGCCCGGACTGCTGGCACTCGCCTCGCTCGCCTACGCCCTCGATCGTGAGCGCCCGCATGCGCTCGCGTGCCTGCACGCGGGGCTCGCCGCCGAGGCGGCCGGCACCGACGCCCCCGCCCCCGCCGACGTGGCTGCCCATGCGGGGCTGCTGGTGGCCCGTGCGGAGGGAGACCGCGAGCGGGCGGCAGAGGCCGGGGCCGCGTTGACGCGGGCACTGGTCGACGACGAGCGGCCCGGTCGGACGGACCCGCATCCCGCACTGACCGCCGAGCGGTGGATCGAGCTCGCCCTGCTGCACCGGCCGAGCGCTCCGTCCCTGGCCTACGCCTCCCTCGACCGGGCCGCCCGCGTGGCGCCGGCCGACCACCCCCAGCGGCTTCGCGCGCAGGCCCTCACGGCGGGTCACCGGGCGGCGGACGGCGACCTGCGCTCGGCGCGGGACGCACTCGAGACGCTGCGCTCCTCGCAACTGCCGTCGGCCTGGTCGGACCGTGCCCCCGGCCTGTGCATGCGCGTCCTGATGGGATGGATCGCCCTCGAGCAGCGTGACGCCGACACGGCACGGCTCCACCTGGAGACCGCAGGCCGGACGGCTGACCCGACGGAGTACTGGACGCTGGTGGCGGAGCCGCTCGCGCTGGCCCGACTCATCGCGGCAGGACGCTCTCGACGCGTCGACGCACCGGCCGCCCTCGTGCCGGCGCCCCTCGTCGCCGAGCGCGGCGTGTCACCCGCGTGGGCGCAGGTCAGGGCTCGGGTGCTGGCGCTGCACGACCTGGCACACACGCTGCCCGACCTGGCCGTCACCCACCTGGCCCGGATCGATCAGCCCGACGTCGCGACGACCCTGCTGCGGGCGTACGCGCACCTGCACGCCCAGGAGCCCGTCGCCGTCCGCGACCAGCTCGACCTGGCGCTGGACCTGGGTCTCCGCACCCCCCGCGACCTGGCGCAGCATCGCGTGGTCACCGCCGTCCTCGGCCTGCGCGGTCGCCAGCGCGTCGAGGACGCCGACGCCCTCGCCGAGGTGGCGACCCTGCTGACCGCGCACGGGCTCAGCCTCCCGATCGCCCTCCTGCCCCCGATGGAGCAGCAGATGATCCGCATGGCGGTGCGCAGCGTCGGCCGGACGGCCCGACCCGATGCCACGGAGGCCGCCCCGGCCCGCCCAGCGGGGTTGCGACTGAGCGAGCGCGAGCTGGACATCCTGCGCCAGCTGGCCGCGGGCCGGAAGCTGTCGCAGATCGCTGCCGCGAACGTCGTCTCGATCAACACCGTGAAGACCCAGGCCCGCGCGCTCTACCGCAAGCTCGGGGTGGGCTCGCGCCAGGAGGCGGTCGCGGTCGGCCGGGAGCTGGGCCTCCTCGACCCCCCGCCGATCAGCGACCGGGGTCGATGAGCCCGTCCCGGACCGCGGCCTTGTAGAGGTCGGTCTTCGTGTGGACCGGTCTCCCCGCGGCGGCGTACTTCGCCTTGACGTTGTCGACGTACTTCTTCGCCGTGTCGGGCCGTACGCCGATCTGCGCGGCGACGGCGACCATCGTGAGGCCGGAGGCGTAGAGCAGGAGCGCCCGCTCCTCCTGGTCGCTCAGCTGGGGCCGCGACGGGTCGCCCGCGATGATGCCGGCCATCTCCGGCGTCATCCACTGACCCCCGGTGAGGACGGTCCGTACGGCGGCCACCAGGTCGCCGCTGGAGTCCCGCTTCCCGACGAAGCCGGAGACGCCCGCCTGCATGATGCGCCGGACCAACGCGGGCGAGGCCATCGCCGAGAGGACCAGCACCCGCATCCCGGAGCGCACGAGCCCCGCCACCACCTCCGGGTCGGCGGAGGGCCCTCGG
>Ga0172372_10013602_pt1 | contig 10048 bp, 7 predicted proteins | sample LakKiv5m_2_FD_114544 | JGI IMG/M metagenome (GOLD analysis project Ga0172372, IMG submission 114544) | Freshwater microbial communities from Kabuno Bay, South-Kivu, Congo - kab_092012_9.5m | ecosystem: Environmental > Aquatic > Freshwater > Lake | place: Democratic Republic of the Congo... | reverse complement strand
GGGGAAGCCCTGCAGCAGCGGCCGCGAGTTGCGATAGCAGCAGTGCTCCGACCACATCACCCCGAACATGCCCAGCTCGGCGCGGTTGGGGGCACGGCCGAGGCGGCGGCAGATCTCGTCGTAATCGGCCTGGCTGAGGTTCTCCTTCTTCAGCGCCTCGGGAACCGAATAGGCGGGGGCGGCGTACTCAGGAGCGGCGACCACAGACTCTCGGGCGGAGGGGACTGTCACCAATCTTGCCGAGCGACTCGCCGGGGGGCTTTGGGATCAGAACCAGGGGTCTTCGTCGTGGTCGTCTGGGGGGGCGGTGCGGCGGCGGCGGGGGTTGGGGTGGGGGTTGGGATCGGTGTCTTTAGTTGGATATCCGCGGATATCCCGTTGCACAGGCGCCTGAGCCTGAGCCTGACGCTCGCCCCGCGGCGCGTCCTCCAGCCAGTCGTCCCAGGCTTCGGGGCCCGGCCCGGCATCAGCAACCGCAGGATCGCGCTCCCAGGCCGGTTCCTCCTCCAGCCAGCCCTCGAGGCGCTCCTCGAAGCGATCACCCGCCTGCTGCACCCGCTCCTGCACCTGATCGCGCCAGCGCTGGGAGCGACGCAGGAACTCCTGGCGGACGCTGGCGCGAGCCAGGGGTAGATCGTCGAGCCCGGCCAGGGCGCTGAACACCTGCCCCGGCTGCTGATCCACGATGCGATCCGGGCTCAGGCGCCAGCGGCTGCTGCCGGGCAGGCGCGGATCGCTGCGGGCCACGAGGTAGTGCACGATGCGCCCGCTGCTCAGCTCCACGGCGGCATCCACCACGCGGCCGATCGGTTCGCGGTCGCGATCCAGCAGGTTGGCACCGATCAGGGTGGGCAGCCGATCCACGGTGGCCAGGTCGGTGTCGGCCGGAGCCCCCTGCACGAAGGCCTCCAGCTCCCCGAGGCCGCGCAGCTGATCGAGCCGCCAGGCCTGGCGGCGATCGCCGAAGGTGCCGGGTTTGCTGATCCAGCCCAGCAGACGGTGCACCGGTGGGTGCATCCAGGCTGCCACTCCGGGGCCGTGGTCGAGCCCCTGGTTGCAGCGCACACGGCTGCGCAGCAGATCCGACAGCAGCAGTTGCTCCGGCAGCCTCACTGGCGGATCTGGACGGGCATCACCAGGTAGGTGAACGCATCCTCACCGCAGGGGGCCAGCACCACCGGGGTGGTGGGGGCATTGCAGCGCAGCTCCACCCGCTCGGCACCCATGGCCTTGAGGCCATCGAGCACGTAGCGCACGTTGAAGGCGATCTGGATGGCGTCGCCGCTGATCTCTGCCGCCAGGGATTCTGAGCCGCTGCCCACATCCTGGGCGTCGGCGCTGATGGCCAGCTGGCCGGAGAGGGGATCGCTGGTGAGCTTCACCACGTTGTTGTGCTGATCCGCGAGCACAGCAACCCGCTCCAGGGCGCCGATGAAGCTGCGGCGATCGAGGCTGAGGCTGCGGTTGAAGCTCTCGGGGATCAGCTGGCGGTAGTTGGGATAGGTGCCATCGAGGCTGCGGCTGGTGAGCACCTGATCGGCCCACTGGAACACCACCTGGCCGCGATCGCAGAACAGGCTCACGGCCTCGGCGCCATCACGGCCGGAGAGCAGGCGCTCCAGTTCGCGCAGGGAGCGGGCCGGCACGGTGACATCCAGCAGCTCGGGGCTCTCATCGGCGCTGCTGGCTGGCTCGGCGGTGTTCGCCAGCTGCAGCACCGCCAGGCGGTGGCCGTCGGTGGCGGCGCACTCCAACCCCTGGGCAGCGAGGCCCAGAGGCACGCCGGTGAGCAGCTGCTTGGCTTCATCACCGCTGCTGGCGAACAGGGTGCCGCGCAGCCCCTTCACCAACAGCTGGGGATCGAGGCGGATCGGCAGGCTGCTCTGGGCCATGGGCAGCTCTGGGAAGTCGTCGGCCGGCATGCCGCGCATCTGATAACTGCCGGAGGCGCTGGCCAGCTCCACCTGCTCGCTGCCCTCCTCGCAGTTGAGGCTGATCGAGCTGTCCGACGGCATGCGCGCCACGATCTCGCCGAACAGGCGCGCCGGCAGGGTGATGGCACCGCTGCTGTGCACCGAGGCGGGCAGGCTGGTCTGGATGCCGAGGCTGAGATCGAAGCCGGTGAGGCTGAGCCGGCCGGTGCCGGCATCGGCGGTGAGCAGCACGTTGGCCAGCACCGGATGCGTGGGCCGGCTCGCCACGGCCCGACTCACCAGCTGAAGGCTGGCGTTGAGTTCGGCCTGAGAGCAGACCAGCTTCATGGTGTGGCGGAAGGGCCCCCCACGCTTCCACAGGCCGGTGCGTTCCGCAACGGGTGCCCGGCCTGGGCCGTTCGCTTTTCCCCCGCCGACCTCTGAACGGATTAAAGGATTGAAGACAGAAGAAACCCAAATCCGTAGCCGTAGAGGGTGGGGAAAGTGCCGAGATTCCTCAAAACCCCTTGCACCAGCTGGGTTTCTGCTTTCACAAGCCTGGGGAAAGCGCCGGCGAAGATCAGGGCGAACAGCTCCATTCCCAAGATTCCCGTTGCTGGGGAAAACACGGGCGCTCAGGGGCTCGGATCAGTCCGTGGGTTTTCCGTTCCCAATTGGACCGTTTTCCACCGGTTGTGGACAGACGGTTCTGGGATTGGTTGGGCCTGGCGGCCACAAAAAAAGCCGCCGTGGGCGGCGGCGGCGTGAGGATCAGTGAGGGCCTGGCGGGGCTTTCAGCCGAGCCCTTGATGCGAACCAGCGGCTCAGAAGCCCATTACCCGGGCCACCGTGGCGGTGTCCGGGTCCAGGCCGGTGTGGAACTTGGAGTCGTTGTGTTCGATGGCGGTGGTGGGGTCCTTGAGGCCGTTGCCGGTGAGCACGCACACCACCGTGGCGCCGGCCGGCACCTCCTCGCGCCGCTTGAGCAGGCCGGCCACGGAGGCGGCGCTGGCGGGTTCGCAGAACACCCCCTCACCGCTGCCCAGCAGCTTGTAAGCGTCGATGATTTCGGCGTCGGTGACGGCCATGAAGTCGCCGCCGCTCTCACTGCGCACCTTCAGGGCGTTGTCGCGGTTCACGGGGTTGCCGATGCGGATCGCCGTGGCGATCGTGTCGGGCTGCTCCACGGTGTGGCCCAGCACCAGCGGCGCGGAGCCCGCGGCCTGGAACCCCAGCATCCGCGGCAGGCGGCGGCTGTGGCCGGCGGCCTTGTATTCGTTGAACCCCATCCAGTAGGCGGTGATGTTGCCGGCATTGCCCACGGGGATGCAGAGCCAGTCGGGCGCTTCTCCCAGGGCATCCACCACCTCGAAGGCGGCGGTCTTCTGACCTTGCAGCCGGTAGGGGTTGAGCGAGTTCACCAGGGTGACCGGGTACTGATCCGCCACCTCGCGCACGATCGCCAGGGCCCGGTCGAAGTTGCCCTTCACCGCCAGAACCTCAGCGCCGTAGAGCAGGGCCTGGGCCAGCTTGCCCTGGGCCACGTAGCCATCGGGGATCAGCACGAAGGCCCGCATGCCGCCGCGGCGGGCGTAGGCGGCGGCCGCGGCCGATGTGTTGCCGGTGCTGGCGCAGATCACCGCCTCCGAGCCGGCCTCCTTGGCCTTGGAGATGGCCATGGTCATGCCCCGGTCCTTGAAGGAACCGGTGGGGTTGAGGCCGTCGTACTTCAGGAACACCTTCACGCCGCGGCCGATGCGTTCGGCGATCACCGGGGCGGGAATCAACGGCGTGGCCCCCTCCCGCAGGGTGATCACCGGCGTGGCGTCGCTCACCGGCAGCCAGCGGCGGTAGCCCTCGATCAGGCCCGGCCAGTCCTGCATGGCCGGCCGACTGGCTCCCAGGCGCCGGCGAAGGGAGGTCAGCAGGGGCACGGGCAGCGGGGGATGGTCTGAGAGCGAATCTACGGGGCGGGTTTCTGGGGGGTTGTGCCCTGGCCCTGCGGCGGCGTGTCGCCGCGCAGGCCATCGAGGGGCGATTCGGAGAAATAGCTCACCAGTTGGCTGATGGAGCTGGCCTTCTGCACCACCGCCAGCAGGGCGGGGATGTTCACCTCCAGCTCGGCCACGGGATAGGCCTTGAGGAATCCCACGGCGTTGATGCGGCCATCGCCGGCCACCAGGCCGTTGATCACGCCGGCCTTGAGCGCCGGGATGCCGGCCCGGCTCGCCTTGAGCGGGTAGATGATCTGGGCCACCCGCGCCAGGATCGCTTCGCCGATGCGGGTGTTGAGCAGGCGGCTGGTGAGCACCACCGGCAGGTTCAGCTCGGCCTTGAGCAGCTTGGATACCTCCGCCGGTTTCTGCTTGGCAAAGGCGAGAACGTCCTCCAGCAGGCCGCGGGCTTGGCCGGTGCTGGCCAGATGGTCGAGGTCGGCCACGGCGATGGAGCGGCGGAAGGCGCCGCTCACGAACACCAGGTTTTCGGCGGCCAGGGCTGCGCTGGGCAGCAGTGGTGAGCCAGCCAGCAGGCCTGTACCCAAGAGGGCGGCCACCAGGCGCTGACGCTTGGAACGGGCCATGGTGAAACCGGGGTCCTCGAGCAGTGGCGTCAACCTAAGCCGGTTGGCGCTGGCGATCCGGCCCCACGAGCACATCGCGCAGCAGGCGCACCACGCTGCGCTCGGCCAGGCCGCGGGCCAGATCGGCCCCCATGCGCCGCAGCTCTATTTCCTGCAGGAGCCTTGGGATCCGGCGCAGCAGCAGTTGCGGTTCGAAGCCCGGCAGCTGACGCAGGATCGCCACCAGCCGTTGGATCGGCTCCAGCGACAGCAGCTCCATCTCTGAATTGCTGAAGGGTTCGCGCTGGCGCAGGCCGGGCGGCAGCAGCCGGCGCGGCATCCGCTGGCTGAGGCGCAGGGCGGTCTGCCAGCCGAGGGCATCCATCTGGTTCACCACCGCTTCCACCAGTTGCTGGCGGAGCATGCCGGCCTTGGGGGAGAACAGGAAATCGAGCACCTGATCGAGCAGACCCTCCAGATCCAGCTGGCTGCCGGCGGCGGCACTGCTGATGAGGTTGTCGAGCCGCTGCCAGCGGAAGATCTCGCCATCGAACAGCATTTCGCGCAGGCTGTCGCGCAGCTGCGGATCGGGATCCTCCATCAGCCGGCGGGCGAAGTAGGGATAGGCGGCGCCGAGAATCTTGAAGTCGGGATCCACGCTGAGGGCGATGCCTTCCAGTGTGACCAGTGAGCGAATGATCAGGGCGTAGTAGGGCGGCACCTGGAAGGGGAAGCGATACATCACACCGCTGAGGTCGTCGGTGACGGCCTTGAAATCCATGCGGCTGACGCCCATCTCCAGGGCTTGGCCGAACACGTTCTCGAAGGCCGGCACGATCGGCTCGAGGTTCACATCCTCCGCCAGGAAACCGAGAGACACAAAGTCCTTCGATAGTTTGCCGAAATTGCGGTTCACCAGGTGCACCACCGCTTGGATGAGACCGGTGCGTGCTTCACGGCTCACCTCGCTCATCATGCCGAAATCGAGGTAGGCCAGGCGGCCATCGGCCAGGGCCAGCAGGTTGCCGGGGTGGGGATCGGCGTGGAAGAAGCCATGCTCCAGCAGCTGCTGCAAGGAGCAGTTCACCCCCACATTCACCATGTCGTCGGGGTCGATACCGAGCTCCCGCACGGCTTCGAGGTTGGTGAGCTTCACGCCATCGATCCACTCCATGGTGAGCACCCGGCGGGCGGTGGCGTGGCGGTGAATGCACGGCACGGCGATGCGGGGGTTGTGGGCGTGCAGGCGGGCGAAGGCCTCGGCGTTGCTGGCCTCATTGCAGTAGTCCATCTCTTCGAACACCCGCTTGCCCAGTTCATCGATCAGGGCCACCAGATCGGAACGGATCAGGCCGATGTTGCGGTTCAGCCAGGCGGCGATGTTGCGCACGATGTAGAGATCGAGCGTGATCTGCTCGCGCAGGCCTGGGCGCTGCACCTTCACGGCCACCTTCTCGCCACTGAGCAGCACACCGCGGTGCACCTGGCCCAGGGAGGCGGCGGAGATCGGCTCCCGCTCCAGATGGGCGTAGATGCTGCTGATCGGAGCGCCGAGATCCTCTTCGATGCAGGCCATGGCCAGGGCGGAATCGAAGCCGGGCAGTTGGTCCTGCAGCTGGGCCAGCTCCTCCAGAAGCAGCGGCGGCACGATGTCGGGCCGGGTGGAGAGGGCCTGGCCGGCCTTGATGAAGGCGGGCCCCAGGGAGGCCACCAGATCCGCCGCTTCGCGGGCGCGGGCGCGGGCGTAATCCGGGTCGCGCAGGCGCTGGGTCAGCCAGTCGAGGCCCACGCCCAGCAGGTAGAGGCCGATCGGCACGAGCGTCTGCGAGATCCGGCGCAGCAGGCGCCCCGGGTGGCCGGCATAGATGCGGGTGATGGCCGCCGGGTCGTACTCCAACAGGCCGGCGGCTTCGATGAAATCGCTGAGTTCGGCGGCGTTGCCGGCGGGATTGGCATGCACCGGGGCGGACGGGCGTTCCGGGGCGCTGATCGTGGGTTCCACCGGTGGTGGTGGTGCCATCGGATCGGTGCCGAACACGGCGGCGCGCATGGCGGCCAGGGCGGTTTCGGCGGGTGTTGCAGCGGGCGTTTTGGCGGCGGGGGTAGGCATCAGCGCTGGCCCCGCGGGCCGAAGGGAGCGTTGATTCTGTCTGGAGGCTGCGGCGGGCGTTGTGGCAAGCGTTGCCAGGCCCCTGGCGCCGGCGGGCCAGGGCCGCTATGCTCGCCAGTACATCCGTTTCACTCGGGGGCGCGTGTGCTCACCGGCCTGACGCTGGAGAACATCGCCCTGATCGAGCGGCTGGAGCTCAGCTTCTCGGGCGGCCTCACGGTGCTCACCGGGGAAACCGGTGCGGGCAAATCGATCCTGCTGGATGCGCTCGATGCCCTGCTGGCCGGCAGCGCTGGTGCCGCCTCCGGGCCGCGGCTGCTGCGCCAGGGGGCCAATCGCGGCTTGATCGAGGCCAGCTTCAGCCTGAGTCCGCCGCTGCAGGCCTGGCTGGAGCAGCAGCAGCTGGAGCCGGAGGAGGGGGAGATCCTGATCAGCCGGGAGTGGCGGTTGAGCGAGGGGCGCCTGGCCAGCCGCCATCGCCTGAATGGTGTGGCCGTGAACCGCAGCCAGATCCAGGAGCTGCGGCCGCTGCTGCTCGATCTCACGGTGCAGGGGCAGACGCAGCAGCTGGCACGGCCGGGGCAGCAGCGTCGCTGGCTGGATCGCTTCGCCGGTGACCCGCTGCAATCGCTGCTGCCGCCGGTGCAGGCTGCCTATCGCGCCTGGCGCCAGGCCGCTGCAGCACTGCAGGCGGCCCGGGCCAATGCCGAGCAGCTGCAGCGGGAGCGCGAACGCCAGGAGCAGCTGCTGGAGGATCTGGAGGCGGCGCGGCTGCAGGATCCGGCTGAGCGCGAGCGGCTGCAGGTGGAGGAGAACCGCCTGGCCCATGGGGTGCGGCTGCAGCAGGGGGTGATGACCCTGCTGGGGCGGCTGGTGGACGGCGCGGAGGAGGCTCCTTCGGTGCTGGATCACCTGGGGGTGTGCGAGCAGGAGCTGGCTCAGATGCAGCAGCTCGATCCCGAGGCGGCCGAGCTGGCGGGACGCTGCAGCGATGCCCTGGCGCAGCTGCAGGATCTGGCTCGCGATCTTGATCGCTACGGCACAGCCCTGGAGAGCGATCCAGACAGCCTGGCGGAGCTGCAGGAGCGGATCGCCCAGCTCAAGGCCCTGGAGCGCCGCCACGGCAAGGACCTGGCGGCCTTGATCGCCTGGCGCGATGCCCTGCGCGAGCAGTTGGCACCCGGTGGGGTGGAGGCCAGCCTGGCGGCCCTGGAGGCCCAGGAGGCCGCCGCCGCCGCCAGCCGCGACCAGGCCAACGCGGCCCTGAGCGCCGCTCGCCACACCGCTGCCCGGCAGCTGGAGCAGCAGCTGATGGCGGCGTTGCGGCCGATGGGCCTGGCCAACGTGCGCTTCAGCGTGGCGATCGAACCGGCTGCACCGGCGGAGGAGGGGGCCGATGCGGTGCAGTTCCTGTTTTCCGCCAACCCCGGCCAGCCGCTGGCGCCGCTGGCGGAGGTGGCCTCCGGCGGTGAGATGAGCCGTTTCCTGCTGGCCCTGAAAACCTGCCTGGCGGCGGCCGATCCGCATGTGACCCTGCTGTTCGATGAGATCGACGCCGGTGTGAGCGGCCGCGTCAGCGGTGCCATGGCCGAGCTGCTGCGGCGGCTGGCGGAGCAGCGCCAGGTGTTCTGCGTCACCCACCAGCCGCTGGTGGCGGCCGCCGCCGATCACCACTACCGCGTGGCCAAGGAGGTGAAGGGCGGCAGCACCCACACGCGAGTGTCCCAACTGCGGGATGCCCAGGCCCGTCAGGCCGAATTGGTGGAACTGGCCGGCGGCGATTCCGGCGAGGCCCGCCGCTACGCCGCCAGCCTGCTGGAGCGGGAACGGGCCGCCTGAACCCCTCCCAACCCCCGTAGACTCACCCGTTCCCGAGCCGGCTGCATGCCCCGCGCCCTCGCCCAGAGCGTGTCCGAGAAAGCGGCGCTGCAGGCCCTTAATGGCGGTTCGCTGGAGGACGTGATCCGCGTGCGCGGCGCCCGCCAGCACAACCTCAAGAACGTCGACGTCACCATCCCCCGCAACCGCCTGGTGGTGTTCACCGGGGTGAGCGGCAGCGGCAAGAGCTCGCTGGCCTTCGACACGATCTTTGCCGAAGGCCAGCGCCGCTACGTGGAGAGCCTGTCGGCCTACGCGCGCCAGTTCCTCGGCCAGGTGGACAAGCCCGACGTGGATGCGATCGAGGGGCTGTCACCGGCCATCTCGATCGATCAGAAGTCGACCAGCCACAACCCGCGCTCCACGGTCGGCACCGTCACCGAGATTCAGGACTACCTGCGCCTGCTGTTCGGCCGCGCCGGTGAACCCCACTGCCCGGATTGCGACCGTTCGATCCGGCCCCAATCGATCGACGAGATGGTCGATCAGATCCTCAAGCTGCCGGAGGGCACGCGCTACCAGCTGCTGGCACCGGTGGTGCGCGGCAAGAAGGGCAGCCACGTGAAGCTGCTGAGCGGCCTGGTGGCGGAGGGCTTCGCCCGCGTGCGCATCAACGGCGAGGTGCGCGAGCTGGCCGACAACATCGAGCTCGACAAGAACCAGGTCCACAACATCGAAGTGGTGGTGGATCGCCTCGTGTCCCGCGATGGCATCCAGGAACGGCTCACCGATTCCCTGCGCACGGCGCTGAAGCGCGGCGATGGCCTGGCCTTGGTGGAGGTGGTGCCCAAGGCGGAGGAGCCGCTGCCGGACACGATCGAGCGTGAACGGCTCTATTCCGAAAACTTCGCCTGCCCGGTGCATGGCGCGGTGATGGAAGAGCTTTCGCCGCGGCTGTTCTCGTTCAACAGCCCCTATGGCGCCTGCGCCGACTGCCACGGCATCGGTCACCTGCGCAAGTTCACGGCGGAGCGGGTGATCCCGGATCCGACGCTGCCGGTGTACGCGGCTGTGGCTCCCTGGGCGGAGAAGGACAACTCCTACTACTTCTCGCTGCTGTATTCCGTGGCCGAGGCCTTCGGCTTCGAGATCAAGACCCCCTGGAACCAGCTCAATGCCGAGCAGCAGCAGGTGCTGCTCAACGGCTCCGAGGAGCCGATCCCGATCCAGGCCGACAGCCGCTACCGCAAGAGCCAGACCTACCTGCGGCCGTTTGAAGGCATCCTGCCGATCCTCGAGCGCCAGCTGCGCGATGCCAGCGGCGAATCGGTGCGCCAGAAGCTGGAGAAGTTCCTGGAGCTCGTGCCCTGCGCCAGCTGCCACGGCCTGCGGCTCAAGCCGGAGGCGCTGGCGGTGCGGGTGGGGCCCTACCGCATCCATCAGCTCACCAGCAGCAGCGTGGCCGAGAGCCTGCGGCGCATCGAGCAGCTGATGGGCGTGGGCGAGAGCGAAGGGGCGGAGCCGTTGCTCTCCGCTCGCCAGATCCAGATCGGTGATCTGGTGCTGCGCGAGATCCGGCTGCGGCTGAAGTTCCTGCTGGATGTGGGGCTCGATTACCTCAGCCTCGATCGCCCGGCGATGACGCTC
>Ga0172372_10013601_pt1 | contig 10048 bp, 9 predicted proteins | sample LakKiv5m_2_FD_114544 | JGI IMG/M metagenome (GOLD analysis project Ga0172372, IMG submission 114544) | Freshwater microbial communities from Kabuno Bay, South-Kivu, Congo - kab_092012_9.5m | ecosystem: Environmental > Aquatic > Freshwater > Lake | place: Democratic Republic of the Congo... | reverse complement strand
CGGCGCGCGGCGGCTCACTCCGGTCGCATGAGCGGGAAGAGGATGACATCGCGGATCGACTCCGAGTTGGTCATGAACATCACCAGGCGGTCGATCCCCATGCCCATGCCTCCGGCCGGGGGCATGCCCACACGCAGGCTCTCCACGAAGTCGTGGTCGAGCGTGCGGAAGGTGCTCTCCTCGTCGTCGGCGCCGGCGAGCTGCTCGGTGAACTTGGAGAGCTGGATGTCGGGGTCGTTGAGCTCGCTGTAGGCCGGGCCGAGCTCCATGCCCGCCACGAAGAGGTCCCAGCGCTCGGCCAGCTCGGGCCGCGCGCGGTTCGGGCGCGTGAGCGGGCTGATGGCGCTCGGGTAGTCGAGGACGAACGTCGGCCGGCTCGGGTCGATGAGCGCCTCGGCCTTCTCCTCGAACAGCTCGTTCACGAGCAGCCAGTGGTCGAGCGTCGCGGCCTTCTCGATGCGGTGCTCACGGCCGGCCGCGCGCACCCTTGCCTCGTCGCGCATGTCGAAGCCGAAGGCGCGCATGAAGAGCTCCTCGTAGCGCACGCGCTCGAAGGGCTTGCGGTAGTCGATCCGCAGGTCGCCGAACGGGAGCACCGGGCCGTCGCCGCCCTCGGGGCATCCGGCCACCGCGCACGCCACGTGGTGCACCAGCGCCTCGACCATCTCGAGCATGGTCATGTAGTCGCCGAAGGCCTCGTAGGCCTCCATGGCGGTGAACTCCGGGTTGTGGCTGCGGTCCACGCCCTCGTTGCGGAAGTTGCGGTTGATCTCGAAGACCCTGCGCATGCCGCCGACCATCAGGCGCTTGAGGTACAGCTCCGGCGCGATGCGCATGAAGAGCTGCATGTCCAGCGCGTTGTGCCTGGTCACGAACGGCCGGGCCGCGGCGCCGCCCGCGATGGGCTGCATCATCGGCGTCTCCACCTCGAGGTAGCCGCGCGACTCCATGAAGCGCCGCACCAGGCTCACGATGCGCGAGCGCTGCTCGAACACCTTCACCGTCTGCGGGTTGGAGTACATGTCGACGTACCGCTTGCGGTAGCGGGTCTCGGCGTCCTCAAGCCCGTGCCACTTTCCGGGAGGCGGCGCGAGGCTCTTGCACGCGAGCTCGATGCCCGAGGCCCACACGCACGTCTCGCCCTTGTTGGTGCGGCCGATCGGCCCCTCCGCGACAACCACGTCGCCGTAGTCGAGCATCTTGGCAAGCGCGAAGTCACGCTCGGCGACGTTGGCCTTGCTGACGGTCACCTGCAGGTCGCCCGAGGCGTCGCGCAGCCAGAAGAAGACGAGCTTGCCGAGGTCGCGGTGCTGCATCACGCGGCCGGCGAAGCGGACGCGCGCGCGGCGGTCGACCGCCGCGGCGGCGGGATCCGCCTTGCGGGCCTGCTGCGACGCCTCGAACTCCGCGTGCGCGGCCTCGTCGAAGCGCGCACGGGCATCCGCGGCCTGCATCAGCTCGTCGGCGCGCCGACCGTACGGCTCGATGCCGAGGGTTCCGCGCAGCTCGGCCAGCTTCGCCCGCCGGGCGGCGACGAGGGCGCCCTCGTCCTCGGGTGCGGGCTGGGCGGAGGCGTCGGGGTTCTGCTGCATCGGGGGGGTGGCGTGCGTGCTCACGGGTCTGAGGCCATCGTAGCGGCCGCCGTTGCGGCGACGGACGCACCGCTATCCTTGCCGGACTCCCCTGAACACCATGGCAGAACACATCAAGCGCATCGGAGTCCTCACGGGCGGCGGCGACTGCCCCGGCCTCAACGCCGTCATCCGCGCGGTCACCAAGACCGCCATCTGGCAGCATGGGATCGAGGTGTTCGGCATCGAGGACGGGTTCCAGGGCCTCATCGAGGACCGCGTCCGCCCGCTCTCCGCGCGCGACGCGAGCGGCATCCTCACCCGCGGCGGCACGATCCTCGGCTCCAACAACCGCTGCAACCCCAAGCGCTACTGCGTGCGCGTCGACCCGGTCACCGGCCCGGTCTGGGAGAACGTGACCGGCCAGTGCGTGGACACCTCCAAGCGCCACGGGCTCGATGCCATCATCGTGATCGGCGGCGACGGGACCATGGCCAGCGCCGCGCCGCTCGTCGAGGCGGGCGTGAACATCATCGGCGTCCCGAAGACGATCGACAACGACATCGTCGGCACCGAGATCACCTTCGGGTTCCTCACGGCGGTGAACACCGCCACCGAGGCGCTCGACAAGCTGCACTCCACGGCCGACAGCCACCACCGCGTCATGGTGTGCGAGGTGATGGGCCGCAACGCGGGCTGGATCGCGCTGACCGCGGGCGTCGCCAGCGGCAGCGACATCATCCTGCTGCCGGAGATCCCCTTCGACCTCGACCATCTCGCGGAGAACATCCGCTTCCGCATGCGCAAGGGCGGCCCGGGCTTCGCCATCGTCGTGGCCGCGGAGGGCGCGCGCCCGCGCGAGGGCAAGCAGGTCGTCGACCGCGTCGACCCGACGTCCCCGGACCCGATCCGCCTCGGCGGCATCGGGCGCTGGGTGGCGGACGAGCTGGCGAAGCGCACCGGCGTCGAGACCCGCTCCAGCGCGCTCGGACACATCCAGCGCGGCGGCGGCCCCATCCCGGCCGACCGCATCCTCGCCACGCACTTCGGCTACCACGCCATCAAGACGCTCATGGAGGGCAAGCAGGGGCGCATGGTGGTGCGCCAGGGCAACGTCTTCGGCGACGTCGACCTGCTCTTCGCCGCCGGCAAGCAGCGCCTGGTGCCGCCGAACCACCCGCTCATCGAGGCCGCGCGCGCCATCGGCACTGGCTTCGGCGACGGCAAGACGCGCGAGCCCGCGCTGGACTCCGAGGCGATGGACTCCGTGGTGGTGTGAGCGCGGGGCGGGTGCGCCGCGCCCGGGTCGCAGGGCACCCCGACGGCGTTTCCCGTTCAACCGAGGCGTAGGATCCCGCCCGAATGACAGCGCAAGCATCGACCGCCTGGCTCCTCGCCGCGTTCGCCTGCGGGAGCATCCCGTTCGGCCCGATCGTGGCGCGGGCCAGGGGGGTGGACCTCCGGAAGGTCGGCAGCGGCAACATCGGTGCCACCAACGTCAGCCGTGCGCTCGGCTGGAAGTTCGGCGTCCTCGTCTACGTGCTGGATGCGCTCAAGGGGGCGGCGCCCGTGCTGGCCGCGGGCGCGTGGGCGGGGGTCCTCGGTCAGCCGCCGGAGACGGTGGCGCGCGCTGACATGTGGTGGTGGCTGATGCTGCCGATCGCGGCGGTGCTCGGGCACATGTTCAGCCCCTTCGTCGGCTTCAAGGGCGGCAAGGGCGTCGCCACCGGCAGCGGCGCGATGCTCGCGGTCTATCCGGTGCTCACGGGTCCCCTGCTCGTGGCCATCGGCCTGTGGGCGCTCCTCCTCGGCGCCACCCGCTACATGAGCATCGCGAGCATGGCGGCCGCGGTCTCCATCCCGCTGACGGTCGCGGCCGCCGCAATCCTGCGCACGGGCGACGGCACGCCCGACGGCGAGCTGCCCGTGGCGCACGCGATGCCCGCCATCGCGGTCACCGCGGCGGTGGCGCTGCTCGTGGTGCTCAAGCACCGAGGCAACATCGAACGGCTGCTCGCAGGCACCGAGAACCGCCTCGGGCGCAAGGGAAACCGGCCCGGTTCAGCCGGCTGAAATTCCCTACGATCCCCGCGTGGCAACCGACCCGAACGCCGGCTACCGATCGCCGCTCGAGACCCGCAACGCGAGCGCGGCGATGCGCGGCGCGTGGAGCGCGCAGCGCAAGTTCGGCACGTGGCGGCGCATCTGGACGGCGCTCGCGGAGTCGCAGCAGGCCGTCGGCCTTCCGGTGAGCGCCGCGCAGGTGGCGGAGCTGCGCGCGCACCTCGACGACATCGACTTCGCCGCCGCGGCCGCGCACGAGAAGCGCCTGCGCCACGACGTGATGGCCCACGTGCATGCCTACGGCGATGCCGCACCCGGCGCGCGCGCCATCATCCACCTCGGCGCCACCAGCCAGGACGTGGTGTGCAACGCCGACACGCTGATCCTGCGCGATGCGCTTGCGCTCGTCGCCGGCAAGCTCGCGCGCGCCATCGACCGCGCGGCCACGTTCGCCGCCGCGCACCGCGCGCTGCCGACGCTCGGCTTCACGCACTACCAGCCGGCGCAGCCGACCACGGTGGGCAAGCGCGCCACGCTCTGGGCGCAGGACCTGGCGATCGCGCTCGAGGAGGTCGAGCTGCGGCTTGCCGCGCTGCGCCTGCGCGGGCTGCGCGGCGCCACGGGGACGCAGGCCTCCTACCTGGGCCTCTGCGGCGGCGATCCGCGCAAGGTGGACGAGCTCGAGCGCCGCTTCGCCGCGGCGCTCGGCTGGCCCGCCGACCGACTGTGGAGCGTGTGCGGCCAGACCTACCCGCGGCTCGTCGACGCGCAGGTGCTTGGCTCGCTCGCCGTGGCCGCCGCCGCCATCCACAAGTGCTGCAACGACCTGCGGCTCCTCGCCAACCTCAAGGAGGTGGAGGAGCCCTTCGAGAAGGACCAGATCGGCTCAAGCGCCATGGCCTACAAGCGCAACCCGATGCGCTGCGAGCGCGCCACGGGACTCGCGCGCTTCGTGATGAACCTCTCGGGCAACGCGCTCGACACCGCCGCCACGCAGTGGTTCGAGCGCACGCTTGACGACAGCGCCAACCGGCGCCTCTCGCTGCCCGAGGCGTTCCTCGCGCTTGACGGCGCGCTCGACATCCTGGCGAACGTGCTCGGCGGGCTCGTCGTGCATCCGGCGGTCATCCGCGCGCACCTGGAGGCGGAGCTCCCGTTCATGGCGAGCGAGGACATCCTGCTCGCCGCCGCCGCGCGCGGCGCGGACCGGCAGGAGGCGCACGAGTCCATCCGGCGCCACAGCCTGGAGGCCGGCCGCCGCGTCAAGGAGCTCGGTGCGGCCAACGACCTGCTTGAGCGCCTCAAGGGGGACCCGATGTTCGCGGGCCTCGACTGGGGTGCCGTCAGCGATCCCGCGCGCTACGTCGGGCGCGCGCCGGAGCAGGTGGACCGCTTCATCGCGGAGGTCGTCGCCCCGATCCGCGCCCGGCACGCGGGCGCCCTTGCCGAGGAGCCGGCGCTCGAGGTCTGACCATGGCACTGCCCCGGATGAAGCCCGAGTCCACCGCCCTGCTCGTGGTCGACGTGCAGGAGCGGCTGATGCCGACCATCGCCGATGCCGCACGGGTGCAGGCCAACTGCGCGCTGCTCGCGCGCGCGGCGGGGGTGCTGGGAATGCCCGTGATCTGCACCGAGCAGTACGTGAAGGGGCTGGGCCACACGGTGCCGGCCGTGCGCGAGGCGCTGCCTGCGACGGCGCACGTGATCGAGAAGACGCGCTTCAGCGCGTTGGTCGATGGCGTCCGCGCGGCGCTGCGCACCCACCGCACCCCGAACATCCTGGTGTGCGGCGTCGAGGCCCACGTGTGCGTGCTTCAGACGGTGCTCGACCTCGTGGGCGCGGGCTGGACGGTTTTCCACGCGACGGACGCGATCTCGGCGGGCCAGCCCGACCAGGTGGCGCCGGCCTTCCGCCGGATGGAGCGCGCGGGCGCACTTCCCTCCGGCACGCTCGGGGCCATGTACGAACTCGTCTCCGACGCCGCGGATCCCCGGTTCCGCGACATCCTGGCGCTCGCGAAGCAGGTCGCGAAAGAAAGCTGACGCGCCCGCACGGGGCGCGTCAGCGGTCCGTCGAATCGGCGTCGGCGCCCCGCGGCGGGCAGGCGCTCAGGCCTGGCCGCCCTCGGACGCATCGCGCAGGTTGAGCACGGCCTGGCGCACCGACTGCGCGCATTCCTTGACTTCCTGCATGGTCTTGCGGACCCGGGTCCCGGCGGCCTTGTTGCCGCCGATGGCCTTCTTGATGTCCTCGTCGCACTCCACGATCAGCTTCTTCATGCGCTCGTATGCGTCCATGGATGGTCTCCTGTCTGCGAGTTGCCCGGCACGCGGAAGGGCCGCACCGGGGGAAGTGGTCGAACGCGAGGGGGCAGATCCTCCGCCACGCCTCTCGGACGGAGCGTACCCGCGCCGGGCAGGTCTCGGGAGCCCTGATCCAGAAATACCCGCATTGAGCGCCCCCAAACGGGGTTTCGTGCCCAATGGGTCCCCCGCAGGCAGGGGTATGCTCCCCGCCGATCCCAACCCCCAAGGAACCCCCGTGGCCACTGAACTGGTTCTTGACCTCGACTCGCTCGACCTCTCCAGGGTCCTGTTTGGGCCGGAGGAGCTGAACGACTCGCTCCCGCAGACCGGGCACATGCGCCACTGCGACGGGGTCCTCTGGCACAACCCGGACTTCACGGCAGGCGTCGGCCTCAAGTTGGTGCGGCCCGACGAATTCTGGGTGCCGGGCCACATCCCGGGCAGGCCGCTCCTGCCGGGGGTGCTGATGATCGAGGCGGCCGCGCAGATGGCCAGCTTCCTGAACACCAAGAGCGGGCGGGTGAAGGGGTTCCTCGGGTTCACCCGTTGCGACGAGGTCAGCTTCCGCGGGCAGGTGGTTCCCGGTGACCGACTGCTCCTGCTGGCCAACCTGCTCGACTACAACCGCCGCCGGTTCGTGTCCCACTGCCAGGGGGTCGTGGACGGCAAGCTGGTCTTCGACGGCAAGATCACGGGCATGACCCTGTGACGCCCGCCCGGCCGCACGCGTAGCGTGACATTGATGCCGCTGCCCCCGTTGAGGTGTGCCCCGATCCTGAAGTCCCGCGCCTGGGGCGGGCGTTCGCTGGCGCAGTTCGGCAAGCCCGTGCCGCCCGTCCCCGCGCCGCCGACCGGCGAGAGCTGGGAGATCGCCGACCTCGCGCCGCCCGTGGCGGACGGCGTCTCGCGCGTGCGCGGCGGGCCGTTCGACGGCCGCTCCGTCTCGGAACTCATCGACACGCACCGCGCCGCGATGCTCGGCAGGGCCAGCCGGCCCGGGGAGCGATTCCCGCTCCTGATCAAGTACCTCGACGCCGCGGAGAACCTGTCCGTGCAGGTGCACCCGACCGCCGCGTACGCAGCACGCCACCCGGGCTCGCACCTCAAGACCGAGGCGTGGTTCGTGCTGCACGCGCAGCCAGGGGCACTGATCTACCGGGGCCTCCGCCCGGACGTCACGCCCGCCGTGTTTCGCCGCGCCATCGAGGACGGCACCGCGGTCGATTGCCTGGTGCAGGAAGCCGTGCGGCCCGGCGACTGCATCCCGCTTGAGAGCGGGCTGTGCCACGCGCTGGGAGCGGGCGTGCTGGTGGCGGAGGTGCAGACGCCGAGCGACACCACCTTCCGCGTCTATGACTGGAACCGCAACGACCCGGCACGGCCGCTCCACGTGGAGCAGGCCATGGACTGCATCCTCTTTGGCGCCGAGCAGCGGCTCGCGCAGGCGCCGATCACCGGGCTCGAGCGCGCCAACGCCCCGTGGAGCGACGGCCTGCGCACCGCCCTCCTCTGCCGAAACGCGCACTTCGCGATCGAGGCCGTCGAGGCGTCGCCTTCAGGGGACGCGGCACCCATCTCCTGCTCGAGCGACGGCGCCCCGTGCGTCCTGATGCTCGTGCGCGGCGAGGCGGTGATGGAATCCGAGGGTCATCGCCCGGAGCGCCTCGCGGCGGGCGACACGGTGCTGCTTCCCGCGGACCTCGCCGCAACCACCATCGACCTCAGCCCGGGCGCGGTGATGCTGCAGGCGTCGACCGCGGGCCTCGGGATCGCCCCTGACGCGCCGCGCGCCGGAGAGCGCTCCGCATGATCAACGCCCTGCTCCTTGCCGCGGCCCTTGCGCAGGTCGCCGCGCCCGCCGATGCGCCGAAGGCACCCCGCGGGCCGACCACGCTGATCCCGCCGCCCTTCGTCCCGGAGGTCGGTGCCGACCCGGCACGCGGCGGGCAGTCGACCGGCGCGCTGCCCCCGCCCTACCTCCCGGGAGCGCGGCAGTTCCTCATCCAGCCGGGGCAGACGTGGAAGCACGTGCTCGAGGACATCCGCCCGGGCGACGAGGTGGTGTTCCCGCCCGGCTTCCACGTGCCGCAGGAGATCGACGGGCTCGCGGGCACGCGCGAGCGTCCCATCATCCTCCGGAGCCGCGACCGCGTTCCCGCGGCGGTGGCCTGCGGCGACTTCGGCTGGAAGCTCCGCCGTCCGCAGCACGTCATCGTCGAGAACCTGATGTTCATCAACCCGACCGGCGCGGCCATCGTGATCGAGGGCGCGCCCGGCGACCCCAACCCGTGGATCGCTGAGGTGACGGTGCGCAACTGCACCATCGCCGGCAACCGCCCGTCGGAGGGGCAGGATGCCGTGCGCCTCGACCGCGTGTCGGACGTGCGGCTCGACCAGCTGCGCATCGACGGGTGGGTGGACGCGGCGGTGGAGGTGGAGTCCTCGCGGCGGGTGCTCGTGCGTGCCGCCATGCTGGTGCCGCCGGAGACGGCGCCGCCGGCCTTCGGCATCAAGGTGCTCGGCGCGAGCGGCGAGATCTCCGTGACCGGATGCGCCTTCAACAAGCGCGTGCGCACGGGCGTGGCCGTCGGCACGCCGCGCCCGGCCTCCGGCGACGCACCGCGCGCCGTGGACCGGATGCGCATCGACCGCTGCATCTTCGAGGACACCGGCACCGCCGTCAGCATCGTCAACGTGCGCGACCTCGTCGTGTCGCGCGCCACGATCGTCAACCCCACCGATGCCGTGTATGCCGTGCCCGAGGGCGCGTCGACGGTCGACAAGGTGCTCATCGAGAAGTGCCTCGGGTTCTGGATGCCGGGCACGCTCGCCCGCTTCTCGCCGCACCCGGACGCCGTGCCCCCCACGGGCATCTCGCTCTCGGACAACCTCTGGTACTCGCGCGAGCTGCCGGAGGCATGGGAAGTGCTCGGCGCCCCGTTCGGGGTGCAGCTTGCCGGGCAGGTCACGAGCATCGACCCGGGGATCGACGCCGGCACGCTCAAGCCGCGCAACGGCGAGGCCGTCCGGTACGGTGCGTTCAGCATGACCGCGTCGGGCGCCCCGCGGAAGGCCGAGATTCCCGGGGAAGCCGCGGAACCTCCGCCGCTGCAGCCGGGCTCGGCCCCCGCGCAACCCAAGCGCTAGCGGACCGGCCGGCCCAGGAACCTCCCGTTTCCGCTATCCTTTTCCCTCCCCCGGCACGCCCGTGCCGGGCTTCCAGACACCCCCCCAGGACGACTCCAAGCGGAGCCCCCAGACATGCCCACCACCGGCACCATCAAGCAGGTCATCGGCTCGACCTTCGACGCCGAGTTCCCCGAGAACGCGATTCCCGAGATCTTCAACGCGGTCACGGTGGACTTCGAGCTCGGCGGCAAGAAGCAGACGCTGGTGGGCGAGGTCGCCAAGCACCTCGGCGGCGGCCAGGTCCGCTGCGTCGCGCTGGCCTCCACCGACGGACTGCGCCGCGGGACCGCGTGCGTCGACACCGGCGCGCCGGTGAAGGTGCCCGTGGGCGAGGGCGTGCTCGGCCGCGTGTTCAACCTGCTCGGCCAGCCCGTCGACGAGCGCGGCGCGGTCAACACCCATGACGACGCGCCCATCCACCGCACGGCGCCGACCATCGCGGACCTCAACCCGAAGACCGAGGTGCTGCAGACCGGCATCAAGGTGATCGACCTGCTCTGCCCCTTCGTGCGCGGCGGAAAGATCGGCCTCTTCGGCGGCGCAGGCGTCGGCAAGACCGTGGTCATCCAGGAGATGATCGCGCGCGTCGCCCGCAACTTCGGCGGCTACTCGGTGTTCGCCGGCGTCGGCGAGCGCACCCGCGAGGGCAACGACCTCTGGCTCGAGATGCAGGAGGCCGAGTACACCGACGCGAGCGGCCAGAAGATGCACGTGCTCGACAAGGTGGCCATGGTGTTCGGCCAGATGAACGAGCCGCCGGGCGCCCGCCTGCGCGTCGCGCTGAGCGCGCTGACCATGGCGGAGAACTTCCGCGACAAGAGCGGCAAGGAGACCCTGCTGTTCGTCGACAACGTGTTCCGCTTCACGCAGGCCGGCTCCGAGGTGTCCGCGCTCCTCGGCCGCATGCCGAGCGCCGT
>Ga0172372_10013600_pt1 | contig 10048 bp, 13 predicted proteins | sample LakKiv5m_2_FD_114544 | JGI IMG/M metagenome (GOLD analysis project Ga0172372, IMG submission 114544) | Freshwater microbial communities from Kabuno Bay, South-Kivu, Congo - kab_092012_9.5m | ecosystem: Environmental > Aquatic > Freshwater > Lake | place: Democratic Republic of the Congo... | reverse complement strand
GTCCTTATTGTTATCTCAATTATGCCACCGTAGCCAGAGAATCCTCTATCTGGTGGCGTTGCGCGGTTAAAGTTAATCTGCTCTATGACCACCTGACGAGATTCGCCGGTGATTAAGTCTTGCCAAGTAACAACATCGCCATCTTGTTCGATAGTCTCAAGTTGGGCTAGTCTTTCAAATGCCCTGCCCTCGTATCCAACTAGCACATTGTACTTGTCTGTCTCCACGTCAAAGCAGTAGACGGGGAATCTCATAGTTCGCTGTCTTGGTGTAGCGATAGTAGCCTTAGCCTGATAACCTTTGAAGATTGGGCCTTGTGTATTGGTTGTCCCATCTCTGTATAGAATAAACTTATATCCAAGATACTCTTGCGAAGTAGGTGGTTGGTTAGTTGTAACTTCAACTGGTGAAATGGCAGAGTCATATGAAATCAAATCATATTCTACGCCATCGGCATCTACGGTTTCTAGAGTCATGGAGCCGTAGGTAAAGTCACCTCTACCAAGCAAGCGTTTAAAGTTCTTGGGCTCTAAAGTATTATATCTGATGTATCCGGTTTGTAGATAACCATCAGTCATCTTAACGCCATTGGATTCGATGTTAATAGTACCAGTTTCGTTTACCAAAGCGTAGGCTGATGATACTGCAGTAGATGCCACATTGGTAGCAGCCTTAGTATAACTAAATGTTGTGGTGGTTGCGGCAGTTACTGAGTATTGACCATTGAATGTAGAGTCAACGCCCTCTACCCAGATACTATCATCAACCGCTAAGTTATGTGCCGATGATGTTGTAAGTGTAGCGACATTGCTAGTCAGTTCTTTATTAGTAATCGTACCACGGTTGACTGCAGTTGTAGCAAACACAAGCCTATCTGTCTCCCCGGCAAAAGCACAAGCAGTTGTATAGTATCCAGTCACACCATTATCTAGCCATAAGTCATTGGCATAAGCAAAGCGTAAGTTACCCAAGTCATTGCCTAGGTTGATTCGGATTACTCCGCCTTCTCCGTCGACTCCAGTAGCACACCAAGCGTACTTGTCGCGAAATGCAAAATCATAGCAAGGCTGGCTTGTTTCAACAATTAGTGGGCCATAAGTTATAGAACCATTACCATCTACCAATGCGGCTCTAACACCTTTGTTAGTACCAATCAGCATATACCCTAAGTAATAGGATATCTTATGGATTACTTCACCAGTTGGCATCTCGGCAGCAGTAATAGCGCTTGTCAATGATGGCATTGCACCAGTGCTTGTATTGAGTACAAACTTAAATATCATAGACTGAACACCTGAGTATCCAGCCACATAGATAGCAGTACCGGAAGCGGTAACGCTAGTAAAAATTATATCATTATCGCCATGAGTATATACAGCGGTAGGAGAAGTGCTAGCGCTAGATGCAAACTCATAAATCTTATTATTAGCAGCCATCACAATACGGTCTTTGACATATTCCATAACCGCATTGGTTACGGTAATACCATTGATAGTAAACATAACCGTAGCCGTGGTAGCCTCAGTACCAGTCAAAACCTTTTTATTTACCTCAAGTTTACCCGATGGGCCCGTGTCATTGGTAACCCAGTAGGCAGTAGTTCCATCATCGCAGATAGCAAATACTTTATCATCGGTACCGGCGTTGTAGTCAATAAAGTGAGTGACGGTTCCATCTACAGCAATCTTATCAACATCATACTCATCAAGGAATAAAACACCGTTAGTGCCAGACCATTTAATGCTTCTAGCGTGTTGCATTGCCCTGCCATTTGAGGCTATAGGGCCTGTCGTATAGTGAGTGCTGGCAGTATTATTAAGTAGGGTAACCTGTCCCTGTTCCCACACATCAACAGCGCGGCTATCTTTGAATCTAAATGTACCTTCGCCTGGAATAATAGCAGGGTCATAGAACTCTATGCCTGTACCATCATGGAAAGATGACTGACTTCTAATCCACCAACCAGTTAGTGACTGTTCACCTGGCTCAGTTTGATTATCAAATTGTTCTTTACGGTATGGCGCAGTCTGGCGAATATATGGTCGGTTATCTGAAATAGCATAGATAAACGGCATGCCACCAATGGCTGTATCATAGGCAACATCAGTGTTCTGCCAGACAGATGTGCCGGTTACTAAACCAATATCAACAGCAACGGCTCGCGTCGCACGACCTTCGGTAATATCACGACCAGCCACTTAATCTCCTAGCCTTGTTGTTCTTGAAGTTTCTGTTTTAAATGTTCGTTAGCCCAGTACAATGCGTAGTAGTCATAGTCAAGACTGAATCGCTTCATATGCTTAACTATGGCACCAGTGTGTGCGTGTAGCGGTACGCCTGCCTTAGCCATACGACGAAAGAAGATGATGTCCTCACCAATGAAATGGTCATCAACACCATCACCAGTTTCCATAAACATACCCTTACCAGGGTTAGCCTCACGCATCTTTGGCACGATAGACTTGTGCATTAAGACAAAACCAAAGCCAGCACAGTCAACTTTAATGACTTGATTCTCTGGTAGTGGGTGGTGATACTTGATTTCAAACTCACTTACATTGTCAAACAAGACAGGAAATGGGCGCATCAGTGTGCCCTCATTCTCCTTAGAGATAAAGTAAACACCACTTACTACTGGGCGGTTAATCTTATCTGCCGTCTGCCAAAGCAACTTCATAGCATCTAGGTTTAGTACAATGTCTGAGTCAACCCAGAGTAGCCAGTCCGTCTTAAGTTTATCTGCCCAATGGTCAAAGAGTACTTGGCGTTGTCTGCCAATCTGATTACCCTGAACTCGGATGCTGGTGTTAATCATCATACCGTTGGCTGGTCCAGCAATGATTGCTGTGGTCAAGCCTTCTGTAAACTTGCCATCGGTTAGTCCGTTGTCGCACCAGCCGAGGGCTACAGTGTCATTCTTTCCTATCATATCGTCCCCTAATTAGTTATTCTTGTGGTGTCTGTTGTGCAGCAAGAATCGCTGCTACTGCCTGTGCTACTGCATCATTAAATGCCTGTTGCTTGGCTGCTTCTTCGGCTGCCAGTGCTTCTGCTTCGGCTGCCTCTGCTGCAATTCTGGCTGCTTGGTCTGCCTCATATTGGGCAAATTCTTCTTCAGTCATTTCACGGTCAATAACTTCATTGGTTGCTAAATCGTGAATACGAATCATTGGTTTTGTCATTATTTAACTCCATAAAGAATATATGTTCCACTTGTAAAATTTCCGCTGTAAGGAAAGAAATCAATTCTTGTTATTGCATTTGTAGTATTAACGGCACTAAATCGCATTTGGAGGTTTGCGTTTGTTGTTGTTGTTGCATTGTTCCCAATAGATATCCAATCAATCAATTTCCAAGTTGTAGTATTTGCATAGTCGGGAAAATTCCAAATTATGCAGCCTTGACCAACGGCGTTATCATTTTGAACTGTATAAACTTCTGTTGAACTAAAGCCAGCATTTGTATGGTCACCTGGATTTAACATTCCCTGATAAGATGAAGTGGAAATATTATTAACTCTGAGTGAAAATTCTTTTGCATCTGTTGCACAAATATAATTTCTAATGACTAATTTCAAATCCTTATATTCAGTGCTGATTGAGGTCAAACTTACGCTAGCACCGCTTAAAGAACCTGATGCTAATTCAGTCATACCACCAGAAGTAAACGCTGCAGGTACCAGGGCTTGAGGTGTCTGTGAAATACCCACTAGTAAATCTCACTTCCTGCTATGTGAAAGTTTACGGCAGTAGTAGATGCTGAACCAGTAATAGTTTCACCGTTGTATAGCACTTGGTCTAAGTCTATAAACTGGGTTGTGTTAGCAGCAACAGAGATACTGGACACTAAGGCTACAGTAGCCAAGTTGACAGTAGCAGTAACAGCAGCAGTAGTTGTATTGGTGATAGCAATGTTACTGACGGCTACCGCAATACTGGATGGGGATGTGTATAGCGTTGTATTAGAGGTTGCTGCTGCGCCTCGGTACAGCGTAATTGATGAATCTGCCACTATCTATATTCCTTTCGGTGCCAGAATTGTCTCTTATATGAGTTAAAGAACAGGGTCTTAAGTTTAGAAGTTACTAGACTCTGCTCCCTGCGATTAGAGTCATCTCCTATTTTGTGCTCCCATACATCCCGCTTTATTGGGATTACCTGAACCATAGGGGTTCCGGCTGGTATTAGTCCTTCCCACTTAACATCATCTAGTGTGAAAGGAAAGTTAACTGGTGCTTTATATGTATCAGTATCTACAAGTCCAGGTAGTACCGTAAAGATACCGTTAGGATTGTGCATAGGTGATACAAATAAAGTTGAGTATCCAGGTGGGGTTGTTATTGCGTAAGGATTATTCCATTTAGGAAACGGTGCTCCGTTGACCCCTGGATGCAAGGGAGCCTGCTCTATCGGGTGAAATGCTATAGCACCCTGGTCTGCCCAAGTATAGTAAGGCAATCCATCTTGTTGGGTTACTTGAACATCTACCTGAGTATAAAGAATATACCCAGCAGTCATAACATCAAATACTGGAATACATTTTTTAATTGTATGAGGTGTATTATTATCAATAACTTTTTTGCCTTGTTTTCCAGTATATTCTGGTGTATTTCTATACCAGTCAGGCACTTCTTTTACTGCTGGCTTGGGTGGGAAAAAATCCAACCCAAGCACATTAGTAAATGTTATCTCTTTCATTTTGTCCCCTATTCTTTATTAGGCTACATAAAGTATTACTTGACCAGCAAATCCAGCACCTCCGGCTTTGCCAGTTCTTGCAGCAACTGAAAGCATATTGCTTCTACCTCCACCGCCTCCGCCCCCGCCAGAAGAACCAACACCAGTAGCGGCAGAACCAACATTAGCCTCTTGATTATTATTACCAGAAGCGCCATTTCCACCAGTTCCACCTCCGCCAGCACCTCCGCCACCACCGCCCCCGGAAACACCACCTGCCCCACCGCCTCCGGCAGAACCATAAGCGGTGTTAGATGGAAGTATCGCAGTAATGTTATTATGACCAGTAATGTTTGAATTAGAAGACTGTGCGGCTCCAGCAGTGCCACTACTACCAATAAGATTAGTACCTGTTCCTGTTGTGCTACCACCACCGCCCCCGGCAACACCATTAATTGTTATAGCACCAGCGACATTGCTTGATGCAGTTCCTGCAGAGCCTCCAGCACCGCCATTACCATTATTATTGCTTGCTCCGTTGCCGCCAGTTCCACCATCACCGCCATTAGCCGTAGCAATATCGGTACCGCCATAGGTAATTTTAGATAATCCACCAGCCCCACCGGCTCCGCCATTATCACCAGTAGAATTAGTCCTAGAACCACCATTACCAGCATTACCTGCGGCGCCAACAGTAATAGTTACGGTTTGACCTGAGGTTACGGTGTAATCTATAAATCCAACAATAGCGCTACTTCCACCACCACCACCGCCACCTGCAGCAATATCACCTTGACTTGAAGTTCCACCACCGCCACCGCCTCCTCCACCTGCACCAATCACATAGGCAGCGATTTTAGTAATACCAGTAGCAACAGTATAGGTTCCGTTAGTATTATATGTACTTTGTAAAGAATAAACAGTAGGTATTGCTAATCCTGTTATATTAGCGGGAGAGTGTCCAAGTCCATTGTAATTTTGTCCAGCAATTCCAATGCTATAAGTAGCACCACTAGTAAAACCTGCTACAGTAGTAGGAGATGTTGTTAATGTTGCTGTAACAGTTGCACCTGCTGTTGAAGTTCCAGTAAGAACATAAGAAGTTGCTGAAGGACCAAGCGTACTTTCAGTATACATAACTGTTAAACTTGTGGTATCTGCTGATGTGGTTGCAGATGTTGTACTAGGAGGGGTTGGTCTAGCGTAGTTACGCTTTCCGCCTTTGATATTTCCTGTTGCCATTATGCAATCTCGCTTCCAAATAGATTAAATGCTATTGTTGCTGAACTAGAATATACAGTTACAACATCTGTTGCATCTAGGGTTATTCCTAAAGTTAAAGTGTCTGTGCTTTGTGGAGCCACGCTTGAGTCATAAACTACATAGTGTTTATTGGCTAAAGCCTCTCCGTTTGGTCTGACCGCTAATCTATATGTAGCAGGCGCTGGACCAATATTAGCCACCGTTATAGTTGATATTACGGTTTCTGTAGCAGACGGCACAGTATATGCAGTCGTTGCTGTTGTAGCGCTGGGATTCACCTGACCCAGCACCTTATATGTTGCAGCCAAGTTAGGCTCCCATCAGTAGTAGTGGATTGAAAGTTTCACCTTGTGCTGTTCCTGTGGATGCCGAGGTGATTCTACCATACGCGTCAACTGTTATGGTAGAAAGAGTATAGGTTGCAGCAGTTACGCCACTTGTAGATAGGTCAACGGTAGGTTGATTGCCAGTACCGCCAACTGTAATTCTTCCAGTATTGCCTGAGGTTACTGACAGAACTACTGAACTTGTATCAAGGCTAATAGTCACATCGCCAGATGTGCCACCACCAGTCAAGCCAGTTCCTGCGGTTACACCCGTAATGTCTCCAGGATTAGGCGCGACCCAGGCAAGTCCGCTAGTTGTAGCCGAGTCAGCCGAAAGAATCCATCCATTAGTTGATGGGGCTGTAATGGCTACTGGAGTAGATGCCGTGCTTGCTGATATTAAAGAACCCTTACCAGTAAGGATTGACTTATCAATAAAGTTAGATGTATCAGGGGCTACTAAGTCCCAAGAGGAACCATTATAGACCTTCATAGCATTGACTACTGAGTTGAAGTACAAGGCTCCAGTAATCAAAGCATTACCATCATTATCTAGCGTAGGGTCAGAAGTCTTGCTACCTAGGTATCTATCATCAAACTGGTCATAAGAAGCAGCAGCACTTGAAGCAGATGTGGCTGCTGAGTTAGCGCTGGTTAGAGCAGATGAGGCAGATGTACTTGCACTAGAGGCAGAAGTAGATGCGCTATTGGCGCTAGTCAAAGCAGATGATGCTGATGTGCTAGCACTTGATGCTGATGTTGCAGCAGCCGTGGCTGAAGTCTCTGCGGATGTAGCAGAAGTAGTGGCTGCAGTTGCAGATGCTGCTGCGCTTGTAGCCGAAGTAGCCGCTGCTGTAGCAGAAGTCTCTGCAGATGTAGCAGATGTTGCTGCTGCTGTGGCTGAGGTAGATGCACTGTTAGCGCTAGTAAGGGCGCTAGAAGCGCTTGTAGAGGCACTAGAGGCACTTGTAGCGGCACTGCTAGCCGATGTAGCAGCCGATGCTGCTGAAGTGGCTGCAGCCGTTGCAGAGCCAAGAATGCTATCTACATAATCTTTAGGGGTAGCCGAGGTAGAAATCATACCAGCGCTGGATAGACCAGTAATGATTGGGCTACCAGAGATGGTAGGGCTAGTTAAAGTCTTGTTAGTTAGAGTCTGAGTTGCTGTAGCAATTACTACTGTACCAGTTGTGTTCGGTAGAGTAATTTCATTATCTTGAGTAGGGTCAGTAACGGTTAAAGTTGTCTCATAATCATCAGCAGTTGTACCTTCAAATACTATGCTAGTTCCAACACCAGGGGTTCCTGTAATTGTTGGATTAGAAATTGTCGGGCTAGTAAGAGTCTTGTTGGTAAGTGTCTGTGTCTTAAGAGTACCGACTACTACACCTTCACCTGATGCAATGCCGTGCATATCGTGGGCATTACCGCCACCATCATTGTAGGAGCCAGTAGCCTCAGCGTGCAGGTTGGCATCACGGTAATCTCTACCGATAGCCATATGTCTTACTACTGCACCTGCTGAATGGTCTTGCGCCGTAGAGCCATCAATAGCACGGGTAATTGTAAATGTATTAGTAGATACCGCCGTAGCATCTACAATTTCTTCTAATGCCGTATCAACATCTATAACTAAAGTAAAGGTTCTGCTTGCTGGGATTGTTACACCACCAAGTAAACCTGTGCCTGATACAACTACCATAGAGGTAGCGCCAGATGTAATAGCAGCAGTTAGCGTAGACTGCTGACTTCGGGACGAGTATTGCCGTGTTGTCATCTATGTTCCTATCGGGTGTAGTGAACTCGTGGTGGATATTGGGTTTGCTGCGCTTGAATCTCTTCGTTGAGGCGTTGAGTATAAAGAGCATAAATCTGTCGTACAATATTTGTAACTGAATTAAAGGTACGCTTTGCATCGATTTCGTCTGCCTGTGGAGCAATCTGAGAGGCGCGTGCTGGGTCTAAATAAGTCAATAGTCGATATACTGCACCCAAGATTACAACGTCTTTAACCGACATAGATAATCCAGTTACCGTGGTAAAGTCTTCGCTTCCAGTAGTGAACTCAGATGGACGTGTGATGTACATCACCTTTACGGTGCGTCCTGCTGTAATGTAATCCCCGATAGTTACAGTCTGACTTCCGTTTCCCCACACAGCGTCATCGGCTAGTGGGTCAAAGTCCCAGCGACGAACACGAATCCATTCTTGGCTTGGTCCAACATCTTGCCACATCATTGTCAAGATATTCTCAATCTCCAAGTCTTGGAATTCATATGTAGTAACTGGTGGGTTGTAAGTAAATGAGGTTTGCTTAACTGCTAGCAACTGCGTACCAATTGCCCGAATTGTATCATTTATGGCTTTCTTCACAACGTAGCGTGGGAAGATAGGCGAGATAGTAACCTTAACATCTATAGCATGCGTAGAGGCTGTGGTGCCTAGATATCCTCTACCATATGGCGCAATCGTTGCTGTATTAGCAATACGGTCAAATGAATCAACCCACATTAACTCTTCATCAATCTCGATGATACCCTTGCCGACGTTATCAGTTGAGCCAAGACTAAGGACGAGAGGAGAAGAACTTGGAGATGTGAGCGTAGTCACAGCGGTTGTCAAATATGTGGAGCGGTCCTGCTGATAGGTATATCCTGATAGGTTAATCAGGACTTCATCTATCATTTCAGAAAAAGTATAACTCATAGATTTATGCTCCTTAAGGCATCAGTTGGTGATAGGCCGCTAGTTCCGGCTAGTTCATTACAGATACCACCCATAGCCTTATATGCACTAGGCTGGCGATTAGCATCTGCCTTCTTATTCAGAGCAGCAATCAAGGCAAGGCCAGTAGTTCCTGCGTAAACATTAGCAGCCTGAGTAGGTGCTAAATATGCTGTAATTGCTGGATATGTCCCACCATTAGCCAGCCGATTTAACTCGCTAGTAAAAGAACTACCTGCTGTGCCAGTCGCCATTATCTATACCTTGCCGTTTTCTTTGCTATGGATTTTGGTTGTTTAACAAACTGCTTACCTTTTTTATTACCTTCAGCCTTAGCCTTATTAGTAGCAGCCTTTTCTGCTGCACTTAATTTACTCCAGGCTGCTTCAGGCAGATATCTTTTCTTACCTTTGGATGGCTTACCATCAGAAGTAGTCCACTTCTGTTTAGTCCAGTTTTTAAGTGACTTCTGAGACTTAGCCAATGCCATTATTTATATCCTCCGCCACGCTTTTTATACTCAACTGCTAATAGTTGCGCCTTACGGGCTGACCATTCCCCTGGGTCTCCACCTTTAGAACCAGCCTTAATCTTTTCAAACAAGGCTTTACGCATACCAGGCTTGGTGTAGTTACCAGCCTCATTAACTTTAGACTTTGCTTTAGGTTTAGTCTTAGCCTTTTTATTTACCATTTAACTTTATCCGCCCAGTATGCAGCAGACATTTTGCCTTTAGCAATATTTTTTGAATGTCTAGCCTTAAATGATTTACGCTTCATTCTCATGCGTTCAGACTCTCCAGCCTTAGGAGCACCTGCAGTCTTTGCACCTTGCTCGCCAAAGCGAATAGTCTTTACTTGGCTACCAACTTTAGCCACAACAACGTGTGATTTAGTTGGATGATTAGGTGTTCTCTTGGGCTTGTTAAAGCCTGATACTCCGGCTCTCTTAAGCCTTGAATCCGGTTTGTTTGCCATACTCTCCATGCTTTCCTAGTACGGTTTTGACAGTTCCATTTTTTCTAAGCCTCACTACCATACCGTCCTTAATCTGGATAGG
>Ga0172372_10013598_pt1 | contig 10049 bp, 7 predicted proteins | sample LakKiv5m_2_FD_114544 | JGI IMG/M metagenome (GOLD analysis project Ga0172372, IMG submission 114544) | Freshwater microbial communities from Kabuno Bay, South-Kivu, Congo - kab_092012_9.5m | ecosystem: Environmental > Aquatic > Freshwater > Lake | place: Democratic Republic of the Congo... | reverse complement strand
TAATTTTTACGCAAGGAGAGGTGCCGTTGTCAACGGTGTCAAAACAAGTAAAAGAAGCATAAAGAATTTTTTCCTTGACATAAAGTACTGGTTAACTAAACTCTAACTAAGTTTTGTACGTTTGGAGGGGGGGAGAGGGGAAACCTATGCACCTAATACCACGAACTCTGCCTATTTCTGATTTGCGCTTCAAACAAACTGAAACGTTAAATGAGTTAGAAACCGGGCCTGTATTATTGACCAGACAGGGGAAAGCGGCAGCGATGTTGGTTTCCCCTGAACAGTGGAATTCCTTGATAGAAGTGATAGAAGAACTCCGACTGACTCTAGGGGATGTACAAGCACTCAAAGAAAACGAACTGAGAAGCGACTTTCTTGATTATCTCAGGACGCGTAGTGAGCAGATAGCCGCTCGTTAATCGCACGGTTTTGTGTGTCCCCAACTGCACGAAGTCTATCTCTCCTAACAAAACAGGCCAGACGCCGTCAACGGCATCTGGCCTGTTTTGTTATACCTTACACATGCCCCGCCAAAACCGACAAATTGTCGGTTTTGGCGACAATATTTGCCCTTGTAAATCAACTTGACATTTCAAATAACTGGAGTATATTGGACTTGCAGTTCAGGCAAACGCAGCAAGCCACGCGTGTAGGCATGGATAACAGAGTAGACAGAAAAGGAAGCAATACCCATGCATTACTTCACTCCGAAAGAAGTTGGCGAAATTATCGGCACCTCAGCAGACACGATCCGGCGTCTGGTCAGGTCGGATCAGTTGAAGGCTGTACGGATGCCGCCAGGCAATCACTACAAAATTTCCGCCAACGAAGTGCTTCGCTACACAGCCGAGCACAACCTTCCTCTGTCCACTGACAATAAGAAGATGCTTGAGGAGTTCTCAGTTGAGTTAACGTCTGTACAGTAGTGTTTCATGCAATGATGTTTCCCGAAAACGCAACAGCCCGCCTTCTGGCAGAGGCGGGCTGTCGTGGGAACTTGCAGGATGAGGAAGTCGGAAGAGATTGAGAAACAGGTGGTAGAACCCGGTTCAGCAATCTGGCAGTTGCTGCATCGCAAGCACCCCGGCATTTGATTGCCGTACAAGTCTTTGTTCAAGACGATTCTACCCCAAACTTCCTCATCCCGCAAGGGGCTTTTCCCACATTTTTCGCGGATTTTGGAAACTCGCGCATTCCAAATACCCGTGCGCTAACGGGATGTGTCTGTTTTGCTTTGCCCCCACGCAATAAGCAACAGATGTCTCTTGGCAGCGCTACCCCCTAGAAAATGTGGAGTTCCTTATGATACGCAAGGAAGCGGTCATTGCCCTTCTGGGCAGCCCCATTGCCTATTACACCATCTTTGCCAAAGAACTGGGTGGTATCGAGGCAGGCGTCTTCACCTCCCAATTCTTCTACTGGTACGGTCGCGGGCAGGACCCGACCGGCTGGATCTACAAGACACAGGCCGACATCGAAGCCGAAACCGGACTCAGTCGCCGCAACCAGGAGACGGCGCGAAAGCGTCTGCGTGAGTTAAAGGTGCTTGAAGAGAAGCGCATGGGCGTCCCTTCGCGCCTTTTCTATCGTCTCAACCTGGACAGACTATTTGCCATCATGAACGAGGCGTTTGCCCGCGAGGACGACGTGCCGGCCACCAATGAGGAGGGGACGATGGGTGTATTCCCTGCATTGACCCCTCCCACGACCAGAGGTGAAACCGCCAAATCCTCCACGATGGCGGATTCCGCCATCGTAGGATGTACGAATCCGCCATCGTACGATGGCCAAAACGCACATCGTACGATGTACGAAACGCGCATCGAAGAAAGCGCGAATCCGCCATCGAAGAATGCGCGAAACGCGCAAACAAGAATGGCGGATTCCGCCAATCAAGAAAGCGCGATTCGCGCAGACAAGATTGGCGGATCCCGCCACACTAATACAAAGAATACAACAAAGACTACAACAGAGATTACAGCAAAGACTACAACAACAAACACAGACCCGCCGCGCGCCCCAATGAATGCACAGACCGAGCCGGTGGCTGTTGTTGTGCCTGTTGAGGTCCGGCCTGTCACGGAACAGGTTCTGACCCAGTTTCAAGAACTGCTGGGCACAGAACGGACCGTGAACGATGCAGACTTCGCGGCACTTGCCGAATTGTCGACTTACCCGGATCATACCGTGGAGGAGACATTTGCCGCGGCGCGGGTCTGGTTGCAAGATCCGGCCAGAGAACCCATCCACGCGCTGGCGCGCTGGTTGGTCGGCACGGCCCAACGCAAACAGGAAGCGGAACGCCGGCGTGGCCATGGGGCTGTTCCCGAAGCATCGGACGCCGGCGCATGGGATGCCTACCTGATGCAGGATCTGGATGAGCCAATACCGCGTAGCGCGCCGGAGAACAATCCATGGCGTCAGGCGTTGACCATCCTGTCCACACAGGTCGCCGGGGCCACCTACGATTCCTGGTTGCGCGACACATGGCTTGTGGCGATGACCGGGGACGTGGTGGAGATCGGGGTGCCGACGCCGCAGGCGCGCGACTGGTTGATGTACCGCATGATGCCGATGGTCCAACGTTCGCTGAACAAAGTGATAGGCCAAGAGGTTGAAATTCGTTTTCAGGTGGCATCGCCGCCGCTTCACCGATAGCAAAGGAACCAAGCATGCCGAAACCCAAGGTGCTCACCATCTCGACCAACAAAGGCGGCGCCGGCAAGACGACCACAGCCGTCCATCTGGCTGCGGGGCTGGCCAGGGCCGGCCGCCAGGTGTTGCTGGCGGATCTGGACAAACAGGGCCACTGTGCCAACTTCCTGGGCCGCGACCCTGCCCCCCGTCTCTATGACCTGTTGGTCAAAGAGCGTCCCCTAGACGAGCTTATCGTCGAAGTCCGGCCCAAGTTGCACCTGCTGGCCAGCAACTCGGAAACCATCGTGGCGCAGGATTTTGCCCGTCTGCGCAACGAACAGGCGGACCTGCTGGAACGGAGCATCGTTGACCGCGCCATCGGCTACGACTACATCCTCTTCGACACACCGCCGCAGGGGTTGTTCCAGGAATGCGCCATCTACAGCGCCGACATGATTGTGGTGCCGGTGCCGGTGGACTACCCGGGCATGGACGGCGCGGCGCAGTTTGTGCAGGTGGTCAACTACCTGCAATCGCGTGAGCGCCTGGGCCAAGCGCCACTCTTCATCGTGCCCATGTTCGTCGATGCGCGCACCAGCGAGTCTCGTTTCAATTTGGAGACGCTGCGCGATCGCTTCGGGGAGCGGGTGGTGTCGCCGGTGCCGGTGCGCACGCGCATGCGCGAAGCGATCGCCGAGGGGAAAACAATTTTTGAGTATGCGCCGCGCGAGGACATCGCCGAACTGTACACGGAGATCTGCGCCCGTATCGAATCAGAACAACTCATTTCGGAGGAAAACAACTAGTGTCACGGCGAGAGAACCGGCGCGACCCATTCAGAGACGGCCAGCAGAGTCCCGTCACCCTCATGGAACAGACGAGGGTGGACCTCTTCTACGACTACGACCAACTGCCGGAGGCGACGCGGGAATCGGTGCGTCGTTCCGCCATCACCATCAAGCCGCGCTTGAAGCGAGCGGCGGAAGATCTCTTCGTCATCGGCCGCGAGTTGCAGTTGGTGAAGGACCGCCTACCACATGGCTCCTACACCGACTGGCTGGACATCGAGTTTGGTCTGTCGGAACGCATGGCGCAGCGTTTTGTGAGCGTGAGTGAGCGATTGGGCGTCAAATCCGACAAAATGTCGATTTTGCCGCCGTCGACGCTCTATTTGTTGGCAGCGCCTTCTACACCCGATGAAGCCATTCAAGCCGTTGAAAGACGCTTGGAGGCCGGTGACCGCATTCGCGTGGCCATGGTGAGGGCAATGATCACACAGGCCCGCAAAAAGGCGGAGAACGTGCCTGCGAGCCAAATGACCATTGACGGTGAGATTCTGGAACGGGAAGTCATCGATGACGACCGGCGCAAGCAGATCGACCGGCTGGATCTGGCGCTGTCGCAGGTCATCGAGCGGCTGTCCGGCTCCCCCAGCAAAGACTGGCGTGAGATTTTCCACGATGACCAGTTGGAGAAGGTGCAGAAGAAGCTGCTCCAGTTGCGCGGGGAAGTGCGCAAGCAGATTGAGGTTTAGCATTTTGGGGTAGTGGCACAATCAGACGGAAGCATAGGGTGTGACGCGTGTCTCAACTTGGCCTGCACGAAGACGAAACGCACGAATTCAAAGAGATCTGGACAGCCAGGGCGCTGGAAGACCTGGCCGCCTTTGCGAACCACCGAGGCGGCACCCTGTGGGTGGGGGTGAACGATGAGGGCAACGCTGTTGGTTTTGCCCTCGACGATGCCGAGTACCAGAAGATCGCCAACCAGATCGTGGACGTATTGGGTCTGCGCCCTTCGATGCACTGGGAGACGGTAGAAGGGCACCCCGTTCTCCTCGTCACGGTTGCGCCGGCGGGAATGCCGGTTTCTTGCCGGGGACGGTATCTGACGCGGGTGGGCAGCACCAACCGGGACATGTCGCCGGAACAGTGGTCACGCCGGGCGTTGGCCCAGACCGGCCAGACATGGGACCGGCTGCTCAGCGACCGGCGCATCGCCGACGTCGATGAGGAGTTGGTGCAGCGTTTTGTCCGCTTGGCGCGGCCGCGGCTGCCCCAAGCCAGTGAGGAGGATGACGTGGAACGTATCCTTCAGAATCTGGAACTGGCGCAGGATGGCCGGCTGACCAACGCGGCTGTGCTGCTCTTCACGTCAAAACCGCAGCGTCTGTTTCCGCTGGCGCAGGCGCGGGTAGGACGTTTTCGCGGTTCGCAGATTCTCGACAGCCACGACTTTGCCGGTTCGCTGTGGGAGCAGGTGGACGGCGTCATGGACCGGTTCCGCTCTCTGCTCGACGTGCGCTTTGAGGTGCGTTCCCAGGAAGCCAGCCTCGAAGGCATCCAGCGGCAGGAAATTTGGGAATATCCGCTGGACGCGTTGCGCGAGGCGCTGCTCAATGCGCTGAGCCACCGCGACTACACGGTGACGGCTGATGTGCAGATCCGGGTCTACGACGACCAGTTGAGCATTTGGAGTCCCGGTGAGTTGCCCCAGGATTTGGAGCCGGAGCAGCTTTATCAGCCCCGTCACCCTTCTGTGCTGCGCAATCCGCTGGTGGCCCAGGTCTTCTATTACGCCGGGTTCATTGAGCGTTGGGGGTCGGGCACGACGCGTATCCTCGAACTCTGTGCCGGCCAGGGTCTGCCTCAGCCTCGCTTTGAGGAATACAGCGGCGGGGTCAACGTGACGTTTTACCAGGATGCCTACACGCCGACGCAGCTACAGAAGCGTGGTTTCAATGAGCGGCAGATTCAGGCGGTGCTCTATGTCAAAGAGCAGGGGAGAATCACCGCATCCGAATATCAGGAGTTGACGGGCGCTTCCCGCTCAACGTTGCGCAGAGACTTGGATGCACTGGTCCAGGAGAATATTTTGATCCGCGAGGGGAAGACTGGGCGCGGAACGTTTTATCGAATAAACGCGTCAAACGCGCCATAAACGCGTCATGAACGCGCCACTCAAGAGTAAAAACGATTCACGAACTCGCCCGATAACGGACATTTATCGGACATATCGGACACTAAACAGGGGGGATGGGCGGGGTGCGTTATGATGATTGACTGAGATAGCTGGAATCTTATGTAAATTTTCCGCCTAAAATTTACACAAGGGGTTGTCCTGTTCCTAATTTTTTGTTAAAAAACGGGAACGCCAATCCCATTTTTCCGAAGTAGCGAATGTGGAGAAGGTGTAAAAACGCTCGTTCAAAACCGACAATTTGTCGGTTTTCGACTTGGCGCAAGTTTGTCACAAGTTGTGACGCAAGTCTGTCACAAGTTTGGGCTTAAAGACTCAGACCAATTCTTTGACACAAAAAAACCTCCAGAGCGTACCCTGGAGGGGACCGGCAAGGCTTTCGCCAGTACCGGCGTCGCTGTTCATACATATGCTACAGGTGTTATAACACGTCAACGCCTCAGTTTCATCTCGATTTGAGGCCTAGCAGTGACTCTTGGCAGACTGTGATACAATCACGGTTGATGACTGGGTGGTTGCATGGCAATGAGTGACCCTTGAGGTTAGCGGGGAATTCCCCGACCGTGCAACGAATATTCCGCAAGGAGTCCCCAGTCGATTTTTTTGCCCGACCGTACTTGATTGCGATCTGATCCCGCTGCTTCTTGTGAAGAAGCTTCTGGCCAGGCAGGACTCGTCATCAGCAGCCGGTTTCGTCAACCGGTGGATATGACGGGGAGAAGGCAAGGGCTGGGTTAAGGTGACACCTTGTAAACGCCCAGTGTGTAAGCCAGAAGATCATTACGAAAAAAGCCAACCGAACAGGTTGGCTTTTTTTCGTTCCTCGAATCGCCAATTAATCGCCAATAAACGACCAGAATCGCCAACCAGAGAATGAGAGTGCTGCGTCAGGAGGTGAGACTTCCTTGACCAATGGTATTGCGCCGCGTCAAGCAAGCAGGACAGGTGCAATTCTGTTTGTATGTCTGCATGTGAACGAGGCCGTGAATGATGCCGCCGTCGCTATCGAAGCGTGATTCAATGCAATCGTAGTAGGTCAGGTCGCTGGCATTATACCGACGAAAGACCGCGTAGGCGATGTGGTCTGCTAGTTGGGTGATGCGAGATGCCGTCGAGTCTACGAAGAAGGGGACTTCGCTGATGTTCCGCAAGAAACTTCCCCACCGGTTGCCTTGTTGCCGAAAGTCTCTGGTTAAATCTTGAAGACTGGTCTCATAGGTGCTTTTGTCGAAGACAATCAGCCCTCGTTGTTGATCCCTTTCCGTGCTCATTCGCCTCAGATATATATCGAATCGGCTGCTGATGTCTTCGTACGCAAGGTGGACTGGATCTCGACCAGGGAAAGATGCTTTGTGAACTGCACAGGCAAAGGTCACAATGTCAGAATGGGCATCGTCCAGGACACACAAAACCGACTTCAAGATGCTAATGCGGTCAGGCCGATTGGTAAACCTGTTCCAGGGGGCCCTGCGTCCACTAAAGATTTCAGAGGCATGGAACTCGACGGAGCGGGGATTGGTCTTATCAATGCTTGCGGCCAATTGCTCTAACTGATACGACAGCCAGCGAAGGCTTTTTTCAGGAACACAAACCCCACCCAGGACAAAGTAGTTTTCGTCGGGGTTGTTTACGGAACCGGAGTCATCCAAGTACAATATGTGCATAGTCTTCCTGAGGAAAAGGAAGTGCCCCTAGATGGCGCTCTAGGGGCACAGGTAAGCCGAATTGAGTTAGCCTCAAGCGGACCGCCAAATGCAGCCCTTTCGACCAATAGACGCCGGCTGGAGTTCCCTCCAACGGACCGCTACATGCAGCCCTGCCAACTGTGTATACAGTAATACTTCCTGTACCCTTTGTCAAGTATGCGAAAATACTAACCTAAGCGCTTAGTTTTCTGAACCTGGCGCTGTTGTATAGTACCTTGGTTGCGCAAACCATCTTTTAACGCAAAGGCCGAAAACACAAATTAATCCGATAATGGACATTTATCGGACATATCAGACATATATCAAACGTTTATTTTTCGGCAGAGTATGTGATGGGGCTGGGGCAATCATTGTTCTTCAAACCCCTGACTCGTGAACTTCAGCGTACGCCCGTTCTCGGTGACGATGCGAACGACGTGATCGGGCACGCCTGATGGGATCTCCGCTTCGATCTCCAAGGTGACCTTGACTTTTGCGCCGATGAGACCGGATAGGTGGGCGATGAGTTCGTCGGCGATGCGGCCGGCGTCTCGACCAACGCGGGTGGCGTCGAGTTCGACGCTGCCGTAGAAGCGTTTGGGCGCAGGCGTGTTGTTTGTGGGCGGCGTCGGTGTCGGTGTGAAGGACGGCGTGGTGCTCTCTACGTCGAAGAGGCCGCTCTGGCCGTCGCTGTGACCCGTTGTAGTTGAAGGTGTGGAAACGGGACCGGTGGCGGTTGGCGTGACCGGCGGCGCGGGTTTTGCAGCCTGGGCGGCGGCTTCGTCGGCGTCGCGCTGGCGCTGGGCGGCGTCAGGGCGGACGAGGAGGCCGGTTAGTGTGGTTTCGTTGATGGCGATGGCCTGTCCGTAGCGTAGGCCCAGGTAGCGGCTCTGGGTTTCGTCGAAGCTGTCGGCGTAGGCGAAAGATTCGTCTTTCCACAGCAGGAGCCCCAGCCCGTCGGTGACGGCGTCGGCAAGGACGGCAGGCGAGAGGAGCCGGGGCAGGTAGAGATAGCTGGCGAAGTCCTGGGCGAGTTGCTTGACACTGACGTGGTCGCTGCGCCAGAGGGGGATGCGATCCAGTTCGCGGCGCAGTTGGGTGCCGGCCAGTTTGGGGACGAGCAGTTCGTCGTTGCGCAGCTTCTTGGTGACACGCACGGCCAGGGCATCTTGCCCGGTGAGGCGCGCCGCCTGCCAGGTGATGGGTGACTGCGGCGAGGTCTGGATGGGGGCCAGGAGCCACTGGTAGGCTTCGGGCAGCCGCGCCATGACCGCGCCGTCGACGGAGGCCAATTGGGTTTCGGCCTGCTTGACCTGGTGCGCGGTGAGATCGAGTTCTTCGCTCTCGTTGAGGATGGACTTCCACGCCAGATAGCGGCGGACGGCTTCATCGAGATCCTGAAGACGGGTCTGGTCGATGGCGAGAAAGACGAGGGTGTTGCGGAAAAGGCGCGGGGTGTTGCCACGCGATTCCAGGATCGCTTTGGCGGCGGCTTCGGCGGCGTTGTTGACATCTTTGCGGTAGGGATGGTCGATGCCCAGCACCACGAGGCGGGCGTCGAGATCGTCGGGGACGTCGGCACCGGATTGGGGCAGGACGTGGATGCGGCGGAAATCGCCACGCTGGCGCAGATCGAGGTGCAGGCGGCGGTTGACTTCTTCGACGACGGCGTCGGGGTTGCGGCGCAGCTCGTCGGCGCGGTCTTCGGCCAGTTTGGTGACGGTGGGCTGGGTCGAATACCAATAACGAGGACCGTCCTGGTAAAGGTAGGTAGCGGCGGTGGCCAGGCGGCGCAGGGCGTCGCCAAAGAGGGCGGGCGATTCGCCGGGCATGACGCAGCCCAATTTGACGTGACGGTCTTCGATGCCGCGATTGGCAGCGGTGGCGGTGGGCGCAGATCCCAGGTAGATGGTGCGGGCCACGCGGCGGGTGGCGGCGAATTTGCCCAGGTTGGGCACGTCGCCGTCGAGACGCAGGGGCAGGGCGTTGGGGCCGTCGACATCTTTTTCGATGACGGGCACCCAGTTGTCGGAAAGGTAGCGGGTTAGCTCAAACTGGACGCGCGGATCGTCGATGGGGATGTTGGCGGGCATGATCAGCGGGTTGCGGTCGCCCTTTTCCCACAGGCTGTGGATCACGGCCGCCATCAGGCGCAAGACGCCGCGTGTGCGTTGGAACTTCACCAGCGTGGACCAGTCGGTGTAGAGGCGGTCGAAGACTTCGGGATGGATAGGGTAGGCGGCGCGTAGGCGTTTTTCGTATTCGGGGTCGCGCGCTTCGGGTGGGAATTCCTGTTGCTGGGTGCGGTAAAGATCGTAGAAGGCGCGGCCAACGGTGTCGCGGGCGACGAACTGGGTCTGTTCCACCAGCGGTTCAAAGAGGCGACGGCGTACAATCTCAAAACCTTCTTCGGCGCTGGCCGGTCGCCAGGACGATTCTACACGGCCTACGGCGTTGCGTAGACGGTCCAATGCGGCGCGGCCACGTTCACCGCCGACTTCGACGTCGTCGGCCTGGGTGTGGGGCGAACCGGCGGTGTCGGAGGCGGGGAGGCTGATGACGAGCAGGCACTGTTTGGCCAGCTTGGCCGATTCGGTGAGGGCCTGGGCGAAGGTGAAATGGGTCTCGAAGCTGCCGCCGGGCAGGGTGCTCTGATCATGGAGCTGACGGGCGTAGGCCACCCACTCGTCGATGAGGATGAGACAGGGCCCGTAAGTGTTCATCAGCTCGCGCAGGACGTCGCCGGGG
>Ga0172372_10013596_pt1 | contig 10051 bp, 8 predicted proteins | sample LakKiv5m_2_FD_114544 | JGI IMG/M metagenome (GOLD analysis project Ga0172372, IMG submission 114544) | Freshwater microbial communities from Kabuno Bay, South-Kivu, Congo - kab_092012_9.5m | ecosystem: Environmental > Aquatic > Freshwater > Lake | place: Democratic Republic of the Congo... | reverse complement strand
TACCTTCTGAATTTATTGTAATTGTTGTACCATCAACTGAAACTTCTAAAGAATTAGAAGAATAAGTAAGACCTCCGTTGACTTTCAAATCAGTTGAAATAGTATCACTATATTGTGATTTTGTTAAACCTAATCCAGAACGAAGAACTATTGCTTGTTCAGAACCAGATAAACCAGCTACCCAAACATCATAGTTTGTCTCTTCCCATTTAAGTGTAGCTGCTTGTGATGCGCCGCGTAAAACTTCAAATCCAGCATCTAAAATAGGAGTACCAGCTGACCATGTTGCATTTAATGTTAAAATATTATCAGAAATATAAACATTCTCAGTATAGATGTAAGAAACAGTTCCATTCACAGTTAAATTTCCAGTAACAATTAATGAATCACTAAATGTTCTATCTCCAGCAATTGTGTTCTTTAATCTCACAACATCTCCTGATATTTCCAAAGAATCATCGTTAACATTAACATCTAAAACTCCAGAGTTAGCAGTAAGTCCACTACCTTGTAGATTGCTTGCTAAGGTTGTTCTATTTAGGTTCAATCCATCAGAAACTATCGATAAAGAACTATCAGTTGTGGAAGACATAGATAATCCTATACTATCAGCGTTCACTAATATACCAGCGTTAGCCGCCACTATATCAAGTGTAATATACCCCGAACTACCACCACCTGAAAGACCAGCACCTGCGGTAACTCCTGTGATGAAATCACCATTAATAGTATTTACAGCATCGTCTACATATTTTTTAGAAACTAATGAACTTGCTGTAAAAGTACTCGAGTAATCAGCAGCATACATTAAACCTCTATTATTCAATGTTGTTATTGAACTACCAGAGGTTGTAATTAATAATTCTTTTGATGCACTAATACTAACATCATTACTTAATGAAAGTAAAGTTATATCATCATCACCTTGTAATTGTATTGAACCAGTTCCAGAATCTAAAACTATTAAAGTATCTGCACTAAAATCAATAACTGATGAAGTCATGATAATATTATCAAAATTCTGTAAAAATAAATCAAAATCACCACCATTGATTGATGTAGTTCTTGATAATGTACCGCCCAATCCTACAAAATCATTAATTATCTCTAAACCATTTTCTGCATTAACAGAGAATGTTAAGTTACCAGAATTTCCACCACCAGTCAATCCAACAGATAATTTTCCATCACTGTTTATAATAATTGTTGAATTATCTACATTTACAGTAGCTCCATTACTAGAAAAAGTTAAACCAGATTGTGTGCCATTCCAATACATTGCGACTTTATCATCAGAAATTGTTAATCCCAATCCAGTATTAACACTCATTGTAACATAACCTGAAGTTCCACCACCAGATAAACCATCACCTGCTGTAATTCCAGTAATATAATCTGCATTTATAGAATCAATTGCTGACCAAAGAGAGGCAGTTGCTGTATCAACATATTTTTTTGTGATAAGTGAGTGTGTTACAAAAGTGTTACTATAATCAGAAGTATAGACTAATCCTCTTCCATCAGTTGTTGTAATATTACTTGAAGAAGCGGTAATTAATAAATTGAAAATAGAAGTAAGTGAAATATCACCATTAAGTGAAATTATATCAATATCATCATCAGCTCCAATTTGTATACTTCCAAAACCAGCATCTAAACTTATCAATCCATCAACCATTACATCGAATGTTGAAGATGTGAAAATTATATTCTCAGCAGCATTAACTGAAAAATTAAAATTATTTGCGTTTATCGTTGTATCTTCTGATAAAGTTCCCCCAATATAAACAAAATCATTTACTATTGACAAACCATTTCCAACAATTATATCTAATCCAGAACCGTTAGAAGTTAAACCACTACCCGCGATTGCTACAAAATTTGTCGATAGAACATTTCCTGATTTTGTTAATCCAGTCCCAGCTTCAGTGATTATAGCTGAAGTAGAATCAGAAACTCCTAAAACCCAAAGGTCTTGGAATTCATCCCATTTCAATACAGCTGCCTGAGATGCTCCTCGTAAAACTTCGAATCCAGCATCTAAAATAGGACTACCAGTTGACCAAGTTGCATTTAGCGTTAATATATTGTCTTCTATATAAATATTTTCTGTATTGATATAAGAAACAGTACCATTAACAGTTAAGTTCCCTCCAACAGTTAATGAATCTTGAAAGAGTCTATCCCCAAGAATAGTATTCTTCAACCTAAGAATATCATTCGATATTTCTAAACCATCGGTATTTACATTCACAGAAATTATTCCATCAGAGAATGTTAGACCACTTCCACTAATTTTGTCCCAAATAATTATCTCGTCTCCAGAAAAAGTTAGACCGGAATTTGTTTTAAGATTAACATCTAGCGTAATTGTACCAGCAGTTCCACCACCAGTTAAACCTTGACCAGCAGTAACTCCGATAATTGTACCAATACCAGAACCTAGACCAAATCCTTTAGTCCCAACATACTTATAAAATGAAATTTTAGGAGGACTTGCGGCAGAAACACCAGACGGTAAACTTCCATAAAAAGTTAATAAACCAGCTGTATTATCAACTATCCAATCACCTTGGCCAAAAGCTATTGGAGTCGATCCATCGTTTTGAAATAATTGATAATTGTACGAACCATCACTGTAATTAAATGGTATTGAATCTCTTAAATTATTGCTGTAATAAGAAAGATTAACCGATCCAGCCACTTCAGTAAGAGTATCCAATTGAAAATATTGAACAACTCCGGCGCTTGCACCAGGTGCCAAAGAAGGAGCTGTTGTTGGAATTAGGTTCGATTGAGACCAAATCTGGTCGTATAACACGAGGTCTCTTCCTTTGATAGGCTCTTCATAGAATTGCTTAAGTAGGTTAGACTCGCCTGCTCCAAGAGATTTCTTGAATAATTTACTCGCTATTTGTGAACTCGTTAATGCCATTTTATTTATTTGCCTTCTTTTTTATACTATATTTGTTACTGTTAAATTTGAGAATTGTGGACCTGTTCCGGTAAATCCAATTCTGACAATTATATTACCAGTGTAGGTTGACGTCCCAAATGTTATTCTTCTTGAAGTTGGAGTTGATAATCCAAAATCAACAGCAGCAACACCATCTACAGTAGATCCCGGATTGCCAGTTCCTGAATAAAGAGCGTCTCCATTTACCCAGTAAGTTACAGGGTCTATTTTAACTTCAATTAATAAATTTGCTTGACCAATTGTCGTAATACCAGATGAACCATTTATATTCAATGTAAAAGCAGACTTAGTTACAACTGCGCCTAAATTAAATGTAGACCATCTTGTACCAGAAGCTCCAGAATAATCTGGACCACCAACTGATGTATAGTTGATAGATGGATAAACATATAACCCGTTTCTCAATTGAAGTTCACTAGTATACGTTGAAACTAAAGATTGAAGTGAATCATATGAAGATGTATATCCAGAAGCTGGATAACTACCAGCACCAGAAGTTAATCGAGAAGACTCATTTGACACAGTATCAACACGATGAACATTGCTTGTGAATGTAGTATTTGAACCATAAGTACCTATTGAATTCCTACCCCTAACAGTAAATGTAAAATTTAAATCACTAAATTGTCCGCTATTAATTGCCGCAGATTTATTAGTAACACTTCCAGTTTCACCATAAAATGTAGGAATGGTATCAGGATCACCTGTTGATCCAACGACTAATGAAGTATTGATTTGATAAACAGAGGTAGCTGCATAAAAATAACTAGCAACATCACTGACACTAAACCCAATAGAAGTTACTGTTTGAGAAGTATTGAGTGTTGGTACACCAGAAATATAAGAAACCATCGATGGAACGCTCGCGGTGATTGTTCCAATGGAAACAGTAAGTGGACTATCAATATAGTAATTGAATGTCTCTGGTGAATCATTACCTGGGTGAAATAATTGTAAAGTTCTTTGTGATGAAGAAGGTGTTATTGCTGGTAAAGTACTCGCAACAGAGAAGTCTGTTATACCATTCCAAAAACCTGCTTTTCCTGATATTCCAATATATGGATCACCAGATGCACTATGTCTTATATACCCAGAGGATTTTAGAGGAGTTGCGGTTCCAGCTAAAGTTACTGTTTCTAAAGTTGTTCCGTTATCTACTAATGAGAATGTTAAACCTAGAGTATCGACTTTTGCATTTGTTTGATTACCAACATTATCAACATTTGTTAAAGTTGGGGTTGTTGTTGCGTAAATAGTCACCGGAGATCCGGATGAAAGAGTTCTAGATCCATAAGAAGTATCAGTAAATGATATACTTGTTATAGCATTTGTCCAAGTAGAAGGTGGGGTAGGTGCTAAAAGAAGTAACATTTCGTTAAACCTATCAACCGCAGTTCCTATTGGAGTTGTTGGTGTGAAGTCAGTAAATATACCATCAGTATAAGTACCATCCTCTGGTTGGCCAATTACCCCGAATGAAGAACCATCCACCCACATAAAACCACCAGAAGAAGTCCATCCTAAAATATATCCAGCTGTTCCTGAGGAAGAATTCACTATATTAACCTTTGATTGAGTTATCGATGAATTTATAATAGAAGAAGAAACAGAAGGTCCTGTTAAGGTATATTCTGTGCTAAATTGTATAGTTTGTGAATTGTTATAAGAAGTTGTAGATCCAGTAGTTACATTGGTGAGTAATAATTGACCTGATCCTACATTAGAAAATGTTCCGCCATCTAAAATCAGCGCACCATTCATTACAATCACATGTCCGTGATTTTCCATGTAACCAGCTACCGTCAAATTTCCATAAACCCAATATTGGTAATATTCCGGAACGACTACATAGTCACTTGGCTCGATGTAATATTTTATATCAAAAACTCCCTCCTCAAAGGGTTTAACCATTTGGAAATATTGACCATCATAAGTTAAACTGTATACATAACTTGGTTCAATTTCATTGGGAAATAAACTTACAAGTCCATTAGGAGAAGGTTTTTTAACTAATATATCACCCATTGAATTTATATTTATTGACACCGTTAATCCTGTGTTTGAGGCGTCAAACTGAGTAAGATATACTAAATCTTTAGCGTAACTACCTATTGGGGGATCCATTGATACCGAATAACTTATACCATTAATAGAAACAGCATCCAATGATATTACTTGACCCAATTTTTCTTTTTCCCAGTCACCTGTTCCCCAGGTTCCTTCGAACTTGTATATTGCGTTATCTTCATCATCTACTCTAACGGACATTCCATCAGTAGGAGTTGTGATATCCCATTTTGTAAGAGTTGAATTCCATTGAGCTACAATACCAGGAGTAGAATAAGTTCCCCAATTGATTGAATCTGTAGATTTTCTACCAACTAAATATCTGTCCCCATTCACAGGAGAACCGGGTTCAGTAAATAATACTGTAATTACAGAGTCTATCCACTCATTTCCTCCGGATCCACCACCTCCGGATCCACTAAATTCAACCCAATTACTATTATCCATAATATTGGATGAAATGTAATCTTTTCTCAGTTGATAAGTTTTATCTTGGTCAGTCACATAGCACATCATGCCCCATTCTCTTCTTTCCACAATTATTAAATCTCTCATCACACTTGAAGTGGCGGTATGAAATCCACCTTTAATCTCCGAAGCATAGGCTGATGCTATTGGATCTAAAGAGTCGTTGGGTCTTATCGCTGAAGATACTAATGTTCCTACATTTTGTGCCATTTATTAAATTTTTTTTTCAACTTATTATTACATTTAATGGTGAATTTTGTATAGTATTACTTATCCAAACTTCATAATTTATTCCAGTGTATCCAGAAATTCCACCACCATTTCTTACAAAAGGTGAATTGGTTCTAATTCTTGTAAACGCTGATGATGCAAGTCCATTAACGGTAAATATCGGTGAGGTAGCATTTGCAACAATGCTTGGCCACGCAAATATCAAATAATTTCCAGCTCCATTAATATTAGTATAAGTTCTGTTTTTTGTACTAGCTAACGTGTTACCAAAAGCTTGAGAGTTTGCATTAGCTCCATCTAAAGCTTGAATGATTGTATCGGTTGCTAAACTTCCACAAATTGAAGCAGATCCAGGATTACTTGTCAAATTAGGATTGCCGATTGAACTTAAATCTATTTTACCCCAGTAAATTCTTGTTGACCATGTTAGTGTTGTTGACGCTGATTGAACTGTGGTTCCATCCCCTACACTCATCAAATAAGTTTGTGTTTGAGAAGGAGATACAGGAACAGGGCTGTGTGTAGCTGATGTAGGTTTTGTTCCGGCTTGTGAATTACCAGTTGCAATCTGTGGACTACCATCTACTATTATAGTTGTAATAGAATAAGAATTTTTAGTCACAGACCAATTTAGTGTAACGGCGGTTGAAAATCCATACTCTCTAGATGCGTTTGATGCAATAGAAAGTGATCTTCCTGGAGCGATATAGGGGTATAGAAGAGCATCCCACATTTGCTGCATAGTTCTATTACTAAAAGTAGAACCAGAAGAAATTCCACCAATAGTAACTGGAACAGGTGTAGAATTGGAATATAAAATACCAGCAGAAGCAGATCCAGCAGATGCTGCAATATTTTCTACATCACTAATTCTTTCCCATAAAGTATATACAGAGTCTCTGATATCTTCAGCTTGAATCAAATTAGCCGTATTGTCTGGCAACTGGACTAGTAACTCGTCAATGGTTGACCACTCGGTCGCTGAGGCACTGCTACCCGGTCCACCAGGACTATAACTACCTATTATTGGCATTAATGGAATTTATTTTTTTGTATATATTAAAATATAAAAACTTATTTGTATTTTTATTCTAAAATTTATCAAAACAAAAAAAGTTAATATTAATACATATAAAATATGAATATAATTTCTTTTTCAACCGGTTTTATAATAGGCCTTTTCACCTATCACCTTTGTAAAATGGTTGTTAATAAACACAAAATCTTAATAAGGAGAAAAGAAATACTGAAACAATTCAATCATCTCATTGAAAATATAAAATTAGGTAAATCAAAATTCAAAACTAGAATCAAAAACACCGTATTAATAGAAACCTCTTTAGATGATTATGGTCAAGTAATGTTGGTATTTCTTTTGGATAGAAATGAAATATCAATAATAAAAGATGATAAATGTATTTTAAGCTCGACTGAAAATTTAGACGCAAGTAAACTCTTAGAAACTGTTTCCACCATCAACAAACACCATGGAAAATTTATCAACGATGTAGTTGATGTTATGGGAGTGAAAGTATCAAGGTTGGATTTGGAGAAAAATATCAAACAACATTACAAACAATTAAACCAAAACATTAAAATAGACATAATAGATTCAACTCAAAAGGAGTTAGATATCGACCAGATTCTTGATAAAATCAACCTTACAGGATTAGATTCTTTAACTCAAGAAGAACTTAATTTTCTTAACAAATTTAAACCATGACTAACACAGCACTCTATTGTCAAAATGTGCTAATGAAACAATCATTAGAAAGAATTAAAAAAAACATACCATATAATCATAAACTAAAAATCTACACAAAAGAATTTATAGAAAAGATGGTCAATTATTACGAAGAAATAGAAGAATACGAAAATTGCCACATTTTACTAAAATTCATTGAACAAAGATTAAACCACGAGAAAAATTATGACAATAGGTGAAAAAACTCTCTAAAATGTTTAATTCTATCAGTCAATCCCAATGTTCCGCCATTAACTCTTTTAGTCACTGCGGTAACTGTAGCATCATCTGAACCCTTATCACAAATTAACCATAATTTATTACTATCAAAAAAGAAAGCAGCAGATGCTAAGGGGTACTTAGTTGCAACCAAATCTGGATTTGAAATACAATCTTCACCAATGAATTTAGTGAATTTAGAATAATTTCCTTTACCAGTCAGTTGAATATATCCTCTGCCTCGAAATTTCCAACCCTCTTTAGAATTCTCATCACCATTTTCCATCCTATTAGCATAAACTCTCGACGCTATTTTCTCTGGATTTTTAGCATAACTATTTGATAAATCACCAGGAAAATATTTACCAAAGGTTTTTTTAAGTCCATCAGCAGAGTAATTCAAATTTTCAGTAACTGCTTTGAATCCACCACTCTCATGACCACATTGAGACAAAAAATGAGCTAATCTTAAAGGAGTGTTACAATTAAACTTATTTATTACTTCAGGGATTTGAGATAAAACAGTATCAGGAATATGGCCCTTTAATTTTTCCAACTTAATTTGACCAACTACAGGGACAACATTTACAGAAGAAGTCGTAGGTTCTTTTGGAAACATTTTCTCCCAAGTTGAATCTCCTACAACACCATCTGATTTTAATCCATTATCAGATTGCCATTTTTTTACAGCAGCATCAGTGCCAGGACCAAAACTACCGTCAGCAGTCAATCCCAACTTTTGTTGAAGTTTCTTTACTTCTTCTCCTTTACTTCCTATTTTCAATAACATAACTTTTAATATTTTTTTTATATGATATATATTCTTTTAATAATCATAATTTTCAGAAAATGAGACAAATAATCATCGAACTAGTTCTAATCATCAACGGTGAATATCTACTAATACATACCGGTGAAGAAAAAATAAAACTACCCAGTAAAATTCTTCTAACAGACAAAACAGGTCACGAAACTATAAAAGAAATAATAGAAGAAATTATTAACACTTCATTAGACGAACTATCAGACAACAACCTCATACTATCAAACCACACACTACATCCATTCTCAACAATAATCAAAAGACAACAACCCCTTACACTGATTTATGGATTAAACATAGAAGGTGACACAGAGACATACACACTTCATAACGAACACAAAATGATACACCTCAACCACGTTAAACAATTAACCAATACAGAAATACTAACTAAATTAAATCAATATGTAATGTTAGTAACAAGAGAGTTATCATGATGATACATGTTTCCACAAAAAATACCCTCTTTGTTTAGAGTTAGAATCAAATTGAAATTCGCCTAAACAGCTAGATACCAAATGGACCAAGTATTCATCGGATAATAAAGATTCCACTTTTTCCATAAAAAGTTCTGAATCAATAAAATGAGACAATTCTAACTTCAAGCCTGAAACCTCCACCGACTTATTAGTCACTTCGTGGAATAGAAACTCTTTAATATTCTCGGAAATGACGTCAAAATCCGAGATTGACCACAACACTATATCATATTCATTGGACCAATCATTCAAACGGAACAAATGATTACTGCTAGCAATCATAGAAGCGATTTGATTTTCAGAGACAGAAGGATTAACAATAGTAATTTGACTTAGATTAGTATCAAAATAATCTGCCAGAAATTTTTCATAGTTTCCATCGGCTTTGTCAATTCCTTTATATAAGCAATTAGCCAGGCTATCTATTTTATATTCAACAGATTCTAATATTTGAAAATTGTTGAAATTTAACACACCGTCTTTTTCCATTGCAAGTCTATCTTCAATAACATTCTGAAGAACTAACCTTCCATAAGCATCGTTTATTTCTTGACCTGATTTTAGTTTCAATTTAGTTTTTGACCTTTCCAAAAACTTATTGAACCTTTCGCTTCCGGGTTGTAAATATCTTTTGAGATTAGATGGTCTAATCTTCCATTTTTCGGTATATTCATCAACTAAATCGTTAAAATATTGATAATAATTATTTAATTCTTCTCTATTGTTAATAGACATTTTGTGAATTTATTTCTCTTATATATAAAAAATATTTTCTCTTTTTTCAAAACATAGACAAAAAAAAATTATATATAACTCTGAAAAAAATAAAAAATAAAAAAACCATGAAAAAGTTCGCGTTAATTTTATTTGCATCTGTAGCATTGTTTTCTTGTGGCGCTCCTTCAGCGGAAGCTCCAACTCAAGATTCAACAGCGGTTGTAGCAGTTGATACAACAGTTAAACCTGTTGATACAGTATCAGTTACTACAGTAGATAGTACTCAAGCTAAGTAATTATCCTTTTTGCAATAAAGAATAAAAAAG
>Ga0172372_10013595_pt1 | contig 10051 bp, 5 predicted proteins | sample LakKiv5m_2_FD_114544 | JGI IMG/M metagenome (GOLD analysis project Ga0172372, IMG submission 114544) | Freshwater microbial communities from Kabuno Bay, South-Kivu, Congo - kab_092012_9.5m | ecosystem: Environmental > Aquatic > Freshwater > Lake | place: Democratic Republic of the Congo... | reverse complement strand
GCACGAACACGCTCGTCGTCACGCCGAGGAGCCGCGTGCGCCCGACACGCGCAGAAAGCGCGTCATAGCCGCGCAAGAGCGGCACGAGCAGCAGCGCCATCCCCGCCGCCGCCGCCGCCTTCATCCGCGGCCCACCCTCGAGCGGCGTGATCAACGCCTCCCGCGTGACCTTGAGCAGGTAGTACGCAAAGAGCAGCACGAAGACCTGCGCCCCGAGCAAGAGCGCCGTCGCGCCCTCCCCGCGCCGCAGCTCCGCGAACGGCGCGAGCACCCACTCGAGCACCCCGCGCTTCGCTTTCGCGGCCGTTGCGTCGGAAGACACGGCGGCGCTTCTACCACGGCGGCTGAGCGTGATCGTTGGATTTCAGAATCCCACTCTCGGACTCCACGAAATCGAATTCTCCAGATTCCGGAAATCGCACTCCAATCACGGACTCGCCGGCTCCATCACATCCACCGGCAGATCGAAGAAGCGCCGCAGATCATGGGCGGCTTCGGTGCGCGCGCCGCCCGCATCGCGCACGACGAGCGGCGGAATCCGCATCACGTCGGCACCGCGCGCATCGTCGGCGTGCCGCAGCGTGAACACCGAAAAGAGCGCGCCCTTCGTCCCTTCCCGCGGGATGACGTCGCGCTGTGCGACGCAGACGAGACCCGCGCGTCGTGCCCCGTCGATGGCGCGCTCGGGGGTGCGTGCATCCGCGCAGACGAGCGCCGTGCCGCCGGGTGCGAGCACCTCCGCGACGGCCTGCGCGTAATCTTCGACACCGCCGCGCAGCTCGACGCGCGCATGGGCGCGCTGCGAATCCGGCGAGGGCGTCGCCGTGCCGGGCGGCATGTACGGCGGCGTGCCGGTCACGAGGTCGAACGGCCCTCCGAGTGACATCGCGCGCGCGAGCACGGCGTCGTCGCGCAGATCGCCGTGCACCAGCGCGACGCGCAACGAGAGCCCGTTGCGCAGCACGTTGCGCCGCGCGAGCGCGAGCGAGATGACCTGCGCCTCGAGGCCGACGAGCCGCGCTGCCGGCAGCTTCCACGCGAGCATCGTGAGCACCGAGCCGAGCCCGCAGCCGAGGTCGAGCACCCGCTGCGCCTCCGGCACCGCGCGCGCCGCCTCGTAGGCCGTCGCGAGATCGTCGAGCGAATAGCGATGCCCGCGCACACGCTGAACAACGCGGAACGTCCCGGCGATCGCGTCGTCGCTCAGCGCCTCGCCGTCGAGCAGCGCATCGAGCGCGGCGTGCGGATCGTCGGGCCTGTCGGCGAGCGGGTCATGGGGCTCCACGGGCGCGAGCTTGTCACGCCGCGGCGCCGCACCTACCGTCGCGCGCATGACCACCGTCCACGACTTCGAAGTGCAGACCATCGACGGCGCGACGACGCGCCTCTCCGACTACGCGGGCAAGGTGCTGCTCGTGGTGAACGTCGCCTCGCGCTGCGGCCTCACCCCGCAATACACCGGCCTCGAGGCGCTCTACCGCGCGCACCGCGACGAGGGCCTCGTCGTGCTCGGCTTCCCTTGCAACCAGTTCGGCGCGCAGGAGCCCGGCACGCACGAGGAGATCAAGGCGTTCTGCTCGACCAAGTACGACGTCACCTTCCCGCTGTTCGCGAAGCTCGACGTCAATGGCGAGTCGCGCGCGCCGCTCTACACGCACCTCACCGCCGCGACCGCGGGCCCCGAGGCCGCGGGCGACATCACGTGGAACTTCGGCAAGTTCGTCATCGGCAAGAACGGCGAGGTCGTCGCGCGCTTCAAGCCGCGCACCGGCACCGACGATCCGGCGCTCCTCGCGGCGATCGCCGACGCGCTCGCGGCCTGAGCGCGCGCTCCTCACGACCACCCCAAGCCCCGCAAAAATGAGCGCGGCGCGGATCAGGGCGATGCCCGATCCGCGCCGCGGCGCGTTCCTTCACTCCGGCGTGTAGGTCGTCCGCGCGTCCACGTGCGCCTCGATGTCGGCGTCCGTGTAGTAGAGCGGCGGCGCCTCGTTGTTCCGCCAGAACTCGATCTCCGCGCCGAAGTACGGGCTGCGCGCGTCGAGAACCTGCGCGCCCGGCAGCGCATTCCAGATCTTCGGGCCGGTGTCGGTCATCTCGACGACGAGCCGCTGCTGCGGTCCCGCGCTGTAGGCGTAGTCGTCGCGGCTCGTCCACAGATCGTAGTTGGAGGCGTCGACGCCCCAGAGGTCGCCGTGGCGCGGGTAGCCATCGGGGAACTCGGTGCTGTCGCTGCGCGGCAGCGCGAAGTCGGTGCCGAAGACGGGCAGCACGCTCGCGAGACGCAGCGTGTGCAGGCGGCCCCAGCGCCACGCGTCGAGGTCGGCCGTGCCGAAGCGCATCTCGAGCGCGTCGAGCAGCGAGACGAACGCGCGCAGCACGAGCTCGTCGCGCGTCTCGACGGCGTCGGTCGTCGTCAGGTCATCCCAGAGGATGGTGTCGCCGATCGCGGCGTCGTACGTCGCGAGCTGCGCCGGGTCGAGCAGCGCCCACTGCAGCGTCTTGCTGATCGGCTGGCCCCACGGGCGGCGGCCGATGCGATCGGTCTCGTCCTTGAAGGCCGCGCGCGTGAGGCGCGTGATGGCGGCGTTGAAGAGCGTCGTCGCGACGCTCTCCGCGATCTCGTCGTTCGTGGGCATGCCCTCGACGGCGGGCGGCGTCGTGAAGCGCCACGCCGCGAGCCGCTCCCGCGCGAGCTCGACGCGCGCGACGACGGAGGGGCCCGCGTCGCTCAGCTCGTCGGCGAGCTCGGGGTGCGTGCCCGGTGTCGCGGCTTCCTCGGCCGCGTGCTCGAGCGAGGTGACGAGCGCGCCCGCGAGGAGCGCACCGAGCGGCGAGTAGAGGTCGCCCTGCAGCGCCTTCATCTCGTCGACGGTGACGCCGCCGCGCTCGGTGAGCCGCGTGAGCTCGTTGGCGATGCGCGCCTGACGGTGGCCGATGTCGTAGTCCCAGCCGATGTAGAAGGGCTCGCTCGCGGTGCCGTCATTGACGGGATTGCCATCCCGCGTGACGCCCACGAGGTCCTGATTCGCCGTCGCGAGGAAGCCGCGCGCCGGGTTCACGTCGTGCGGGATGTAGCGATCCGCCATGGGCTCTGCGGCCCACTCGCAGGTGCCATCGCCGGGGTAAACGAACATCGGCCCGAGACCCGCGCCCGTCGTCGCGTCCCAGGTGAGGCACTCCGCCGGGCGCACCGGCACGCGCGACTGCGTCGACCAGACGATGTCGTCCGAGCCGCGCTCGACCATCACGAAGTTCTGCGCGCCGACCTCGAAGAGCTGGATGGCGTCGCGCGCCTCGTCGAGGCTCCTCGCGGTGTTGAGGCGCAGGAACGCGCTCAGCTCGCTCGAGGGCTCGTTGCCCGTCCAGCGCACCGAGAGCGCCGTGCCCGCGGTGCGCGGCACCACGTTGCCGTCGCGGATCTCGGGGACGAGGAAGCCGTGGTGCGGCACGCGCTCGAAGGTCACCGTGACCGGCGCGCCCGTCGCGACGTTGATCGTCTCGGTGACCGTCTCGAGCGGCACCTGCGCGCCGTTGAAGAGCACCGTGTCCGGGCCTGCACCACCGTCGGTGATGGTCTCTTGATAGACGTCCGTGACGTCGTGATTCGCCGTCGTCACGCCCCACGCGACGTCGTCGTTGTAGCCGATGATGATGCCCGGCACGCCGATGAGGGAGAGGCCCGAGACGTTGAAATTCGCGTCCGTGCCGCCATCGCGCTTGGTGTTGAGGTGCGCGAACCAGAAGAGCGGCGGGTTGTCGAGCGAGAGGTGCGGATCGTTCATGAGCAGCGAGTGGCCGGTGGCCGTCTTGCTGCCGCTCACGACCCAGTTGTTCGAGCCGCGATCACGCGGGGCGATGCGCTTCATCAGCCCATCGGCGCCCTCGAAGAAGCGCTCCGCCGAGGCGAGCGCCGCCGGGTCCACGCGGAAGGGCGGCAGCGTCACGCCGGGGCTGCGCGGCGGACGCAGCGCGCGCGTACCCGTGTCGGTGCCGAGGTTCGGGATTCCGTCCCGCGTGAACACGGCCTCGACGGGCTCGAAGGCCCAGAAATCCGAGAAGATCCCCGCGCGCGGGTCGCCCGCCGGGAACTCCCGCGCGATCGCCTCGCGGGCGCGCGTCAGGCCGATCTCGTCGTTCGCGCCGTAGCTGAGCGCGTGCGAGAGATAGCGGCCGATCGCGAGGGAATCCTGCGGCCGCCACGCGTTCAGCGTGCCGCTCGAGATGACGAAGTTGATGACCTCGGTGCCGCGCGGGAGGTCGACGCGCTCGGCGATCAGATCGTCGATGTAGAGCGACACGCCCGCAGCGAAGGCGTCGATCGCCGTCTTCTCCGGGCTGCCCTCGGCGAGCGTCGCGTAGATGAGCTCGGCGTTGCGCGCGTGCCCGACCCAGCGCGCCTCGATGTCGTCGTTGACCGTGCTCGCGTCGGCCGTCGGGTTGAACTCGGCGACGCGCCCGGTGACGAAGCGGCGCGTCAGCTCCATCTGCGGATAGCGATCGACCGCCATCACGTAGCCCTGCACGAACGTCGCGTCGTGCAGCGTGGTCGCGTAGATGTGGACCATGCCGCGCTCGTCGCGGACGACCTCGACGGGGCCGTCGAGCCCGGGGAACGTGGTGCGCGTCGCGCGGCCCGCATCGGGCGCGCCCGTGTCGGCGGAGCCGGCGTCGACGGGCGCCGGCGCGTCGTCATCGCCGCACGCGGAGACACCGAGCGCGAGGGCCGCGACGCAGCCCAGAAAGAGCGGAGATCGGGAGGGGAGCTTCATGACGATTCCTCGTGATGCGCGGGGCGCGAGAGGCGCGGAGCGTACCACGCACGTCACGCCGATCTCACGGCCCGGGCACGCGTGCCGCAGCGGATTTCCGCGGGCATTCGCCACGCGGTTGCGGCTACGATGGGCCATGCGTCTCTCTTTGTTCGCGGGCCTCGTGTTCGCCTCGGTCACGGTCGCGTCCGCCGCACGCGCGCAGGACCTCGACGTCAGCGGAACCGTCACGCTCGGCGGCGTGCAGCGCTTCGACACGGTGCGCGTGCGCAGCACGGGCCGAATCGTGGTCCCGAACTTCGACGGCAGTGATCGCGTGAACACCGGCAACCTCGTGCTCATCGCGCGCTCGATCGTCGTCGAACTGGGCGGCGTGATCACCGCGCGCGGCGCGGGCTACCAGACGCGCACCTGCGCCGACGGCAGCGGGCCCGCGAGCGCTCCGCTCTCCGGCGGGCGAGGCGGCTGCTCGGTGCCCGACTCGGGCGGCGGCGGCGCGCACTTCGGCAACGGCGGGCGCGGCACGCGCGACTGCCCGAGCACCGGCTGCATCTTCCCGCGCGACTTCGAGGAGGACTGCGGCAACTCGCTGAGCGGCGCCGGCACCTCGTGCACGAACTTCTCCAATTGCCGCACGGGCGACGCGCTGCCGACGGTCGCGGGGCAGCGCTACTACCACAGCATCTACGACGTCGAGTTCGGCGCGGCGGGCGGCGACAAGGGCTGCCGCGACGGCGACGGCTTCACCGTTCCGCCAGGCTCGGTCGGCGGCGGCGGCGGCGGGCGCATCGTGCTCGTCGGCCTCGCCGCGGACGGCACGGGCACCGTCACGATCGACGGCACCGTCACCGCGAACGGCAAGCGCGGCTGCGGCATCCAGAACGACTCCGCCGGCGGCGGCGCGGGCGGCTCGGTCTTCGTCGTCGGCGACGTCGTCACGGTCGGCGCGACGGCCGCAGTCACCGCCGCAGGCGGGCTGGGCGGCGACACCTTCGCGGGCGCGGCGGGCCAGCCGGATGCGGCCGACTGCCCCGCAGGCGCACAAACGGGCGGGCTCTGCGACGACTGCGGCGGCGGCGGCGGCGGCGGCATCATCTCGATCCAGTCGCGCACGCGCACGCTCGACGGCGCCGCGCGCTTCGACGTCGGCGGCGCGTTCGGCGGCGTCTGCCCGTCGTGTCGCGGCGAGGCGGGCGGCGGCGCGGGCGAGCTCCAGCTGAACCAGCTCTACGTCGGCGAGGTCTGCGACGGATATGACAATGACTTCGACGGATCCGTCGACGAAGACCTCGGCGACGTCGGCTGCGGCCTCGGCACCTGCGCGACGACGCTCCCCGCGTGCAGCGCCGGCACGCCCCCCGCGTGCGTGCCCGTCTCGGCAGGGCCGATGTGCACCGCCGCGTTCACCGATGCGCGCCCGCGCGTCGCGGTGATCCTCGACACCTCCGCCTCGATGCTCACCGACCTCGCCGGCTTCCCCACCTTCGGCGATGGTTCCGTCGAGCACCCCGGCCTCGACACCGACGGCGACGGCGCGCCCAACGACTCGCGCCTCTACCTCGCCCGCGAAGCGCTCGGCAACGTCATCAGCGCGTACCCGGAGATCGACTTCGCGCTCGCGCGCTACCACGCCGATCAGGCGCTCGACATCAGCTGCCAGACGGCCGCGTGGATCGAGTGCGCGGGCCTGCTCGCGAGCTACGACGAGCCCGCCGACAATACCGGCCCCGCGGCGTGCTCGGTGCCCATCTCGCCGACGCGCTCGGTGAGCTTCAACCGCCTCTCGACGAGCGAAGCCTGCATCCACTACGCGGGCTCCTGCGGCCCGCCGCGCCGTGGCGCCGACGTGCTCTCCGGCTTCGGCAGCGAGACGCGCGACCTCGTGCGCTGGCTCGACGGACGCGAGACGGACTTCCGCCCCGACGCCGTGCCCGGCAACGTCTGCGACCACGCGAACGGCGGCGACTGCGAGGTGCGCGGCACCGGCGGCACGCCCATCACGGGCTCGCTCGAAGCCATCGAAGACTACGTCGTGCCGATCCGCGCGACCGATCCGGCGACGGCCTGCCGCACGTACAGCGTCATCCTCGTCACCGACGGCGCCGAGAGCTGTAACGGCAATCCGATTGCCGTTGCACAGCGATTGCATGACGTGGACGGCCTCGATCTCTACGTCGTCGCGGTGAGCGTGCTCGCCGGCGAAGAGGCGTCGCTCAACGCGCTCGCGCGCGCAGGCTCGGGCGGCGTACGCGGCGCGACCTTCGTACGCACCCCCGAGCAGCTCGTCCCCGCGCTCACGTCGATCGTCGCGGGCTCCATCCGCTTCGAGCGCTGCAACGGCCGCGACGACAACTGCAACGGGCTCATCGACGAGGGCTTCGACGGCCTCGGCGCGCCTTGCGACGACGGCGGCATCGGCGTCTGCCGCGGCACCGGTGCCTTCGCCTGCAGCGCCGACGAGTCGCGCGCCGAGTGCACGATCACGACGCCGGGCGCGCTGCCCGGCACCGAGATCTGCAACGGCCTCGACGACGACTGCGACGAGCGCATCGACGAGGGCCTCGTCTGCACGGGGGGCTGCGTGCCCTCGGGCCCGGAGGTCTGCAACGGCGCCGACGACGACTGCGACGGCGCGATCGACGAAGAAGACCCGGCGCTCGGCACGCCCTGCGGGCTCGCAGAGGGCATCTGCGAGACGGGCGCGCTCGTCTGCATCCGCGGCATCCTCACCTGCGCCGGTGCGGTCGAGCCGCGCACCGAGGTCTGCAACGCCGTCGACGACGACTGCGACGGCGCCATCGACGACGACGCGCGCTGCCCGCCGCTCTCGGCGTGTCTCGAGGGCGCGTGCCGCCGCGCCTGCGATCCGCTCATGGAGTTCGCGTGCCCGTTCGGCTTCGAGTGCCTCGCGCGCCCGGATGCGGGCGGCACCTACTGCATCCCCACGGTGTGCGCGTCGTGCACCGTCGAGCAGCGCTGCGAGGGCGACCGCTGCGTCGGGATCTGCGACGGCGTGAGCTGCGCCGCGAACGAGACGTGCGTGCGCGGGACCTGCCGCGACTGCACCACGCTCGGCTGCCCCGCGGGCGAGCTCTGCTCCGCGCGCAGCTGCGTCACGGACCGCTGCGTGCCGGGCACCTGCGCCGCCGACGAGGGCTGCTTCGACGGAGAGTGCCGCGCGCTCTGCGACGACCGTACCTGCCCGCGCGGCACGCGCTGCGACGCGTCGGGCGCCTGCACCGCCGACCCGTGCACCGCCGTGACGTGCCCGCCCGGCCTCGTCTGCGAGAGCGGCGCCTGCCGCGACGACGTCTGTACGCGCGCCGACTGTGACATCGGCAGCGTCTGCATCCCCGGCCGCGGCTGCACGGCCAATCCGTGCGTGCTCGCCGAGTGCCCCGCAGGCCGCGTCTGCACGATCTCCGCGCGCGGCGACGCGCAGTGCTTCGTCGCGGGCGACGCGGGCCTGCCCGACGCGCCCGACTTCGTCAGCGCGACGGGCGGCGGTGGGCTCTGCAGCACCGCCGCCGTCGGGCCGTCCCGCGGACACGGCGCGTGGCTCGCCTTCGCGGCCGTCGCCCTGCTCGCCGGGCTCACCCGCAGACGTGCTCGCCGTGTCGCGAAGGAGGTGCGCTGATGTCGCGCATCGCTTTGCTTTCTCGGTGTGTCGCGCTGCTGCTCGTCGTGCCCGTAGCGGCAGGGTGCGAGCTCGACCCGTACTGCGTGAACGGCTGCGGCGAAGGCCCCGGCGATGCGGGCGATGCGGGTGCGCCCGAACTCGGGATGATCGACGGCGGCTCCCCCGATCTCGGCCCGGCACCGTGCATCCCGACGGGCGACGAGCTCTGCAACGAGCTCGACGACGACTGCGACGGAACCATCGACGAGGACTTCGACCTCACGACGAGCCCGCGCGATTGCGGCCGCTGCGGCAACGCCTGCCGCGCGCTCAACGCGGACGTCGCCTGCGTCTCGGGCGCGTGCGTCGTCACGGCCTGCCTCGACGGCTTCGCCGATCTCGACCCCATCACGGAAGATTGCGAGTACCGCTGCCCCGTCTTCCCGATCGCCGCCGAGGTCTGCAACGGCCTCGACGACGACTGCGACGGCCAGATCGACGAAGCCGCGGAGCTGCCCCCGCCGCCCGCCGATCTCTGCCGCACCACGCCCGGCACGCCCTGCGCAAGCGCGCGCCCCGTGTGCACGACGCGCGGCACCGTGACCGCGTGGTTCTGCGACTACGCGAGCTCCGTCGAGTTCGATCCTTCGGTGCAGAACGGCCTCGTGCTCGAGGAGTCGCGCTGCGATGGCGCGGACGGCGATTGCGACGGCGTCGTCGACGACGCCTTCCCCACGCTCGGCGACGCCTGCGACGACGGCGGCCGCGGTGCGTGCCGCGACGAGGGCGTGATTCGCTGCGATCCGGCCGACACGACGACCACGCGCTGTGACCTCTCGGCGCTGCCCGATCCCGTGCCCGGCGCCCCCTCCGCCGAGCGCTGCAACGCCGTGGACGACGACTGCGACGGCATCGTCGACAACGCCGACCCGGCGGACCCGGCGCGCGTGCGCGACGCGATGGTGCACATCGTGCGCGGCGGCGCGGACTTCTGGATCGATGCGTACGAGGCCTCGCGCCCCGACGCGACGCGCGTCGCCGTCGGCACGAGCGCCGGACGCGCGTGCAGCAACCCCGAGGTGCGCCCCTGGTCGCGCGTCTCCTTCGCGGACGCCGAGGCGGCGTGCAGCGCCGCGGGCAAGCGTCTCTGCACGGGCGCCGAGTGGCGCGCCGCCTGTGAGGGCGCGACCGCGCGCACGTACCCGTACGGCAACGCGTATGAAGCGATGACGTGCAACGGCGCCGACCGCGACGCCGTCCCCGGCGGCCCCATCGACAACGCCGAGTCGCTCACCGGCGCGCTTGCGCTGTGCACGAGCGAGGACGGCGCGCTCGACCTCTCCGGCAACGTGAAGGAGTGGACGAACGACGCGCGCGGAACCGTCGGTGCGCAGACCATCTACGTCGTGCGCGGCGGCTCGTACGAGTCCCCCGCGCTCGGGCTCAGCTGCGCGACGGATCTCTCGCGCGCGACGGGCGACACGCTCCTGCCGACGCTCGGCTTCCGCTGCTGCCGCGACACGGCACCCTGAAACATCATTGGAAACGAGGGTTTACGCGCCCTCGCCCTCCGCGTCGTCGTCACCCGCGCGCTTGATGCCGAGCGCGCGCATCTTCTTGTAGAGGTGGCTGCGCTCGAGTCCGAGGTCGGCCGCGGTGC
>Ga0172372_10013594_pt1 | contig 10051 bp, 11 predicted proteins | sample LakKiv5m_2_FD_114544 | JGI IMG/M metagenome (GOLD analysis project Ga0172372, IMG submission 114544) | Freshwater microbial communities from Kabuno Bay, South-Kivu, Congo - kab_092012_9.5m | ecosystem: Environmental > Aquatic > Freshwater > Lake | place: Democratic Republic of the Congo... | reverse complement strand
GAACCTTAAGATAGCTTCACCTCTGAGATTTCTAAACCCCGACAAATATCCTGTAGTACGGTGAGCAGGGGGACATATAGCCCCCGGAGAACAACTGCACCGGGTCTGTAACTACCTCATTTTATTACCTAAATAAAATATCACCGTATACCATTTTCGGCATTATCTTTGTGGGAGGGTATTTGACCCAACCCATTGGAATCTATATACTCCCCGACAGTTAAAGGGGACTTTAGAGCTCCGAGTGCTGCAGAGTGGCGCCGGGAAATGCTCTCAAATTTTAATCGGTAAGTTTGACAGCTTGGTTCGCGCGTAAAGCGTGTTCGCTGTCTTCTTTTTTATTTGGACTAATTTAATTTTTTATTGCTAATGAAAGGAAATAAAGTGGAAAGCACTCATAGTTCTGCATCAGGAGCAGGATCATCCTCCTCCTTCTCCTCCGAGTTCGAGAGACTCTATGGAGAGAAAGTAAATAAGCTAAGAGAAGGTCGCGTAGTGACCGGAACCGTTTGCGACGCCAATAAGGAATTTGTTGAGATCGATATCGGTTACAAGTCTAACGGCCTTGTTCCAGTAGAGCAATTCAAGAATGCCGAAGGCAATTTGATTGTTCAACCAGGGGACGAAGTAGAGGTCATGATCATGACCGCCGAGAATGAGACCGGACAGGTTGTTCTCTCTCACGAGAAAGCTAAGCAATTCAGAGTCTGGAAGCAAGTTGAAGAAGCTTGCACCAAGGGCGAGATGGTTCGTGGTATCGTTACCCAAAAGGTAAAGGGTGGATTGCAAGTTGATATCGGCATCCCAGCCTTCTTGCCAGGATCTCAGATCGACATCCGTCCTCAGAGAAATCTAGACAAGTATATCGGTCAGACCTTGGACTTTAAAGTTCTCAAGATCTCCCGTGATAAAGGTAATATCGTATTGTCCCGTAAGGCTGTTCTTACATCCGAGCGTGACGCTCTCAGATCTGAGACCCTCAAGGTTCTTAACGAGGGTGTTGTTCTCGAAGGTATCGTCAAGAATATCACCGATTACGGTGCATTTATCGACTTGGGCGGTATCGATGGCTTGCTCCATATCACAGATATTTCTTGGGGCCGCATCAACCATCCATCAGACAAACTCACAATTGGTCAGAAGATCCCAGTTGTGGTTCTCAAACACGACTCCGACAATCAGCGCGTCAGCCTCGGTATGAAGCAATTGACACCTGATCCTTGGGTAACTGTTCCAGAGAAGTATCCTGCTGGTAAGAGAATCACTGGCAAGATCACCAACATTGCTGATTACGGTGCATTCGTTGAGCTTGAGGAAGGCTTGGATGGTCTAATCCACGTTTCCGATATGAGCTGGTCTAAGAAGACCCGTCATCCGAGCAAGATTGCTTCTATCGGCCAAGTTGTTGACTGCATCATCCTCTCTGTTGATACAGACGAGAAGAAGGTCAGTCTCGGCATGAAGCAACTAACTCAGAATCCTTGGGTTGAGTTCCAAGCTAAGCATCCAGTTGGTACCCGTGTTAAGGGTCAAGTACGTTCAATCACTGACTTCGGTATCTTCATCGGCGTTGCTGATGACATCGACGGTCTTGTTCACGTATCTGACTTCTCTTGGACCAAGAGAATCAAGGATCCGAAAGAAATTAAGGATCTATTCAAGAAGGGTGATGAAGTTGAAGCAGTTGTTCTCGAGGTTGACGTTGAGAATGAGCGTCTCAGCCTCGGCATCAAGCAGCTCGGCCAAGACCCATGGGATGCGCTATCCAAGCGTTACCCAGTTGGTTCCAAAGTTAAGGGCAAGGTTTCCTCTGTTACCGACTTCGGTGTGTTCCTTGAGATCGAAGAGGGAGTTGAGGGACTTATCCATCTGTCTCAGCTAATGCTTGAGCGCGGAACTGATCCAAAGACCATGTTCCAAGCAGGTCAGGAGATGGAAGCTGAAGTGACCAACATCGACAACGCTGAGCGCAGAATTAGCTTGAGCTTGAAGGCTGCCGCTCGTCGTAAGGAGAAGGAAGAGCTATCAGGTTACATGGAGGAGGATACTGCTCCAGTTACCTTCGGCGACCTAATCCGTCAGAAGATGGAGCAGGATAACTAAAATATCCCTGTTTCATTAAGAGCCCCGAGATTGCGTAAGTAATCTCGGGGTTTTTTATTAGCCGCTCTTATTGTCAATAATTACGTTCTCCAAGAGTCGTTAAAGCTACATTTTTGGGATCGCAGCTCATAACTATAGAGTATTTTTTTGTAGGCTTTAACTAATGAGAAATCAAAATATTCCAGTTCAGGAGCATCTCGAGAGGATGATGGCTGCTGTGACGGATATAAATAACCATAATCAAGGCTTTGGTAGTGGTGCTTATCTCAGTGGAGCGTTGGCGGATCTGTTATTAAGTCATGCCAGCCTGAATGCCAGCGAGCAGAGATAATCAGACAGCCATCAATGCTCTGCTGATTCATCTATTCAGGATTTATTCAATACACACAAAACCCTGCTTAACCAAAATGGTTTTGGTTTGATGACAAGGCAGGATAATTCTATAGCCATTTATTTGGATAGTATCGAGGCTGCAACTAAGTTTATCTCGGCGGTGCCTCGGAATGCGTTTCCAACATCCCTGGCTCAGGAGTTGGCCAAAACTATTAGACCGGTTTTTATTAGCCTGGCAGAGCAGGAGCCATTTGAGGGTATTTCAAGAGCCTCGGGTGATATCAAATATATGTGTGAGTTGTTGGCGAGTAGAGGAGCCAGTAAAGAAATTGAACCATCATATGTTTTGCTAAGAGCTTTAAATGGTGGTTTTTTAAATTAGCAGATAAAAGTTGACCACTCAAAAATCCTTGAAAAGACCTCCTTTGAACCATCGGAATGGCACCTAGATTCCTTGCCGAATAATCTTTATAAAAAATGGATGGAGGCTATAAAAACTACTCAGGAAATTAGCAACAATCCAAAGGCAAGCGATTTGAGTGAGAGGATGATTAAAGTTCTTGGGGTTGGACTTGAATCATTTCAAAAGACCATCGATCAGTGGCGCACTGGGCAGAAGGTATTCCCTTACAAAATTGAAAAGTTATCTAGGTATGAAGCCGTCGCTCGCCTAATTAGATATGATTTTGATGAGTTGATGGCGCAGGATTAGAGAATTAATTAAGCCGCAGATTTTTAATTAAAACTCCAGGAGCACCCACAACCTCTATCTGAATCAGAAAGGGATTAATTCTGTATTTAGTGGGGGGCAAACTTAAACTCTCTCTTTGCCACCTAGAGTTTTCTTTCAGAGATACCATGGGATTGCCTATTGGATGCTTGGCGTCTTCTCTGATGAGAAACTTTACTGACACACTTTGGGTAGAATCGGTTTCTACTAATCTACCAACATCAAATGATAATGTTTGACCCTCTGCCGATGATGGCAATAGTAATTCAGGTGCACTGATCGAAGCTGTGTTAATAATTGGGGTTACTTTTAGGAGGCAATTGTCACGCTTATCGCATCTTATGATTTCAACTTCATCTTTTAATTTGGTTAACTTTTTTTTAATTTTGTTCGGAGGCTTTAGGTATCCAAGGTCGTGGTTGATTATGACGTAATTAACTCCAACCAAAGAACCGAGCCGTGAGAGGGATTTTCTTGAAGGAAAAGAATCTAACTCATGAGCTGTCAGGCTATGATAAAAAGGCGCATGGCCACTAAACCCGTTTACTATCCTATGATTAGAATTCCTAATCCAATACTGGTGAAGGGAGTTAAAAAACATAAAGTTTCTACCATCAGAGAGAGCTGAACGTATCGGCAAAGCGACCATTTTTTGGCTGCCAGAAATCTCCTCTGTAAACTTGTAAACCTCGGGGGTGGGGAACGCTGGTGATTGGCGGTTCCTACCAGAATAAAGCTCTGCCCCACTAGCTATAAGTAATCCTCCCAGGAATATCCAATGGAACTTTTGAAGGAGTACATTATTTTTAAAAATTTCAGTTAATCCCAGGGTTGCTATGATCGTTGCAACCAGGGCAACTATTAAACCCATACGACTCAGACCTCTCAGTCCTTCAAAGCCTGGTAGGTGTAATAAAAATCTATAGAGCATCGGAGCAGGATTATGTTCAGTTACAGGTTCTTTAATTCCCAGGGCTCCAAACAAGAAAAATATAAGTATAAAAAATAGGAGGGGTAAATACTCTTTAGTAGAAATAACCTGAGACCTAGCCTTCCACCCAAGAACCAGAAGGGAGGTTAGACTTAGAGCCAGTGCCAAACATAACGTTTGAGCCAGGACCCACTCTGTGTGGTGCAGGGTACGAGTATTGGGCTCGAGGGCAAAATAGAGATATCGGAGCGCCCCAATTAAAATATTAAAAAGGAGGAAAATATTTAAAAAACCAAACAGCTTGTCTGTGTTCTTTCCGAAGCGACCCTCTTTAAAGCTCTGAATAGTGAAATTTAATCCTACTGCCAAGCACAGGCAGAGAGGAATAATGCCGAAGAACAGCATCCCTTCCAGCCGAGATAAATGATTCAGCATCTCGCCCCATAATTGGTTACATAGGGGTGCTGCTAGCCAGGCGGTAATAGGAGGAGATTGTCTGATTAAGACCGATATTGGATTACTGGCGACTCCCTCTTTAATCTCAATGTAAGCTAGGGCAGCAGGAGCCATTAACATAATCCAGGGAATATTTGAGATGCCCAGCACCATGGCGTCACGAATCTTAAATGTTTTTATTCTAAGACAGAGACCAGCGAGCAGTGTGACAGCAGCGAGCAAATAGGAGTACATCGCATAGTAAACAGCAGTAAAAAAAGCGCCGCTTACGGCCATCCCAATCAGAGTCGCAGATTTATAATCTCTCTTTTCAATAAAGTTTATCGTGCTCAGCAGGGTAAGCGGAATCCAGAAAGCGAATGCTAACTGCGGATGTCCCCTATGAAATTTAAAGTATGGAAAGCACATGAATACAAACCCTGCAAAAAGAGCTGCAGATGTGGAGTTTGTAATCTTTTTGGCTAAGAAGTAGGTAAAAACACCATTTAAAATTAATGCCCCTACAAATATTAAATTATAAATAAATGATTCGTTGTCTATTACAGGGAGCAGTATCTTGGCGATGAGTCCTGGTAATAGGAAGTTGTCACTCAATCCCATCGCACCCTTCCATGGGTAGAAAATAGGGAGATCGAATCCCATGCTCGGCCAAGAAAAGAATTTAGAGGCATTAATACTTTCAAGGTAGACATAAATCCCGGCATCTCCTCTTGAGCCACCGATATGACTATAAGTCCAACCATCGAATATGCCTGGATTCATGATCCAGAAAAGAATGACAATGAATCCTATAACTGAGAGGATTTCTATTTTATTGGAGGATGTATTTTGAGTCTTGATCACGGGGCCAGCACCCTAATTAGCACGAGGGAAGTCTAATTTTTAGAGCTTATAAATACAACAGTAAATAGTTACCTAAACAACCAATTTTATTCGCCAAGTTAGCTCAGGACACCTTTAAAACCAGACTCTTCATAACACTGGGGTAGGGATGTAAAGTAGTAGGTATCATGCCTTATCAGGAATTAAATATACAAACCAAGATGGCTCGCATTTCGGATGCGATTAATGACATCTACCAATACAATAACGATATTTGTGAGTTGCCAAGGGTCTGCAATCAATCTACCGGGAAAGCAGCGCAAGATTTAATCCAGGCTCATCGAATCTCTTTTGAGCAAGTTGGTTTTGGTCTCTCTATCAACCGTGTCGGAACAATCGGGATCTTAGTAATCGAACCAAAAGAGGCGCACGATTTTTTGATGCAGGTCGATGGAACAAAATCTGAATACCAAAAAACCCTGGGTGAATTAGCGAATTCAGTTGAACGATCCGTTAGCTGGCTATCAAGCTCTATCAAAGGGGATTCTCTTGAAAGTTGGGTGATTGGCTTAGATGACGTAGTGACTCGTTTTGAGCATATGGGTTTGATGGATAACGTCCTAGGAGCGCGTCAATTAGTAGATGCTGCAAGAGGTGGATATCTCTCAGAGCAGCTTTTGATTGATACCACTGGCATTCTAAAGCCCCATTCTCACATAGAGGAATGGCACAAAAATAACCGACCAAAACCTCTTTACGATAGATGGATGATGGCACTCGATGTTCTGGCAGATATCAGCACGAATCCCGCAGCGATACCTCTATCGAGGATAGTAAGCAAAAAATTTGAGTTGGCTCTTGGTAACTTTGAGAAAGATTTGGCAATTTGGAAGATAAAGGGAGTGCCGTATCCGGATGCTCCTTGGGGGCAGTACCAGGGTGTTGCTCGTCTGGTTAGAGGTGACTTCGAAGAGACCCTTGAGAGCTTTGAGATTAATAAATAAAGTTTCAAGCCCGTCTTTATTACTTCTTTTTATAGTTTAATTGCCTCCTTCTACTATTTCATTAGCCAGGAATGTTGGACTAAACTTTTGTCCTTCAATTTTTTTAAGGCCCATTCTTATGTTGTTCAGAAACTTACTGGTGTTTGTTCTATTTGTTAGTGGAGTTGTTCCTTCTTCTTTTGCAGACGGAGAGAGGGGACATACAGGTGGCACTAATACCAATTATTCCTTTTATTACTTCGGTAGAACATATGAACCGAGTACCGATCAGACCACCTTTACCTCTAAATTATGCTGGAATGGTCAAGATCCTGAGCTAAGTCATTTTTTACTGGGAGTGCCGGATTGCTCGCCTGATCTTCAGGTCATAAAAACAGGGCTTAATAGGTTAGGAGAGTGTAGTCAGCCATCTCAACCGAAATTTGAGTGATGCACAAAAAGATACGGCATCAAGTGGGACGATTGCGACGACTTTGAACAAGGATGCGACTTTTTTACCCTGAAAGTGGATGGCAATAAAGCTGAAGGTCCTGCCACTTGGTTAGCCAAGGCCGGGAGCTGTCAAAAAAATAATTCCTGTGCGAATGGAATCACTACAGGACCGACTTGTGATTCAGGTGGAGATCTTCCGCCAGTCTGCGTAGTGGAAGGGCCTTACAATCAGCCTGCGGGGCTCCAGGTATTGTTGCTCTGAGTGCGGTAAATTCTTACGATCCAAGCTGCCCAAATTCCTCTCTTGGCGGCAATAATTGCGCTTTAACCTATGAGTGGATGAGTAATTGTCCTGACAGGGTTATTACTGGGGGGAATACAGCGAATCCGACTATGACTTTTAATACAATCCATGGTCAGAGCGTTGCGCAGGCATGTTATGTCTTCTTAAAGATAAAAGACTCAGCCAATCAAGAGGCCACCTGCCAAAACACCGTCAATATTAGTGAATGCGAGTTTGACTGTTTGGGTGTACCAGCAGGGAATGCACAGCTTGATGATTGCGGTGTTTGTAACGGTAATAACTCTGCTAAAGATTCCTGTGGGGTATGCTTCGGTGAGAATCGAGATCTAGATACCTGCGGGGTTTGCTTCGGGAATAATCAGGCCAAAGATCGTTGTGGAGTATGTTTTGGAGACGGCAGTTCTTGTGCTCCAGAATGTGAGGAGACAAATATATTTGGGGATCTTTTTGCGCTCGACAATCTTGCTGCAGAATACTTGGCCTTCATCAAAAACTTGAGTAGAAAGCTAAAAAAAGCCACCAACAACAATCGTGCTGAAAAACACAAAAAAGAGATTAGATCGGGCTGATAATAAGATCATCGTGAGAGTTCCAAAACTGAACGAGGTCTGCGACTAAAGTACTGCTCTATAGCAGCACATTTTGAAAGGGGCCTTAAGGGGGCCCCTTTTTTATGGCGAAAAACTGATTTGAGCAATTCCAAGAAAGCAGTATATTTGAGTAATTCAATCTAGAGTAAAACATGACAGGTCTTTTGGGCACATCTGAATTTGAGAAGTTGATACTGAATCGGGGGATCATGATAGATGTGCGTTCCCCCGGGGAACATAGGGCTGGTTCAGCTCCCGGTTCTATCTGCCTTCCTATACTGGATGATAATCAGAGAGCAGAGGTAGGGCTCTGCTATAAAGTCAAGGGACGAGGGAGTGCAATCCAATTCGGTCATCAACTTGTTAGTGGTGAGGATAAATCCAGAAAAATAAAAGCTTGGTTGGATGCTGTTAAGAATAGTAATCCTGCGGCGGTTTACTGTGCCAGGGGCGGGTTGCGTTCAAAGATCTCTCAGCAATGGATGGCCGAAAATGGCTTGGAGTTACCCAGGGTATCTGGGGGATATAAAGCCTTTCGGCGATATCTATTAGCCGAACTTACGGAACGCACAAACACATTAAATTTTGTGGCTATAGCTGGCCGAACAGGGGTCGGCAAAAGTGAATTCATCCGAAAATTATCTTGGTTGAATGTTTTGGACTTAGAGCTCTTGGCAAATCATAGAGGCTCAGCTTTTGGTGGCGAGATAACTCCGCAACCACGCCAGGTTAATTTTGAAAATGAGTTAGCCTCTCATCTTATTAGGTCTGATCGGCATCAGATTGTGTTGGTCGAAGATGAAAGCGCCTTAATAGGAACCTGTGTGGTTCCCCCAATTTTATTTGAAAAGATTAAGGATTCGCCCGTGGTGATCCTTGAGGCGAGTGTTGAGGAGAGGGTGGCTCGAACAATTAAAGATTACATTGTGGCAAGGCTTGAACAGTATCGGGCTTTAGCTGACCCTACGACAGCATTTTTAAATCTCAAAGAGTATCTGGTTGAATCTCTTAAAAAGATTCAAAGAAGGCTTGGTGCTACTCGTACTGCTGAAGTCTCAAATGAGATAGAGCAAGCCCTGGCTCATCAAGAAAAGACTGGTTCCCCTGATCAACACCAAGGCTGGGTGAAGAGACTTCTGGTAGAGTATTATGATCCTCAGTATGAATACGGGCGTTCAAAGAGACGGGGACAGGTAGTAGCATCAGGGGATATGAAATTTCTAGAGGACTTTCTGCGACAGTATCGCCCGACTAAGCCAAATTAAGGGCTTTTTTAATCTCTGCGGGTTGAAATGGTTTCCCCAAAAAAGAGGTCATCCCCAGAGCTTTAGCTTGGGCGACGTCTTCAGCTGTGGCATGGCCGGAGATAAGGATAAATGGCACCTCAGGGTTCGCCGCTCTAACAGCTTTTAGCACAGCGAAGCCGTCTATCTCCGGCATCCTTAGGTCACAAAGGATATAATCATAAGGAGAGCTGCCAAGAGCCCGCTCTATGCCGGCCTTACCACCGTTAAAGGTTTCAACCTCAGCTCCCATGGCACCCAGCATCAGTTTAAGGGCGAGCAATATACCTGGCTCATCGTCTATTAGGATGACTTTTGGCTTTTGCACTTTTTAAAATTCCCTGTAGGTTAAACTTTATTTTATATTGCTGGGTATAGTACCCTTACCCCTAGTTGTATGGAATCCCAACAGAATCCGCAAATCTTAGAGAATCTACCGCCAATGTTGCGGCAATATCTCGAATATAAAGAGCGTCATCCTGAGGCGCTTCTCTTTTTTCAGGTAGGGGACTTCTATGAACTATTCTTTAATGACGCCGTTATAACTTCACGACTTCTTGGCCTCACACTTACCTCTAGGGATAAAAATTCTGAGAATCCCATCCCGATGTGTGGTGTCCCGATTGCGGTCATAGATTCTTACATTGCCAAATTAGTAACCTCGGGCAGATCGGTGGCGATAGTGCGCCAATACGGGGATCCAAATGCACGCAAGGGCATGATGGAGCGAAAGCTCGAGCGTATTATTACCCCCGGGGTGCAGGTGCTGGGTGCCGAATCTAAATCTCGAGAGGAAAACTTTCTTGCTGCCATATTTGTTTCGGCGCTCGGAGAGGAATTCTCGATAGCCTATTCTGATGTCCGAACTGGCCGAATCAAAGTTAGAGATGGTTTGGACAAAGAGGCCCTGTTAGCAGAGCTAAAGATAGTAGCGCCATCTGAACTGGTATTACCTAGAGAATTTGAAGGCAAAAAGTTTGATAGAAGAAGTAACTGGGTTCGGGATATTGAGCTAATTTCAGATAGCGCCTCAACAGTTTTCAGAAATTTTGAGAGGCTAGAG